>Ga0315294_10009338_pt1 | contig 10777 bp, 6 predicted proteins | sample YL17G13_40_MG_FD_203626 | JGI IMG/M metagenome (GOLD analysis project Ga0315294, IMG submission 203626) | Sediment microbial communities from Yellowstone Lake, YNP, Wyoming, USA - YL17G13_40 | ecosystem: Environmental > Aquatic > Freshwater > Lake > Sediment | place: USA: Wyoming | collected... | reverse complement strand
AAATGCTACTAAATGAAGTGTTCTCCTCTCTCCTTCCTCGAATCCCCCTTCTCACCTATTTAACCTTCTTTAAACCATCCCCCTATCCTTCTCCTTTAACCCATTAAATGCAACCCTAATTGAGTGAAAAAAATGGCCTCATTGAATTATTTCCCTGATGGTGAGGCCATTAGAGAGTTTTTTGAGCCCGCTGTTAAAATCCCCCTCAATCCCCCTTTATCAAAGGGGGATGACGACGGGTTCTCCCCTTTGGCAAAGGGGAGTTAGAGGGGATTTGTCCAAAATTATGCCTCAATTGGGGTACAACTAATACAAATGTATTAATTTATTTTACCCCCACCCTCCCCTCCCCCTCAAAGAGGCTGTGTCGTAATGTCATTGCGAGGGAGTGAAACGACCTATGAAAAGCATGATAATATCCTTATCAGTGGAGGGAAACTATCAAGAAGGGAAAAGGTAAGGAATAGATATCTATTTTTGCAGTTGCCATTCTATCAAATTTTATGTATCCATTAATGAATGGGCGCATTTTGATTTTGGCTCATACTGAACGACAAGGTAGAATACGTATTATCAGTTGCAGGAAAGCGACACCACGCGAAAGGAGATTTTATGAAGAAAACAGTTTCTAAAGCAATATCAGAAGAAGAAAATATGAAATCGGAATACGATTTTTCCAATATGAAAGGAGCAGTGCGGGGGAAGTACCATAAAGCATATCGATCTGGCCACAAGGTGGTGATACATCAAGCAGACGGGACAACTTCAATCCAATATTTTAAGCTGGAGGAAGGGGCAGTTATATTAGAACCGGATGTCAGAAAGTATTTTTCAAGCTCGGAATCGGTCAATAAAGCACTCCGGTCGTTAATTGAAATTATTCCCTCGAAGAAGCAAACATCTGCTCACACCAAATGATAATAGCTCCACTGTATAACGGTTGCCGATCACCACTGAAAAATCATGTTTTCCGAGGCATAAAAGAAGTACGGCGAGCTTCATCTCTTTACCCCGTAGTTGATAAAGGTTCAATCGAATGAACTGTATCCTGATAAAAAGGGGAGGTCCAACTTTTTGGACACCTTCTAAAGGCCCCTCTTGGATTAATCCCGAGTTTTGCTGGATGAAAAGGGTTTGTTGAATCCAGACGTCAAAATTATCAACAACGGGGTTTAGATTTTATATTGTCTTGATTTTACTCCACTTTACACTTCCAATTTGACCCTAAAAAATAAAAATTCAAAAGACAAAGTGGGTAAGTTTCTCCGTTTTTTAATTCCTTTTTATTTTCAATAAGTTAAGATGTAAACGGGAAAGTTCGGGCCGATCTATTTGGTTACCTTTTGGTTACCTCGATGTGATATAGATTAAGTCAATTCTTTATGACCCACTTTATCACTGGTAAATAAAAACTGGTAACTGCTTACTGCTTTCTGCTTACTGAATGAATGGGGGGTAAATGGGGGGAATCTTAAAAGCCTGGCATCAAGAATCTCAATGCCGGGTTTTTTTTGGTTTTCGCCATGCCTGCCCACCGGAGGCAGACGCCATGTGGATTTTATTAGGATGGGTATTAAGCCTAAAGCTTATTGAACTCTTCGACAGTGAGCCCTGCCTGACGGATTAATTTTCGAAGCAGGCCAGGACCAAGTTCATCATGCTGGGGAACTGACAGTGTCCATTGATAACCAGACTTTGTTAGCATCACATGGGAACCTCTCTGACGGGCAAATAACCACCCTGCCCTTTGCAGCTTGCGAACGGCTTCGGCGCCTGAGCATGGTTTTAATTTTTCATCCATTATACGGTGAGTTCAATAAGGCGGGTGCGATCAAAGGATTGCTTCGATTCCATCACTTCAAACCAGCCCTCAATGGCTTCCTTTATATTTGTAAGGGCTTCTTCATGAGTTTTCCCTTGAGAAAAACAGCCCGGAAGCGCTGGAACTTCAGCTACAAAGTACCCGGACTCATCCTTTTCGATAACGACGTGCATTTTCATATAATCTCCTGTTTAAAAAGAGTATCACAAATCTTATTTGTCTGTCAATTCAAACGTATGATTACTCAACACTTAACACTGAACACTAAAAACCGGGGTTTTCATGACCAGCTACCTGGTTCGTATCTACCGTAAAGCGGAGAATAATCCGCGATTGCTTGTTGGTGTTGTCGAAGAACCTGGGGTGACAGGGAAAAAGGCATTCAGTAACCTCCATGAATTGTGGGATATCTTGAACCCGAAAAAAGAGAAACAGACAAAGCCCAAAAAAACTGAAGGCAATGGGATAGGACAGAGAAAAAGACCATGAAATCCTCTATTTTAGACGGCAGGAGAATTCTCGCGGTGGATGATGAACCGGATGTCCTTTCTGTTCTCGAAGAGGAGATTATTGGGGCTTGCCCGAATTGCAAGATCGACAAGGCCACTACCTTTAAAGAAGCGTCCGAAATGATGGTCTTATGGACCTACGACCTGGTCATTCTCGACATCATGGGCGTTCGGGGTTTCGATCTTTTGCAATTAGCAGTGACTCGCAATTTTCCAGTTACCATGTTGACAGCACATGCCCTATCACCCGAAGCCCTGAAACAGTCCTTTGAGATGAAGGCAAGATCGTACCTCCCCAAAGAGAAGCTGGGAGAGATCGTTCCATTCCTCGAAGATGTGCTAAGTCATGATTACTTTCCGGCATGGAAGCGACTCTTTGAGAAATTGCAGGGATTCTTCGATACGAGGTTCGGGGCCGATTGGCGGGAAAAAAGCGGCATCAACTGGTAAAGGTGGAATTAAAACGATTTCAAATTGTAAATTTTGCGCTACTTGTCCTCCGTAGCAGAAGAAACTGCGTAGGAGGATGCCTGCCCGCCCAAGTTAGGCTTTTGAACGTAGGCGGGCGCTATGCGTTTTTTGTTTAATGGTTTTTTTGCTCTTTGCTTTATTCGTTTCTAAAGAAGATTTCCTTTCAACACGCTATGCGCCATGCTCAATGCGCTATGCGTCTTTTCTGAGAGACGGGAGGATTCCAAAATGGGTAAGATAAAAAATAATTCCCAGGGTCGAAAAAGAAATTCTTTCAAAAGATCGGTTATCTTTTTTCTCCCCATACTTTTAGTCCTAATCGGGGGTACTCTCGCCTTTGGTGACATAACGCCAAGTACGGGCCTCGATAAGCAGGCAAATAAAATCCTGCTTGAAAAGGCATTTAAAATACAGATGCCGTTCATCGAAAATCAGGGGCAAATTCCGGATGAGCACGTCCGGTTCTACTCCAAGATTTTCGGTGGCACGGTCTATGTGACCGACAAAGGCGAGATGATTTACTCACTCATTAAGAAAGAACCAAACTCCTCTCCTACCCCAGGTAAAAGGGACAAAAAATCTGAGACTATTGCGAAAGTCTGGACAATAAAAGAAGAACTTATTGGCGCTTCAATTGCTTCGCTCCAGGGGATGGATAAGACCCAGACAAAAGTTAATTATTTCACCGGTAATGAGAAGGATAAGTGGAAGACTGATTTAACTACTTATAATGTAGTGGATCTTGGAGAGGTTTATAAAGGAATAGACCTTCAGCTAAAAGCCTATGGGAAAAATGTTGAAAAAATCTTTACTGTGAAACCAGGGGCTGATCCCCAATCTATAAATCTAAAGATAGAGGGTGCAACCTCTCTTAATATTAATGATAAAGGTGAATTAGAGGTTGAAACGGGCCTTGGAACAGTCAGTTTTGCCAAACCAATAGCCTTCCAAGAAATCAACGGCAAAAGGACAGATGTAAAAGTTGCCTACAATATTCAAAACTCCGAACTCCGAACTCCGAACTCTGAACTAACAAATGCCTCAAACCTCAGTCCTCAAACCTCTAACCCCACCTACGGGTTTAAAGTTGGTAACTACGACAAATCCCGTCCATTAATCGTCGATCCTTTGCTCGCATCGACGTTCCTCGGTGGGGTCAACAACGATTATGGAAATGCCATAGCGATAGACGCTTCAGGAAATGTTTTTGTAACAGGTTATACAAATTCATCTGACTTTCCTCGAATAACTGGGTTCGGATATTCGGGTGGTGAAGATGTTTTTGTCTCCAAGTTTGACCCCAACCTCAGCACGCTGTTAGCCTCTACATACCTTGGTGGAAGTTCCAACGAAAGAGCCTGGGGCATTGCTATTGATGGATCGGGGAGCGTTTATGTTTCGGGATGGACTGATTCTTCAAATTACCCCACCACTCCCTCCCCTGGATTTCCTTTTCAGGCTGCCAAAGCGGGAGGTCAGGACGTTTTCATCTCCAAGCTAAGTGGAAACTTAGACGGGCTTTTGGCCTCCACGTATCTTGGCGGGAACAACACGGACGACGCACACAACGGCATCGCAATAGACAGTTCAGGTAACGTCTATGTGGCGGGTGAAACAATATCATTTGATTTTCCAGTAACAACGGGTGTGGTCCATCAAGGGGATTATGACGTTTTCGTTTCGAAATTTAACTCAGGTCTCAGTTCTCTTTTAGCCTCCACCTTCATTCCTGGAAATGGAACTGATGAAGGTTCTGGGATTGCCCTAGATAGCTCAGGAAATGTGTACGTCACCGGGAGAACATCGTCAACTAATTTTCCCACAACTGTAGGAGCTTATCAAGTTACGAAGGGTGGTAATTTTGACGCGTTTGTAACAAAGTTAAATGGCGTAGATCTATCGGTTTCAGCATCAACTTTGATTGGGGGGTCCGGGTGGGAATTTGCCAGCTCTCTTGCCATTTATGGCGGTGAGATTTTTGTTGGTGGATATACCACTTCGACCGATTTTCCTACGACTGTAGGCGCGTATGATCGAACCTATAATGGCGGGGCATTTGATTGCTTTTTAGCGAAGATGAATGGCGACTTAACTCAACTAATAGCCTCCACGTTCATTGGAGGGAGTGGAGGTGGAGATTCAAGCGAAGAAATTAGGGGTATTGCTGTTAACAATGCAGGAAATGTTTATGTAGTCGGATTTACCGGCTCCCAATTCTTCCCTACAACACCAGGAGCATATCAAGAGTCAATTTGGGGAGCGGGTTATGAAGCCTTCATAGCAAGATTAGATAATAGCTTAACTCAGCTTCTTTCCTCGACATATCTTGGTGGACGCTCATATGGAAACGATGATGCCTCTTCCATTGCCATAGATACCTTAGGTAATATTTTCGTGGTGGGATCCACGGATTCGGCCACGTTCCCTACAACATCAAATGCACCATATCAAACCTATAGCGGAGGAAGCGATGCTTTTGTGGCAAAGCTGGACTCAGATCTATCTGCTGGAGTAGATTCAGATGGTGATGGTTTGGATGATAATTGGGAGATCTCGTATTTCGGTTCAACAGGAGCTTGTGACCCAAATGTTGACTCCGATGGCGATGGCTTAACGAACTTACAGGAATACCAGAGGGGAACCAATCCCACTAATCGCGATACGGACGGCGATGGTTATAGTGATGGAAGAGAAGTAGCACTCGGAACCAACCCTAATAACCCCTCATCGTATCCAACTTCATATGTCCCAGACGCCGAACGCGCTGCACTCATCGACCTTTACAACAGCACTAATGGGAGCGGCTGGACCAATCAAACCAACTGGCTAAGTACGACAGTAAGTGAGTGTGACTGGTATGGGGTAACTTGTACCGGCAATCACGTTACACAGATTTATCCGTATCAAAATAACCTTATAGGGACGATTCCTCCATCCATTAGCAACCTGACGAACCTCAAGTTTCTAACGCTGGCCAACAACCAGTTCACGGGGGGCATCCCAGCCTCTCTTGGGAGCCTGACGAACCTCATTGGTCTAGCTCTCGGAAATACCCATCTTACGGGCAGTATTCCACCGGAACTTGGGAACCTAACGAAATTGCAAGACCTCAGCCTGAGCAACAACCAGCTTACGGGAAGCATACCTCCCCAGCTTGGAAACCTCATGAATCTCGTCTCCCTCTACCTATCCCTCAACCAGTTTACGGGGAGTATTCCACCGGAACTTGGGAACCTAACGAAATTGCAGGTCCTCGACCTGGGCAGCAATAAGCTTACCAATGACATTCCAGTCCAACTTGGTAACTTGACGAGCCTCCAGTGGTTAATTCTGTACGGCAATCAGCTTACAGGGAGCATCCCAACCGAGCTTGGGGGCCTGACGAACCTCCAGCGTTTAGATCTGAGCTACAATCAGCTCACGGGGAGTATCCCAACCGAGCTTGGGAGCCTGATGCAACTCCAGGCCTTATTCTTGAATTTCAACCAGCTTACCGGCAACATCCCAACCTCACTTGGGAACTTGACGAAACTCCAGATCCTGGACCTTTACGGCAATCAGCTTTCGGGGGGTATCCCGGCTGAATTTGGAAGTCTATCTAATCTTCAGTATTTAAGGCTGCACAGCAACCAGCTTACAGGGAGCATCCCACCCCAGCTTGGTAACCTGACGAAACTCGTGAATCTATTTCTAAACAAGAATCGTCTCACAGGAAATGTCCCGGTTCAGATTGGAAGTCTGACCAACCTCCAGGTCTTAGTCCTATCCGGCAACCAACTTACAGGGAACATCTCACAGTTTGCAAGCCTTACGAACCTCCAAACTCTATCTCTATCCGACAACCAATTTACAGGAAGTATTCCGGACGAGATTGGAAACCTGACGCAACTCCAGACTCTTTACCTCCGCTCCAACAAGATATCCGGGGCACTGCCTGTTTCCCTGACAAACCTGACCCAGTTAATCAATAACCAAAGTTATTTCGAGTATAATGCTCTATACACAACCGATGATACCTTGCGCGCATTCCTTAACCAGAAACAAGCTGGGGGCAACTGGGAAAGCACTCAAACCATCGCCCCCACCAACCTGACTGCTACACCGCTTTCGGGCATTTCAGTACAGTTGACCTGGACACCTATCGTTTACACTGCTGACGGCGGCGGCTATGAGGTTTATTATAGTACCGCTTCAGGCGGGCCTTACACCCTTTACACAGCCACAGGGACGAAGAGCGATTCGGGAGCTACCGTGACTGGCTTGACCCCGGGAACCCAATATTTCTTCGAGATCCGAACGAAGACAAATCCTCACGCCAACAATCAGAATATTGTTTATAGCGAATATACTGGTGAGGTGGCTGAAAACCAGCTTCTAACAGTCGTTAAGTCAGGCAACGGAACAGTTCGGAGCCAGGTTGTCGGGATTGATTGTGGTTCGACATGCAGTCAGAGCTACGACGTCGGAACCATTGTCACCCTAACCGCTGCTCCGGATGCACTTTCTTATTTTGCTGGCTGGTCAGATGGAACGGATACGTACCAAGCTTTAACGTTTAAAGTGATGATGGATGCAGCTAACAAAACCGTAACCGCTACATTTAATCCAGTTACGAGTCAACCACCAGTTACCACCTGGGCAAAGACCTATGGCGGAATCGACACGGATGATGCCAATTCCATCCAGCAAACCTCGGATGGCGGATACATCATGGCAGGGGAGACATACTCTTTCGGGGCAGGAGTCTTCGACATCTGGGTACTGAAGCTCAACCCCAATGGCACCGTGGCATGGCAAAATACCTACGGCGGCGGAGCAGCGGAATGGGCCTATTCCATCCAGCAGACCTCGGATGGCGGATACATTGTGGCAGGGGTTACTGGTTCGTTCGGAGCCAATTTAGAGAACGTCTGGGTACTGAAGCTCAACGCCGATGGCAGTGTGGCATGGCAAAACACCTATGGCGGTCCAAACAGTGATTGGGCCCATTCCATCCAGCAGACCTCGGATGGTGGATACATTGTTGCGGGACAAACTGGTCCGTACGGGACTGGGAACGCTGATTTATGGGTACTGAAGCTCAACGCTGTTGGCACTATCGAGTGGCAAAAAACCTACGGCGGATCAGGCGATGACGTTGTCAATTCCGTCCAGCAGACCTCTGATGGCGGATACATTTTGGCAGGATATACCTCTTCTTTTGGGGCAGGAAACAGTGATGTCTGGGTACTGAAGCTCAACGCCGATGGCAGTGTGGCATGGCAAAATACCTATGGGGGATTAGACGAAGACCTTGCCAATTCCGTCCAGCAGACCTCGGATGGCGGATACATTGTGGCAGGACGTACCAAATCCTTCGGGGCAGGTAATGAGGACTTCTGGGTATTGAAGCTCAACTCCGATGGCAGTCTTACTGGGCCGAATGCTTGGCAAAAAACCTACGGCGGTCCGAACAGTGATTGGGCCTATTCCATCCGGCAAACTTCAGATGGTGGATATATTGCGGGAGGAGGCACCTATTCCTTCGGGGCAGGGCAGAATGCCTGGGTATTGAAGCTCAACGCTTTAGGCACTGTCGAGTGGCAAAAAACCTACATCGGGAATAACGAAGAATGGGCAAAGTCCATTGAGCAGACCTCAGATGGTGGATATATTGTGGCAGGAACTACTTATTCCTTCGGCGCAGGGAACTGGGATGCCTGGGTATTGAAGCTGGATTCAAACGGCAATATCCTTGGGTGTCCAGGAGGATTGATTGGGGTGACAAGTGTGACCGGGGTTGATACCACCGCTACGGTAACCACGCCTACTCCAACTATTGCGAACACGTCGGCAACAGTAACCAACCCTGGTGTCACTCCAGTAGATACTACTATAACTCCAGGCGAAGTGTGCACAGGGATAGCGTGTTCATACTTTATCTCCCCCGTGAGTGAATTATATCCGTCCGGAGGAGGCGGGGGATCTGTCAGTGTAATAGCGCCTGATGGGTGCAGTTGGACAGCAGTAAGTAATAATGACTTATGGATTATCCGTACCTCAGGGCCAAGTGGTTCTGGAAATGGGACAGTAAATTACACGGTTACAGTAAACGAGGGCACCGCCGTTCGAACCGGAACGATGACCATTGCAGGCCAGACGTTTACAATTACGCAGTATTATCTCAACTCAGATACTGACCGCGATGGCTTACCTGATGACTGGGAGATTGCTTATTTCGGGAATTTAGGCCAAGGGGCTTCGGATGACCCGGATGGGGATGGCTTAACGAATCTTCAGGAATACCTATTAGGCACCAATCCGAACGTTCCCAATATTTATACAATTACCGCTTCAGTAGTAGGGTCGAATGGATCCATAAGTCCTCCTGGTACATCAACGGTGAACTCAGGAGAAAGTATAACATTCACCATTATGCCTACCACAGGATACCATGTAGCTGATGTGTCAGTAGATGGGGTGCCGGTCGGTATTCCAGAAAGTTACACATTTAACAAAGTCACAAAGAGCTATACGATATCAGCAACCTTTGCGGTTAATGACACCTCCACTATCTATGCATCGGCTGATCCCTGTGGCACCAGTTACATCAACCCTTTCGGTTCTCAAACTGTAAATTATTTGGCGAGCCAGACATTTAATGTTGTTAATACCGGGCCGGGAACTGCATGTTTGGTAACGGACGTCCTCGTAGACAATGTCTCCGTTGGACCGGTTACAACTTACAAGTTCGACCAAGTTACAGTGAACCACACCATCCATGTCGCTATTGCCACAGGCGACCCGGCTACGGGCAGTTTAACACCGACTGATACCGATGGGGATGGATTCCCTGATTACAGGGATAATTGCCCAAGCAAGAAAAATGCTACCCAGTTAGATACCGACGGAGATGGAATTGGAGACGCATGCGACACGTGTCCTACTGTAGCCAATCCTTCTCAAACATATCCTGTTTATTATAAGGATCTTGACAATGATAGATATTCTGACGGTATAAAGGTAACCACTCAGTGCGTCAGACCCAAAGTCTGCTCAAATTCTACCACCGGAACTCTCTGTACTGCTAATGCCAACTGTGCTCGTGGCCAAACATGCGGTGAGCAGGTCAATGGCGGCTATGCTTATAAACTGCCTTCTGATGGTCTGATTTCAATTAGTGGCGATACGAACGATAACAACCCGGCGGTCTATCCAGGAGCCCCGCCTTCCGGCACCTACGCTATTGTTTTTGAAATGCCCGGTTATGACACCTGGCTGCCCACCCTTAACCTTCAAAGTACAGCGGTTGCCAAAGTAATGGGGCCTCCCAATTTTACTGTGGAAATTCCCACAACAATTAATTTCGAGGTCACCAAGGTGAGCCGCTATGTTGGAACATACACGAATCAGGATGCAACGGGTGTTTGTTACAATTCAACAACAGCGGAGACCACTTTGACCACCCTTCCAGGTTCTTCCTGTCCGCCAACGACACCAACAACCTGCCCAACGGACCAGAAATGTGTTGACCCCATTCCCGACTTTGAATGGAGTTTTAGCGGAAATTCAATAAATCTAATTTCAAAAGACTATGGCGCCTCCATTACCATTCGCGCAACGGCAACCGTGTCCGGAACAAATGTTGTTGCTTACTTTACATTGCCGAAAGATACGATTGGAAACGGTGTGCCAGATTACTATCAGCAACTCTATTTAGGAGGGCTGGGTTACAAAACGACAGACGATCCGGACGGAGACGGCCTTACAATCATCCAGGAGCTCCGTGGAGTAAAATGGGGGAACCTGGTTTCATGGAGTAGTTCCGCCCCCAATGTGATCCACGGCTATTGTTCTGTTTCGGGAGCAAAATGTTTCTCTGACGCAAGTTGTCCTAATGCTGGTGATAGATGCGTAATTTATGATTATAAGAACCAAGCCTTTGCTCAGGAAGTTAATTCGGATGGTACTACGAAAGTGGATCATTTCAGACTCC
>Ga0315294_10009337_pt1 | contig 10777 bp, 8 predicted proteins | sample YL17G13_40_MG_FD_203626 | JGI IMG/M metagenome (GOLD analysis project Ga0315294, IMG submission 203626) | Sediment microbial communities from Yellowstone Lake, YNP, Wyoming, USA - YL17G13_40 | ecosystem: Environmental > Aquatic > Freshwater > Lake > Sediment | place: USA: Wyoming | collected... | reverse complement strand
GGGATTCGCGCCTACGCCCGTATTTCCGGGGGAAGTCACGGTGAGCGCTTCGGCGACCCTGACCTACCTTATCCGATAGCCGATGATCGGAAGCGAAGTACTCATTCCGGAGAAGGGGAGAAAGCATGTGAACAGGGAAGTGCTGCACATCGGGGTGAGTGAGAATGGGGGAGCGCGGGTGCTGAGGTTGACGGGCGAGCTTGATTCGTACACGAGCGATCGCCTGACAAGTATCTCGAAGACGTGGATTCAGGGGGCGAAGAAGGTGGTGGTCAGCCTCGACGGGCTTGAGTACGTGGATAGCACTGGGCTTACGGCATTGGTCGGGATGTGGGTAGAGGTTACGGGCAGGGGCGCCCAGATGATCCTCTCTTGCCGCAACCCCCGAATTCACAGAGTGCTGGAAATCACCGGTCTTCTCAACCTGTTCGACGTGGACAGCGCCGTGGCTGAGCCGAAGATCATCGCTGATCGTGGATTCGGCAGGACGGCAGCCGGTCCCGCCGACGGGCCTGTGCCTCAGGCAAAGTCACCACCGGTCCGCATTCTATCGGAAGGAGACTGATGGCGCGCTGACGGAAATCCGGCGGGCTTGGGCCCGACAGCGCATGACGTGTGCTGTGTGATCCGGAGATTCTCGCGCCGTTCCAGCGGCGGACCGTTCACACCGGCAAGTGAGTAATCCGCTTTCCCGCTGTGCGCAAGGATCAGCGCCAAATCCTGCATACCTCTAATTGCCGGTTTCTTTCCCACAGTTGAGCAACCTTTCCGCGGGCGGTCTATCATGCCAGTGTTGGCCGCGCGACTTCTGCTCGCAGTACGAAGTGCAGGAGGCGCGCGAGCCTCCGTGCCGCCGGGATCCGGGTTGTGTCCAGAGCCTGCTCGTGTTACAATAGATTCCGCATTGAGCCGCAGGAGTGAGCGCGGCCGAAGCGATCCGATGGCCCCGGTGGTTTACGGGCGGTTAGGCGGTTTCAACGCTGGGTACTGAAGAGAGGAAGCGTTGTGTCGGTGCGCGAGCAGAGGAGGCGTGCAGAGCGATGTTTGGCGTGATAATGGCAGGCGGAGGCGGCACTCGCCTGTGGCCGAAATCGAGAGAGCATTCCCCGAAGCAGATGCACGCTCTGGCCGGTGCAAAGCCGCTCGTTCAGGAGATGACGGAACGGCTGCAGCGCATTGTCGGAGATGACCGGGTCTACGTGATAACCAACTCCCATCACGCGCGGGCCATCGAGGGCATGATGCCGTCAATCGCTGAAAGGATCCTGGTTGATCCCTACAGGCGGGACACAGCCGCGTGCATCGGCCTGGCAGCGGTCTACCTGAGCAGGCTTGAGGAAGATGCCGTAATGGGGGTGTTTTCCTCGGATCACTTCATCGGCGCTGACGAGAGATTCGATCGGGTCATCCGCATCGCGGAGAAGGTGGCGATGGCCGGTCACGTCGTAACCATAGGGATCAAACCTACCGGTCCGGAAACCGGGTTCGGCTACATCGAGATGGGTAATTTGTGGCAGGCTGTAGATGGCCGAGAGGTATATCGGGTTCGACGCTTCGTGGAGAAACCCGACCGCAGGCGGGCAAAGCAATACTGGGCCGCCGGAAACTATCTGTGGAACAGCGGCATGTTCATGTGGAGCATTCCCACTGTGCTCAGCCTTTTCGAAAAACACCTGCCGGACACGTACGCCAGGCTGATGAGAATCCGCGACGCCATCGGCACCGCCGCAGAGCAAGAGATCGTTGACCATGAGTACAAGGGGATGGCGAGAATCTCAGTTGACTACGGGATTATGGAGAAGCTGGACGAGATACTCGTCGTGCCGGGCGATTTCGATTGGTGCGACATAGGAAGTTGGGCTACAGTCTGCGAGATCGCACCCAAGGATGACGCTGGCAATGCCGTCAGGGCCAAGCACGTCGGTCTGGATACGAAGAACTGCCTGATCCTGGGAACCGATGACAGGGTCATAGCAACGATAGGGATCGAAGATCTGATCGTGGTTGATACCGATGACGCGCTGCTTATATGCCGCAAGGACAGGGCGCAGGACGTGAAGAAGATAGTGGACAAGCTCAAGGAACGCGACCTGGATGACTACCTCTAGTTCACTGGCGGGAAAAGGTGTCTCAGGTTTCAAGTCTCAAGTTGCAGGTTGCCAGTCTCAAGTCGCAGGTTGCAAGTCTCAAGTCGCAGGTTGCCGGAGATCCCCAACCTGAAACTTGAAACCTGAAACTTGAAACCTGAGACCTGAGACCTGCGACCTGAAACTTGAAGCTTAGCTTCAATGAAACGGGGTGCACGATGACTCGGGAAGAAGCATTGACCCTGCTGAAACGCCATCTCAAGAACAGGAACCTGATCAAACACAGTCTGGCGGATGAGGCGGTGCTGCGCGCGCTGGCACGGCGTCTTGGAGAAGACGAGGATCTGTGGGGCCTCACGGGCATCCTGCACGATATTGACTATGAACAGACCGCGGAGGATATGGACCGGCATACCATTGTGGGCGCAGAGATACTGCGAGATGAACGTGTTGACGAGCGCGTCATCCACGCGGCGCTCGCTCACAATGATAAAGCGCCGAGGGAGAGCGCTCTGGACAAGGCGCTGTTCGCTTCGGATCCGCTGACCGGGCTCATCGTAGCCGCAGCTTTGATCAGGCCGGAGAAAAAGCTTTCGGCCATTGACACGCAGTTCGTGTTGAACAGGTTCAAGGAGAAGGGGTTTGCGCGCGGAGCACGGCGGGAGGATATATTGACCTGCAGTGGCCTTGGGCTGGACCTCGAGGAGTTCGTGGATATCAGCCTGCATGCGATGCAGGAGATCTCGGACGAGCTGGGGCTGTGAGACCGGGTGCGGGGTCATCTCGGAGAATGCGGATATGCCAAAGAGGCGCGGGCTGATTCAGGTGTACACCGGGTCTGGCAAGGGGAAGACGACGGCTGCGTGGGGCCAGGCGCTGAGAGCAGTTGGCCGCGGCTGGAAAGTGGCCGTAGTCCAGTTCCTGAAGCCGGATGAGTCCGGCGAGGTGAAAGCCGCCGGGCGCTTGAGCGCAAACCTGGATGTGTTCGGCCGGACAAGTCCGTACGATCCGCGTGTGGACCAGCGCGGCTCGGTCACGCTTCGGAGCGAGAGCAGGCGCAATCTCGAAACAGCGGAGAGGCTGATCCTATCGGGCGAGTACGACATGGTCGTACTGGACGAGGTCAACATGGTTCTGTACTACGGCTTCGTCGCTGAGGACGAGATGCTTGACCTGTTCAGAAAGCGACCTGCACATACGGAGATCGTGCTGACCGGGAGATACGCGCCTGAGTGGCTCATAGAGTCGGCGGACCTGGTCACCGAGATGCTGGAGATCAAGCATCCGGCGCGCGGCGGGCTGAAGGCACGGAAGGGTGTTGAGTACTGACTGACATGGGCGACCGGCCGCCCATCGCGCTGACATCGTCAGGCCTCAGCGGCAGCACACGATTCTGCATTCTATATAGATGAAAGGACATGTTCCTATGACCGGTAGGGAAAGATTTCTGGCTGCGCTGCGCAGAGAGCAGCCGGACAGAGTTCCGATCTGGGAACTGATCATCAATGAGCCGACGCTTTCCGGAATCTTCGGAGAGATAGGATACTTTACGCTTGCCGAAAAGCTGGGGCTGGACGCCGTGACCGTGTTCGAAAACCACCGTCGGGAAGAGCCCGGTAACGGCGTGTTCAAGGACGAGTGGGGAATCAGTTGGGGAATGGAGCCGTGCGGCGTGCCGTATCCCGTGGGCGGTCCGATCAAGACCAAGGCGGATCTCGATTCGTATAAGGCTCCTGATCCGGATGCAGACTACAGGCTTGATACACTGCGTGATGCGGTTCGGCGGTTCAAGGGAGAGAAGGCGATAGTGCTCTGCTCTCACGAGGCGTTCGAGTTCTCACACTATCTCTACGGCATGAATAACCTGCTCATGGCCTACGTCGAGGATCCGGAGTTCGTGCATCGGCTGGCGAGGGTAATCGTTGATTACAAGAAGGCGGTTCTTCATCGCGCGGTAGACGAAGGCGTGGATGTTATAGTCTCCGGCGACGACTACGCGTTTAAGACCGCTCCGCTCATGTCACCCACATATTTCGCCGAATACTGCGCTCCTTACATCAAGGAAATGGCCGACGCGGCCCACGAGCGCGGCGTGCCGTTCATCAAGCACACGGACGGCTTCATCTGGCCGATCCTGGACTCCATAGTCGAAGCCGGTGCGGACGCAATTGACCCCATCGAGCCGATCGCCGGCATGGACATCGGGGAGGTCAAGGCGAGGTACGGAGACCGGGTCGCGGTCGTCGGCAACGTTGACTGCACCCACATTCTTCCGCACGGAACGCGGGAGGAAGTGATAGATGCCGTGAAGGAGACCATTGCAAAGGCATCTGTCGGCGGTGGTCACGTAATCGCATCCAGCAACAGCATACATCCGGGAGTAAAGCCTGAGAACTACAGGACGATGGTCGAGGCCGCGCAGGAGTTCGGCGTGTACCCACTGGACGAGCAAATGGTCGCGGAGTATCGAACCCGCAAGTACATCTCGAAGTACCTTGCCGGAACACGGAGCGGCCTGGTATAATCAAGCATACTCGGGGCGGGACGCCCCTGGGCGGAAACGGCCTCGGCGAAGGCAAGGAAACGACCTATGCAGCTTCTTACCATCTGCAAGAGCAAGATACACAGAGCTACTGTCACCGATGCGAACGAGGAGTACGTTGGCAGCATCACCGTTGACCAGGATTTGATGGACCGCGCCGGAATCAAGAAGGGCGAATTGGTGCACGTTTGGAACGTCACGAATGGTGTTCGATTCGAGACATACACGATACCGGCGCCGAAGCGGTCGGGTGTGATCTGCGTGAATGGCGCGGCGGCTCACCTCTGCAAAGCCGGCGATAAGGTCATCATCGCGGCCTTCGTGCTGACCGACGAGGACATTGCCCCCAAGATGATCCTCGTGGACGAAGAGAACAGGTTCCTCCGAAGCGTGTGAGAGCCGTAGGTGCTTCGCGTTCTTCCCCGTGCGCTTGGAACCCCCTTTTCGCGTGTGCGATCATCTCCTGCCCATTGCGGTTATCCCGATGAACCGGGATCCCGCCTGGCGGGAGAACCACGGCTGCGAATGCACGAAGTCCGCCCTCCGCTGACTCGATCCACAGTGCCCGAAGGGGCACTTCGTGCCTCTGTTGCCGTGAATTGATTCGCAGGGGAGAAAGCACTTCGTCTCAAGATTACGCCGCTCATGAATAATGCAGACCAAGTTGATGCCCGCACGGTCGTGTTGTCTACAGGAACTGTGGAGTGCGTCAGCAGGCATCGCAGTTTGACACGGAATTCATTGGGGTGCTAGAATCTGATGTTCGCCTTGCATCGGCGGAGTAGGGGATCGATGGCAGAATGGCGGGCCTGGTGCCGAAGGTCGGACTCGAACCGACACGAGGTCGCCCTCACCGGTTTTTGAGACCGGCGCGTCTGCCTGTTCCGCCACTCCGGCACTGCAGTTAAGTATAGCTCAACCGGCTGAATTTGTCAATTTGGAGGGTGACCCCATGAACCGAAAGAGCACCATCATTTTGATCATTCTCATCGTGGCTGTTCTCCTGCCCATTCTCGTTGCGGCTGTCGTCGGCGCGGCCTTGATGATCGCTCGTGAGACGCCCATATACGGGAATCGAGTCGCGCTCATCCGGGTGGAGGGAGTGATCACCTCCGGCCGCGGCTCGCCCGGGTTTTTCGGCGAAGGAGCTGCCGGTTCGGAACGCATTGTGGACCTCCTTGAGGAGTTCCGCAGGGACAGATGGGTAAAATCGGCCGTCCTGCGGATTGACAGCCCGGGAGGAAGCGCGGCCGGCTCGCAGGAGATCTACCAGGAGATCACGCGTGTCCGAGGGGAGGGGAAGAAGATCATTGTGTCCATGGGCGATGTGGCTGCTTCGGGCGGCTACTACGTCGCCAGCGCCGGCGATATGATCTATGCCGACGCAGCTACCCTGACCGGGAGCATCGGAGTGATAATGGAGACCATGGACCTCCATGAACTGCTGGGGCGGTACGGCGTCAGTCTGAGTGCCATCAAGAGCGGGAAACACAAGGACATGGGATCGTTCTCGCGGCCCATGACGCCGGAGGAGCGGCGCATACTGCAAAGCCTGATTGATGACGTATTCGATCAGTTCGTTACTGACGTGAGCGCAGGCAGAAAGCTGCCGAGACGGGACGTCCTCAAGCTGGCCGACGGACGCGTGTACACTGGCCGGCAGGCGCTGAAGTTGAAGCTTGTAGACCGTATAGGGACACTGGAGGATGCTTTGAGGGCGGCGGCGCGGCAGGCGGGAATCAAAGGCGAGTTCACGGTTACGGAGTACGAGCGAAGGCCGCGCTTACTCGAGGTGCTCTTGGGCACAGCGAACACTGAGCTTCCCGGATGGCTTGCCAGAAGCAGTAAGTTGCAGGAACTGGCCCAAAGGCTGCTGCTGAGCAATCCGGATACCCAGATTCGCTGACCTGTTGTCCGGACTATGGTGGAAGTGACTGACAAAGTGAAGGCAATTCTGGTAGACGGCAATAGCCTCCTATACCGGGCGTTCTTCGCAATGCCGCATTTCAGCACGCTGGAGAACCAGCCGACGAATGCGGTCTACGGGTTCACGATGATGCTTCTTCGCCTGATTCAGGAGGAGAAGCCGGATATCCTGCTCGTTGCCTTTGACGCCCCGGCGAAGACATTCCGCCACGAGGAGTTCGAGGAATACAAGGCGCACCGAAAGCGCGCGCCCGATGAGCTTGCTTCTCAAGGTCCGATTGCCCGCGACATGGTGGATGCGTTCAACGTCCCCGTGCTTGAGGTGGCAGGCTACGAGGCGGATGACGTAATCGGCACCCTCGCGCGCAAGGCTGAGGCCGAGAGCTGCGACGTCACGATCGTAACCGGCGACCTGGATGCCCTGCAACTTGTCAGTCCCAAGGTGCACGTGATGCGAACCATGAAGGGCGTCACGGAGACTGTCACCTACGATGAGAAAGCTGTGGAGGACCAATACGGCCTGCAGCCGCGCCAGTTCCCGGATTACAAGGCCCTCGTCGGCGACCCGTCCGACAACATCCCCGGGGTTCCCAGCATCGGAGCTAAGAGTGCTGTGAAACTGCTTCAGCAGTTCGGGAATCTGGAGAACCTGCTTCGCAGCGTTGAAGACGTGGAGCCGGCCAAGTTTCAGGCGGCGCTGACCGAAGGTTCGGAGCAGGCGAAGCTGTCGAAGCACCTCGCGACGATAGTGACGGATGTGCCCGTGGATGTTGACCTCGCGAAATCCAGGTTCAAGGGGCCGGACTATCCCCGCCTCCGAAAGCTATTCCGCGAGCTCGCATTCAGCTCTCTGCTCAAGAGACTTCCTCAGGACACCGGGCAGCAGGACCTGTTCGCAGAGGCGGAAACGGCGCGGGAAGCTCCGGTGCCCACCGGCGCGCCGTCTGTTATCATCGTCCCCGGACCTGATGAGTTGGACGAGCTGCTGGCGCACGTCCGCGATTCGAAGAGCATGGCGATTCGAGTCAATGGAACCTCGCCGCGCGGGGTGGACTCGGAGCCGCTGGGGATGGCGGTGTCGGCGGCGTCGGGAAAGGCTTACTATGTGCCGTTCGATGAGGAGAGCGGCATTCGGCTTGAGGACTTCCGTGCCGTCTTCGAATCCGATCTCATTGCGAAGCACGGCCACAATCTGAAGCACGAATACCAAGCGGCGAAACGCGCCGGCATTGACATCAAGGGCCCCGCTTTCGATGTTCTGCTGGCCGCGTATCTTCTGAATCCGACCAGGGGTACGCACGGGCTCGAAGAGGTGGCTTTGGACTACGCCGCCATTGAGCTGCCGGCGCGCGATCCCAAGACCGGAAAGATCTCGAACCCAAACGGCGAGCCCACTGTGGAGCATCTTTTCGCGGCGCAAGTTGACGCCGTAGCCGGTCTCGTCCCGATTCTGGGCGGAAGGCTGGCCGAGGATGGCCTCGGGCACTTGATGGCGGACGTGGAGATGCCGCTGGTTCCTATCCTCGCGGAGATGGAACTTACGGGAGTGGCGGTGGACATGGACCGGCTGCAGTCGCTCTCGGCGAGTCTGGCGGATCAGATCGCGGCGCTGGAGAAGGATATCTACGAACTCGCGGGCACCGACTTCAACATCAGCTCGCCGAAGCAGCTTCAGACGATTCTGTTCGACAAGCTGGGTCTCCCGGCTTCGAAGAAGACCAAGACCGGCTACTCCACCGATGCGGATACTCTGGCTGCCCTGGCGCCTGCTCACGAGATCGTGGCGAAACTGCTCGAGTACCGAGAGCTGACGAAGCTGAAGTCCACCTATGCCGACTCCCTCCCCAAGCTGATCAATCCCACGACAGGGCGAATACATACGTCGCTCAATCAGGCTGTGACCGCCACCGGGCGCCTATCGAGCAGCGAACCGAACCTCCAGAACATCCCCATAAGGACGGAGGTCGGCAGGCGGATTAGAAAGGCGTTCGTCGCGTCCCCCGGAAACTGTCTGATCTGCGCGGACTACTCGCAGATCGAACTGCGGATTCTGGCGCACGTGAGCCGCGACCCGGAGTTGATACGCGCATTTCGCGCGGAGGAGGACATCCACACCCGGACCGCCACGCGGCTCTTCGACGTACCTGCGGACGCGGTGACGCCGGAGATGCGGCGTCAGGCGAAAACCGTGAACTTCGCAGTCATCTACGGCATGAGCGAGTACGGGCTCTCCCGGGAATTGCAGATTCCTACGCAAGTGGCGAAAACCTATATAGAGAACTACTTCCAGGAGTACCCGGGCGTGCGACTGTACGCGGCGGAAACGCTCTCAAGGGCTCGCCTGAGTGGTTACGTGGAGAGCCTTCTGGGGCGGAGGCGCTATATCCCCGAGTTGAACAGCCCAAACCGAGTTTACCGGGAGTTCGCTGAGCGGGCTGCGGTAAACATGCCCATCCAAGGAACCGCTGCGGATATAGTGAAGATTGCGATGATCCAGGTGCATCGGCGGCTGACGGAGTTGGGGCTGAAGACCAAGCTTATCCTGCAGGTTCACGACGAGCTGGTATTCGAGTCTCCGGAATCCGAGGCAGCCGATGCGATACCGATGATTCGGGAGTGCATGGAGAAGGCATTTGATCTGGATGCTCCGCTCAGGGCGGAGGTGAAGGTGGGCAAGGATTGGTGCACGGCCCTGCCGGTGTCAGCAGAAAACCACAACGAATCGGGCGTTTAGCAGTTCATCCGGCGAGACGCAGCTCATGTGGCCGGTAAGCCTTCGTGCTTCCGGGGACCTCTGGCGCGTCTGCGGTTGGATATGATATAATGAAGGCCAGTTGGCATAAACGTGGGGCATGGGCCGGGACAGGCGCCGGAGAGCCTGCCTCCCGGTTCTCTTGCCCGGATACGATTGCGTGTTCTCCGCTCTGATGACCAGGATAGCCAGGCGGAGGGATGTGTCGGCGAGCCGTGTCGCCGGCGCAGCCGCAGTTTACAGTCACACAGGACGCGCACGGCAGTTGCGTCTGACAAGTCAGACCGGACAGCAGTGCTGCCGGGGCTGAGCGGCGAAGTCGCGCAAGTCGTGATTCCCTGCTCAGTACAGAGAGGAGTGTTTGACCATGACAGACGAGGAGAAGGGTCTCGAGGGCGCACCGGATGAGAATGCTCCGGCGGCGGAAGTGGAGCCGAGTCCCGAGGACGAGACCCAGACGACCGCTCAGAGAACCGACCTGAGCGAGGAGCGCGAAGGGCAGGCTGTCGGCGGAAAGTCGGCAGTCGAGAAGGCAGTGCAGAGACACGATCTCGTGGCAACGCCTATTTCCCTCGATAAGTCGGCCAGTGCGGCTGCTGAGCCGGAGGAAAAGCCGGAGGTGGAAGCGAGTCCCGTAGAACCGGCGGAGAAGCCTCAGGCCAAATCGGGAACCGAGGAGGGCGGAAGCCAGGTAGATTACTCCAGGACGTTTAGGTCGCTGTCAGAAGGTGACGTCGTTGACGGGGTAGTCGTTCATATAGATAAGGAAGGCGTGCTGGTTGACGTCGGCACGAAATCGGAGGGCATCATCCGACCCGGAGAGCTGTCCTCTGGGCCGGTGCAAGCTGCAGAAGAGGTCGTCTCCGTTGGCGACAAGATCGAAGTGTACGTGCTCCAGCCGGAGAACAGGGATGGCAACCTGATCCTTTCGAAGAAACGCGCCGACTTCGAGAAGGCCTGGGAACGGGTCCAGCAGGCTTATGAGGACGGCAAAGTGCTCACCGCGATGGTGAGCGACCGGGTAAAAGGCGGTCTCGTGGTGGACCTGGGCATTCGGGGTTTTGTGCCCGGATCACACGTAGGCAGCGGGAAGGTTAAGAACCTGGATCGGTACGTGGGGCAATCTCTCACTCTCAAAGTTATAGAAGTTGATCGAGAGAGACGGAAGGTCGTCCTGTCGCACCGCCTGGCCCTCGACGAGGAGCGCTCGAAGCAGCGGGAGCAGACCATAGCTTCGCTCATAGAAGGTCAGATTCGCGAGGGCGTAGTCAGGAGGACCACCGATTATGGAGCCTTTGTTGACCTTGGGGGCGTGGACGGGCTGCTCCACATAAGTGAAATGTCGTGGACGAGAATCAACCACCCGTCCGAGGTCGTGAAGGTCGGCCAGAAGATCCATGTCGTGGTTCTGAGGCTCAACCCTGAGGCCGGACGCGTGTCGTTGGGACTTAGGCAAATACTCCCGGACCC
>Ga0315294_10009335_pt1 | contig 10778 bp, 7 predicted proteins | sample YL17G13_40_MG_FD_203626 | JGI IMG/M metagenome (GOLD analysis project Ga0315294, IMG submission 203626) | Sediment microbial communities from Yellowstone Lake, YNP, Wyoming, USA - YL17G13_40 | ecosystem: Environmental > Aquatic > Freshwater > Lake > Sediment | place: USA: Wyoming | collected... | reverse complement strand
GACGGGCACCTGCGGCTGCTCGGGTTCGTACCACAGTCCGCCGCCCGGGATGGTGACGCGGTCGAACTCGCCCTCGCGCTCGACGGTAAAAGCCGGGACCGTGACCTGCAGCCCCGTGGGCGGAGGCCCGGGCGCGGCGGCCGCGCTAACCGCAGGCGAGGCCTCGCGCGCCCCGGGCGCGCCGAACTTGGGGTCGCCGTAGTAGTTGTACTCGAGCACCCACAGCTTCCAGTAGCGGCCGTCGTCGATGCGCTTGCGTTCGTAGCGCGTCAGGGCCGGCCCGGCGAGCTGCGTGCGCAGGTCCCACTCGTCCTCGAAATAGCCGCGCATGGCGGCATCGTTGGCGCTGCATGCCGAGACCTCGGTCGCACCGATGAACGCGCCCGCGCCGTGCTCGAAAAAGGCCTCGCCAAAGCTCTCGTCCCCGTAGCCAGCATCGTCATAATCTCCGGTCAGGCAGGACATGGAGAAGCAGAAGGGATGAGCGTTAAACGTGCCCCACGCCGCCGAGCGGTCCCAGCCGATGGGCGAAGCGCCCCACGGGTTGCCGTGGCCGCCGACGGCGATGACGCTGGCGTTGCCCGCCCGCCAGCCCAGGCGGTCATTGGCCAGTCGGTCGCAATCGCCCCAGGTGGGGGCGAGCGCGTAGAATGTGCTCGCGTCGCCGTTACGGTTGCGCAGGATGGCAATGCGCGGGTTCTTGCTCGCGATGACGCGGCCGACGGCAAAGCCGTCCTGGCGCGTGTCGCTGCCCGTGTAGCGGATGCCTTCGAACCAGTCGTCCGCCAGGCGGCTGTAGCGCGGGCCGCCCTGCCACGTGGTTCCGGGTTCGTAGACCCACGTGCCGCCGTCGTCGTGCCAGTAGCCATTCCAGTAGGCCGTGTAGATGCGGTCCTCCTCGTCGACGATGGTCATGATCTCGGCCTCGCGGTCGCCGTCCACGTCTCCCACGGCCAGGCCATCATACTTGGTGAAGCGCGTGTCGTTGCGGCCGTCGCCGTCGAGGTCGCGCCCCAGGCGGGCCAGCTCCGCGCCCGCGCCGTTGTAGAGGTAGATCTTCTGATCGTCGTTGCGCATGATGACGATCTCGTCCCTCGGCCAGTCGCTGCGCACGTCGCCGATGGCCAGGGCGTCGTGCCGTGTAAAGTTGACCGCCGTGTGCCAAGAGGGCTCATAGGTCGAACCAAGGCGGTGGTGGTTGTCCAGGCGGTAGATGTGCACCTGATCGGTGCCCTCGCTCAGGGTGACGATCTCGTCCCGACCGGCGTCCGTCACGAAATCGCCGTTGACCCAGCCGTCTCCCAGCACGTCACCCAGGGCCAGGCAGTCCCACTCGTCAAAGGGAATGGAGATGTGGCTGATCTCGCTGCCGTCGGACTCGTAGGCGTACAGCGTGCCGCCGTCGTCGCTGTTGACCGCGATCACGATCTCGTCCCTGCCGTCGTGGTCCAGGTCGCCCGTCGCCAAGCCATCGCGCCGCGTGTAGGCCGACGCGAAGGAGCCGGCGAGGGCGCCGCTATCCGGCTCGTAGATGCGCACCTGGCGGTCCTCGTCGCAGGCGATGAGCGCCTCGTCCACGTCGTCGCCGTCGACGTCGCCCAGCGCAAAGGCGTCGTCGTTCGTGGCGCGCACGTTCCAGGAGTTCTCGATCCAGTCGCTCCAGTGGATCAGATCGATGCGCAGCCCCTGGTCCGCCAGGTCGCCTGCTGCGTTCTGTGCGTTGGCCATGAACCTGCCGCCCGAGTCGTCCTCGTAGCCGGAGAGCACGACCGCGGACGAGCGGTCAAAGCCCCGCCCGCGCAGGACCTCAAGACTGGCCCGGATGGGCAAGGCAAGCTCGCTGGCGCTGTTGCCTATGGCGCGCCCCACAACCAGGTCCGGCCACCAGTCGTTGCCCACCGTGTCGGCCAGGTAGTTGTCGGAGCGGTTGACCTCCGTGGTGGTGCTACCGCCGGTCCAATGGATGTCCAGGCTGCTCACGTCATAGGTAAACGAGGGGACGATCTCGGTCTCGCCCACGATCAGGAGGTAGGCCGGCCGGTCGCGCGGGTGCGGGTTGGAAAAGTCAGGGGCGAGCTGGGCGGCCCAGACGCCGCCTGGGCGCAGCAGATCCTTGATGGACCACACCTGGTGCCACCCGGGCGAAGCGCTGAGGTAGCCCAGGACGCCACCCTTGTCGCGGGCCAGCTCGGCAGCGGCGCACAGCAGCGCGTCGACGTCGGCAGCGGGGTTGCGCGCGAACAGCTCCCCGGGGTTGGTCAGGATCAGATAGTCCGATGCGGACAGAGCGCTTGCCCGCTCGCTGCTGCACGCCCAGCGTGTGCGCGGCTCCTGCGACCACGTGCGCCCGTTCGCTTGGTACGAAAGCGTCAGTCGGTCACCGATGGTGGGCCACAGCACTTCGTCGCCCGGCGGGAAGAGGATGGGCACGAGGAAGTATTGCAGCCGCAGACAGTGGCCGGGTGCGAGCGCGGGGTAGGAGAAGGTGACGGTGCTGGCGTCGGCCGGCGTCGAGTAGGTGGCGTTGAGGGGCTGCGCCGGGCCAAAGACCGTGGCGCTGTCGAGGCTGGTGTGGCACATGTTGAGCGCCTGGAAGCCCCAACTCAGGTCGCTGAGCGCCAGGTTCTGCACCGCGACGCTGCCCGTGTTGCAGAGGGCCAGCGTCACCTGGAAATAGTGGCCCAGGCGCTGCACGTCGCGCGTGACGACGATGCTCGGCACGGGGATGGCCTCCACCAGCGGGTGCGGGCGGACAATAGTCACGCGCGCGCTGGCATGACCCCAGTTGCCCGCCTGGTCCTGGGCGCTCACCTCGAGCAGATGCTCGCTGCGCACGGGCAGACCCGCGGCGTCCCAGGCGTGCGTCTCGTGCAGCGGGACGCGGCCACAGTCCAGCGTGATGAGCGTGCCCCACGGTCCGCCCACGATGGCCGTGCAGGGCGGGTAGTCGACGTGGGACAGCTCAACGCCGTCGACCGTGAAGCGCAGGTAGTGGATGAGCGTGCCCAGGTCGTGCGTGACCTCGACTTCGATGGCGACCTCGCCGTAGGCCTCCGCGCCGTTGGCCAGGTTCGTGATGCGTGCGTGGACGGGCGAGAGGTGCGCCTCAAAGACGTTCTGCACCAGCGCGTCGAGCGCTGTCTCGCTGGCGTTGCCCGCGGCGTCGACGGCGCGCACGCCAAAGCGATGGGTGCCCTCGGGCAGGAGGCGCGTGTCGCAGGGCCACTCGTAGGGCGGGCTGCCATCGCTGTGCACGGGCTTGCCATCCAGCATGAACTCGACGTAATCCACGCCCTTGTCGTCCGTGGCCGTGGCGCTGATGATGGCGGTGCCGGAGAGCCTGGGCGGCAGGCCGAACGAGAGTGCAGGGCGCGCGTCGTCGCGCGGCGGCAGCGTGCGGAAGGTGGCGTCGGCGCTCTCGGCCGAGTTGCCCGCCGCGTCGGCCGATGCGGCAACGAAATGGTAGGTCGTCGCGGGGGCGAGGCCGGTCAGCGTCAGGCAGTGGTGCGTGACGAGGGCGGCGGTGTGCGCGGACTGGCCGTAGGCGCCGGCGCGCATGTCGTAGCGCACGCTGCTGTCGCTGGCCTCGTCGGTGTCCCAGCAGATGGTGGCAGAGTTCTGGCCGCGCGCCGTCACGCTCGGGCCGGAGGTGATACGCGGCGGAGTCGTGTCGCAGCGCCAGGCCTCTGCGCGGCAGTTGTTCGTCTCATCGGATTCGGCCACGGCGTTGGTCACGTCGGCGCAGGCGCGCAGCACCAGCTGGGCGCCCGTGCAGCGCCAGGCATAGTCAAAGCAACGGCGCAGGCGCTGCAGGGGCTGCAACGGCTGCTCGACGAAATCGCCGGCGACCAGCCCGCCGTCGGCGTACAGCTCGACGCGGTGCCCGCCCGGGGCGGGGGCGTTTCCGGCGTTCAGCATCTGGTAGCAGACGCGCCCCTGCTCTTCCCAGATGTCGGTGATGACGAGGTCAGGCAGCGCGGCGGGCGTCTCACCGGGGGTGGGTGTGGGCTCAGGGGTGGTAGTCCGGGTCGGCGTCGGGCTGGGCGTCACGACACGCGTGGCCGTGGATGTCGCCGTGGGCGATGCGGTGGCGGTCGGTGTTATCGTGGGTGGGGCAGTGGACGTGCGGGTCGGTGTGAGAGTCAACGTGGGCGTGCTGAGGAGGATCTCCAGGGTGTAGGGCGTGAGCGTGTCGCACTGCGCCTGCCAGCCGTTGACCAGGAGGTAATAGTCGCCCGTGTAGTGCGCGACGTGGCTGAAGTACTCGGGCGTCGTACCCGACTGTTGCGAGCAGCCCACCAGGTCCTGGTTGGGCGCGTAGATGCACAGGTCATAGTTGGCGGGCAAGTCGCGCAGCCAGACCTGGAAGCGCTGGCCGTCCACCACGCTGAATTTGAAATAGTCATAATCCAGCGCACCCACCGTGCAGCAGATGTAGGCCTGGTAGACACCCGGGCTGAGGGGCCATGCCTGGGCGAAGGTGTCGTTGGGCTCATAGTTGTCCATGCACGGGCGCGGGGTCAGCGTCGCGCTCGTTGTGGCGGTCTGCGTAGGGGTGGCCGTCTTGGTCGCGGTGCCCGTGCGGGTCGGCGTGGGTGTCGCCGTGCGTGTGCCGGTCGGGGTCAGCGTGCGCGTGGGTGTAGACGTGGGCAGCGCATAGTCGATCACCAGGCGCGGCCGGTTGCTCTTGGCCTCGTGGCTGGAAAAGACCACGCCAAAGCCCTGCAGCGCGCCCGCGACGAGCGCTACGCCGCGGTTGGCGCGGCTGCCGTCCAGCCAGGACTGCACCAGGCCGGTCACGTTCCAGCTCTGGTAGCCCTCGGCCGCGGAGAGGCTAGCGGAGTCGAGCAGCGTGTCCCCGCCGGGCTGGTTGGCCCACGTGATGCTGCCCTCGTTCCAGCTCTGGGCCACGCTGTAGGCGTCCACGCGAAAGGGTGGGTTGCCGCTCGAGCTGGTCAGGTACAGCTCGAGCGTGGCGGACTTGACGTGCGCGCCCGCGAGGCTCTGCACGTCAAAGAGCAGGTATGAGTTGGTGAGAACCAGCGCACCAGTGCCGCTGCGCCCGACGCGCAGCTCGGTCGCGTTGCCAAAGTTGGCGCCGGGTTGGGTCGAGAGGACGTAGGCGTCGTCAGTGGGGTAGAGCGTGGTGGCGCTGGCTACGGCGTCCTGGGAACGGACAGGCGACGCGGCAGCCGCCGGGACAAGGCAGGCGACGATGAGGGCGATGGCGGCGGCCATCAGGACAGGTGCTTTCCTGGTCATGATGAGCCTCCTGGAGAGCGGTAAACGCCAAACGGATTGCGAGTCGCCTGCGGCGTGGGCGTGCAACGTGGGACGTTCGGGCGTGGCGCTATGGACGCATTGTAGCGCGGAATGGGCTGGGTGTCAAAGTCGCCAGGCTCCAAGGCCGGATGGTTGCCTGCAGATGGCCGCCGGCCCGTGGGCCACGACGCGGAATGCGCCCCGCTCGGGACGCCTCGCACACCCAGGCCACTGCAGACGGAAGGGCCCGATCCACAGGCAATGCGGGCACGCTTGGGATTATGCCGGGAAAGAGGCAGAGAGGCAAATGGGCCGTCAACGAATGGGGGAGGCCGTCAACGAAGCGGCAACGACTCTACTGAAAGAACTCGGATCTCACCGCAGAGCACGCAGAGAACGCAGAGATTTCCGTATGAACTCCGCGCTCTCGGCGGCCTCTGCGGTAAAGAAGGGGCTCTTTGCAGTGGAGTCGGGCACGAATGAACGAATAGGGCGACGGCCGTTTGCGAGTGGGGATAGGAGAGGAACGGCTGAGGAATGCGAGGGCGGGGACAGGGCGTGAGCGTCGAGAACGCCCATTTCCTCTCGCGCATCGCTCACCTGCGGCAGATCGCAGCCCGCCTCAAGTTACTCTCGCTGGAGCCCCTGCTTGGCCTCCTGCCGGCCCTCGACCTGCGCGGCATCGACTGGGTCAGTTTGGGGGCGAACCAGGAAACCAGGTTTGTGGGCATGCGTCAAGTCATGCTCGTAGCACACAGCAATGACCGGTAAGTCGCAAACCTGGTTTCTGAATGGCGCCGATTCCGAACTTGCCCCAGAAATGAATTGCACCCGACGCGGCTTTGACTGTGGGCCAATTCCGTCCTATACTTGATGTGTTAGAATGCAGGGTGATCTGCCGAGACGCCCGTAGCAGCCAGAGAGGAGCAACATGAGCGCTGACTGGCAAACCTACATCCACTCCGACCCGGAGGTACTGCTGGGCAAGCCCGTGCTCAAGGGCACGCGCCTGGCAGTGGAGTTCATTCTGGGTCTGTTTGCGGCTGCTTGGAGCGAGCAACAGGTGCTGGAGAGCTACCCAACGCTCACCCCAGAGGCGCTTCGCGCCGTCTTTGCATTCTCGGCAGAATGCATGCGCGAAGAGGTGCTGTATGCCATGCCCGCGGCCAGCGCATGAGATTCCTCGCCGATGAGAACTTTCCCCTACTCAGCATAAGGCGGCTGCGCTTAGCAGGGCACGCTGTGGCGTGCGTCAGCATGGATTCGCCTGGAGTCTCGGACCGCGAGGTCCTGATGTGCGCAGTGCGCGAGGAGCGCAACGTCCTGACCTTTGGCCGCGATTTTGGAGGGTTGCTCTTTCGGTCCAGACTGCCAGCTCCTGTGGGTGTGGTCTACTTCCGGCTGGAGCCAACCGCGCCTGAGGAGCCGGCCGAGTACCTGCTGCAACTGCTGGCTCTTCCCGGCGTATCCCTGCATCACAAATTCACCACCGCGGACGCACGTCAGGTGCGCCAGCGCCCGCTGACCACATAGTGGCGATTTGGGTATACCCCAATCAGGGCACGACATGCTCCATTGATGCTTTGGCAACGGCGAGCAATGCACCAGCATGGATCGAGATGCCTTGGGGGTCTTTCATGGCCCTCTTTTCGGCTGGTAGTCCATCTTCATGTACAGGTCGCCACGCGCGCGTTCATGGAGCATTTGCGCCAACCGCCTTTGCTGGGTCTCAGCGCGTTTGGCCCGGTTGATCCAACCCATGTAGTCATTCTGCTGGTACGGCGGTCGATTCTGGTAGGCCTCGAGCAGCCCGCTCTCTACCAGCGCTGCTGTGACAAAACCCGGCATGGGGTGAATGGGGCGGGACAAGGTCGAGGAGCCTGACTCTGCCAGAAGAACCTCCTGGTGCGTGTAACCCCAGTTGTGCCCCATGGCACGCACACTACAGGGTATGAGAACGATCCCTGTGGGCGGCCTCACCATCCGCGACACAGAACACCAGGGTGTTGCGGTTCTGGCGCAGCACCTGGCCGCGGCGCTCCACGATGTCCATAATCGCCTCGCGCGCCGCCTCGGTCAGGTCCTCGCCGTCCATCCGATAGTCAAAGTCCAACACGATCAACTTGATATCGTCGTTGTCGGGCACGTCCGCATTGCTCTCCGGACCGAATTTGGTCCAGGTGAAGCCCGTGGCGCCCGGCCCGATGCCCAGAGCTTTCGCTTCTATCGTCTTGCGCACATAGGCCTGGACCTCTTCGCTGTTTCGCAAGTTGGTGCGATAGGTGTGCTGCAGGCTGAGGACATTTGGCTCTTTGCGGAACTGGTATTTGGCTTCGTTTAGTAAAAGTAGAATAACCTCGTACGGAACTTGTCCAATATGTTATCCCACTGCGGATCCGGATCGTCTGGCCGCGCGCAGGCCAGGCGCAGTTCCTCGCGCGCAGCGTAGGGGTTTTCCCCGCCAGCCATGCTGTACAGGAGAATCGTGCTGGCCAGCCCTTCGGCCCAGCGCTGGCCGTCATCGCGCTCCCTGTCCATAATCTGGGCCTTGGCCGGTTGGTCGCTGGAGGAGGAGGCCACGTCCGAGCCGATGACCGATTCCCACTGGGGTCCCCGGCCACGTCGCGCACCATCGCCCGCAGGTTGCTGTCGGCGAGCGAAAGATCGGCGGGCTGGATCAGATCCGGGCTGGCATCGCCTCGGTTCGCCCAGAGGTCCTGCAACACAACTGCCAGGAAGCGAAGGGTGCCGCGAGTCAACTGGAAGCCGGGCTTGGATCCCCAGCGCTCGTACAGCACGGTTACCAGTTCGGGGTGGAAGGGATAACTGCGCTCCAAGAGTTGTTGGTAGGCGGGGCCCTGGATGTGAGCAGGCAGCCCGCCTATGCCGGCGTACAGGGCCTGGTAGCGCTGCGCCGTCTGGCGGGCGGTTTCCTCGTCCACGCGTTCAAACAGGCGCTGGCGGACGACCTCGGGGATTTCCGTGCCCTCGATGGGCGTGCGGGCGCTGGCCAGGCGGTTGACGTGTTTGTTCATGCGCTCCAGCCAGTCCCGCGCGTGGTTGCTGAGTTGATCCATCTTGCTGGCTGTAAGGGTTACCACGAGCATGCTCTGGGGCACCGTGTCCACAGCCACCGTCAACTCGCGCAGGAAGGCCACCGTCTGTTTGGCCAGGTCGCCTTCAGCGCCTTAGAGTCGCTGCCTTGTCCACGTAGTGCAGCGTTTCGTCAAACAGGATGACGCACGGGCCGACGGCCCTGAGCACGTCCGCAAGCGCCTTCTCGCCCGGCGAGACCAGCCGCGCGTCGTTTGCCGCGACCAGATCGTAGGCGGGCTTGCCGCCTAACTGGTACGCCATCTCTCCCCACAGGGTGTGGATGGCCACGCCGTCATCCGCGGTGCGGCCCAGGGGGTTGAGACTGGAGCAGGGCAGCACCGCCAGGCGGCATGGCGGGGGCGCCTCCACTACGACTTCGGCTTGACCAATACACGCCCCACTTCCACATTCACCCCGCCCATTGCCCGGACTTGATCCCCACCCGTTGTCCAGGAAGGCGGTATGACGATAGAGGTTGATGCCTTTGGTGACGGTGATGACGGCCCCGCCGGTGCCGGTGTAAGTCGCCCAACTACAGTTGTGCAGAATCCTTCGCCAAGAGTTCTCCTCCCGATGGGGCGTCGAGCCCGCTTTGCGCGTTGACCAACCCCTCGCTGCAGACCACGCGTGGCAGTTCATCGTTCTCCTCGGCGCACTCTTCTTCCTGCCGCGGCGCCGCGCTGAGACCGTAGGCACGATAGGCGCCACTGAGGGCATGGAAGAGGGCCATTCCCATGAGTCCTTCGCGGCGAATACCGTTCAGGAAGCGCTGTACCACCGGACGCGGATTCGGCTGACGGAAAGCAGCTTCCAAGACGGCAATCTGGCCGCGGACGTCGCCGTCCTCCGTCTCCCCGTACAGCGACCGCAGCTCGCGCAAGACGTATCTCTGGGCCTTGCTGAGCGCCAGCGTGTGATCCCGTTCCGCCCGACGGGCCTGTACCTCGGCATCGAATTGCCGTCTGACACCCATGACCCCCTCGTTGTGGTGTGGCGGCAAGAGGGCGGGTGGTGTGGCGGGCTCGCACTTGAGCAGGCCGAGGATGCTGGGGACGTCGCGACTGAGGATCTCTCCGTCGTGACCTACGAGGTAGAGTTGCCGGTAGCGACCTGCGCGACAGAACACGACCGAGCCTTCCTGCGGCGAAAGCTTCGCGGTGCGAATGCCGTCGCGCAGGTGGGTGATGCGCTCGTAGACGTCTGGTTGGTCCTGTTGCAGTTGGCGCATGATCTCCTCCGCTTCGTGGAGGTCCACCAATTCGTCCTCGTCGTCAGCGTCGAAGCTGCTCAAGTCCCCATCAAAGTAGATGGCGTACATCGCCTTTTCGTTCAGTCGCTCGGTGGGGTCGAGGATGGCGGCATCCTCGCCGATGGTCTCGTGGATCTCCCGGATGCGTTGGGCTAGCTTTTCGCGCAGGCCAAGGTTCTCTTCCAGCCTGGTCTCCGGCAAAAAGTTGTATGCGTGGATGCGCTCGTACTCTGTACCGATGCGGTCGACACGGCCAAGCCGCTGAATCAGGCGCACCGGGTTCCAGTGCAGGTCATAGTTCACGACCATGTTGCAGTCCTGCAGGTTGAGGCCCTCGGCCAGCACGTCGGTGGAGATCAGCGTTTGGATTTCTGGTGCGCCGTCCGGTGGACGTTGCTCTGGATTGGCGCGCGGCGCAAAGCGACCTACTATCTCCGCCTTGTCGGTCCCGCTGCTAAAAGCGACCTCGATGTCCTGCCGATGGCCGTCGGGGTTGAGGTTTTCAAACAGGTACCTGGCCGTGTCCGCATACTGGGTGAAGATGAGGCGTTTGCCCTCTGCCAGCGGTTGGCGGCTCAGCCAGGCCAGCAGGGTCTGCAGTTTCGCGTCCTTTGCGGCGGTGATGGGTTCGACCAGGGCAAGCACGCGGCGCAGAATAGCGATGTCGTGCTCAATGTCGAGATGCAAGGAGTCAGCGTCGAAATCCTCCAGCTCGTACCGGCCGCACACCAGGGCCAGGGCGTCGACCAGTGCCTGTTCCTCATCCTGGTCGGACTCGTAGAGCAAACTCTGTGCCTCCTCGCCCGCCGGGACAATCCCCTGCTGCAGCGCAGCCAGGAACGCAGAGTGGATGCGTAGCAGACGCCGCACCGTCTCTCGGAACGCTTGCGCACTGGACTCGAAGCGTTTGAACAACATGACGCGCATCAAACCGCGCAGGTTGGCGCCGGCGTGGTGCAGCTCGGTGTAGGGCGAGAGGGTGCGTTTCTCGCGACGCACATAGTTCCACAGGCCATAGCGGGCATACGTCAACTGCTCAGCGTCCGGCGAGGCACCTAGCAGAAGCGGCCGGCCGAGGTAGCCGCGCAGTTGCTCATAGAGGCCGCCATACGTGGCTTCGATGCTGTATTCCACCGTCTGAAGCTCGCGCTTGGGGAAGAACTGCTTCTTG
>Ga0315294_10009332_pt1 | contig 10781 bp, 14 predicted proteins | sample YL17G13_40_MG_FD_203626 | JGI IMG/M metagenome (GOLD analysis project Ga0315294, IMG submission 203626) | Sediment microbial communities from Yellowstone Lake, YNP, Wyoming, USA - YL17G13_40 | ecosystem: Environmental > Aquatic > Freshwater > Lake > Sediment | place: USA: Wyoming | collected... | reverse complement strand
GTGCAAACTCAGGTGAAAACCAATAATACTATGGAGAAATTCTCCCTTATTTTTTTGATTATTATAATTTTAGTAGGAGGAATCTCCATAGGCAATTATATGTGGTCCAATGTGGAGGAAAGGAAAAGAGAGATTGGTTCCCTGTTAGCCATAGGCGCATCTCCGAAAGACATCTATTACATATTCATCGGAAAAGCTTTAATCCTGGGATTGATAGGCGGTATCGCAGGTTACTTTTTGGGTAGTCTGGCAGGAATGATTTTGGGGCCTCAAATAGCTGGCGTAAAAGTTCTTCCTATCCCCTTTCTTTTTATCTGGGCAATAGTTATCGCTGTCGGCATCAGTGTGATTGCCTCATATTTGCCAGCCAGAAGAGCTGCTAAATTGGACCCCGCTTTAATCTTACAGGAGATATAGATGATCAAAATAGAAAACCTTTCAAAAATATATAATAGCAAAAGAGATGCTATTGTAGCTCTAAGTGAAGTTACGCTGTCAATCAAAAGTGGAGAATTCGTCTCGATTGTGGGTCCCTCAGGCTCAGGTAAAACCACTTTGCTTTTGTGTATGGGAGGGTTAATTCACCCGTCCCGGGGAAAAGTTACCATTGGAGGGGATTCGATCTATGATCTGGATGTTAAGAAGCGAGCCATCTTCAGATTAATAAACTTAGGCTTTGTTTTCCAGACCTTCAATTTAATTCCTTACCTGACTGCCTTAGAGAATGTTCAGATTCCTTTGGCTTTAGCTGGTAACTCGGATGGTAGTCAATCAGAAAAAGCAGCAGAACTGTTAGAGAAAATGGGTTTGGCGGATAGGCTCAACCATAAACCCCGGGAGCTCAGCATCGGACAGCAACAAAGGGTAGCCATTGCCAGAGCTTTAGCCAATGATCCAAAGATAATTTTGGCAGATGAGCCTACCGGGAATCTGGATCCTGATATGACCAGGGAAACTGTCAGCTATCTAAAATTATTAAACCAAACCGGCATCACTGTGGTTATGGTGACTCATAATCCGGGTGCGGTAGAGTATTCCCAGAGGAGATTGCGATTGGTAGAGGGAAGATTGATCGAATAGACCAACTATAATGGAAAATCTGAAAACAGTTCAAAAGTAAGATTTCACTTGACAAAGCGTTCTTATCTTTAGGATATATATGCGGATTTATGATGTAAATAGTATGGTTATGAAGAGAGAAACTTCAATTTTTAAAGCCTTGTCTGACGAGACCCGCTTACGGATTATGAAGCTTCTTTTGAAAAAAGAGCTTTGCGTTTGTGAAATTGAGGCAGCTTTAGACCTGCCACAGTCAAAAGTCTCTAGGCATCTTACGGTTCTCCGTTCAGTTGGTTTAGTGGAGGACCGCAGAGATGGAACCTGGATTTTCTACTCCTTTTTTAAACCTGAAAATGATTTTGAAAAATCAATTATTCAAATTATTAAAAATGCTCTTTCTGATAGTGAATTAGTTAAACAGGATGAAGAAAGACTGAAGAAAAAACTCTCTCAGGCTTACGAGTATAAGTGTAAATAAATCAAATCAAAAGAGGAGTATCTTACTTATGGCTGATTCAGTGAAGAAGCTTTCATTCTTAGACAGATTTTTAACCCTCTGGATATTTATAGCGATGGTTATCGGAGTCGGGATAGGGTATTTTACTCCGCAGGTTACTAAATTAATTGCCGGTCTCCAGGTAGGTACAACCTCTATTCCGATTGCTATCGGTTTAATCCTGATGATGTATCCGCCCTTAGCCAAGGTAAAATATGAGGAATTGAAGGATGTGTTCTCCGACTGGAAGGTGTTAGGGATAAGCCTTGTACAGAACTGGATTATCGGACCAATTTTGATGTTTATTTTAGCCATTGTATTCTTGCGAGGTTATCCAGAATATATGGTGGGTCTGATCTTAATCGGCTTGGCAAGGTGTATAGCTATGGTGATTGTCTGGAACGAGTTAGCCAAAGGCGACACAGAGTATGCTGCCGGGTTGGTGGCATTTAACAGCATCTTTCAGGTGATATTTTACAGCATTTATGCTTACGTGTTCATAACCGTTCTACCAGCCTGGTTTGGTCTGAAGGGGAGCATTGTGGATATTACCATAGGACAGATCGCCAAAAGCGTGTTTATCTATTTAGGTATTCCCTTTATTGCAGGAATAATAACCCGGTTTACACTCATCCGGCTTAAGAACAAAGAATGGTATCATACTAAGTTCATCCCTAAAATCAGTCCTGTTACCCTTATAGCTTTACTTTTCACCATCGTGGTGATGTTCAGCCTTAAAGGGGAGTATATTGTCAAGATTCCCTTAGATGTGGTGCGGATTGCTATACCTTTATGTATTTATTTTGTGATTATGTTCTTAGTTAGCTTCTGGATGGGTAAAAGAATCGGGGCAGATTATTCAAAATCCACCACCATTGCCTTCACTGCGGCAAGCAATAACTTTGAATTGGCAATAGCAGTGGCAGTGGCTGTGTTTGGAATAAACTCCGGATCCGCCTTTGCCGCGGTTATTGGACCATTGGTAGAGGTACCTGTCCTGATTGCTCTGGTGAACGTCGCTCTCTATTTCCAGCGGCGGTTTTACAATTATGCCTCTGTTACCAACTAAGACTTGCGAGACGAAACAAAAGTAGATCAAATAGACAGGAGGGATAGCTATGTTTAAAAAGATCCTGGTGGCAACCGATCTGTCCGAAGCCTCTGATCATGTAATCGGTTGTTTGCATGGATTGAAGCAAATTGGTGCTGAGCAGGCGCTGCTCGTTTACGCACTGGGCATACGACACCTGGAGGTAATGAAGTATGAACTGGCCAGGCTTGCCGAACCACGGTTGCAGGCTCAGAAAATGATGCTGGAAAAACAAGGTTTTGTCACGGACATCCTGGTTGCGTCTGGCCAGCCATCGTTTGAGATCAATCGGGTGGCAAACGAACAAAAGGCATCCCTGATAGTCGTAGGCTCGCACGGATCCACCTTGGCTAAGGAAGTTATGCTAGGCGGGGTTGCCACGGCAATCCTTCACGAAGCCACGGTCCCGGTGCTGGTGATTCGGCTGAAGATCACGGATCTGGCAACTCAAATCCGATGTAAAGTGATATGCACTGATTTATGGCGGCACATTTTATATTGCACTGACTTCTCTGATACGGCCGAGCGTGCTTTTGCGTACGTGGAGAAGATGGTGGAAAGTGGCACCAAGCGGGTCACGCTACTTCATGTTCAGGACAAGGTGCGGATCGGCACGCATCTCAGTAATCGCCTGGAAGAGTTTAACCGGATCGATCAAGCGAGGCTTGAACGCCTCAAAATGCAACTGAAGGCGAAAGGCGCAATGGACGTTCGAATTGAAATCCCTTATGGGTCGCCGATCCAGGAGATTCTTCAGCGAACAAAGGATGAAGATGTTAGCCTGGTGGTTATGGGTAGTCAGGGCCGGGGATTTATCGCCGAGGTATTTCTAGGCAGCGTGAGTCATCATGTTGCCCGCGGGGCGGGAGTGCCAGTTTTACTCGTGCCAGCCTTGCGGTAGGCGGTCAAGCATCCGATTAACTATTTAGAAAATGAGACCTAAGGTTCTATTCGTTTGCATTGAGAACTCCTGCCGAAGCCAGATGGCTGAGGGGTTTGCTAAATTCTATGGCAGGGATAAAATAGAGGTCTTCAGTGCCGGCTCAGATCCTTCCGGTAAGGTTTATCAGACCGCAATAGAGGTAATGAAAGAGAGAGGTATTGATATCTCCAACCAGAAATCAAAAGGATTCAATAACCTGCCCTCTAAAAGCTTCGACTATGTGATAACTATGGGATGCGGGGATGCATGTCCTTTTGTTCCGGCAAAGACAAGAATTGAATGGGGGATCGAAGACCCCAAAGGTAAGCCAAAGGAGAAGTTCAGAGAAGCAAGAGATAAGATAGAAGAGAAAATAAAAGAATTCTTAAAAAATCCCTAAATAAGATTATCAATTAGACAAACACGAAAATTTTAATGGCGTATTTGATGTAATTATGAGCATAAATGCATATAAGCAGACAAAATTGTTCGATGAAAATCTCTTGCTGCTGGAAAGCGACTTCCTGAAAGCCATCTCTCAACTCACCCGGCTTAGGATTTTATACTTTTTGAGAAAAGGAGAGAAATGTGCCTGCGAGATCATCCCGGAAATGGGGGAAGACCAATCTAACATTTCCAGACATCTAAATTACCTGAAAGATTCAGGGATTTTAAATTCTCGTAGAGAAGGAGTCTCGGTTTATTACAGGATTAAAGATGAACGAGTGTTCGTGCTTTTAAGTTTGGTGGATGAGATCATAAGGACACAGGTGAAGGAGAAAGCAAAAACGGTTAAAGTCATTTAGATAGGAGATTAGCATGGGTTTAGTGGAAGTCTTGAATGGTGGAGTGAAAGCATTAATTGAATATCTTTCCGCCCACGTTCTAACCTGTCTGGTTCCGGCATTTTTCATCGCCGGGGCGATTGCAGTTTTTGTCTCCCAGGCCGCGGTGATGAAATATTTTGGAGCTCAGGCGAAAAAGGTTTTGGCTTATGGTGTCGCTTCAGTTTCCGGTACGATCCTGGCGGTATGTTCCTGCACTATCTTACCCATTTTTGCAGGAATACATAAAAGAGGTGCAGGCTTGGGTCCAGCCATTGCTTTTCTATATTCTGGTCCTGCTATTAATGTTTTAGCCATTGTCTATACTGCCAGGCTTTTGGGATTTGATCTGGGACTTGCCAGAGCAGTGGGAGCTATATCTTTTTCCATTATAATCGGGTTGATTATGGCTTTTATCTGGAGAAAAGAGGAGTTAGAAAAAGAGAAAAATGCTTCTGAATTGATTCTGCCCCAAAGCGAGAAACCTAAACACGAGGGAATAACTATTCTATATTTTGCAGTTTTAGTGGGAATTTTAATCTTCGGCGCGGCACAAAAATGGCTGGTAACCGGGATTTTACTGGTCGTTTTATTTTTAATCCTTTATCGCTGGTTCAAAAAAAATGAGCTTAAAGACTGGCTTTTTCAGACCTGGGATTTAGGGAAAAAGATTTTTCCCATATTACTAATCGGGGTTTTCGTTGCCGGGATGATGAAGGTATTACTTCCTCAACAGATAGTAGAACATTTAGTGGGTGGAAATGGATTAAGGGCAAATTTCATAGCTTCAATCTTCGGTGCCTTTATGTATTTTTCAACTCTAACCGAAGTGCCCATCATAAAAGCTTTGTTGGATTTAGGGATGGGCAGGGGTCCTGCTCTGGCATTGCTTTTAGCCGGACCGGCTTTGAGCCTTCCCAGTATGATTGTGTTAATCGGGATTATGGGGTGGAGGAAAACAGGTGCTTACATTATCTTAGTGGTGATAATGGCAACTATAACCGGAATGGCATTTGGGAATTTAATCCTTTAAGAGGTATAACGATGAAATTTCTTTTTCATTGCGGATTGATTTCATTAATGCTTTTCATGGTATGTAAAACCTCTTCTCCCCAGCCAAAAGCATTTATGTCTGAAACCACCTGGGATTTTGGTAAAGTTCCGCAAGGGAATATAGTTTCACACTCCTACTGGGTCAAAAATGTTGGTACTGACACTTTGAAGATAATAAAAGTTAGGCCCGGGTGAGGGTGTACTACCGCTCCGGTTAAGAAAACGGAGCTTGCTGTCGGGGACAGCACTGAGGTTGAGTTAGTATTTAACTCCAGAGGATACAAAAGTAAAGTACACAAAAACGTGGCAATTATAACGAATGACACCACTGTTAAAGATTTAGGCATAAGCATAACCGCAGAGGTTTATGTAAATGCGGACAGCACATATCCGTTAGTCATATCGCCACCGTATTTGGATTTCAGCCCGTTTCAGGGTGAAAAGGTAATGGAAAAGAAAGTTAAGCTCACAAATGTCAGTCAGGAGGAGATAAAACTGAAGATAGTTGATTTTCCAGTTGATCTTTTAAAAATCAGGTTGAGGGGAGAAAAAATCAAACCTGCCAAAGAAATTGAGCTGGAAGTAAAACTAAACAGAGACTTGAAAGAAGATTCATTTAACAAATCGATAACGATAGAGCTAAATGATAAGGCGAAGACTCGTTTTACCATACCAGTAAAAAAGGAGTTGAAAATACAATAAAAGGAAAGAAAATGTCTCTACTTAAAAAATATAATCCTGAAACCTTCAATGCCTTAAGCAGATTAGCTTCAGAGTCGATGAAGGAGGGCGCATTATCTGTTAAGGTCAAGGAACTGATGGCGGTTGCTCTTTCTATTGCTGTCCATTGTGAGCCCTGCATCAAGATTCACTTGAGAAGAGCGTTGCAGGCAGGGGCAACAGAAGAGGAAATAGGAGAAACTCTGGGAGTTACGGTGCTTATGTGTGGTGGTCCAGCAGATGTCTGGCCTGTGAGGATAATTGAGGAAGAACTCCTGAGAACAAACAAAGCGGATTGACTTAAACCAAAGACTTACAGTTACCGCATTTTGATAAATTGAAAGGACATGAAGCTCAGACGCAATTCAATAATTCGGGAAATAGATTTTATTAAGCTGTTTTTAAATGGAGTTGGGATTATAATCCTTGCTTCAATTTTGGCTTTGTTCTACAACAGCTTTTCCGGCCGAGGCATATCCTTAATAGGAAGCTGGAGCAATAGGATACTTTCTGACAGCCTGATAGTCCCCTATTCCTATCAGGAGGGAGACCCCCAAGCTATAACCTTGAGTGAGGCTATGATGGAGTTCCAATCTTCAAATACCATATTTTTAGATGCGCGCTCCGAGTTTGATTACAAACAGGGACATATAAAAGGTGCTCTAAATTTTCCTTTCGAAGAATTCGATGATTACTATCCCAAGGTTGCTCCAAAGCTTTCCAGGGACAAAACCATAATCGCTTATTGTGATGGAACTGAATGTGAGCTTAGTTTGTTTCTAACCCGTTTGCTCAGAGAAGAAGGTTACCAATATCTTAAGATCTTTTTGGGAGGATGGGAAGAATGGGAAAAAGTAGGGTTGCCCGTTGAGAAAGGGGAAAACCATAGTAGATAAAATGTGGAGAAATTTTAAAAAAATAATCAATAACCGCTATACTCTTTTGGTCTTCAGGTTAATTTTGGGTGGTATCTTCATATACGCCAGCTTGGATAAGATAGCACACCCGGACCAGTTCGCTAAAATAGTGTATAATTACAAGTTTTTGCCTCATAGCCTAATCAACATTTTTGCCATAATCGTCCCCTGGGTGGAGTTGATCTGCGGGATATTTGTTATTGCTGGAATATTTGTGCAAAGCTCATCCGCTATACTTTCCTTGCTATTGGTTTCTTTCATTATCGCCCTATCGGTGAATTTCTTTCGGGGATTGGACATAAACTGCGGTTGCTTCTCAACTGATCCTAAGGGTAAAGAGGAAGGAGCTATTCTTCTAATCAGAGACTTTGTTCTTCTGGCAATAGGGCTTCAGATATTTCTTAGTAACCTTAGGAGGCTAAATAATGCTAAATGAAAGAACGAAGATAGGTGCTGGTTTCATAATTCTTCTTATTTTGGGTGCAATTATTTTATTTAAGACAAAATATACCCTCTCAACAGTACTGAAAAATGAGTCCAAACAGATTTCAGTAGGGGGTGTTTGTCCTCCATTTCACCTATATGATGAGCAAGGGAAGGTGATAGATCCGGTTCACGGGATAAACTCAGACAAGCCCTATTCTCCAAAACAGACCTGTGGAAAATGTCACGATTATAACAAGATCTCTGAAGGTTTCCATTTTCAGCAGGGGCGGGGAGAAAAACCCAATCCTTTGACTGCCGAACGATGCCTCTGGGTAACCTCACCTGGTAACTATGGTGGTAATTGGTGAAGCCCAGCACCATTATACCGTCAGTTGGCGGCAAAAAGAAATAAGGATGCTCGATTGATTGATATGACATCTTTCGATTTTGTGGTTCAATGCGGAAGTTGTCATCCCGGTGGAGGTCCTTTGGAGTTTGACCGGGAAGGATATCGTTATGATTCGCTTATGAGCGACCCGAATTCTGGTCTCATTTCCGGTGGCGAAAATAATCTGGACGGTGATTATTACAAAGCTCAATGGGATAAATCTGGTGTTTTGGAGGCGGATTGTTTTCTCTGTCATATGCCCGAATACAATTTTTCAGCCCGTAACCAGCAGATAAACAAGTTAAACTTCCGTTGGGCCGCTACAACTGGTTCGGGACTGGCTATAGTCACCGGATCAGTAAAAGAGGAAAAGACTGTAAAGGTTAGCTATGATAAATCTCGGTTCGACGAAGATGGTAGACTTTCACCCCATATTGTAAGAGAACCGCGCACGCAAACTTGCCTCAATTGCCATGCCAAACCTGGATGGAAAAAGCGAGGTGCTAATTTCCGAGCGCGCACGGACGTTCACCTTGCCGCAGGTCTTATGTGTGTGGACTGCCATCCTGCAGGCAAATACGTTGATGACGAACGAATTAAAGGGAAAGATGTACATCAAGTCGGCAAGGGTGATGATCCGGGTGGACATGTGCGGGATGATTTGGACAATACATGTAGGGATTGTACTCAGTGCCATGAAAAGGGATACCTGAATGCTCCCATTGCCAATCACAGTTGGCTACCCCCACTCCATCTTGACAAGATCGCATGCCAAACCTGTCATATTCCACAAAGACCAGTGAAAGCGGCTTTGTTTCAAGCCTCAGATGTCTTTAATCCAGGAACAAAAATTCCAGAGAAAGGAAAGTATCTTTGGGTTTTCTATGGTCCGGATATGAAATATTGGAACCATTATGGCGAGTTGGAAATGATGGGGTTTGACGACAAGCCAACTGACCCATATCGCCCCGTGTTTGCACGTTACAAAGAGAAAATCTATCCGGTGAATCAGCTTCACAGTGCCTGGCCCGGGATAGAGATTGAGGGAAAAAACGGATTGGCTCAACCGTTAATGTCTGATGTTTACAAGATGTGGATGACTTTTAAGAATGACATAACCTCGTATGCTGATTTAGCCCTGATTAAGGATGATAATGATGACGGAGTAATAGAAATCAATCGACCGGAGGAGATCGATGCGTTGATTTCTGCCGTGACTTCTTACTTGAGGAAAACTGGTTATCCGCTGGAGGGGAAGCGGGTAGTATGGGTTTCAAACGACCGCATATATAGAAGCGGAAAAGAATTTGAACAGGTCCCAACGGAACCTTGGGAAGCTTCACCCTACGGTAATGTGCATAAATATACCCATGATATATACCCAGCCAGAGCGGCTCTGGGGGTGAATGGTTGCGGGGATTGTCACAGTCGTAGCTCTGATTTCTTCTATGCTTCTGTGGTTAAACGCCCCTTCGATGAAAAGGGTAATCCAGTGTATGAGCCACAATATAAACTTCTGGGGCTTACGTCATGGAGCGTGAGTTTAGGAATGTTTAGGGAGTCCAATCTTAAACCGACTCTTTACGTCTTATTCGTAGTCCTGATTTCTCTATTTGTGATCTGGGCGGTTGATCGCGCAATTGAGATATTAGGCCCACCATCTATTGGTTTACACCATCGGCTTTTCTCCTGGATCATAGGAGTTGCCATATTTCTGCTATTCGTTTATTTAATGGGGCACCGTGAGCTATTGGAATTTATGCTTCCCAGTAGATTCTGGCTGGATTCACACCACTTTGGCGTTGGCGCAGGGGTGATGATAGTGGGAACTATTGCCCTCTTGATCCGTCTTAAACAGTTATATCCGGGCCGACGCATTCGGAAACGAGTCGCCTCTTGTTTTCGTTGCACTTTGATCGCAATAGGGCTGGCTTTTGCCGCTCTGTCCGGCATCATCATGTTAATGCATCCAGAAGCGTTGGGCGTGATTACCCGTCTGTCTTATCTGGTCTTCGACCTCAGTTTGGCTTTGATCGTAGTGGGAATTATCCTGGTTGTTTTTCGTGAAATCGTTAGTGCGAAAGTGCCCTTAGTAAAAAGTCATCACATGTAGGAGGTTGGCTATGCCATGGTTAGCTGGTTATCCAAGAGAAAAAGTAGAGTGGTTTCCCACCATTGATAAAGAAAAGTGCCTTAAGTGCGGCATCTGTATGAACTGTGGAAGAAAGGTTTTTGACTGGACAGATGATGAGCCTGTGGTGGCAAGACCTTACGAATGTATTGTAGGCTGTAATACTTGCTCTAATCTCTGTATGGGGAATGCCATAACTTTTCAATCTATTCAGAATATAAGAGAGCTTTATAAGAGAGAGAAAATCTGGAGCAAGGTTAAGAAGGTTCTAAAGGAAGAAGGTAAGCTGGCCATAAGAAAATGACTTAAAAAGGAAGAGAGAATGATAAAATTAAAAGAAAACATTTTCTGGCTATGGGTTTTGATATTCTTTGTCTTTTTGATCATTTCTCTCACTCAAGCTTTTTGCCAGGTTAAAACCAGAAGTGAGCAGAGTAAGACGCCTATAGACAGAGGTTCTTCTGCAGGACCTTCAGAAGGAAATATTGATTTAAAAAACTTTGCCAACTTTGATTCCATTATGGTCATCCATTTTCATCCCACGGCACAGTGTTCCTGTTGTATAAATGTTGGCAATTTTTCCAAAAAGGGGTTAGATAAATTTTATTCTAAGTTATACAAAGATCGTAGAATAATCTTTAAGGAATGCAATATAGATGAGGATTCCACAATTATAAGGAAATACAAGATCTTCGGCTCTGCCTTAGGGTTTAAGAAGTTATTCAAAGGGAAAGAGGAATTTAAAGAGGTGGAAT
>Ga0315294_10009329_pt1 | contig 10782 bp, 8 predicted proteins | sample YL17G13_40_MG_FD_203626 | JGI IMG/M metagenome (GOLD analysis project Ga0315294, IMG submission 203626) | Sediment microbial communities from Yellowstone Lake, YNP, Wyoming, USA - YL17G13_40 | ecosystem: Environmental > Aquatic > Freshwater > Lake > Sediment | place: USA: Wyoming | collected... | reverse complement strand
CTGCGATTGCAAGCGCAACCGAGAACGCCAAAATGGACGCTACTATACTGAATCTTCGCATAAAACTTTCCTTATTAAAATTTGCTTTCACGGGGACTATTTTTGTAATACCTTTCAAAAGAGGACGCAAGGCGGTCGCCATTTTGGCATTCAGTTTATTGGAGATTAGCTGTTGTGTCAATATGGAAGGAAAGGTTGCGTGCTTAGAATCTTTGAATTGTAATTGCCGCTGTTAGTATTGCCGATATACTGGTAAGTGTCTTATATGCTAAGCTTGTTTTTAGTGTAACTATTAGAGAGGATGTTTTTATGGATGCTTATTGCTTGAGGTCGGAGGAGCTGCCTGATTTGAGCATTGAAAAGCTCGGGCCGGCGACAATTGATTCTCCTCTATTGCGAGGCAGGAGTCATTTTATTGATGACGGCGAGAGAATTCTTTTGTATTCACATTCTAAAGACCTAAAGGGGCACGGAGACTGCGGCAGAGAGCTTCCGATGTTGGAGGTAGCCGGCCCACGGCGGAAGATTTTCTTTGACCCCAGAGAGCTTATCTGCGGCGTAGTTACGTGCGGCGGGTTGTGTCCCGGCCTCAATGATGTGGTAAGAACCATCACATTAGGGCTTATCTGGCAGTATGGGGTCAAGGAAGTTCTCGGCCTGCGGTATGGGTACGCAGGGCTTTCGTCGAAGGCCCCGGTGCCGCCTGTGGTGTTGACGCCGGAATTGGTGGATGAAATCCATCTAAAAGGCGGGGATATTTTATCCTCTTCACGCGGTCCACAGGACCCGGAAGATATGGTTGATAATCTGGCAAAAAGAGAGATTGGGTTATTGTTTGTTATCGGCGGAGATGGGACGCTGAGGGGCGCTGCAAGTATAATTGAGATAATAAAGAAAAGAGGATTGAAAATATCTGTAATCGGCGTTCCGAAAACGATTGACAATGACATCTGCGGTATAGAAAGGTCTTTCGGCTTCTCGACGGCTGTCGAGGCATCGCGTTCGGCGATTCTAACCGCACACGCAGAGGCCAAAGGCGCCTGGAACGGTGTAGGGCTGGTTCAACTTATGGGCAGGGAATCGGGTTTTATTGCTGCTTATGCGACATTGGCCAACAGTGATGTAAATTTCTGTTTTATTCCGGAGGTGCCGCTTGTTCTGGAAGGGGAGAATGGATTTTTGCGTGCACTTGAGCAGCGGTTGGATAGAAAGCACCACGCGGTTATTGTGGTGGCGGAAGGTGTGGAAGAGGCACTTGCCGATAAGGGCGACATGGAGATAAGGGATGCTTCCGGCAATGTCGTGCTGGAGGATATAGGGGTTATGTTGAAGGAGAGGATTACGGAATATTTCAAGGAGAGGGGGAAGCCAATCTCGCTAAAATATATAGACCCGAGTTATATGATTCGTAGTCTGCCCGCTGATTCCAATGATTCGGCATTTTGCCTGATGCTTGGTCAAAACGCTGTGCACGCCGGTATGTCAGGCCGAACAAATATGGTGATTGGCTACTGGAACCAGTATTTTGTGCATATCCCTATATCACTTGCAATCCTCAAGAGGAAAAAAGTTGACCCGGAAGGCCATCTGTGGCAGACGGTTTTGGGGACGACCGGCCAGGGACGGGGGCCGGCGGCAGGCTGAAATTCGAAGCACGAATCCGCCGAAGGCAGACAAGCTCCGAAACAAATTCAAATTACGGAAGCACAAAAGTTCAAAATGGGATTCTGGATGCCCCGTTAGGGGATGGGATTGCAGGTCTGACGACCTGCCTATCTGTCAGAAATGTTCCAAAATCTTCTTGTATTCTTCCCAAATAGCTGCAAAATGTTATAGTGTTCTGTTAAGAAAGTCTTTTGATGGGAAAATTGATTTGAATAGAGTAAAAAATCTGGCAGGAAGTCAATTTTATATTAAAGGAGTGAGTTATGAAGAAGATATCAATTGGGTCGTGGGCATATACGATTGGGCCTTATGCGACAAATCCGGTGGCCTGGGAAGAGGTCATCCAGAAGGTTAAGGAGCTGGGTTTCGATGGCGTGGAGTTAGGCGGGTTTCCGCCGCATCCCAATCCGGACAATATGCCAAAGAAGGAGCAGCGTGAGGCCTGCAAGAAACAGTTGGCAAAATTGGGACTTGGGTGGTCGGGTCTGGCGGCAGATTTGTGGAAACAGCGCCTTCTCGATACCGACGATAATTCGGCATATCTTGATTGTTTCCGCAAAAATTTACAATTCTGCGTTGACCTCGGCATTCCGGCCATTCGGGTTGATGCCATTTCGCCCCCAACTATTTTCGAAAAGGTTGATGCCGACACCGCACGCAAGCGGGCGGTGAAGACCTGGAAGGTCTGTGCTGCCGAGGCGGCTGATAAGGGGGTGCGAGTTACATGGGAGTTTGAGCCGGGTTTTGCATTTAATAAGCCGTCTGATGTTTTACGGATTGTGGACGAAGTCGGCGACGACAATTTTGGGGTATTGTTTGATACCTGTCACGGTTATATGGTTGCGGTAACAGGCGCTCGTCAGCCGGGTAAAAAGGAGGTATTGCCGGGCGGTGTGGTGGAATTGGCCAGAAAACTTCGCGGGAAAATCAACCACGTTCATTTGATTGACTCCGATGGCACACTGCACGGCGGCGAGACATCCACGCACGCACCTTTTGGCAAAGGCAAGATAAACTTCGATGAGCTTTTACCGGAGCTTGCGAAAAATGACGTGGATTGGTGGACGATTGACTTATGCTTCTGGCCTGATGCTTGGGCCATTACCGCTGACAGTAAAAAGGCGGTGGATAAGCTCAATAAAAAATATGGATAACTAAATACAACCCCGCAATAAATTGCGGGGCTGAATATGAGATTGCTTTGTCCGCCAAACGACAGCGGACGCGCAATGACATTTAACTTGTATGTCAGGAGTAAAGCTATGAAGAAGAAACTGAATGTCGGGATAATCGGCTACGGGTTCATGGGGCGGACGCACTCGAACGCATACCGCAGGGTCGTCAATTTCTTTGATGTGCCGTATGAGCCGGTGCTGCAGGTAATCTGTGGGCTGGAGGCGGACAAGGCCAAGGCCTTTGCGGACCAGTGGGGCTACAAATCGCACACGACCGACTGGCGCAAGGTCATCGAGGATAAGACGATTGACGTGGTGGATATCTGCGTTCCGAACAACGTCCACGCGGAGATTGCGATTGCCGCGGCGAAAGCGGGCAAGGCCATTGTCTGCGAGAAGCCGCTGGCGCTCAATGGCGCGCAGGGCAAGGAGATGGTTGATGCCGTTGAAAAGGCGGGCGTTGCGAACCTTGTATCTTTCAACTATCGGCGGGTTCCGGCGGTAACGCTGGCCAAGCAGCTTATCGACGAGGGTCGGCTGGGAAAGATATTCCACTATCGGGCGAATTTCCTGCAGGACTGGACGATTTCGGCGAAGGTGCCGCAGGGAGGAATGGCAACGTGGCGGCTGGATGTCAAGGCCGCCGGCTCGGGAGTAACGGGCGACCTATTGGCGCACTGCATCGATACAGCTATGTGGCACAATGGGCCAATTACAACCGTCTGCGCGATGACAGAGACATTCGTGAAGGAGCGGATGAATGTTGATACGGGTAAGGTCGAGCCGGTGGGTATAGATGATGCGTGCACGTTCTTGTGCCGGTTTGATAACGGCTCGCTTGGAAACTTTGAGTCAACGCGGTACGCACGGGGGCACAAGGCGCTTTATACCTTCGAGATAAACGGCGAGCACGCCTCGATAGGGTGGGACCTGCAAGATTTGCATCGGCTCAATTACTTCGACCATCGGGATGAGTCGATTGTCCGCGGCTGGCGGAGCATTCACGTCACCGACTCCGATATGCCGTATATGGGCAAGTGGTGGGTGCCGGGGCTGCAGATCGGTTTTGAGCATACGTTCGTACACCAGACGGCGGACTTTTTGGAGAATCTTGCGAAGGGCAAACCGACCTCGCCGACCTTCCGGGAGGCGCTTGCGACGCAGTATGTCTGCGACGCGGTATTGACTTCTGCGAAAAACCAGAAATGGGAAACAGTTAAAAAACGGTGAGCACAAGAGCACATGTAACTGGTGGTTTGTGCGATTATTAGTTAGAACAGGGAGGATTTATGGCAGCAAAATCTATTGCGACAAAGGCACTTGAGCAGGGTAAGGGAATAGTGCGGCTGGCGCCGAACTGGGTGCCGCGTTCTTTTTGTGTGCCGGGGCGGCGGATTAAATTGCATCCGGATGACTATTATTCGCTGGGCGGTGAGCGGGGAGGCATTGACGAGCGCTGGTTTGCATCGACCACGCCGGCGGACAACGGCCCATTGACGGCGCCGAATGAAGGATTAAGTTTCATCGTATTTGAGGACAAGGGAAAAGTAGAAAAGGTTCTGCTGCGGGATGCAATCGAGGAGCTCAAAGGTGAGCTTATCGGCGAGCGGTTGTGGAAGCAGCATAAGCGCTGGCCGATGTATTCAAAGTTTTTTGACAATAAAGGAGCTTTGCCGCATCATATCCACCATCGCGATGAGCACGCGAAGTTGACAGGTCAGTTGGGTAAGCCCGAGGCCTATTATTTTCCGCCGCAGGCAAATAACTATGGAGGCGATTTCCCTTATACCTTCTTCGGCCTAAAGCCCGGCACCACAAGAGAACAGGTCCGGCAGTGTCTGGCTGACTTTACCAAAGGCGACAATAAAATCACCAACCTGTCTGCTGCGTACCGGCTTGAGGTCGGCACAGGGTGGGATGTGCCGCCCGGCGTATTGCACGCCCCCGGCAGTCTGTGCACTTATGAGCCGCAAAAGGCATCGGATGTTTTTGCTATGTACGAGTCAGTTCCACATAATCAGGTTGTTCCTAAAGAGCTTCTCTGGAAAGATACGCCCAAGGACAAGATAGGTGACGTTGACCATTTGCTTAAGATAATTGACTGGGAGCTTAACGTTGACCCCAATTTTGCGGAAAACCGGTTTATGCGTCCTAAGCCGGTGCGGCCGGTTAAAGAAATGAAAGCCGAGGGTTACATTGAGAACTGGATTTGCTACAAGTCAAGGGCTTTCAGCGCTAAAGAGATTACAGTTCTGCCGGGTAAGACCGTAACTATTAAGGATAGCGCTGGCTACGGATTCATAATGATGCAGGGCCACGGCAAAATGGGCGAGTGGGACATAGAGACGCCTTCACTTATAAGGTATGGGCAGTTGACCTGCGATGAGTTTTTTGTCACTGAGGCGGCGGCTAAAAAGGGAGTAACTATCACAAATCCATCTAAAGCAGACCCGATTGTTATGCTTAAACATTTTGGGCCTGACAATCCGGATTTGGACTTACGGTAGCTGTTGTTTTCCGGCAGGATTTATCGTGATAGAGTTCGCTACACGTCGCAAAGGATGACGGCTTCGGTGAGGCCCTGTAATGGGTCACGGGTCGGAACAAATTCCTGGCCGACATAACCCGTATAGCCGGTCCTGGCGATTTCTTCCATAATCGGCTTGTAGTTTATCTCCTGTTTGTCGTCAAGCTCACAGCGGCCAGGGCAGCCGGCGGTGTGGAAGTGGCCGATGTAATCCTTGTACTGTCGGATGCGGGTGATGATGTCACCATCCATAATCTGCACGTGGTATATATCAAACAGCAGTTTCATCCGGGGCGAGCCGACCTGCTTAACTATTTCCATGCAGTAATCGGTGTGGTCGCCCTGATAGCCGGGATGACCCTTCATCTCGATATCCACACGGCTGTTAAGAATCTCCAGGCAGAGGTTGACTTTCTTTTCCTCGGCATAGCCGATGATTTTCTTGTAACCGTTAATGCAGTTTTTGATGCCGACATCATCCGGGATATCCTCGCGGAAACCGGTAAAGGTGATTACGCTGGGAAAGCCGGCTTCTGCGCAGGCATCGATGGAGTCGCGGAGTTTTTGGGTGCAGGTGTCGTGGTAGGTTGGGTTGTTCATTCCTTTGTCAAAGCCGTGGCTGCTGGCGATGGCGCAGACGAGGCCGTATTTCTTGAGGGTAGGCCAGTGTTTCGGCTCGACCAGCTCGACGCTCTGGCAGCCGAGCCGATTGGCTATCTGACAGGTCTTCTCGATGTCCCAGTACTTCTCGAAACACCAGTAAGTGATGGACTGGTTGATGCGACCTCTGGTGGCGGCTCTTTGCGTGCGTTTGTTGATAGCATCGCAAGACGGGAGGGTCAAGGCCGCGGCGCCAGCGGCCCCAATTTTAGCGGCGATGTGGAGCATACTGCGACGGCTGATACGGTTGTGCGCTGGCTCGTTTGATTGACTCTTTTCGCTCATCTCGGCTTCCTTTCTACGTGATAACCTTGAACCTATTCCTTGTTACATCAGCTACATAAATGAAGATTATAGGTTCTTTAATAGTAAGGTCAAAGGAAAAAGATTCTTTGAAAGAGCATAAGAAAGTATTCTTTGCTGCTTATAATAAAACTTGACAAGCGACAGCAGAGGTGTTACAGTACAGAATCTTTGAATAGGTGTTTTGCGGTAATTTGTTACAGGGATTAATAATGCAATGAGTGAAAACCTGGACCGACGCGGTTTTTTGAAAGTCATAGGCATAGGGACAGCGGCTGGCGTTGTGGCGCCGGTTCTGTCGGCGTGGGGCCAGGAGACCGCTGCTAATGAAAAGTGGCGGATGCGACTGTCCACTTCGTCGATTCATTTTGTGCAACTATCGATAGAGCAGGCATGTGAGCGAATTGCTAAATTGGGCTTTGAGGCGGTGGACATCTGGTCGGCTTATGAGGGCTGTCCGCATTTAGACGATGTGGCTAATCGTCTGGGCCCGGAGGGTCTAAAGAAGCTGCTGGCGAAGCATAAGCTGAAACTGTTTGCATTCTCGGTGTATAGCGGCGGTTATGCCCGTTACGCGGAGCTGCTGGGTAAGGCCGGCGGCGGTGTGGCTATTCAAGGGAGTGCCGGTCCCTGCAAGCCGGAGGAATTGAGCGCCAAAATGGGGCAGTTTATCAAAAGTCTCAATCCTTTGGTTGAGTTGGCGGAGAAATACAACTCATACTTAGCTATTGAAAACCACGGCCAGTCGCTGCTTGACTCGCTTGATTCACTGAAGGCATTTGTTGACATCAATAAGTCGCTGAGGCTGGGAATCGCTCTGGCGCCATATCACCTTCAGGCGATGCAGGGGTCGGTGCCGGAGGCGATACGGATTTGCGGCAAGCAGCTTTTCTTTTTTTATGCCTGGCAGCAGTATCCTGGCTCGAAGCAGCTTCCCGGGGTCGGCCCTACGGATATGACTATGTGGATACAGGCCCTTGCGGATATCCGGTACTGCGGGTATGTTAATCCCTTTATGCACGGGCACCCGGGGCCGGATGTGATGGCTGCGGATTTAGCCAAATCACGTGATTATCTCAAAGGTTGCTATAAGAAAGTAATCGGTGAGACGTGAAATAAGCCGTTAATAAAAGTTTTAATCAAGAAATAGACAAAGGAGAAAACTATGGAACAAAAGCGACAACAAGCAAGTCCGGCGAACAATCTCACTCGACGGGAGTTTCTGCGCGACGGTGCGGTCGCCGCAGCAGGTCTGGCTGTGGGTCTCGGTGCAGTCGGGAGCCGAAGTGCCTACGCCGTTGACGAGGCTGTCAAGAAAACCCGCAGCTATAATCCCCAGATGGAGTATCGGCGGCTGGGGAAGACTAACATCTGGGTCTCGGCTGTATGCTTAGGTGGACACTGGAAGCGTGTCAATGTTATGGTGCCGGATGCCTACCAGGGTGATGGCTGGCTGGACGCCGACCTGAACGATGAGGCGTTCAAGAAGAACCGCTATGATGTTGTCAGTAGATGCATCGAGTCCGGTATCAACTATATCGATGCCTGCACCAAAGAGGAGGTAGTGGCCTACGCCGAAGCCCTGCGAGGGAGGCGCGACAAGATGTACCTGGGGTTCTCATGGTACCAGGAGGAGATGCGAGATGCCAATTTCCGAACGACTGCGGCGCTATTAGGGACACTCGAGAAAGGTATGCGGGAAGCGAAGCTGGATTATGTGGACCTGTGGCGGATTACGATGCACGAGCAAAGCAGCAATCACACTAACAGCGAAGTTGACGAAATGATGAAGGCGCTGGAGAAGGCCAGGCAGCAGGGCAAGGCCCGCTTCACCGGTTTTTCCTCGCACGACCGGCCGCATATCAAGTGGATGATAGAGACCTACCCCAATGTGGTGCAGGTTGCGGTTACGCCTTACACTGCCAGGAGCAAGAAGCTGCCGAAGGACAGCGTATTCGAGGCGGTAAAGAAATTTGATGTCGGCGTTTTTGGTATTAAGCCGTTTGCGGGCACTTCGCTGTTTAAGGGGGATAGTTCGCCTGCCAGCCCCACTGCGGAGGAAGATGACCGGCTGGCGAGGATGGCCATCCGCTACATCCTGTGCAACCCGGGCATAACCGCACCTATCCCCGGTTTGATTAATGCGCACCAGGTTGACAATTTGGTAAAGGCCGTCAAAGAGCGCCGCGAGCTTGATATGAAAGAAGCCAGAGAGCTGGAGGCGGCGATGGATGAGGCCTGGGCCAGACTGCCGGCGGATTACCAGTGGCTCAAGGACTGGGAATACGTATAACGGATAGGAAGTAGTCGATAGTCTTTAGTGATTGGTCGTTAGTTGATACTACGAACTATGAACTACGAACAACGAACTACCTACAGCCGGTGGTGCAGGCAGGGATGTAGAGAATGAAAGTCACGAGAGCAAGAGCCGTGACAGGTGTTGCGATTGGGATGAGCAGTTTGCTGCTATTTTTTGCAGCAAACTGCTCATTTGATAAAGCGGCCAAGGAGAAAACTGCCGGCAAGCAGCTTGAGGGAAAGGCCGCTGACAAACAGAAGGAAGATGAAACGTTTGTTGCCAATCCTTTTTGCATCGCGTGTCACTACAATTTTGACGAGGAGGAGCTTGCCTTAAATCATGAAATTGTGGGCGTCGGCTGCGAAAGGTGCCACGGTGAGTCCCAGCGTCACCGTTCCGACGAAAATAACATTACGCCGCCTGAAATTATGTACCCCAAGCAAAAAATCAATCCGACCTGTATGATGTGTCACCCGAGAAACGAGCTCAAAAAAAACCTGGACCATAATCCTATTCTTGCGGGAAGTAAGATTATTTTTGACGAGGATACCGGCCAGTCCGTCTCCGGCAGTAGTGGGCAGAATAAGTATTGCACGGACTGTCACGGCAAGCAGCACCGCATCAATGTCCGCAGTGTGCGGTGGGATAAAGCGACCGGCAAACTGCTGCGACCTGGGCAGTAGATGTTTGTCTGCAGGAAACGGCAGTAGTTAGCTTGCTACTAACGTTTTTTCATACAGGAGGACCGGTAGTGTCTTTGTATTCCTTGCGGAGTTGCTGTAATTGTGCCTTTAGCTGTTTGACCACATCAGCGTATTCCGGGTTATCATAGACGTTGTTTAATTCATTCTGGTCCTTTTCCAGGTCATACAATTCCCAGGCATCAATATCGTGATAGAAGTGTATGAGTTTATACCGCTTAGTGCGGATGCCGTAGTGTCGCTTAACCATATGCACCGCGGGATATTCGTAGTAGTGATAATACATTGACGCTCGCCAGTTTTGGGGCGTGTTACCCTGCAGCAGAGGGCGGAGGGGGTGGCCCTGCATATCAGATGGGACAGCAACGCCGGCAAAGTCCAGAAATGTTGGGGCAAAATCGAGGTTGAGGACTATATCATCGTTTATCGAGCCGGCTTTGATTTCCTTCGGATACCTTACTAATAGAGGCATACGCAGCGAGTGCTCGTACATAAACCGCTTATCGAACCAGCCGTGGTCGCCCAGATAAAAGCCCTGGTCAGAGGTGTAAACCACGATTGTATTCTCGGCGAGGCCCGATGTGTCGAGGTAATCCAGCAGCCGGCCCACATTATCATCAACCGCGGCGACGCACCGCAGGTAGTCTTTGATGTATCGCTGGTATTTCCATTTCTTAAGCTCCTGGCCGGCGAGCCCTTCCGGCGGGTCCATTTTAAGGTCCTTGCGGTTGAGGTGCTGCTCGATGGTCATTTCCTGCTGGCGGGCGGCGGCGCAGCGGGTCTTGTAGTCGTCGTTGAACGTTTCGGGTATGGGAATGTCGATATCCTCGTATAATTTGGCGTGTTTATCGTCCGGCTCCCATTCGCGGTGCGGTGCCTTATGGTGATACATCAGGCAGAACGGTTTATCGGCTGGATGCTCTTTTAGCCACGCTATGCACAGGTCGGTGATGATGTCGGTAACGTAGCCGGTGTGTTTTTTGCGCTGGCCCATCTCAATCATTACTGGGTTGTGATAAATTCCCTGGCCGGGCAGGATGTTCCAGTAGTCGAAGCCGGTGGGGTCGCTTTGAAGGTGCCATTTGCCGATGATGGCGGTTCTGTAGCCGGCCTTTTGCAGCAGCTTGGGGAAGGTCTGCTGGCTGCCGTCAAATTTGACTGCATTGTCGATGACGCCATTGAGATGGCTGTATTTGCCGGTCAGGATTACGGCCCTGCTGGGTGCACATATAGCATTTGTGCAAAAGCAGTTGTTGAAGCGCATACCCTCTCTGGCAAGCCGGTCGAGGTTCGGCGTTTTGTTGATTTTGCTGCCGTAGCAGCTTATAGCGTGTGCGGCGTGGTCGTCTGTCATAATGAATATGATGTTCGGCCGGTTTTTTTCACTTTCCTGTGTCTGGCTGAGAGCAACATAGTTTGGAAGCGTTGATAGTATGCCTCCGGAAACCGCTA
>Ga0315294_10009326_pt1 | contig 10784 bp, 8 predicted proteins | sample YL17G13_40_MG_FD_203626 | JGI IMG/M metagenome (GOLD analysis project Ga0315294, IMG submission 203626) | Sediment microbial communities from Yellowstone Lake, YNP, Wyoming, USA - YL17G13_40 | ecosystem: Environmental > Aquatic > Freshwater > Lake > Sediment | place: USA: Wyoming | collected... | reverse complement strand
CAATTTTTGATAACAATTTAAACTTTTCGTTATGATTGAAAAATTTTTTTCCAATCCTGAACTTTTCTGGTTCATTATTGGACTGGTTCTGTTTCTCGCCGAATTGATTATTCCCGGGTTCTTCATTTTTTTCTTCGGACTCGGAGCATGGGTAACTGCCATAGTTTGCCTTATAGGAGATCCCGATTCCATAACCAATATGCAAATAATAATTTTCGCAGTAACTTCAGTTCTTACTCTCATCGCGTTGAGAAGAATCATTCAGAAGAAATTCTTTTACAACAAAGGAAACGAATCTGAGGAGGTTGAAGATGAGTTTACAGGAAAAGAGGCTCTGGCTACAACCGACATTAGTCCTGACAAGAAAGGAAAAGTCGAATTCAAAGGCACAACCTGGAAAGCTGATTCTAAATCAGAAATTAAAGAAGGACAAACAGTTATCATTATTGAAAAAGAGAATTTTACATTAACAGTTGAACCTAAAAAATAATTAAAATGGAAGGATCTAGCACTACTTTTATTCTTGTGGGGGTAATCTTTTTAGGATTTATCCTGATTGCATCTATGATTAAAATTGTTCCCCAGAGAACAGCAATAATCGTTGAGAGACTTGGAAAATACCGCGCAACCTTTACAGCAGGTTTCCAGATACTTATCCCTTTTGTCGATAAAGTAAGGTACAGGCACACTCTTAAAGAACAGGCAATTGATGTCGCACCACAGATATGTATCACACGCGATAATATTGCAGTTGAGGTTGACGGTATCCTCTACCTTCAGGTTCTGGATCCTCAAAAAGCTTCGTATGGAATTGATAATTACAGATTTGCATCTATACAGATAGCTCAGACAACAATGAGGAGCGTTATTGGCAAGCTTGAGCTTGACAGAACATTCGAAGAACGTGAAACAATTAACGTATCTATTGTTGAAGCTGTTGACAAAGCCAGTGAGCCATGGGGTGTAAAGGTATCCCGTTACGAGGTTAAAAATATTTCGCCTCCTCAGAGCATTAAAGATGCCATGGAAAAACAGATGAGGGCCGAAAGGGAGAAAAGAGCAGTAATTGCTGAATCGGAAGGAACAAAACAGGCCAAGATAAATAATGCAGAAGGTGACAAGCAGGAGTTGATTAAAAAATCTGAGGGTGAGATGCAGAAGCGTATCAATGAGGCTGCAGGTCGTGCTTCGGAGATCGAACAACTTGCAAAAGCAACTGCTAATGGTTTAAGAGCTATATCATCAGCAATATCGGAAGAAAACGGATTAAATGCTGTTAATCTGAGAATTGCTGAACAGTACCTTTTGGCATTTGGAAATCTTGCCAAGGTCAATAACACACTAATAATTCCATCGAATCTTTCTGATATTGCCGGAGTTATTGCAACTGCCACTTCAGTGTTCAACGAGACAAAGGATAAGAAGAAATAACCTCACCCCAACCCCTCTCCCAAGGGAGAGGGGCTAAAATCCTGATTCAATGATTCTTACTACCCTTCTCCCAGGGGAGAAGGGGGCGGGGGATGAGGTGGAATATTCTTACACCGCCTCATGCTCCGTCCTGTTGATGATCTCATTCTGAAGATCCTCGCCAAGATCATTGAAATAATCACTGTAACCTGCTACCCGCACAATAAGATCACGGTATAATTCGGGATGGTTCTGTGCATCCTTCAGAGTTTCAGCATTCACCACATTAAACTGGATATGATGTCCGTCAAGGCTGAAATAGCTGCGTATCAATGCAGTAAGACAATCATAGCTATATTCATCTTCAAAGAACTGCGGTGAAAATTTCTGATTAAGAAGGGTACCTCCTGTGCGCAGATGATCGATTTTTGAAGCGGACTTTATAACCGATGTTGGTCCGAGTTTGTCGACACCCTGACTGGGTGATATACCTTCAGAAAGTGGCTTATGTGCTTTCCGTCCATCAGGAGTTGCTCCGATAACACTTCCAAAATAAACATGGGATGTTGTTGGCAGCATATTAATCCTGTGTATTCCCCCTCTTGAAGATGGACGTCCGTTTACCGCATCATAATAGATCTCAAAAACAGCGACAGCCTGCTGATCTGCATAATCATCGTCGTTTCCGAACTTCGGAGTACTATAGATCATCTCATATTGAACCTGTTCATATCCTTCAAAATCAGCATCAAGTGCCTTTGTTAACTCCTCCCATCCAAACTTTTTATTATCATAAATATTGTACCGTATTGATGTAAGCATATCGGTGATACTGCCAAGCCCAACCCCCTGTATATATGATGAATTATATCGTGCACCTCCGCAATTATAATCTTTACCGTTGGCAATACAATCTTCAACGAGCAACGACAGAAACGGGACAGGCAGCCAGTTGGCAAATGTCTTCTCAATCACATTATTACCTCTTATCTTAATGTCAATAAAGTAATTTACCTGTAACTTAAAAGCTTCCATAAGATCTTCAAAACTCTTATACTCATGAGCATAACCGGTTTCGAGTCCCACAAGGCTGTTCGTCCTTTTATCAAATCCATTATTCAATGTCAGCTCCAGAACCTTCGGCAGGTTGAAATAACCAGTCAGCCAATAAGCTTCTGTTCCGAAAGCGCCGGTCTCAACACATCCTGAAGCACCACCATTCCGTGCGTCAACGATGCTTTTTCCCTGCCTCAGCATCTCCTGGATTATTGCGTCTGTATTAAAGCATGAGGGTTGTCCGAATCCGGTTCTGATAATATCCAGAGCTTTGTGTATGAACCTGTCCGGGCTCTTTTTACTGATCTGCACCATTGAACCGGGCTGAAGTATCCGCATCTCCTTAATAACATCAAGAAGATTATAGGACATCTCATTTACCGCGTCTGTACCATCGGATTTTACACCGCCAAGATTGATGAGACAGAAGTCTGTATAGGTATTGCTCTCGCTGGCCGTGACACCTATTTTTGGCGGTGAAGGATGGTTATTAAACTTAACCCAGAAGCAACCGAGAAGATCATACAATTCATCTTCAGATAGCGAGCCTGCATCCATTTCCTTTTTATAGACCGGGAAAAGATGCTGATCAAGTCTGCCGGGATTAAATGAATCCCATGGATTCAGTTCTGTAATAACTCCAAGATGAATGAACCAGTAATGCTGAAGCATTTCATGAACGGTTTCCGGAGCATTTGCAGGGACCCTCCGGCATATTGCTGCCATCTTTACCAGCTCATTTTTCCTGTCAGGATTCTTTTCATTGGCAGCCAGTTTTTCCAGTTCATCAGCATGACGGTTCGCATACATTATGATTGCATCGCACGCTATATCCATTGCTTTAAGCTCTTCCATCTTCTCAAAAGCCTGTGCGTCTTTGTTAAAATCAAGAGATGAAACAGATTCTTTGATTTCTTCCTTGAGTTTAAGAAATCCTGTCCTGAACATCTTGTAACCTAAAACAGTATGTCCGGGAGCACGTTGTTCCTGAAACTCAGTGAATAGTCCGGCTTTATATGAAGTAAGCCATTCGGGAGTCATAAGGCTCATAATCCTGTCGCGGTTACTCTTCTCTTTCCAGAAAGGGATAATCTCCTTCTCATAAATGCTCTTTACCTCTTCATCGACCCTGAAGAAGACCTTTTCTCTTGAGTTAAGTATCTCAAGATCCTGTATCGAATGAAGGCTTATCTCAGGGTAAGTCGGGGTCTCCTTTGGAGCAGGGCCCCTCTCTCCCACTATCAGTTCTCCATCATTGATGCATATCTTCTTATTCTTCAGGAGATATTCAAAAGCTTTTGCTCTTTTCACCGGAGGTGACAACTCCCGTGATTCATCGCTTCTGTAAAACTGAGTCATAAGTAATGCTCTTTCGGCACTGATTTTTTCGACTGCATTCAGACTCTGTCCTCTTAATAGTTTAACTCTTGCTGATATTTTCATTGTATAGTTAATTAATATCTTAATTTTTTATCCTGATCAATAGTCTATCCACCAACTTTTACTTTAACTCCTGTCTCACAGAAAAGCTCCTTTAGCTCCTGCATCTTTTCTTTTGCAGGTGGCTCAATACCCTCCATCCTGTAAGGGAGGTTAAATCTTTTATATTTTGATGACCCTATTTTATGAAAAGGCAGCAGGTTTATCTTCTTAATAGATTTGGTTTTGGTTGATATAAGAAATTTTTTCAGTTTTTCCATATAATAAGGATCATCATTTATACCAGGAATTACGGGAACTCTCACCATAATATCTTTCCCGCTTTCCAGTAATAGCCGGTAATTATCAAGTATCCCGATATTTGAAACCCCTGTGGATTCAATATGTCTGGCTTCATCAAGGTGTTTTATGTCAAAAAGGAAAAGGTCAGTAAAAGGTATTATGGATTTATAGTTTTCAGCGGATGAATATCCTGAAGTATCAACTGCTGTATGATAACCATTTGCTTTACAGGCTTTTAATGCTTCAAGCAGAAATTCATACTGAAGCATTGGTTCACCGCCAGAGAATGTGGCACCACCCTTTGACTGATTGAAGAAAACTCTCTCTTTTTCAAGTATCTCAAGAATATTTTCAACTGTATAGTATTTCCCTACTTCCTCACTGGTGCTGAACTCTCTTTCTCCCACTTTATCAGTCCTGATCACTTTTTCAGAAAACGGAGATATCCCTTCCGGATTATGGCACCACCAGCAGCTGAGAGGACAACCTTTCATGAAGAAGGTCACCCTTATCCCCGGTCCATCGTGGATTGAATATCTCTTAACGCTGAAAATGAGTCCTTTCATGTAAAAGGTGTTAAACTGATTTGTAAACTGTAAAAAAACAAGGGATACTATTCTGAGGATTCAGAATGACATAGGTTCTCAGAAGCTGTAGAACATCAGACAACTATAAAGCCTTCTGCCAAGGCGTTGCATCATGAAACGGTATTTCAGTTTTGCGATCACTTTAATTCAATGATGGGTGCAAGTTAGTAAAATTAACAAATGATTAACACAACATTAACAATAAATCATGCAACATTTTGAATTATCCAACGTCTATATATCGAATAGAAAACAAAAGACAGGAAATAATATTTTGGACAACGCATTTTTTATAGATTCATTTATACAGCCATGAAAAGAATTTTTAAATAGCAGTTTTAATTTCTCTACAATCGCCATTCGGCAGATTCTACGATCAGGTTTAGGTAAATCGCGGAAAGACATCACCCAGGTGTCTTTCCTTTTTTTAAGATTAAAACCCACCCTGTCAGCGCAAAGGGAAACAGAGTGTTTTATTATTTTAAAAGGTTTATCTTTATCTTCTAAAATTTCCTGCTATTGAGGAGAATCAGGTTGTTCATCTTTCAATTATTATTATTTGCATTCACTTTTAATCTGAATGCAAATGTGACTTCTCCTGAAGCTATTAAAGGTGTGATCGACCTGCGTAATATAAGTAACCCGGATGATTTCATTGTCAAACTTAACGGGGAATGGGAGTTTTACTGGAATAAAATGCTCCACCCCCACGACTTTGAAAATGGGAAATATAAACCTGACTATTTTGGGAAGGTACCATCTTACTGGACGGATTATCCGCAGGAGTCAGTAAAAACTGAGAAGTATGGATATGCTACATACCGGTTAACTGTCTTACTCCCTTCAGGCTATAAAACCCCAATGGGAATTGATCTTCCTGTTTTTGATTCTTCCTATGATATATATATAAACGGTAATTATCTTGGAGGCAACGGGATTCCCGGGAGATCAGCAGAGGAAACAAAACCTGAATACAGAAGGAACTTCTACAGGATTGTTCCGGAATCAGATTCGCTCACTATAATAATAAATGTTTCAAATTTTGATCACCGCCGTGGCGGATTCTGGCTGCCTGTAAAGCTGGGAACCTTCTCTGAAGTACAGAAGCGGATGGCATTCAGCTGGGCAGGGGAATGGTCGGTGATCAGTATTCTTTTTGGATTCTCCATTTTCTACTTCTTCTTTTTTCTTATTTCTCCTAGGGAAAGAATAATGGGTTTCTTCAGTATGACAACAATAGGTCTGGCTTTAAGACCCCTTTTTACTTCTCATTATCTCATTCTCAACCTGTTCGATGTGAACTGGGTCTGGATAGTCAGGATTGAATACCTTGGACTTTTTCTGGTCATTATAGGATGGGCCTGGTTCGTTATGAATCTCTATCCTTCAAAAAATTTTAGAATAATCGCCTGGATGATTACTTTATTTTTCTCCCTGGCGTTTGTTTTAACCATGTTTCTTCCTGTAAAAATTTTCAGCTACTCAACGCTTGTGTACTATCCGTCAATGATATTCCTGATCTCTTATCTTTTATATAAGAGTTTCCTGGGCTCGTTGAAGAAGAATGCTCTGGATATAATGTATTTTTTAACATTTATTCTGCTATTATTCGGAGGATTGCATGACATAAGAGTATCTCTGGGGAAGTCAGAAAGTGCTATTGGATATTTACTCACATATATTATTGTACTTTTTGTTTTCATCCAGGCAGCTTTGTTACTCTATAAATGGGTAAGAGCGTTTCATGAGAAGGAAAGACTTCAAAATGAACTTGAATTCATGAATCGCAACCTCGAGCTTCTTGTGAATGAAAGAACACATGAAATAAAAACCCGGAATGAAGAAATCGAGAATCAGAACAGCAGGATAGCGTTGCAAAACAAACAGTTATCAGATACTATTCAACTGAAAAACAGGATTTTTTCTGTTATTGCACATGATTTAAGAAGTCCTGTTGTCAATATACTCTATATGCTTAACTTACTTAAAGAAAAAGAGTATAAAGAGAAATATGACACTTTTGCAAATTCAAGTATCCAGTATGCGCAGCTTGTTATAAGCTTATTGGAAAATATGCTTGTTTGGGGAAGAGGTCAGGAAGACAAAATTAAGTTTTCACCGGAGAAACGCGACCTTGCCGATATAATCCTTACAAACCTGAGTATATTCAAAGAGACTGCTGATAAGAAAGAGATCTTGGTAAATTTCACGCAGGTAGGAAGTTCAACAGCATTCTTTGATAAAGATCTGTTGGATATAATAATGAGAAACCTGTTGTCAAATGCAGTGAAATATACACCACGCGGAGGCAGGATAAGCATTCTTCTAAAGGATAAAACAATGACCGGAGAAGGAATCATACTGAAGGTTTGCGATAATGGAGTCGGCATATCTGAAACAAAGCAAAAAAATCTCTTTACAACCACTGAAATCGAGAGTACCCCGGGCACAGAAAATGAAAAGGGAACCGGACTTGGACTTAAGCTGTGCCATGAGCTTGTAAAAATGAATAATGGGAGTATCACAGTTGAGAGCAAAGAGGGTGAAGGAACCTGCTTTTTAATTACCCTGCCTGTATAATATTTTTAATCTAAGGTAAGGTCTGCAAGTCCTTCTTTATCAATTACCTTGATGTTTTTGCCCTTAGCTTCAAGATAACCTTCCTCTTCCAATTCACCAAGCACCCTCGCTACTGATGGTCTTGCAACACCAAAGAAGTCTGCAAGATCATTCTGCGTCATATTCAGGATAATTGCAGATCCATCCTTTCCGGCTTTCTGAAGAATAAAATGGGCAAGTTTACCTTTTATAGTTTTAAAATTCAGAAATTTAATCTTCTCCGATAGAAACTGAGAACGGTTCGAGATCATATCTAGAAAATTAACCAGGATTTTGTCATTGTTCATTAAGAGATTTAAAAAATCCGATTTATCTATTACCAGTATTTCTGCATCAGAAGTTGCGATAACGTTAACCGGAAACCTGTTTTTACTACCAAAAATAAATGCTGATGCAAGTGCTCCCGGTGCTGGAATATCCTCAATTTTTATTACCCTGCCTGCATAATCGACCATCTCTCCCTTAACAACTCCGCTAATTACAACCATCAATGAATTAACAGGTTCCCCGCTTTGTGAAATAAGAGAGCCTGCCTGAAATTTTTTAACACGATGAGGAACTCCCGAAAGATTTTTTTCAATGTCCACAATTGTAAGTCCTTTGAACAGAGGGGCATTTGATAAAAGAGAATAGTCCATGGTTTTTTCGTAAAAATAGTATATTGTGTCCCAAATATATTAATTCTCAGCGTTTCTCTGTGTTAATTTGATATTGGATTTTACAGCATTTGTGTATCCTTCAAGAATCGTACCAGCTATTTTCTATTACTTTTAGCACTTCTTATAACCTATTATAATGAGCTTCTAACCTATTTCGAAGAGGCAAATACAAAATATCTTCACCGGACAATGCGTACTTCCACACCTGTTCCCGGGGAGTATTACGGAAGGCCAAGAAGTGATGGAGCTGTCTTCAGCATAGCAGGATACAGGACCATGTCGATCAGAACTACCGGTGGTTATAAAAAAGTATACTACCACCTTCCAGGCGATGATCCCGATGCACTTACGATTGATATGATGGAGGATGTAGCTAAAATGATCTATGTTGCACTCACTAATATGGCAAATGATGCCTCGTTAAATCAGCGCTAGTCACCCCGGGTCATCTTTATAAAAATATCGCAGATTGTAACATATGTTACAATTCAGACTGTTCTATTTCTTCAACTTTGCAGAAGAAAAATATTAACACATACAAATATGAGAAGAGATATTCTAAAAATTGATGAGGAGCTATGCAATGGATGCGGACTTTGCGTTCCAAATTGCCACGAGGGTGCTTTACAGGTAATTGACGGCAAAGTAAGACTGGTAAGCGAACTAATGTGCGACGGACTTGGTGCCTGCATCGGTCATTGCCCTGAGGGAGCTATCACCATCGAGACCAGAGAGGCAGAACCCTACAACGAAATACGCGTTATGGAACAGATGAAAGATAAGGGGAAAAATACTATTATAGCCCATCTCAAACATCTGAAAGATCATGGAGAAACAGGTTTCCTACAGGAGGGTGTATCTTATCTGAAAGATCACAGAGCGAAACTTAACTTTAATCTTGATGAGGTAATGATCGAGGTTCATAATCATGGGAAGGTTGTATCAACCCCTCAACAGGCTCACGGTCACTCTCATCAACATGGCCATGAAGGTGGCGGATGTCCGGGATCGAGGGCAATGGTTATTGAAAAGTCAGGGAAGACGAATGACAAAGCTCCTTTGGCAGACCAGCCTTCGGAACTGAGGCAGTGGCCGGTGCAGATGCATCTGGTAAATCCTAATGCTTCATATTTCCAGGGATCTGATCTTTTATTGGCCGCCGACTGTGTGGCATTTTCGATGGGTGGTTTTCATAGTAATTATCTGAAAGGCAAGTCGCTGGCAATTGCGTGCCCTAAACTGGATCAGGGAACAGATTTGTATGTTGAAAAACTGACCGCCATGATAGATGTATCAAAAGTGAATACTATAACAGTAATGATGATGGAAGTGCCCTGCTGCGGCGGGTTGTTGCAGATGGTCAGGACAGCGCTGACTAACGCTTCCAGAAAAGTACCGGTCAAGAAGATGATTGTCGGTATTAATGGTGAAGTACTTCAGGAAGAGTGGGTGTAGGTAATTTGGTTATTGGGTTAGACCGAAGACAACCTTAATAACTTAATAACCTGATAAACTAAAATAAAACTAAGTGATTTCTATATAAGAATATAGTATATTTGAAAGTAATGCATTAGTTGTAGAAAGTTCTGGTTGTCTGAACTGATTTAATTCTCTGACTATGAGTAATAAATCACCTTCCGTTACTACATCTGAAAATATCTTTTTTCTGGGCTTTGATATTGGCTCTGTCTCGCTGAATACTGTGGTCATAGATGACAATAACAATATCTTTGAGGATTATTATGATTATGTGCACGGGAGGCCTTTTAATGTTCTGAAAGAGAGATTATCTTCTATTCTGAAAAAACACCATTCTGAAACAATAAAGGGAATTGCGATAACGGGTTCAGGAGGCAAACTTGCCACAGGACTCATTGGAGGTGTGTTTGTCAATGAAATTATTGCCCAGGCAACTTCAACAGGAAAGTTGTACCCTGAAGCAAGAACGGTAATTGAGATAGGGGGAGAAGATTCTAAACTAATCATTCTTGAAAAAGACCCGAAAACCGGACACTCAAGACTGGTCGATTTTGAAATGAATAGCATATGTGCGGCTGGAACAGGTTCATTTCTTGATCAGCAGGCAAGAAGAATAGGCGTCCCGATTGAAAATGAATTTGGTGCCATGTCGTTAAGATCAGTTGATCCTCCCAGGATAGCTGGCCGTTGCAGTGTCTTTGCAAAAAGCGACATGATCCATCACCAACAGATTGCAACTCCCCTGCATGATATTGTGGCCGGTTTATGTTTTGCATTAGCCAGAAACTTCCGCAGTAATGTTGCCAGAAGCAAAGAGATAAAAAAACCGGTTATCTTTTCAGGGGGAGTCGCAGCAAATACCGGAATGATCAGGGCTTTCAGGGAGATCCTGAACCTGGCCGACGGGGAACTGATCATCTCTCCTCACCATGCTGCTATGGGAGCAATAGGTGCTGTTTATTATGCCCGTGCCAATAATCTCATTATAAACCATTTCTCAGGCATTTCAAACCTTGAGGTATATCTTACCGGAGCCACTGAAGATTTTGTGAGCCTTCCCCGTCTTAAGGAATCTGAAGCAGAATATAAAAAAGATGTTCATTTTGTTAAAAACGGTAAAGGAAAAGTACCTGTTTATCTGGGTCTGGATATTGGTTCGCTCAGTACAAATGTGGTACTGATTGATAAAAAACACCGGGTTGTAGCAAGACGCTATCTGCCAACTGCAGGGAAGCCTCTTGAAGCTATCCAG
>Ga0315294_10009325_pt1 | contig 10784 bp, 7 predicted proteins | sample YL17G13_40_MG_FD_203626 | JGI IMG/M metagenome (GOLD analysis project Ga0315294, IMG submission 203626) | Sediment microbial communities from Yellowstone Lake, YNP, Wyoming, USA - YL17G13_40 | ecosystem: Environmental > Aquatic > Freshwater > Lake > Sediment | place: USA: Wyoming | collected... | reverse complement strand
TGCAGGCTTGGTTCATAAGATTCCGGGCTTTTTGAGTTCTTTCGAGCATCGAGGTTAAATTTATCCTGAAATTTTATTTTGCGTTTTCTCGAAGTTATCTATTTCAGCCAAAAGCTCCCAAGTTTTCCTGGCTTCTTCCTCGTCAACAAGACAGATGGCAAATCCAGCGTGTATGAGTACCAAATCACCAGGTTTAGCTTCTGGCAGCAGGGTGGTTTTGGCTTTCCATCGGTTGCCCATTGCATCGACAACCGCGTTGTCTGCTTTCAGGTCTATAATTCTTGCTGGTATTGCCAAACACATATTTCGTCGCTTGGGATTTGTGGTTAGTTGCCTTTCCTTCTGAATTCTACATTCTCAATTCTAAATTTTCCTATTGCTGCCTGGCCCAGAGATATTCCGCCATCGTTGGATGGGACATCTCGGTTAAATAATACGCTAAATCCGCTTTTCTTCAATAGTTTAATCAGGCGGTTTGTCAAATACCGATTGCAGAACACTCCGCCGCTCAGTGCAACCGTATCTAAGTTTGTACTTGCCCTTGCTTTTTCGGCCATCTCCAATAGGGCAGCGGCAATGCAATTGTGGAACTTAGCCGATATGATACCTGCGGCAGTTTTATTTCGAATGTCGCCGATTATCTGCTCTACCATTTTATGCAAAACAAATTGCAGCGGTTTACCGTTGCCGGCGACAAGTTCGAAGTCATACCGCTGCTCAACGCCGCTGGTGATAATTGCCTCAAGAGCCATCGGGAGTTGCGCTTCAAAATGGTTGTAATTGCCTACCCCAACCAGGGCGGCAACTGCGTCGAAGACCCGGCCCAGGCTCGAAGTTTCTATGACATTAATCTTTTTTTCAATTTGCTCTAATATAACATCTTGTTTATTTGTATCCGGCTCAATTTGTTCAAGCAGCCATCTAAATTTTTCCAGGTTAAGATTGTCCCCATATGTTGTCTTTAGCAGGCCCAGCACAGGCCTAATGGCTTCTTTACTTGCCCTGTCTGCACCAGCAAGAGGATAATAAGCCAAATGGCCAAATCGTTCGAAACTATCCAGCGACGCAATCAGACACTCACAGCCCCAGATTGCTCCGTCTGTACCGTAGCCCGTACCATCGCATGCCAGGCCGATGACTGGGCCGGCGAGATTATGCTCAGCCAAAACAGAAGCAATGTGAGCCCAGTGATGTTGAATTTGAATGAGCCTCACATCAGGGATTGAAAGAGCGTAGTTCGCAGATAAATAGCCCGGATGCAGGTCACAGGCCACAACTTTGGGCTCGACCTCAAAAAGTTTCCGCAAATGCTCGATTGAATCGATGTAGTGATGATAAACTTGTGCATCTTCCAGCTCGCCTATGTGTTCGCTGCAGATAAGCTGATTTTGTTTTCCAAAGCAAAAGGTATTTTTCAAGTCCGCACCTGCAGCAAATATGTCCAGGGGACAGTTTTCTTCGATGAAAACGGGAGTAGGAACATAACCTCTTGCCCGCCGAAGCAAAACCGCTTCGTTGCCGACAAAATGCACAATAGAATCATCGACTTGGCGGTAAATCTCTCTGTTGTGCATCAAAAAGGCGTCTGCAATACTCCCAAGTTTTTCGAGTGCCTTGTCATTTTTGCAAATCAACGGCTCATCAGCGATATTGCCGCTGGTCATTACCAGGACCTTTATATTCTGCGCAAATAGCAGGTAATGCAGCGGTGCATAGCAGAGCATAAAGCCATAGGCGTTAACGCCTTCTGCGACCGATGGTGCTATCGGCGAGTCATCTTTTTTTGGCAGTAAGACAATGGGGCTTTGAGGACTTCTTAAGACCTCTTCAGCAGATCTGCTCACAACTGCGTACTGTTTTATCTTTTCAATCGAATCGGCCATCATTGCAAATGGTTTATGCTCTCTTCGTTTGCGTTCTCGCAATCTCCGCACCGCTTTGTCATTGAGCGCGTCAACCGCCAAGTGGAATCCGCCAACACCCTTTAGTGCCACAATTTTTCCTGCCAAGAGCAGGTTCGCGGTTTCGGCAATTACTTTGTCGCTTTGTGTTTCTACAATCTTTCCTTTGCTGTCTGTCAGATAAATTTTAGGCCCACAGACACTGCAGGCGACGGGCTGGGCGTGAAAACGGCGGTCGGCTGCATCAGCGTATTGAGAGGCACATTTGTCGCACATCTTAAAAACCGACATCGTGGTATTGGGCCTGTCGTAGGGGATATTTTTGACTATCGAATACCTCGGTCCGCAATTGGTGCAGTTTATAAATGGATAAGCATGCCGAAAATCGTTTTTGTCGGCCATTTCGGCAAGGCAATCCCCGCAGGCGGCAATATCAGCCGTTACCTCCGACAGGGCTGTTCCTCCAAATTTGCTGGTTTTGATGATGAATTTGTCTTCTGTCTTGACGACCGGTATGTCGATTTTCTCGCAGGATTTTATCTGTGCCAGCGGGGGTTTGTCTGTTTCAAGACGGGATAGAAACCGGGCTATTTTATTCTCTTCGCCCTGTATCTCGATTGTTACGCCTTTTGTGTCGTTATAAACGAAACCTGTATGCCCCAGTTGACAAGCCACACGATACACGGCCGGCCGAAACCCGACTCCCTGCACACGGCCTGTTATGAATATTTTTTGTCTCTTAATCAAAACTTTTAATCTTAGCCCTTCTAGTCCTGCTGTTGAGTGAGTGGTTTTTATGAAGCATTATAATTGAAAATGTCGAAAAGACAATTGCCGCTTGTCCCGTGGCGGATTTGCCAGGCAGAATCGCAACGGGAAATCCGCTTGCTTATATTAGCGGTTTATGTTAGAATTTTCCCAGATTGGGGCCATAGCTCAGTTGGGAGAGCGCTTGCATGGCATGCAAGAGGTCGCAAGTTCGAATCTTGTTGGCTCCACTTTTCATGCCCTCTTTATCGATGATATCTACTGACAGACAAGCAGATGGTCCAGATTGCAAGGCCAGCATTATTCCCAGCGAGTTTCACAGGAGCAACCTTCGTAGATAGGAATGTTCGGCGGAGCTTTTGCCGAGCTCTATGGTCGTAAGGATGCTTTAGTGACTATGGAGCTCATTTCGTTCTTTGAGGAACACGGTATTGTGATGTCCTCGTTTCCTGCGTGCGCAGCCAGTCCACGGGAGCCCGGTCGTCAGTGAGGACTTTTGCTCGCGGGTCCGGACGTGTATTAGGTCGCAGCCGCTTCGCGACCGTCAGTACATCGAAGTCTAGCCTGTGCTTGCGATGCAGCATCTTCGCCCGATCTACAGCTTCTCTGATGGTAAGCGTCGGGGCAGTCGGTCCGGGTGCTACCAACATGGCATTCACGGAATAGGCGCCAAAAAACACCTGGCACCGCCCGAAGACAGCTAAAAAGGTCTTGAGCTCCGCGTCAAAAAGACGGTTGGAGTAAAACACATTTGCAATGACCACGCCGTCCTCAGCGAGTACGCCTTTTACCTCCTCAAGGAACTCCTTCGTCATCAGGTGGAACGGGATATAGTCGCTGTTGAATGCGTCCAAGATAACGAGGTCGTATTTCGGCACAGGGTCATGGCGGAGCTGCTTTTTAATAAACATGCGGCCATCGGCAATGTGAATCCTTAGCTTATCGTCCTCGCGGAAGCCGAAAAACTGTTTTGCTATCAGCGGAATCTCAGGGTCTATTTCCACAACATGAATCTCAATCGCCGGAAAGTAATGGTGCATCTCTCGCGGGATCACTCCGCCCCCCAGCCCCAGCACAAGAATCCTTTCGGGCTCCGGCTTATAGAGCAGCCCACAGAAAGCCAGCATGCTGTATTCCAGCATGTGCTGTCGTAAATTGTTTAGGTTAACCTGGCTCTGCATCTGCACGAGAGGTTGCCTGCCGAATCGAAGAGTTACAACAGGCCCGTGTCGGTAAACGAATATGCGGTGATAAAGCGAATTTTTTGTGTGAATCAGTCGACCCAACTCACTGGCGGCTGCTGCTCTGACAAACAACGGCAGCCAAAAAGCTGCAACGCAAAACATCAGAATTAGAACTACCTTGCGAGTCCTCTTTTCCATCGCAGGTCTCCTACTGCGTCACCTCATCGTTACAGCATAGCAAGCAGTGCACACTCCAACATCTGGCCGGGGGGGCCGCTGTCACACATACCTGAGCCATTATACCTTATACTATCCGGAACCATGCCGGCTCTCTGGAACTTCTTCCTCCTTTCTCCCTTCGGCTTCGGTGCTAGGGCTTATTCTACCCTGCGCAGCCGCTTGCAACAGAATTGTTGCGCCGAGAGCCATCAGGGCGACCCCGGAAACACAAATCGTGTGCCGAGTAGAAAGAAGCACAAGGTAAAATGCGGTTACCACGCAGCCCGCGAAACTGGCCACCGTCGAGAAGGCAAGCACCAACCCGGTATTAAATCCGGAGTCGCTCGCTCGTGTCGTCAACCAGCGCACCGTGATGGGAGAAACGGTTCCTAGCAGCAGGGTCGGCACGCCAAACAGAACAAGAGCAGCTAGAAGAGAGCCCCATTTTTCGTCTAATCCAACGTTGAATATCCCGTCGCACACAGGTTCTGTGAAAAATGGTATAGCACACAGCCATGCGCCAGCCGCCAGCAAGTTAATCCCCAGCATCCGCTTGCTGTTAACTTTTCTGGAAAGCCATCCGCCAAGCATGTATCCAGCCGAAAGGCTGAGTAGGAAGACTCCTATCACGCTGCCCATTACGACGTACACAGCACTACCAAAATACGGAGCGAGAGCTCTTACTCCCAGGATCTCCAGTTCCATCACGAACCAACCGCATCCGCACGCGATAAGGATAGTCGATGCAGCGCGGAGTTTGCGCCCGTTTGCCCACTCTATCTTTTTGGATGACTGGTGCCTCATCTAATCAGAATTCTTCTTTCGATAATGGAAAGGCTCGATTGGCCTCTGCTGCATATGCCCCGGTTTCGACAGTAGCTGGCTCAAAGACGTTGACAGGAAATATCTTATCCAGCATTTCCCATTTACATCCATTCAGCTACGCCGCTGAGCCCCGTTTCTATTATAGGATATCAATCGCTTCTTGATAATTCAAACTTTCTTGTTGCTACTCGAAGGCTCTTCGTGGGTCAAAAACGGTGAATTCACTTTTTTACCTGCATGCTTGGAGGCGGATTCTTAGTGATGGTTTGGAATGGTTATCAGGCGGCTGTTAGTAATTTGCATTCCAAAGATACAGTACATCTGGTGTGCAGAGTTCGTACAGTGTGGATTTGTCGATTTTTATCAGGTTTCTGCTGCGAGAGACTAAAAGCTCGGACAAGGAAAAAGGCTTGCGATACTCCACTACCTGAGCCTCTTTGACCCCTGCCAGCGATTTGGTCTGCTCTATCGCATCGTCAAGGTAGCCGATTTTATCTATCAGCTTTTCATCAAGCGCTTCCTGGCAGCCGTAAATACTTCCGTCTGCCAGCCGTCTGACGTCGGCCAACGTAAGCGACGGCCTTCCCTCGGCAACAACCTGCACAAACCTTTCATATGCAGGGTGGATTAGCTTATCTTGTATATATTGCCGCTGTTCTTCGGTGGGCGGCTCAAACGCACTGGGCCAATCCTTCTTTTGGCCCGACTTGCTGATGACCGGCAAAATGCCCAGCTTTTCTTCCAGCAATTGCTGCAGGACAAAATAGCCGACCATCACGCCCACTGAACCGGTGATTGCGGTCGGTTCGGCGACGATTTGGTCGCACGCAACCGATGCATAGTATCCGCCTGAAGCGGCAACACCCTGCATAAAGGCGACGACCGGCTTATCTGTTTTGGCTCTGTACTTTCGGATTTCGCTGTAGATTTGGTCGCTGCCCGAAATTGTCCCGCCCGGCGAGTTTATCCGGATGACCAGTCCCTTGACTCGGCTGTCCTCGCGGGCTGTTTTTAACTGTCTGTATATCTCCTGGGCTTTTACGTTTTCGATTATGCCCTCCAGCGCAATTACAGCGATTTTGGCTGTTCGTGGGCCGGCTTGTATGACTTCTTCAGTGAAAATACCTCTTTGCCCAACTACAAAAGCTGCTCCCATACCGATTATTGTCAGAAATAGCACAATGTTCGCCATAACCGACAGAGCAAAAAGAATTCCCCAGAAAATTCTCCAGCCCCTTCGTTTCTTTGCTGGTTTTTCTGCCGGTGGAGGTGTTGGGCCGGGTGATTGCGTCTGCGACAATTCTGTACGATTGTTACCCTGCTCAAAATCCATAGTAGAAACTATCTCCAAAAAACAATACTGGCATTATAGCCCTGTCAGGACATGACGTCAATCTCTGTTTATTAAGCAATTGCTTTGGTCCTGTTGTGCCAGGGTCGTGGAGCGGTTTGCAATTCCTTGTTAACGTTCCTTAAAACTGCTTTGCATTTTGTCTGGATGCCAGTGCATTTCGAGTTGCAGCTTATCCGGCCGGCAGGTCCTTTTACATGTTCTTGTAGTGATAAATGATGACAAAATCGGACGTTTGAAAAGAATAGTTGATGGGGGGCGGGCAGGGGGTTTTAGCGGATTGTTTTCGGAGTTATGTGTTTTTAAGGCAGAATGAGGTCGCAAGTCCGCTTTTTACGTCCCAAAATATGGAAGTTTATTTTGGAAATTTTTTTAATGAAATGCCCTCCCTTATGTGCCGATAATTTTTGCGATAGTTTTCTCAGGCACCAGCGGTAAAAGTACCATTGTTTATGAGAATTAGAATCAGCATGGAAAAACGCTTTCGAATATTTGGGGAAGTTACAATTGGTTGTAGAGGGACTCTAAATTGCTTTTTTCTCCAGAGCAGGGACGCTGCTTTTATTGGAGTTGGGTAAGGTAAGTATAAAAACGGTTATTCCTTTTTTGAAGGAGTAAAGGTCATGTTTGCGGGAAAAAATTCTTTAATACTATGGTTGCTTTTCATTTTTGCGTCTTTAACTTTGTTTATCGCTGACACACGAGCATCTCCCGGCCCGCCGCCGGCTAAACCGGTGGACTTTTTTGATATGTCGCTTGAGGAGCTGATGGAGATGGAGGTTACTACCGGCGCCAGCAGGCCTATTAAAAGAGGAAAGCTGCCTGCCTCGGTTACGGTGGTTACCGCCGATGAGATAAAACTGCTGGGTCTGCGAAACCTGACGGACGTGATTAACTGTGTTGTCCCTGGTGGTATTGCTGACCTGCACCGCGGCGACAAAACCGGCCTTTTGGGTTTCAGGGGTATAACTGCTGAGGATAACTACAAGTACATCTTTATGATTGACGGGCTTAACTGCAACTCCATGACGGCTAAGGGGGCCTTAAGCGAATTATACCTGGGGCTTCTGGACGAACTGGACAGAATCGAGATAACCCAGGGAGTCAGCTCGACCCTTTACGGCGATGGCGCCACCTCGGGCGTCATTAATTTTATTACCAAGACCGGAAAGGATTTTCAGGGGTCGGAAGTTACCGCTGGTTATGGTTCAGGGGACAGGTTTGAAACTACAGCAAAATACGGCAGAAAGATTTCAGACACGGAGAACGATTTCTACTATGCCGGGTTTAAGCGGTCAGATGGTTTTGATCCAAGAGGGGGAGGTGGCGCACTGACCACGAGCAATTTCAATGCGGAACACGCAGCATACGGCAGACACTGGGACCACTTTACTCCGTCAGGTAAAGTCCAAGCTAATATCCAGCGCGGCGACTTTACCTTGAGGATGAGGTATGTGCGGGAAGAATACGAAGAACCATATTACTATTTAGCGGGTACCACTACGGAGGCCGCAGACCGTTACGTAGGACACCAGTACATGTTTATCCAGCCCGAAATCAAGCACAAGTTCGACGAAAAACACAGCATAAAGGCGAATATTTCGTTTACGCTCGACGACAGATGGGAGAGAAAAATTGAGGATTGGTATGGCACGGTTGGCGGCGCCCGTATTTTAAGGGCGGGCGAGGAAATACTGGCCTACGGCGAGAGGAAAATTAGAACTCAACTCTTCCATTATTACGATGGCTGGACCAATCACAAGTTCACCAGCGGCCTGGAGGTTTTCTGGATGAACATAGGCGGCGATTTTAGCGGTGATAATAAGAAAATCTACGTCAGTGACAACAACAAGGCAAGCAGGCGCAGCAAAACACCAAGAGAGCTCTATTTTGGCGCTGTTTTCTTTGAGGATATCTGGCAGGTAAGCGAGCGAACTGTGGTTTTTGCCGGCGCCCGACTGGAAAACCACAATTTAACCCCAGCCAATATTTCACCGCGTGCTGCCATCACTCATGACCTGAGCGACAAGACGAATGTAAAATTTCTTTATAACTCCGGCTATAGAACCCCTGCATGGACCGATTACACGACAAATGAAGGTTATAATTATCCGAAACCAGACTCCGAAAAGGTCCAGAGTTTCGAAGCGCACCTGATGCATAAGTTCTCCCCAAAACTTAGTACGACTTTGATAGCTTATTACACCATTTATAAAGACCTGCTTTACCCGTACAGGCCGGCAGGGGCGTCCGGCACCGTAAAGTACAATTTCCCTGAAGTCAAGTCAAGGGGTCTAGAGTTCCTGGCAGACTATCAGATCGAGCGTTTGAAGCTCAGGCTAAGTCACAGCTTCAGCCAGCCGGTCCATTTCTCCAACAATGTCTACAATATCACCAGGTTATCCGATAACCTCCATGACTGGGCCGTGTTTCCAACACATATGACCAAGGCACAGGCCATTATCAATCTGGTTGAGGATAAATGTGCTCTTGGTATTACTTATTTCCGTCCGTGGGCAATCCGCGGCCATAGAAATATCGATTCCAAGTTGAAACACCCTGCGGATTATATCAATGCTACCCTTACGTTTAATTTGAACAAAAATCTCGAACTTCAGTTAAGCGGATACAATCTCACAGCTGAAGACCGTCCCTGGTGGGGTACGAATACCGCGGACGGGGTTTCACGAGATATCGACCCCCACAGGAGTTGGTTTGTCAGGCTTATTGCGAGGTTCTAGAAAGTCAACTGCTTGGCAGGCGTAGAAACTCAGGGAGAATATGAGTACATGTTGCTGATAGAAAAAAGTTGATAAACGAAGAATAATGAGAATTAAGGTTTACAGTTTGGTAGTTTTGGCGATTGCTCTGGTAGCGGTATCTGCTGCGGCAGTGCGAGCGGCTGATACTGTGACAAATCTGGAGTATCAGGTCAAGGCCGCATTTCTGTATAACTTCATGAGGTTTATAGACTGGCCAGCGGAGGAAGCCAGCAGCAAAGAGGCGCTGGTCATTGGCATTATCGGCGAGGACCCGTTTGGAGATGCCTTTGCGCCTGTTAAAGACAAGCAGGTCAAAGGCAGGGACGTTGTTTTCAAGCGATTTAAAGGTCTTGAAGAGCTGAAGAAAGCCGGCGAAAAAGACCAGTCCGCATTCAAACAGGAAATCGAAACCATCAGGAAATGTAACCTGCTGTTCATTTGCTCTTCAGAGAAAAAGAATTTAGGAGAAATCATACAACTACTGCAAGGTTCGCCTGTGCTGACGGTAGGGGAAATGGACAATCTAATCGAAGCAGGCGGAATGATTAAATTCTTAATGGAAAGCAAAAAAGTTCGTTTCGAAATCAATCTCACATCTGCCGAGAAAACCGGGTTGAAGATCAGGTCGCAGCTTTTGCGATTAGCCAAGAAGATAGTTGGTAAGAGTACCTCTGGAAATAACGAAGGAATAAAATGATAAAGAGCAGACCAGAGTCAATTTGGGAGCAGGGGAACTAAAGCTATGGTTGTTATGCGAAACATGGCTATCAGGCATAAGCTGGTTGTGATTACCATGATCACGAGCACCATTGCCCTGCTTTTGACCGGAATTTCGTATATCGTATGGGACCAGATTACCCTTCGCGAGGCCCTGGTGCAGAGTCTGAAAACACAGGCTGAAATGTTGGCAGATAGCGTCAAGGCGGCATTGGCTTTCGAAGATGCCGGCGATGCCGAAAAGTCGCTAAGCGCCTTTCATGTGCAGCCTTCTATTGTTTGTGCTTTGGTTCATAACAAGAAGGGAGAGGTTTTTGCCGGTTATTATAGTAAAAAAAGGCCTGGTGGACTCCCATCTCCGGTGCACCTTCGTGGAAAAACTGACGAGTCCGACAAGAGGGTTTTGACTGTGTTTCAGCCGGTTGTTCTCGAAGGGGAGACAATCGGGACAGTTTACATTCAGTCCGATTTAAATCCCATGTATGCGGCGCTGAAGCGCGATGTCAATATAATCGTTGCCGTTATGATTTTTGCCACTTTGATTGCTTATTTGGTGTCATCGAGACTTCAGAAAATCATTTCAGAGCCGATCCTAAGCCTGGCTCAGGTCGCAAGAGCCGTTTCAGATAGAGAGGATTATTCTACTCGAGCCGTAAAGAAGACCAATGATGAGCTGGGTCTGCTTATAGACGCTTTTAATGATATGTTGGGGCAAATTCAGCGGCGTGATTCGGAATTACTCGATTCCAAAAGGCAGCTCGAGGTAAGGGTCGAGGAACGCACCGCTGAACTTACGGTTGCCAATAAACAGCTTCAAAAGGAAATTGTAGAGCGTAAAAGGGCAGAAACAAAGCTGACCTCGCTTTTGGATGAGATAAAGAATGTCAATAAGGAATTGCAGAGTTTTGCATATGTGGTTTCGCACGACTTAAAAGCTCCGCTTAGGGGAATCAGTACGCTGGCGGAATGGCTGGCAAGCGACTATGCGGATAAGTTTGACGAAAGCGGCAAAGAGCAAATCAAACTGCTGTTGGGCCGGGTGGAACGCATGCATAAT
>Ga0315294_10009324_pt1 | contig 10784 bp, 6 predicted proteins | sample YL17G13_40_MG_FD_203626 | JGI IMG/M metagenome (GOLD analysis project Ga0315294, IMG submission 203626) | Sediment microbial communities from Yellowstone Lake, YNP, Wyoming, USA - YL17G13_40 | ecosystem: Environmental > Aquatic > Freshwater > Lake > Sediment | place: USA: Wyoming | collected... | reverse complement strand
AACGATCTCAAATCCTTTCTGCCATACCTCTACAGAGGACGGAAAGTCTTTGTCCCTGATTGCCCCAATCTGGCGAAACCGTTGGATGGTGTCCAGGGGCGTTTCTCCTTGAGGGAGAGAGCGAAAGGCTGCAGGACAGGCACAGGTTACCACTGAAGATACTCTAGGGTCATGAGCGGCAACATAAACGGAAACGGCCGCGCCTCCGCTAAATCCCAGCAGGCAGATATGGGCCTTATCTGCCTCTTCTAGACCGCAAAGGAAATCAAGAGCAGCCTGTAAATCACGGGTCCAGCCCAATATGTCTAAATTACCTTGGCTCTTTCCCGTGCCCCGGAAGTTGAAGATCAAGGTAGCGAAGCCAGCATTGCAGAACTGCTGCGCCAGTACTGCGTAACCCTTGTCTGTGGGATCGGGGGGATTAGCGGGAATGCCATGACAGATGCACAAGGCAGGGCGAACCTTGCCTTTTGAAGGAACACGAAGCTCACCGGCAAGCTCGAGTCCGTCGGCTTGAAAACGAATTTCTTTTGCCTCCATCTTCTGTAACCCCATGAGCTTGGCCTATAGTTGACTAAATAAACAACTATGATTCTCTCTCCGCTCGCGGGAGAAAGTCAGAGACTTGGGAATTCACCCTCACCCAGACCCTCTCCCTTTGAGGGAGGGGGTTTCTATATGAGTTTATGAGAAGCACCCCAAGTTCGGTCGGTATGGCCCAAACCGTCAAAAAAAATTAAATTCGACTTTTTTCCCTGAGAATGAGACCGGCTATGAGTCCCAGCAGCAAGCCTCCAATATGAGCTTGCCAGGCTATCCCGGAGAAGAGGAAAGAGACTAAGACGAGGATGATGGTTGCTACCCAGAGTGGCATTGGGACAGGGATGGGAAAGATAATGACTGGCACTCTGGGGACCATTATCGCCAGGGCTCCGGCGAGGCCAAAAATGCCCCCCGAGGCTCCAATCCCTGGGACGAAGGGCGGGCCAAGAAGAACATAAAGGGCATTTCCCACCAAGCCCCCCAGAAAAAATATCGCCAGGAAACTCTTTTCTCCTGCTGCCCGGATGAGGAAGCTTCCTAGAAAGTAGAGGCTTATCATATTGAATAGTATGTGTGCAAACCCACCATGGACGAACATGTTGCTTACGATGGTCCACGGTTGTTGAGAGAGCAGCCCTGGTGTCAACCCAAGGAGATTGATTACTGATTGTGGCCTTAGCAGGGTGATTATGAAGATCAGGACATTTAGAGCGACCAAGAACCACAGGAGATTCAAACTGACGGCGCGATAAGTTCGCATCAGGCAATTATAGGCTAAATCTGGCTTGTGCTTCAACAAACTGTCTAGAGGAGCTCGTGGGTCATGGTGTATTGTAATATCTGGCGCATTAGGTTTATAATGGGCACAATATTTTCCTTGCAGGAGTCTTAAATGAGCGAGCAAAGTCCAGAGAAAAAACGAAAGTTTCTCCCAATAGTCATAGTGGGCATAATCCTGGCAGCTCTCTGTGGCATCTCACTGTACCTACGCCTGGCCCTGCCCTATGACCAGGTTTTTGTCAATAATGCGTCGGTCTGGTTTCGAGAGACTGACGCCTATTATTACATACGGCACATAGAGACTATAGTTCACAACTTTCCCCACTTCAATACATTTGACCCCTATCAGTTCTACCCCGGTGGTGCGCCAGGACTTCTTCGGCCATTCTTCGCTTGGCTTGTCGCTGGAATTATTCTGCTTGTTAAGGGGGGGGCATCAACTCTGCATGCCATGGAAGCGGTGGCCGCCTACGTGCCCCCTATTCTAGGCACTCTGACGCTCATCCCCGTTTACTTCATCGGCAAGGAACTGTTCAACCGTTGGGTGGGTGTAATTTCAGCCGCCCTGGTTATCATCATCCCCAGCGAATTTCTGCACCGCTCCCTGCTGGGCTTCACCGACCACCATGTCGCCGAGGTTTTGTTCAGCACCGTGTGCATGCTCTTTCTCATCATGGCCATTAGGCGAGCTCGGGAGAGAGAGATTTCCTTTGCCCACATTCTAAATAGAGACTGGTCAGCCGCAAGGAAGCCCCTCGTGTACACCCTGCTTGCTGGCATCTTCCTGGGTATTTACCTGCTGGCATGGACAGGAGCACTGCTGTTCGTGTTCATTATATTTGCTTACCTGGTGATTCAGTTCGTCGTGGACCACGTGAGGCATAAATCGACTGACTATCTGTGCATTATCGGCACCCCTCTTTTCCTCATCGGCTATCTCATGCTTCTTCCCATATTGGGTGTAGGTAGTCTCGATATCTATCATGCTGCTATGTTGATCGCCATAGTCATACCTATTGCCTTGGCTATCGTTTCAAGACTCATGGCACGCAAGGCTTTGAAACCTGTCTACTATCCCTTGACCTTGCTAGGAGTGGGTGTAATTGGGCTTGTTGCTCTGCGTGCCATCAACCCCTCCTTGTTTAACGGTATGTTCAGCCTATTTAGCATCTTCGCCCCGCGTGGCGCTATGCTGACCGTCATGGAGGTCTCACCTCTTCTCTTTCCTTATGGCAAGTTCTCCTTCGCAATGGCCTCGTCTAACTTCGGCGCCGCCTTCTTCATCTCGCTTGCTTCCATTGTCATGCTTATCTATGTCGCCATCAAGGGGAAAGGTGCCGACAAAATCCTGTTCCTGGTATGGAGCATAATAGTGTTGCTGGCAGTCCTGGGGCAGCGTCGCTTTGGTTACTACTATACCGTAAGCGCCGCGTTGCTGACGGGGTATTTCTGCTGGAAAATGCTGGACATCGCCGGCTTAAACAAATTGCTGGTTAAGTCTAAGGAAGCAGTGAAGGCGGTTAAGAAATTCAAGAAGAAGGAAAAGAAGAGCAGAGAACAAGCGAAAGCCGGAGGATTTATGCAGCCCAGAGGCGCATGGGTGAGGGTCATCGTTGTCGGAATAGTCCTATTCGCCATTGTCTTTTTGCCCAGTATTTCCTCGGCTAAAGCACTTGGCGGGTCGCTAAATATGATTATGGACGAGGGATGGTATAACTCACTTGTGTGGCTAAGGGATAACAGCCCCGACCCTTTTGGTGACCCGGATTTCTACTATGAGCTGTACCCGCCACAGAACGAATTTGAATATCCCGCGACTGCCTACGGTGTGATGTCCTGGTGGGACTATGGCCACTTTATAATGCAGGTTGCCCATCGCATACCCAATGCCAATCCCGGTCAGGCTGGGGCCGTCCAAGCCGGCCAGTTCTTTACCGCCCAGAATGAAACCGCAGCTAACGAAGTCGCGGACAGGGAAGGTACGAAATATGTGATGATTGACTTTATGATGACAACCTCAAAGTTCTACGCCATGGCGGAGTGGGCGGGTAAAAGTCAGGATGAGTTTTATCGTACTTATTTCGCGCCGGTGTATAGCGATGCCCTACAGGTAGCGAGTTTGTACTATCCCACATACTACAGCTCTACTGTGGCCAGGCTTTATAACTTTGACGGCAATACCACAGTTCCTGACGGAAACTCCACAGCAGCTATTACTTGGCAGTGGATAACGGGCAAGCAACTGCTGGATTACGGTTACAGGTGGATAATTTATTCTCAATATCAAGTAGTGCCCATAAACTCAGCGGCAAGCTACAACGTGATTGTCGATCGGCAGTTCTTCTCAAGTCCTGAGGAGGCTGAAACCTATGTCTCAGCTCAGCCATCGGGGAATTATGACATAGGAGGCGTCAACCCCTTTGCTACCATAGTGCCTCTTGAAAAATTGAGCAGCTATGAGCGCGTTTATCCAGCTGGGGCCAATGTCACCATCAACACGACAACCGTGAAGATTTTCGAGTATCTCGGCTCAGACGAATCCTGAGCAAAAACACAGCAATCATTACCAGTGGGGCGGGAGCTGTGCAGAAGCCGTGGTTGAGCAATTTCGAGCTAGTCTAGCAATTGGTGCTCCAGTTTGTGGTACTATATATTTTCGGAGGAAAACATAAAGGGCGCGTAAGTTTGATGCGAAGAGCCCCAGGTGGGTAATGGCTGAACCAAGCCGGGGAAGTAATTGGAAACACGCGAAGAAATCCTCAAGTTAGTGCGTCAGTACTACCGTCAGAAGTTCGGTTCGCGGAAATTTGACCCAGGCTCTGACCTGGTTCACTACGCCGGGCGGGTTTTCGATGAAAAAGAGCTGGTCAATCTTGTGGACGCCAGCCTGGATTTTTTTTTGACCGCTGACCGTTATGCTAAGCAGTTTGAAACTCGTTTCGCCAAATATATGGGGCTTTCCCACGCATTATTGGTCAATTCCGGCTCTTCTGCAAACCTGATCGCATTATCAGCATTAACCTCACCTAAACTTGGCGAACGTCGTCTTAAACCGGGCGATGAAGTCGTTACAGTGGCGGCAGCCTTTCCCACTACGGTCGCGCCGATTATTCAAAACCAGTTAATCCCTGTATTCGTGGATGTCAATTTGGGCGACTATACGGCCATTCCTGAGCGTTTGGAAGAAGCAATTTCACCTCGGACGCGGGCCATCTTCATGGCGCACACTCTGGGCGTCCCTTTCAATCTGGATGTAGCCACAAGCCTGTCCAAGCAGCACAACCTGTGGCTGGTCGAAGATAATTGCGATGCCTTGGGCTCTCGTTACCGGGGTCGGCTTACCGGCACTTTCGGTCACCTTGCCACAATGTCGTTTTACCCGGCCCACCATATGACCATGGGCGAGGGTGGGTGTGTGGTGACCGATGACGACAAATTGGCAGGAATTGTACGCTCGTTTCGCGATTGGGGGCGTGATTGTTATTGTTCTGGCGGGGAAAGCAATACCTGTGGAAAGCGGTTTTCACAGCAGTTCGGCAGCCTGCCTTCTGGTTATGACCATAAGTACGTATACAGCCACATTGGTTATAATCTCAAGTTAACCGAAATGCAAGCTGCAGTGGGGTGCGCCCAGCTAGATAAATTGGAGGGCTTCATAGCCCGGCGCAAACAGAATTACCGTCGTTTAGTGGATATCTTTAAACCCTACGAAGGCCGCCTGATCTTGCCCTCCGCTACCGAACATTCTGACCCCTCATGGTTTGCTTTTGCCATGACCGTGCGGCCGGATGCAGGGTTCACCCGCAATGAACTGACCCTATTCCTGGAAACTAACCGGATTGAGACTCGCAACCTTTTCAGCGGAAACCTGCTGCGGCACCCGGCTTTTGAGAACATTAACTGCCGCATCGTGGGTGATTTAAAGAATACAGACTTGATTACGAACAATACCTTTTTCATCGGCGTTTATCCCGGAATCGGGCAGCCGCAATTGGACAAGATTGCGGATACGTTTGCCCGTTTCATGAATGGTGAACGTTAGCTATGGGGAGCCCTCAGAAGTTGCGCTGCCAGGTCAAGAATGTTGTATCTCATGGTGAGCACGTCTACACGGTTGACCTTGTCCCGGACGGCCTTCCGTTACCGCGCTTCAAACCCGGTCAGTTTTTCCACCTTGCGTTAGACCCGTATGATCCGACGGGCTTCTGGCCGGAATCACGCGTGTTCTCCATTGCCTCGTCAACACGTGAACGTGGCAGGGTCCAGTTCACCTATTCAGTTCGAGGACGTTACACGGCCCGGATGGAGAAGGGAATTGCTACGGGTCGCGAGGTATGGGTTAAGATGCCCTATGGCGAATTCTTCGTCGATGTAAGCGGCCCGGTAGTCCTTTTTGCTGGAGGGACGGGCATTACGGCATTTACTGCTTTCATGCATGACTTGGTTGACAACCCACCCTACCATGTAACACTATTGTACGGCGCGCGTCACCACCACCTGCTGGTTTACCGCCCACTTGTTGATCGATGCATACGAGATCTGACCAAATTTCAGGCTTTCTATTTTGTGGAGCACCTGGAACAGAAGGCGTCAGATGAGCTGCCGGGGCTTATTACAATTGCATCCGTCTGGCAGCATATTCCAGAGCCCACGAATTCTAACTTTTACCTTTCTGGGCCGCCAGCAATGTTGAAAGCTCTGTCAAAACAGCTTCGGGATGTGGGTGTGATGGGACGCAGTATCCACATTGATGCCTGGGAGTAGTCAGCCGTGTTGAAAGGCGTTGATAAAGAAGATCTGAGTCATATCCTCAACCACACTTCGCATCTTTGGAAAGAAGTCCAAGGCCAGAACATATTCATAACCGGTGGGACCGGCTTCTTTGGGTGCTGGCTTTTGGAGAGCTTTATCTGCGCGAATGATCGTCTGGCTCTCGGAGCAAAAGCCTTTGTTCTCAGCCGGAGTCCCGAGGCCTTTGCTGCGAGAGCACCCCACATGGCGAACCATCCGTCGGTGATCCTGCTTAAAGGCGACGTGCGGACTTTCAAGTTTCCGGATGGTGATTTCCGTTTCGTGGTCCATGCAGCTACGGAGGCAAGTGTAAAGCTCAATCAGGAAAACCCGCTTTTGATGTTTGAGACGATTGTTGGGGGCACCCGTCGAACACTGGAATTCGCCCGCACTCATGGAACGTGCAAGCTTCTTTTGACAAGTTCGGGGGCAGTCTATGGTAAACAGCCATCCGAAGTGACACATATCTCTGAAGATTACCTCGGTGCGCCGGACCCCATGGACCCCAACTCAGCTTATGGGGAAGGGAAGAGGGCTGCAGAAATGCTTTGTCGTCTTTATGCTCAGCAGTTTGGGTTGGAAACCAAAATTGCCCGCTGTTTTGCCTTTGTCGGGCCGCATCTGCCGCTGGATGCCCACTATGCGATTGGAAATTTCGTCCGCGATGCGATTCACGGTGGTCCAATTCATGTGAATGGTGATGGCTCACCAGTCCGTTCCTACCTTTATACGGCGGATCTCGCTATCTGGCTTTGGACTGTCCTGTTTAAAGGACAATCGTGCCGGCCTTACAATGTAGGCTCGGATAGAAGCATCAACATCGCAGACCTTGCCGGTTTGGTGTGCCAAATGGTGAACCCCTGTACTGAAGTTACCATTGGCCAACGTGCGGATCCTGCGTGCCCGCCACAGCGATATGTGCCATCTATTGAGCGTGCTCGGGCTGAGTTAGCGCTTGAAAGTTGGGTCTCGCTTGAACAGGCTATTGAACAGACCATTCGATGGCTGAGGAAGGCAGAGACATAAAACAGAAAAGAAAAACGTAGAGCATATTTGACAACTAATATGCCATATTGTGGTGATGAGCTTTTCCAGAACGTAACGGGTATTATAATGAGTATTGTAAAGAAATGGTCGTATTATGAAACTATCAGATTATATCGCTGACTTTATCTACACACAGGGTGTTACTCATGTTTTTGAGGTCGTTGGTGGCATGATTACTCACCTATTAGACTCGATGTACCGGCGGGGTGATGTTCAGATTGTCAGTGTGCACCATGAACAGGCAGCTGCTTTCGCAGCAGACGGATTTTCCCGGATAACATGTATCCCAGGAGTAGCAATGGCAACCAGCGGTCCCGGTGCCGTAAACCTTTTGACAGGTATAGGTAGCTGCTTTTTTGATTCAATTCCAACTGTGTTTATTACTGGACAAGTTAATCGTGCTGAAATGAAAGGAGAGCGCTCTGTACGTCAGTTAGGCTTCCAAGAAACAAACATCGTAGACATGGCTAAACCAATCACTAAGGCGGCCTGGTGTTTGACCTCTCCTGAAGAGGTACCTGCTATGCTGGAACAGGCATTCCAGATCGCACTTTCCGACAGGCCAGGGCCAGTCTTACTAGATATCCCAATGGATGTCCAGCGTGCGGAAATATCTGTAAAAAAGCAGCTCAAAAAGGTTCGAGCTATTAACTCCGAGTGCATCGGTCAGGTCGATTTGAGACTGCTAATAAAGCAACTCTGTGAAGCAAAGCGACCACTCATATTAGCCGGTGGCGGTTTGCATTCAGCTCATGCAATGGGTTTATTCCGCCAGTTTGTCGACCAAGTCGGAGTACCGGTAGTGAACTCTTTGATGGCAGTAGATGCATTGCCTTTTTCACATCCTTTGCGTGTCGGTTTACTAGGTACCTATGGCAACCGCTGGGTAAATCTGGCCATTGGAGAAGCCGACTTCCTCTTGGTTCTGGGCAGTCGCCTAGATATCCGTCAGACAGGAGCAGAAACAGGGCCCTTCAAAGGTAATCGCGTTATTTATCATGTGGACTGCGACTCCAGCGAAGTCAATAACCGTATCAAAGGCTGTGAACCTGTTATTTGCCAGTTGAGGTCCTTCTTCACAGAAGCTAGTGCGTTCTCGTCTGGTTGGACTTTACCTGACAGGTCATCTTGGCTTTCCAGAATAGCAGAATTAAGGAAAACATGGCCTGACATTGCTGAGTTGAAAAACATCCCCGGGATCAACCCCAATATTTTCATGCACCAATTATCACAGTGTTCTCCACATGCTTCGGCATATGTAGTTGATGTTGGACAGCACCAGATGTGGGCTGCGCAATCCATTGAACTGTTGGCAAGTCAGCGCTTCATAACCTGCGGAGGTATGGGGGCTATGGGATCTGCACTCCCGCTTGCGATTGGAGCTGCATGTGCTCTGCCGCGTGAACCAGTCGTGGTGGTTGCCGGAGACGGCGGGTTTCAGCTGAACATCCAGGAATTGCAGACTATTGTGCAACACCATTTGCCGATAAAGATCGTAATCATAAACAATAAAGCATATGGGATGGTGCGGCAGTTCCAGGAGAGCTATTTTGAAGAACGATATCAGTCAACAATCTGGGGGTTTTCTGCACCAGATTTTGCCTCCGTAGCACAGGCATATAATATTCCCGCCTACAGTATCCAGACTCCTGCTGAGGTTGAACGTGGCCTGAAAAAACTGTGGGAAGACCCACGATCTTCCTTCCTGCTTCAGGTCTTTATTGACACAAAGGCAAACGTCTATCCTAAAATTGCTTTTGGCCTGCCACTTACAGAGATGGAACCCTTTTCGAAACCGAGGGAACTTTAAGAAATCTAAATTAGTTATCGGCATATATCTTTAAGGTCACCATATCAGTACGTCTAACTCAAAGGTTGGTATAATGACTGGAGGCATGTCAATGTTGAGTGGAATTGTTCAGGAATGTTTACACAGCCAGCGATGTTTAGCCGGAGATCTCCTCATCCAATCTGGTAGTCATATTTGGACAGAGGGAGGTGAAATATCAAACGTATCAGCATCGTTACTCCCTGCTATAACGAAGAGGAAAACGTTGAGGAGTTACATTCCCAATAGTTCAAGTTACGCCCGAATTGCCTGGATGTGACTTCGAGCATACATACATGTAGATAGTCAGCAAGAATGGGATACATTGAGGACATAACGTAATGGACGCGTGGGGGCTTGCTCCCGCTCTTCTACGTAAGCGGAGTGTCATTCGTTCGAGAGGAAGTCGCGGTACCAGGAGACCGTGCGGCTCAGCCCCTCGTCCAGTGTAACCAGCGGCTTCCACTTCAGCAACTTGCGCGCCTTGGCAGAACTCAGATACTGCTCCCTGATTTCATTGCTGGCTTCATTGAGAATGACAGGCTTGAGGCTGGAGCGCATTGTCTTGCTGATACGCTCAACGATTTCCAGCACTGATACCGGAGTTTCATTGGAAAAATTGAAGGCCTCTCCATGCAGGACGGAATTACCAGCCACCTTCTCCGCCAGCATGATATAAGCGGCCGCGCTGTCCTCTATGTAAAAATAATCACGCACGAATTGGCCATCGGAGCGTATCACAGGCTGCTGTCCACGGATGATAGAACGGATAGTACCCGGTACTATGCGGTTCCAGTTCAAGTCGCCGCCACCATAGAAATTGCCGCAGCGCGTGATGGCAACCGGCAGCTTATAGGTGGAATAGTAGCTCTGGGCAATTAAATCAGCGCAGGATTTGCTTACATCATAGGGGTGCTCACCCTGCAAAGGCGTGCTTTCATCATACGGCAGTTTAGCCTGCTGCCCGTATGCCTTATCAGAGGAAGCAATAATGATGCTCTTAACCTTTGGGCTGCGACGGCAGGCCTCGAGCAGCATCCAGGTGCCGCCGACGTTGGTATTGAAAGTCGATGCAGGGTTGCGATTGGCAATGCCGACGATGGTCTGGGCTGCCAGGTGAAAAACCGTCTCGATTTCATATTCGCCCAGGGTCCTTTCCAGCAGCGCAGTGTCGCAGATGTCGCCCCTGACCACCTTCACATGTTCGATGAGGTTGGCACGCATCAACTCGCTCTTGGGAACCCAGTCACGCACCAGGCAAATGATATCTGCGCTTGACGAAAGCAGATGGCGCACCAGCCACCCGCCCAGCAGGCCTGTAGCGCCGGTGATAAGAGTTGGCCTATCCTGCCAGAACAGTGTTTTCTTCATTACTTTATCCAGGGCGTCTGCCCCTTATCCCACAGGTCATTAAGATATACATAGTCGCGGTATGTGTCCATGGAGAAAAAGAAACCTTCGTGCCTGTAGGCCATCAGTTCGCCTTCACGGGCCAGTTGCTGCAGTGTTTCGAGCTCAATATAACAATCCTTATCGCCAACGTAATCAAAAAACCTGCGGTTTAAGACAAAGAAACCGGCACTTGTCCAATCGTTCAGCACAGGCTTCTCAGCGAAACTCAATACCTTCCCCCCATCACCTACTTCGAGAACACCATAGCGGGACACCGGGTGGACAGTGGTTACCGTGGCAATACGACCGTGGCTGTTGTGATACGTCAGTAAAGCTTTCATATCGACATCAGAAACGCCGTCGCCGTAGGTGAGCATAAAGGTATCACCATCAACGTACTTCT
>Ga0315294_10009323_pt1 | contig 10785 bp, 10 predicted proteins | sample YL17G13_40_MG_FD_203626 | JGI IMG/M metagenome (GOLD analysis project Ga0315294, IMG submission 203626) | Sediment microbial communities from Yellowstone Lake, YNP, Wyoming, USA - YL17G13_40 | ecosystem: Environmental > Aquatic > Freshwater > Lake > Sediment | place: USA: Wyoming | collected... | reverse complement strand
CTGAAAAACCAGCACTCAATATAATCCCAATCATTCCGTGAAGCAGGTTTTCTCCTTCAAGGCTTAGGCTATCCCGGAAGATTAAAAGAATGCCGGAGAATCCTACTACAAGCCCGAACAATCTGAACCAGGTGAGCTTTTCTTCTTTTAAAAACAGGGTGGCAAAGATAGACACAAAAAAGGGAAGGGTGGCAAATAGAACTGCGGTCAACCCCGAATTTATATACTGCTCACCCCAGTAAACCAGGGAATAGGAAAGATAATACATAAAAAAGCCAGGGATGAGGATTTTGAATGCCTGGCTTTTATAATCAGAAAATTTTATCCCTTTTTTCTTCGCCCAGAAAAAGAGGAAGAGCGTAGCAATGAGAAACCTGAAGCCAGCAGACAAAAATGGAGGAGAGTCCTCCAATCCTATCTTTATGCCCAACCAGGTTGAGCCCCAGATCAGGCATAAAACGGCAAACAAAAAAGAGGGGAGAAAATTACTGCTTCTGGCAGAAGAAGAATTCATCAGGCTTTGTCTATTTGAAAGGTATAACGGTGGAACCCTCGTTGGTTTAATTGCTCAAAGGCTCAAAAGATTTTCACTGCGTAAGCATTACCTGACTGAAGTCAGTTCGAACGTCAGTGGTATTCCCACCTTGCCCGCAAGGTGGGAATATGAACCCAGGTTGAGGGCAACCTGGGTGTACAGGTTGACTATAGATTCTTCGCCTCTTCGGGCTCAGAACGACACATCTGCATCACCCTCAAACAAGTTTGAGGGTGTCACCCGACTGTTGTCATTCTGAGGGAGTCCAAATGGACGACCGAAGAATCTACAGATTCTTCGCCCTGCGGGCTCAGAATGACATTTGTCTGCTCAATCAGCGAGGATGTTATCATCCTCTCTGACCTCCTTGGTGGATGATAACATCCGCCAAGAGCACAGAGCATAATCTCAAGCAGGTTTTTGCGGCGTCTCCTCCTTTTTGGTATTGATGCAAAAGAGCTTATACAACCCGCAAAAGCCGGTTATGCCGGTGATAAAAAGGATTATACCGAGGATATCAAAGATTATCCCCAGAACGCGGTTTTTTAAGACCAGCCAGCCTAATATGAAAAGAAGGATGCCGACTATTATGCGGATCAGCCGGTCAGCACCGCTTTCATTGGTTTTCATCTGCTCCTCCTTGATTTAAGAGTTTATTTTTTCTCTTCGGTTTTACCAACTGCCACCAGAGTGAATTTATCTGGTTCCAAGTATTTTTTCGCCGCAGAGGCTATCTCTGAGGTTTTCACCCGATTTACCAGGTCCGGATAGCTCTCAGCATACAGATACCCTAAACCTGCCATCTCGTAGAAAGCCATGGTCCTTGCCTGGTCAGTATTGGTCTGCTGGGAAAGATAGAATCCGGAGATCAGGTTGGCTTTTGCAGTTTGCACCTCACTTTCAGACAATGGAGACTTCAGCAAGGTCTGGACTTCACTCAAAATTCCGGTTCTAGCTTTGGTGAAATTCTCCGGGGATACACCCATCTCAAAAGTGAAAGGGGCTGAGCCCAGGTGGGGCTGCATATAAGTCCACATCCGGTAAGCCATGCCCTCCTCATAAACGTATTTGAAAAACAGCCGGGAGCTTAAAATCCTTTCCACTAATTTCAAAGATAAATAGTCAGGGCTGGTTATTTTAACCCCCATTCTTCCCAGGTTGAAAGTGGTCTGAAGCTTTTCCTGGGTAATTATCCGCGATTTTCCCTTTTCCTGGGCTGGCTCATCTATCAACGAAAACTTCTGAGCAGGAGCGGCCGGGACTTTTTCGAATTCGGATTTAAGAAGATTTTTTATCTCTTCTGAATTGAAATCTCCGACTACAGATAAAATAATATTAGAAGGGACGAAAACCCGTTTATGAAAACTCCTGAGTTCTTCAGGGGAGAGCTTGCTCACGGTTTCCTCATACCCTAACACTGGCCTTTTGTAAGGTGATTTGATGTAGATATCTCTGGCAAACTCCTGGTTGGTCAGATCATAACTTGAGTCTTTGACTTTCTGGATTTGAGCGATGATGTCGGTTCTGGTGTTCTCCATTTCTTTTTCCGGAAAAACAGGATAAAACAGGGCTTGAGAGAAAAGGTCCAGTCCAGGTTTAAATGTCTCCGGAGTAGCCAAAAGGGAAACCCGGGCATAGTCAGGAGTGCTCTGGGCATAAAGCTCGATTCCCAGACTGTCGATCTTTTGGGCAATCTGGTCTAAGGAATATTCTTTTGTTCCCTTGAGAAGCATCTCGGTTACAAAATTGCAGATGCCGGCATTTTTCGCATCTTCCAACCATAATCCTCCTTTGATATAACCTTCCAGGGCAATGGTTTTTGAGGAATGGTCTTCTTTTAGAAGCAGTGTCAAGCCGTTTGGAAGGACGATCTTCTCAGGTTTGGCTTTTATCTCCTCTTTTGCCTGAGCAGGTAAAAGAGAATCATATTTTTCCGCTATGTCAATAAAAGAGTTTTCTGGAGCATCCTCTGGTTCGACTACAGCTAAAGTTGCATTCGAGGGTTTCAGATACTTCAAAGCTACCCTTTTTATATCAGAAGGTGTGGTGCTTCGGATCCGGTCTAAATATGAAGACTCAAGCAACAGGTCGCTATTTGCCGCATAATAAGATAAACGCTGTGCCTGGCTTAGATAGGTCTGGTTATCGAAATAATATGAATTCTCGATCTTGGACTTAGCTTTATCTATTTCCTCTGGCAAAACCTCTTTCTGCCACAATTTGCTCAACTCCTTAAAGACAATATTCACAACCTTTGTTTCATTTTTCGGGTCTAACTGAGTATAGATTTCAAAAAGACCGGGATCTTTCCTCTGGTCAACTGAAGAGCCTACAGAATATGCCAGATTATCTTCTTTTTTCAATGCCTGGTAAAGCCGGGAGCTTTCGCCCTGGCCTAAGATCACGTTCAGCACGTCTAAAACCGGGATATCCGGATGCGTTGCCTCCGGGATGTGGAAACCGATGTTAAGATAGCTGGAGCTGGATTTCATCCTTTTAAAAGCCTGCCAGAATTTTGTTTGTTCTGGTTCAGGTCTTTCTAATTCGAACGATTCTTTTCCCCTGGGATATTTTCCAAAAAGGGAGTTGATTTTCGTCATCATCTCATCCGTGTTGAAATCTCCCACTATTGCCATCACCATCTGGTTGGGCACATACCTTTCCTGATAAAAGGTTTTGAACCGGTCCAAATCGGCATTTTTGATAACTTCTCTTGAGCCCAAAACCGTCTGTCCATACGGGTGAGTCCGATAAGCATTCTTCTCCAGAAGTAGCCAGACTGCATAACCCGGCTGGTCTTCATCCATATTGAACTCTTCTAAGACCACCTGTCTTTCAGATTCAATCCTCTCCTGGGTAACCTTGAGATTCATCACTGCATCTGCATATCTCCACAAAGCCTCATCCAGGTTCTCCTTTGGAGCGACCATATAATAACAGGTCACATCCTCACTGGTGAATCCGAAAAACTGTCCCAGGCTCTGGAAAACCTTCCTGGTCTCCAGCTCCTTCTGCTTATCAGTCCCTCCTCTAAAAATGAGATGCTCATAATAATGGCTCAACCCGCTCAATTCCGGTGTCTCAGTCCTGCTTCCCCCTTTTACATAGATATTAAGAGCAATCAAATTTTTGGAATGCTCCTCCTTGGTGATTACCTGCATCCCGTTATCCAAGAAATGAACCCTTGCTGGTGAGCCGGGTAGGGCAAAACAGGGGAGAGGTAAAAAGAGGAGGAGGAGAAACAGGATTAACGGTTTATAATTTTTGAGAGTTGGCACGAAAACCTCCTTTGGAATCTTTATTCATTACCGACGTTATCAGCAGGTTCTATTTCCTCGAGTCATTCTGAGGGAGTCCGCCGGAGGCGAGACGACCGAAGAATCTGTAGGGATTCTTCGCCCTGCGTGCCCAGAATGACAACAGTAACAAGCTGCGACTCGCCACCTTTGCCTAAAAATTACTTAAAACCTGAAAGTCATTCCAGCCATGGGGTTGATGAAATTGCAATTCCGCACTTTATGAGTTAACAACTCAAGATTAGTATGCGGCACGAAATTTCCTTCAAGCTCGCCGGTAAAAGCCAGGCGACCGATATTGTATTCCACGCCAAAACCTACTACATAACCAAGATAATTCTTGGAAATATCTCCAAGGTATGTAGTTGGATTATACTTGATCGACAGATGATATAGCCCAACCCCGAATTTGAAATACGGGACTAACGGCTTATCATTTTTGTCAATCAATATTTTGAAGTATGGAGTCAGTGCGACCCAACGCCAATCGCTGGTGATTGTCTTAGGGCCACCTGGATCAACGGCGTAATAAATTCCTTCGCCATCAAAACGTGGCAAGCTAAATTTTAATCCGACCAAAAAGGCAAAATATTGATTAGCACCCGCTGAAGCGAATTCGTAATCACCACTCAGATTAAAATTGTTTTTGCCACGAGTAGCTTTATCCATCTCTCCAATAGCCCATGTGTGTCCCAGGCCAAGCGAGAGGTTGATCCCCTTTTTCGCCTCAGCCTGAGAAAACAAAAGCATTAGACAGGCGAGCAGTAAAACTATCTTTTTCATTTCTCCTCCTTGGTGATTACCTGCATCCCATTGTCCAAGAAATGAACCTTTACTGGTGAGCCAGGTAAGGCAAAACAGGGGAGAGGCAAAAAGAGAAGGAGGAAAAATATGATGGCAAGTTTGAAGTTTTTAAAAGTTGACACAAATACCTCCTGCGAAAGGATGAAAAATCTGCAGATAGCTTGATGAGGAGACCTCACCCTGACCCTCTCCTTAAAAAGGAGAGGGAAAAACAAACCTGACTAAAGTCAGTTTGAACAGAACCTACTCACTTTCAGTGGATTGCTTCGTCGGTCAAATGACATTCTCGGTATGCACCACTTAGGTCCATACCTCGCAATGACTAAAACATATCCATCATCCCTATATGAAAGGCACTTCCGTATTTCTCTTCAAATTCAGACCGGGCTAATTTTTTGACCATCACCACTCCATGATCGGCTTCTTCGATACAGTATCCTCTGTCTTTATATACCTGATGGAGTTCCTCATCTGTGATCATCCGGTCGATTACACCGTTGGGGGAAAAAGATTCAACCTGGTCAAGTAGCTGGTGATAGGTTTGCTCATCCGAGCTTATTAGCTCCATTATTCTGGAAACCTCTCTTGGTCCTGAGACCAGGGCATATCCCTTTTGCATAAGAACTGACTTTTTATCGTCGAATTTCTTTCGCTCAGACAAGACTTCAAGAAAATTCTTCTGCCTGACTGCAAGTCCAGTTTTATCTTTGACGAATTCCTGATAGAGATTGAAGATTTTATTCTGGTCTAACTCTGTCTCAGATTTTTTTTCAGGTTTCGCTTCACCTAAAACTTTGTATGCTTCCGCATAGCTATTTACTTTCTCCACCTCAACGTATCCCATTCTCACATAAATGGCATAGGCGATTATGGTTCGGCTGGTGCACAGAAAAGAGAAGGGGTATTTCTTCTGCTGGAAGTACTGGTGAGCTTTATCCATTAAGGTTTTGCATATCCCTCTTTTGGCAAAACGGGGATTGGTTGCAACGCACCAGATCCCGCCGACGGTCTCTACATTTCCAGAAACTGTCTTTGTGGGAATGTCCATAACTCCAACATAACCAGCAAGTGTTCCATTTTCTACGGCACAGAATCCCACTGGACTATTTTTTAGCCTGATATCCAGATTGATCAATCTCTCTAATTGAGCAGGGGAGAGGGGCCACCAGAAAGCCTGGTCCATCAAAAGCATGAACCGGTCCTTGGGTTCTAATTCCCGATAGGTAATAACTTTCATCATTTCATCTCTTTTTTAATGTTTGGTCGGAGTGTAAAGTCTCAAGATCCTGGTGACTTCAGCTTTACCTGAATGCATAGAAAAAATAACAGGGCTTAACAGATAAACCTAAAGGTTTATACTCCAAAAACTGTTTTGGGCATCAGTTCAGAACTTACTCAGTTTTCTCCTCTTTTTCCTTTTTACCTTTTTTCCCTTCCCTGAATTTCTCGATGATTCCGGGAATAGCCTCCAGAATATATTCCCATTTACCGGGTTTTACCCCTAATACCGATACTTCGTCACCCTTGATCACGATAAAGGCAGCAGGGAAAATGGCTACGCCGCCCCCGCCTCCGCTTCCAGTTCCCTCTCCTTTATCCTTTGCTCCTCCAGTCCCACCGCCTGCTCCAAACCCTAAGGTTATCTTGCAGACCGGAACGATGGTTTTATCCCCGATGGTGATCGGCTCTCCCACGATGGTCTCGGTTTTGGCAATCGCTTTCAGCTCATCCAGGATCGATTTTATAAGCTCCTGTGCTGGATTCTCCATATTTTTCACCTCCCTTTAATGAAAAGTTTTCTCATAGTTTTTACCAGGGATATTTTTGGCAAAAGCAAAAAAGTTTTTACCCCAACCCAGAGCATATAGAAAAACCTGGTCTTTAAAGATATCTCCAGATCCGTTCTTGGAGTCTCAGCTTGAAAATCAGGATAAAAGTAAACTGACCCGGCTGGTAGATAAGAGTCGAGCGAATAACTCAGGCTTGAAAGCCCTCCATATAGTATCCCGGTCAAGGCTGGATCAGGAGTGGCTACTCTCAAGCTCAACGAGAATCTCTCAAGTTTAGTTTTTCTGAGCATATCGACAAAAGATCGCAGGGTTATTTTCAAAGTCTTAATGACAGTATCTTTTTTCTGCCAGAGGATAATATAATTTACTTTTCCTGTTTTTCCAGCTTTTTTTACCTTGACCGGGTTCTTTCTAACGGAGCTTGTCAAGACCTTCTGGTTAAATAGGTAAAAGCCAATCTTCTGAGCAGACCAGTCCAGATAGAAACCACAACCTAACCAGTTAAGGGAAAACTTTCTTGTTTTGTCATTCAGCGTCAGATGGACAAAGATGTGCGAGAAAAACAATATCCACAAGAGTATGAAAACCGGTGCTAAAATTAGAATAAACCAGGGGCTCATTTTAAAAAGTCCTCATTCAGAAGAAAAAAAGCAAATCTGGTATTCCCGCCTTGCCCGCAAGGCGGGAATGGAAACCCATCTTGAGGGCAAGATGGGTCTACTCATTGAAAAATACTCCGGTATCACCCTCAAACGAGTTTGAGGGTGCCAGCCCTGTCGAGTGTCGTGTGACCTGACGGATTGCTTCGTCGGTCAAATGACCTCCTCGCAATGACAGTCAGAACCCAGTTCTCCTTCATTTTTGAGCTGCCCGGATAGTGAGCACCGGACAGGGAGCATGCCTTACCACTCTCTCAGCCACCGAGCCGAAAATGAGATGCCTGAAGCCAGTCTCGCCGTGGGTTGATATGACTATGAGATCGATTTTCTCTTTCTCGGCAATCCGCACGATCTCATCTGCGGCTTTTCCGTATGCCAGAAATGACTGGACTTTGAGTTCTTTTGATAGTCTCTGATCAGTTATCTCTTCAAGCTTTTTCTCTGCCGAGCCTTTCAGCTCTTTCTCATATAAAACAACGTCAAAACTGGTGGTCGGAGCTCCTGCGCTCATCGGAGTAGTCGCAGCAGTTATTACCGGAATCGGAGCAAGCACATGAACAAGATAAAGCTCAGATGAGAAGTGTAATGCCAGTTCCCCTGCCATTTTCAGAGACTCATAAGAAGGCTGGCTGAAATCAGTAGGACAGAGAATTTTTTTAAAAGGCAGCATTTGTTTTCCCTCCTTCGAGTAAATTTTCTAAACAGTTCTGAAATCCTATCAAAAAGTAAAATTTATTCTGCAGTTTATCTGGACAATTAAAGCATAATGACAAGGTTCAGTCAAGAAAAATCGTTAAGTTTGATGAAATGATCAAGGAAAGTTAAGGGAGTAGTCAGTCGCCCTCAGGCTGTGGTAACTCTACCTCTCTGTCCTCGACTGCACCCTCCAGGATCGTGCGTCAAATGTAATCTGCTTATGGAGAGAAGGGCAAATTTTCATAAAAAAACCTTGACATCTTCGAAGTAGATTGATTACTCTTGCTAAGGCGGGAGTTGTACTCCCTCCCGATATAGGGAAGAGATATACAATCCCCCTCCCAGCACAGAACGAGAATTATCATTCTGAGCCCGTCTCTGGCGTGGAGGAGAATCAACTTCAAAATCAGATTCGAGAGATTCTTCGGTCGTCCCCGTAGGGAACTCCCTCAGAATGACAAAAGATACATAGTTCACCGCGTCTAATCAGGGAGATAAAAAAATGAAATGGATCACCCGCGAAAAAATAAAAGTCGACCGGGTGGCATGCCCCTGGCTGATAAAAAAATTCATCGACCCGCATGCGGAGTTTATTTTTGTACCGGCTGATAAGGTTATGAAGATAGCCGAGCGTGAAAAAGCAATACCATTTGACGCTCCGGGAGTGGAATTAGGCCATAACGAGGGGAAATGCAGTTTTGAAGCTATTGTGTCAAAATATAAGATCGAAGACCCAGCCATCCAACTCATGGCTAAAATTGTTCACAGCACAGATGTCTCTAAAGATCTCAATCTCCAGCCCGAGGCAGTAGGATTGAAAGCCATATCTGAAGGTTTCGGGCATTTAGGTTTGAAAGATGATCATGAGGTTTTAGCCAAAGAGTTCATCGTTTACGATGCACTATATGCTTACTGCAAACAAAAGGTGATGGAAAATTAGAAATTTTTAGTAGGGGCACGGCGTGCCGTGCCCCTACAGCTAAGACCCGGAATGACCGCAGTGGATGTCGGATGTGGTCTGGGTAATTTAGGTTACACCTACTGGACCTATTTCGGTAAAGGCGGACGTTATTTAGGTGTAGATGTCTCTGAGGAATTGGTCAGGGAAGCGGCAGATGCGGCTAAGGAATGGGCAGTTGGTGGGGAGGCAAAATTTATGGTAGGCGATGCCTATAAATTACCGTTTTCAGACAACTTCGCGGACTGGGTTATGTGCCAGACTCTTCTAATGCACCTGGAAAAACCTGAGCTTGCTCTGGCTGAAATGATACGGGTAGCTGAACCCGGAGGACTGATCATGTGCAACGAGCCGGATAACCTGTCGGTAATGCTGATAAAACCCTATTGGTCAATGCCGGAACTTGACATCGAGGAGGAGCTATTAATCAAGAAAGTCCATTTGATCTGCCACAAGGGCCACATTAAGCTGGGCCGGGGTGACAATAGCATAGGTTCTAAGGTTCCTGCAATGATGAAAAAGCTGGGACTTATCGGGATTGACACTCGGATGAACGATAAAGTCCATTTCCTGATCCCGCCCTATGAAGATCCGAAGCAACAGCAGCTTTTAAAAATGATTAAGAAAACTCAGTTAGATGAGCACGAATTCTGGATGGAAAGGACAGGAGAAGAATTCTTAGCAGGAGGCGGTAACCCGGAAGAGTATGAGCGTTTCCGGGAAATATCCGAAAGACTCAAACCCATTCTTCAACAGCAAATTGAGGAAAGTAAATATACTGCTTGCGGACCAAGTTTCTTTTATGTAATCAAAGGAAGAAAACCAGAGTAATTTCAGGTTTTTGTATTCGACAGCTCAGGGGAAAAGTAGGTAGCGGAAGGCTTCAGCCTTCCATCTTTTCTCTATTCAAAAAAGATGGAAACCTGAAGGTTTCCGCTACAAAAAAGCAAAACAAAAAACCCCCGTCCGTAGGACGAGGGTCTTTTTTTAATCATATGACTTCTTAGAATTCTTTTTCCGTACTCTCGCCTAAGAATTTCAAAACCTTGATCCATTCCGGGTCATCCTTCATTGTTTCCCGGTCTGCCAGGGTGGTTAGCTCTTTGAATTTCCCGTAATTTTTCTTAGCTTCAGACTTGTTTTCCAGTGCCGTGTAGGTCATGGCTAAATTCACATAAATCTGCCTGGAATTAGGGCTTAGCTTTCTTGCCTTGGTGTAACTTTCTGCTGCTCCTTTAAAATCCTGAGCATTATACTGGGCATTCCCTAATTCCATGAAGCCGTTAAGATATTTCGGATTCTGTTCAGTAACTTTCTTCAAGTCTGCAGTGGCTTTATCATATTCTCCTGTATGGACATAATCCTGGCCACGGGAGTAGAGGTAATTTAAATCTCCCGGAGTCAGATTCAGAACCTGAGAGTAACAGAGAACCGCTTTATTATAGTTTCCTTTATTTTCAAAAAGCTTGGCTCCCTGGGAGAGATCTGCTATAGCTTTACTTTTTTCACCGATCTTCGCATAAGAGCTTCCCCGGCCCAGGTAGGCTTCAGGGTTACCCGGATCCAAAAGCAGTCCCTTAGTGTAGTTCTCCACTGCTCCAGCATAGTTACCAATGTCATATTCTTTCTGAGCTGAACTCATGAAATCTGTCTGTCCCCTGGTAGAGCTTGAGGAGCCGGAGGTGCTCTCTATGGAGTTAAGATTTACCTTTATCCTGGAGGTCGATCTTTCGCTGACTGCCACGCTACCGGTCCAGTCCTGATAACTGTCTTTGGATAACCTGATAGAATGAGTGCCGGGTGCGATATCTGCATACAAATTATTCCCTACACCTAAATATCTGCCATCTAAATAAACAATCACACCCGGTACGTTGGTTTCTATCTTAACTGAGCCGAGTGTAGATCTGGGCTGGCTCGTAGCAACCGGCCTGGTCCTGGGTTCGGATCTTTCAGGCTCAGCCTTGGCTGGAGAAGATAAGGCGGTTTGAGGTGAAAGCTCCACTACAGTAGTGGTGATCTGCTTCTTCACTATCGCCGCATTCTC
>Ga0315294_10009322_pt1 | contig 10785 bp, 13 predicted proteins | sample YL17G13_40_MG_FD_203626 | JGI IMG/M metagenome (GOLD analysis project Ga0315294, IMG submission 203626) | Sediment microbial communities from Yellowstone Lake, YNP, Wyoming, USA - YL17G13_40 | ecosystem: Environmental > Aquatic > Freshwater > Lake > Sediment | place: USA: Wyoming | collected... | reverse complement strand
ATCACGGGGCCCTCGGGTGCGGTCTCCACCACCAGGAACTCCTGCGAAAGGCTGCCGAAGAGGTTGGCCCGGATCCGGTCTCCGGTCAGCACGGGAAGGCCCTCGATGAGCCGGGCGATGTAGCGGGTATCCCGCTCCCGCTGGGCACCCCGCATCGGAGAGACCGGGGAGAGGACAAGCCGGCCGGCCGGCCGGACTGCGATGCCGGCCACGGTCACCTTCTCGTCCAATCCCGTCTGCGCGTTGGCCCGGACCAGGCCATCGATCTGCACGACGCCTTTCCCCCTTGCATCCGCGTAGGCCGGCATGGCCTTGGCAACCGTGGCGCGCTTCCCCTCGATCCTCACGATGTCGCCCACCTCCACGCCAAGCCGCTGCAGATCCTCGGGGTCCAGCCGGGCGAGCCCCCGCCCCACGTCCTTGGGGAGCGCCTCCGCGGCCCGGAGCGTCACCTGTCTGGGGGCATTAGCTTGCATTGCCTCGATCCTTTCGACCCGAGACGCGGCCCGCGCTCACGCGCGGCTGGGGGTCGGACAGGCCCGCTGAATCACGCCAGCAAGACGGGGAAACGCTCGCAGCATCTTCACCCCCCCCACCCGCTGGGGCAGTTCCAGGACCTTGAGCACGGCGTGGGTGGGGAAGGACGCCTCGATCTCCTGAAGATACTCCCGCTGCCCCTGCCACCGCTCAAGGCAAAAGGGGCAGTCGTGGCGCTCCGAGGAGATCACCCGGTTGACGATGAGGTGCTTCATCGGGATCCCGAACGCGGCCAGGGCCGTCGCGAGCCGTCGCGTCTCCGCGATCACCATGGCCTCGGGAGCGGTGACCACGACAAACTCGCACTGGTCGGGATCGCAGAGCAGGGCATGGATCTTCTTCACGGCCCGCTTCATGGTGAAGAGAAAGTCGTCGGCGGCCTCGTGCACCTCTTTGCCCGCGAACCGGGACACCACGTAGTGGTACTTGTACCGGATTTTTGCCAGGATCTTGATCCACTGATCCAGCAGGTCCGGCAGGGCCAGGAGGCGCAGCGCGTGCCCCGTCGGGGCGGTGTCCAAGACGTAAAGGTCGTACTCCTCCTTCTCCATCAGGTCCACCAGCTCTTTGAAGCCCATGACCTCATCCAGGCCGGGGATGGGAAGGGAGAGGAGGCCGGCGATGTCCTCGGTATCCAGGTAGGTACCGGTCTCCAGGATCCGGCTGATCTCCTCGCCGTGCTCCTCCCGAAACTGCAGGTAGAGCCGCTCGGCGCTCAGCTCCACGGCTCGTAAGTCTCTCACCCCGTCCACAGACCTGATCTCAGGGCCGATCTCCTGCTCCAGGCAGTCCGAGAGAGAGTGGGCCGGGTCGGCAGAGAGCAAGAGCGTTCGCACCCCCTCGTCGGCCAATTGCACGGCGGCGGCAGACGCGCAGGTCGTCTTCCCCGCCCCGCCCTTCCCCCCGAAGAGGACGAGCCTCAGCATCGCGCGCTATCCCCCCGAAGCCTTCCGCACACGCACTTCCAGGATCCCGTTCCGATAGGACACTCCCGGCGCTCCCGACTGCGTCCGGGACGGGAGCAGCGTCTCTTTGCTGTACTTCCGCTCCTTGCTCTCGGCGGTGATGGTGAGGATGTCATCCTTGAGGTCCACCTTGATGTCACCGGCCTCGACGCCGGGGAGCTCGGCGACGATGCGGAACGAGTCGCCTTCATCGAGGACATCCAGCAGCGGCTCGCGCACCTCCTCCACGACCGGCCCTTCCTTGCTCTTCCGGATATTCCCGAACGTCTCGACGCTCGGGGCACCCCCCAGGCCGATCTTGATGTTGAATCCGTAGACCCCCTTCAGCTCCTTCCCCTTCAATTCCCCGGTCTGGCTGATCTCCGTCTTTCCCTCCTCTGTCATCTCCGAGAGGAGGTCGATGAGGTTTCCCAGCCCTCGGAAGACGCCTCCCAACCCCAGGTTGATCTCGCCAGCCTCTCGCCCTGCCTTCTTGTCCGTTGCCATCGAGCTTACCCCCTGTCGGCGTCGCTGCCGGTCTATCCGCAACGCCGAATCGAACCTTCACTGCACATGTATCCGCGCCTCTAACCGATCGAGACGCTCTCTGAGACCCCGGTTGTCTTCCTCGATGGCCTTGGCTTTCGAGGAGAGCGCGGGGTCCCCCTGCCACCAGTCAATCCCCATCTCTTTGGCCTTGTCCACCGACGAGATGAGCAGCCGGATCTTGATGGTCAGGAGCTCGACGTCGGCCAGGCAGATCTTGATGTCCCCCGCGATGACGATCCCCTTGTCCAGAACCCGCTCGAGGATGTCGGCCAGGTTGGTCGCCTGGATGCCGTGTGCGATCGCTTGTGGCATGGGGTCTCCCTAGTGGGGCGATGTCGCCGGTTCCATCCGGGTCCCGCAGGACGGGCAGAACTGGTAATCGTCCGTGTAAATGTACCGCCACGTCCCTCCACACCCTGGGCACTTCCGGGTCAGGGGCTCACCGCACTTCAGGCAGTGGACCAGCGCCCCCCAGGTGGCCTCACCACACGCCGGGCACTTGAACGAACCTGCCATCGCCCTCTCCTCCTTTCCGATCCGTTCGCCTCCGATTTCCGCTTGTCTGGACGCCGCGGCGTTAGGTCGACTGAGAACCCGGGTGTGGCGTCTCCTCCGCCGATCCGCCTTCCGCCTCGGCTCCCATGGCGGCGTTGAGCCTCGCCTCCCACTTCGCCGCTTCGCGGCCGTACTCCTCCTCATCGATTTCGTCCATCTCGAACAGGAGCTGGAGTTCCAGGAGTTTCTCCTGGATGTAGGCCTCGTCGGTAAATTCCCGGTCCGCCATCTCGCCGATCTTCCGGAAGATGCCGAAGAGGCCCTTGAAAGGAAGCGCAAGCAAATCATCCACCAGCAGCATGGGATCCCCTACTCCAGCTTGATTGTCAGGCAGACAAAATTATAAGGGGGAAACCCGCTCACGTACTTGAGCCGGATCCGCTCGCCGTACCGCTCCGCCAGCCCGTCCATCCTGCGGTCAAACTCCGCCTCCTGGGCGCGATCCACCAGGAAAGCGGCGTTCATGATCATCCGCTCGCCGAGGATCCGATGGGTCAGGCGGAAGTCGTGACAGGCCCCCTTGAGGGCCTCCAGGATCTCCTCTCGGACCCTGGCCTTCTCGGCCTTCAGGGCTACCTCCACCATCCTCCCGATCTCGACGAGCTGCCAGTGAGCCTCCTGCGGGGGCATGGCAGCCACGGCTGCCTTTCGCCGCCTGATCTCCTCGTGCCCGTCCAGGATGTCCTGGTAGATCAGCTCCTCGTGGAAGATCGCCTTCAGGCCCAGCTCCACCTTGCCCCGCATCCGCTCCAGGAGGCCCTTGAACTCGGCGTACTCCCGCTCCAGGATGGCCCGCACCTTCGCCTCGTCCTCGGCGATGGTGCAGAACCTGACGGGGAGGACAGTGTGACCTTTGAAGACCGCCTCGATGGCCCGCTCGTGGGCCAGCGAGTTCTCCCGGGAGACCGGATACCGCCTGATGGCCGCGTCGGTGACCACCGCTCCGATATCCCGATAATGGATGGCGCGAAGTTGATCCCCCCGGCCCCCGATTCCCAGGGGGCCAAAGGTCTCACCCTGGCCGTCCTCGGTGATGCAGTAGATGTACTTCCCGTCGCCGGCCATGGCGTGGTGGTCACTCTTCAGGGTGGAGGGTGATGTTGACGAAGTTGTAGGGCGCCACGGGCCCCACGTAGGCGAACTTGATCCGCTCGCGGTAGTGAAGGTCCAGCCGCTCCACCAACTCGTCGAAATCCCTCTCCCGGCTCCGATCCACCAGGAACGCAGTATTGAAGAGCATCTTGTCCCCGACGGTTCCGTTGAGGCGATACTCCACGGAGGCCCGCTTGAGCCCCGCCAGGAGCTCCTCTGCCTCCCGTTCCTTCTTGGCCTGCAGCGCGGCCTGGACCATCTCCCCGATGGCGATCTGCTGGGCGTGAGCGTGTCGGGAGGGTTTCCCGGCAACTTCGGCCTTCAGCCGCGTGATTTCTTCGTGCTCGTCCACGATCTCCCGGAAGATGATCTCCATCCTTCGCCAGAACGCCTTGACCCCCAGCTCCACCTTGCCGTCCATGTCTCGCAGGAGGTGTTTCAGTTCCAGGTATCGCTGCTCCAGCAGCCGCCGGATCTCCTCGGGATTGGCGGCGACGGTGCAGAACCTGACCGGCAGCACGGTGAATTCCTGCATGATCCGCTCGACGACCCGCTCATGAGCCACGAGGTTCTCTTTGCTGATGACATACCTGGCCAGGGTCGAGTTGCTGACGACCGCGCTGATGTCCCGGTACGCAATCGTCCCCACCTCGTCGCCGCGGCCGCCGATGCCGATGGGCCCGAAGTTCCGCTCGTGATCCGTCGGGATAATGGCGTAGAGATACGTCCCCTCTTCAGACAACACCGGCCTCCTTCCCCCAGCGAAAGAGCTTCACCGCGACCACGTCGGTCGGGTCAGCGCCCGGGGGAACCTCCTCGGCCGCCGCATGGTAATCGGCCAGCATCCTGTAGGCCTCGGTCACCTGCTCGAAACACTCACCTGTCCCCTGGCGGACTGGCGCCGTGTCCGGATGGCACTGATGGGCCAGCCGCCGGTAGGCCGCCTTGACATCCCGGAGGGTGGCCTGTTCTCCCAGCGCCAGGACTCTTCGCGCCCACGCGATTTTCTCCGCCTCGAATCGCCGGATCTCCACCGTGCTGAAGCTGTAAGGGGGTAGCGGCCCGACACATCGGAAGTCCACGCGCTCTGCGCATCGGCCGTTCAGCCGTTCGAGGGCCTGGCCCACCTCCCCCTCCCTCGACCGCTCCACGAGGACAGCCATGTTGAGGATCATCCGGTCGTCCAGCAAGGCGTGGGGGCACAAGTCCTGAGCCAGGCCCTCCAGCGCCTGCACGATCTCCACCGCCTGTTCCTCCCGGCGCCGATCCAGCCTGGCCTTGACCATCTTGCCGATCCGCACCCGCTCCTCCGTGGTCACCTTCAGGGGCCTGCCTGCCGCGACGGTGCAGGCAGGTCGGCTCTCGGCGGCCGCTTTCGCGCTCCGGATCTCCTCCTCCTCTCCAATCTCCTGCACGATAGAATCGAGGTCCCTCCACAGGGCCACCACATCCAGCTCGATCTTCCTCTCCATGGCTTCCAGGGCGGCCCTGAGCTGGGGATAGCCCTTCTCCAAAATCGTTCGCACCTCCTCCTCGTCCCGGGCCATGGTCCCGAACTTCACCGGGACCACCGTGCGCTCCACCAGGATCTTTTCGATGACCGCCTGGTGGGCGAAGAGGTGGGGGATGACCTCCTCCTTCCGCATGGACCTGTATGCCAGGAGGGGAGAAGAGCTCACCACAGCGGCCAGGTCCCGGTGGTGGATGGCGAAGACCTGCCGCCCGCCCAGGCCAATGAGGCCGGGATCCAGCTCCGTCCCCTGGACGACGATGCAATAGAGGTTAAGGGCCTCTGGTTGCCGGCCATGCGCTTTCACGTCCAACACCTCGGTTTTCCCTCCTTCACACCTGGGTGCCGACTGCCTGCAATCCATCCGCACCCACCCGCTCATTCAGACCGTCGCAGGGCCGATTGAATCGCAGGAAGTTCTCGACGATCGCGGCGACCCGGTTGACGGCGGTGCGGATCTTCTCGGCGCACTCCTGTCGGAGAGCGGGGTTGGCCCCCTTCTTCAGGAGGATCTGGGCGGCCGAGGAGCTGATGGCCAGAGGGTTCCGCATCTCATGGGCGATGCCGCCGGCCAGCTCCCCGACCGTGGCCATCCGACGGTAGGCCTCCACCTGATCATGGAGTTTCTTGATGCGGAGGAGGGAGCGAATCCGAATGAGCAGCTCCAATCTACCAAAGGGCTTCTGCAGAAAATCGTCCGCCCCCGCTTCCATTGCCCGACCTATCTCCTCGGGCGCTGACAGGGCGGTGAGGATGAGGACGGGGATGAAGGCCGTAGCCCCATCCGCTTTGAGCCGGCGGCACACCTCATACCCGTCCAACCCAGGCATCATGACATCCAGAAGGATGAGGTCAGCGGCGTTCTCTTTCATCATCCTGAGAGCGTCGACTCCGTTGGACGCCGTCGCGACCGTGTGACCCAGCATGTCGAGATGCGCTTCCACCAACTCAAGGTTCTGGGGGAAGTCATCCACCACGAGGATCCTGCTCCCCACTGAAGCCTCCGTCTCCGCTGGCAGCCGCCCGCTCAGTAACTCAGGGAGAATGTCTTCCACTTCTTCCCAGGCCCGCTTGGTTCTCCCCCCCTTCCATCCTTACCTTTGCGGCCTTCCGTCAGGGAAGCCGATTTCTCCAGGGTCTCTGTCTGCCGCTGGATGTCCCCGAGCCCCTTCAGGATCGCCCGGCTGCGCTTGCCCAGGACGGCCATCTCCTTCTCCAGCCGTTCCTTCTCCTTCTCCAGTATGTAGAGGTCCAGGTGGGCCGAACTCTGCACCCTCGGAATGGACCGCTTCGCAGTGCTGCGCAGGCTCCGGATTTCTCTCAGGCCGCTGACGTCGGTCATGCCCCTCATGGCTGGATGCTCCCTGCCTGTCCGCCGCATATTTTCGTGTTCAGCCTCCCCCGGCGGGCGAGGGGCTGGTCTCATTCTCTGCGAGAACTCTCCGTACGAGGGCCGAGACCTCATCCAGCTCAAAGGGCTTGCTGATGAAACCCCGATACATCCCCTGCCGGATCCCTTCCTGAATCGGTTGGTCCTCCTCGTAGTGGTAGCCGGAGATCATGAGGATCTTCAGGCGGGGATCCAGTTGGCCGATGAGCCGCGAGACCTCAATGCCGCTCATGCCCGGGAGCTTGACATCAACGATGGCCACGGCGAATGGTCTCTGCCGCACCTCTCGGATGGCATCCTCCCCCCGGTTCACCTGGGTGATGCGATAGCCCTCGTCCCCCAGCGCGTTCTCCAGGGCCCAACAGATGTCCTTCTCGTCATCCACGACCAGAATATCAACCATCTCGATGTCCTAACCCCAATGCTGTTCACTCAGGCCGCCAGCCGGGCGAAATCCCCTCTCGCCCCCCCCTTTGGTAAATCCCCCCTCCGCCCCCCTTTTGCAAAGGGGGGGACGGGGGGATTTGCTCGAATCCTGGCGTCATTGTGGAACCCTATCTGAACCGTATTGGTCCTGGCCCCCATCAGGGGCATGCGGGCCTGCCTGCGCCGCCTGCACGCCTGCCTGTGCCGTGCTCGGCCTGTCTGCGCCTGCCTGTCGCGTTCGCGACGCAGACAGGTGCGGTGACGCACAGGCAGGCACGGCAGACAGGGCCGGCAGGCGAACCGTGAAGGTCGAGCCCTTCCCCACCTGGCTCTCCACACCTATGGTGCCGCCGTGTTGCCGGACGATGCTGTAGGCGAGGGAGAGGCCCAAACCCGTCCCACTGCCCACCGGCATGGTCGTGAAGAAGGGATCGAAAATGCGGGAGAGGTTCTCCTCCGAGATTCCGCATCCCGTATCGGAAAACCGAACCTCCACCCATTGAGGATTGGAGTCCAAATGCCCCGTAGACTCGGGCAATTCGGCACCCGGCAATCGGCCTGCCTGCGCCGCCTGCGCGGCAGGCAGGCCCGCTGCCGGCGGGGCAGTCGGCACCACGTGCGTGGTAATGGTAAAGCTCCCCCCTTCGGGCATCGCATGATAGGCGTTGAGGATGATGTTCATGAAGACCTGCTGGAGCTGGTTCTTGTTGCCCTTCATCTTGGGGAGGTGAGGAGCCAGCCGCTTCTCGATCTCGATGGACTGGAGCGAGATCTGATGCCCGATAAGGGAGAGGGTGTCCTCGACGGCGCTATTGGCGTCCACCCACTCCATCAGGCCCTCGGATGGACGGGCGAATCGCAGGAGATTCTCGATGATGGTGGCGGCCCGGTCGGCCGCGGCGCGGATCTTCCGGGCAGACTCGTTCCGGAGTTCGGGATCAGCCCCCTTCTTCAAGAGAATCTGCGCGGCGGAGGAGGTGATGGCCAGGGGGTTGCGAATCTCGTGAGCGATTCCGCCGGCCATCTCTCCCAAGGCGGCCATCTTCGCCGACTGGATCAACTTGAGTTCGAGCTGGCGCTTCTCCGTGAGGTCCCGCCCCACCCCCACCAAGGCGACCACCTGGCTCCTCTCCTCCCTCATGGCAGAGAAACGCCAGGCGATGAGGAGCTCCTGGCCTCCCTTGGCGCGCATGGTTGCTTCCGTCTCCTGGGGCTCCCCTCGTCGGGTGAGCTGTGCCAACAGGCCCTCCAGGTTGGCCCGCTCGGGGTCCGGGAAGAGCTGGACAAACTGCCTCCCCACCGTATCCAGGGCCGAGAACCCGAGGATCCGCTCAGCGGCGCTGTTCCAGGTCATCACGGCGCCGTGAGCGTCCATGGAGACGATGAGGTCATTGGCGCTCTCTACCACGCTGGCCAGGTGGCGCTCGGCCCGCACGACCCGCTCGCCCAGGCGCTTTTTCTCCGTGACGTCGTCCATGAAGAACATCACGTTCCTCACGCGTCCCCCTTCATCCGTCAGCGGCGTGAGGCTGTAGAAGTAGACGCGGCTCGCCAGGCCCGGGGTCCGATACTCCATCTCCTCTCCGTCAAGGGGCCTGCCGGTCTGCGCCTTCAGAAGGTTCTCCTCCAGCTTGGTGTGGTACAGGATCACCGGCGGGAAAATCTCGCCGATCTTCTTGCCCAAGACCTCCCCTTCTCCCTTCCGGGACTTCACCAGGAAGTTCCGGTTGGCAAATACCACCCTCAGGCTGCTGTCGAAAATCAGAATGGAGGAGGGGATGCTGGAGAGGATATCCGAGTACAGATCCTCTCCGAGCTCTCCTCCGTAGGACAGCAGCGCCGGATCGTGGAGGAACGCAACCCCCCGTGGGATGGGGGATCTCTTTGCCTTAGTCGTTCCGGGCGGGTGCATAGTGGTGGCCATAATCCCTGGTGATCCCGCCTATCTGCCGCCTCTCTTTCAAGAGGTTCGGCCGACGAACTGCTTCACCAACTCCCTGACCTTCGCCTGATTGGTCTTGCTGCCGACCCGGCTCGTCTCCGACGCCAAGATGTCCTGGCAGACCTGCCGGAAGACAGCACTGGAGGCGCGGGCGCGGCCGTTCAACACCTTGAGGGATTTGGCGATCATGATGCTCCCGCGGATGGTCGGGGCGAACTCGCACTTTCCAGACTCCCGCAGGCCCCGGACGACCTTCACGATCTTCTCCGCGTCCTTCCGGGGGAGGCCGGACTTGGCCCGGACGATTGCGACCTCGGTTTCCTCATCGAAGTGGTCCAGGTCCAGCGTGATCATCCGGTCGCGGAGGGCATCCTGGCTCCGATGCACCCCGGCATACTCCTCGGGATTCGAGGTGAAGATGGCCGTGAAATCGGGATCCACCCTCAGATAGGTCTCTTCCCCTCCCCGGCGGGCGGGCAGATCCATCATCCCCTCCTGGAGGATGGAAAGCAGGATGTTGTTCGCCTCGGGCCGGGAGCGGGTGAACTCGTCGTAGATCAGCGTGAACCCGTACTTGCAGGCGATGGTGAGGCGGTTATCCACCCACCGCTTGACCATGTCTTCCTCTACCTTCAGGACCCGCGAGACGAAGCGGTCAATGACCTTCCGCAGTCGATAGCCGTACTCCCCGCCCACGAGATCCGACGTCGTGAACTCCTCATCGCCGTGCACCATCACCACCGGGCGGCCGATCTTGGAGGCCACGTGGAGGGCCAGGGTAGTCTTCCCCGTACCGGAGGCCCCCCGGAAGTGGACCGGGAAGCCGGCCTTGATATAGCCCAGGGCCCGCTCGGTCAGGGCCTTGACGAACTTCGTCTCCACAAAGTCCGGCAGAGCGCGTGGCTCCAGAACCGTGCTGAGTTCCTCAATCATTAACGCCTCCTACACGCGAAGAGGGACAGGTTCCGAGATGGCCCCCTTGCCCCCGCAGTGGCTGCACGAAAAGCTGCTCCCGGGGGTGCGCCCGCTTCCGTGGCATTCGAGGCACTGCCTGGCCGGCTCCCTGACGGTCACGGCCCCCTTTCCCCCGCAGACCGTGCAGGTGATCCGTGAGGCCGGATGCACCCCACTCCCCCGACAGTACGCGCACCTGGCCACCGGGTCCTCCACCAAGACCATGCCCTTCCCCAGGCAAACCTGGCACCTGGCCAGGGGCGAGAGGAGGTCAAATGGATCGTGCCCCTTCCCCTCGCAGAATGCGCATCTGACGGCCGCCATCTCGTCCCCCTTCGTGCCGCCCGGCGCGGTGACAAGCCTGGATGGTTCTGAGGGTAGCCTTGAACTCCTTCACCTTGAGGGAGCCACCGTTGGATAGGAGTCCTCCCAGGGCGTGAGCCATCTCCTCCTGCTCCCTTTGGAACTCGGCCAGGAGAGCCCTGACTTCCCGCTCCCGTTTTTCCTGCCTTGCCATGATCTCTCCCAGCAGCTCCTCGACAGTCCCGACCCGTTTCGCTTCGTCTCGAGCCAGGCCTGCCTGTGTCCGCCCTAGGCGGAGAGACAGGGCCTCTTTCAGGGCCTGCGCCGTCGCCTTATGCTCACTCAGGTAACCCCTCATCGCCTCTTTGATCCGCTCCTGCCGTTCCTCCTGGCCGACGAGGATGCCCCGCATCATGGCATCGAAGTCACGCCTCCTCAGGGAGGCTGCCCTGGCCAGGGTCTCCCTGAGCTGGGCCCTCATCGCCTCCCGCTGGCCCCTGAAGGTCTCCAGCATCTCGTGGGTGGCCTCGATGATCTGCCCCACCGACGAGACTCTGGCCTCGTAGGAGGCGATGACCTCGCG
>Ga0315294_10009321_pt1 | contig 10785 bp, 10 predicted proteins | sample YL17G13_40_MG_FD_203626 | JGI IMG/M metagenome (GOLD analysis project Ga0315294, IMG submission 203626) | Sediment microbial communities from Yellowstone Lake, YNP, Wyoming, USA - YL17G13_40 | ecosystem: Environmental > Aquatic > Freshwater > Lake > Sediment | place: USA: Wyoming | collected... | reverse complement strand
TCAAAGGTAAGCTGCGACAGGGAACCTAAATTGCTGTATTTCTCAAGATATTCTGTTTTTTTCTTTCTCAGCTCCCCTTTACTGCATCGGCAGGGTACCACCCGGCTGAAATCAACTTTCCCTGAATCTAGAGCAGGATGAACAAAGCCCGCCCCTTTGCAGACAGGGCAGATGTCACCTGCGCCTTCTTCCGGGGGAGGGGGAACGTTATCTTTTGACGAGGTGTCCGTATTTGCCCTTGATATATTTGTCTGGGCCATCCTTTTTAATGTCTCTCTTATACTCTCCACTGTCCTTACCTTCGCTAGCCCATCTTTCCAGAATACGGGCGATATATCTCCAGCTGCGTTTGTTCAGCGCAACTGCTTCCTTTAAGGCCTCTTCAATCCATTGGGGCGGATAAATCTTCTCTGCCTCCTTAAGTTCTTCAGCAATCATGGGCGTTATCATGCCGATGTTCTGCTCATAGAGGGCAAAGATGTTGATAGCCGGCGGCTGACGGCTATCAACGGTCAGAGAATAAACATCCTCGAGCATTCCATTTATATTTAAGGTCGAGTGTAATAGAGTACCATGCTTTACAGCCGAGTCCAAAGCCTGGCGAAGTATCTCCTCGCTTAACTCGGCTGACAGCCGACAGCTTTCAGCTTTCAGCTCCTTGTAACTAACCGAACACTCACAACGCTGGGTGCTCGGGTCTTGTTTTCGCAGGATTAGATAAGCCACATACAACACTACCTTAAGTTCAGCCATCTCTTGGATTTTAGGCACCACCTGAGTAAAGAAAGGCTCAGGCAAGGAGACAAGACTTGTTTTGCTGTGAGCACTTAACAATTGCCTGTCAGGCATCTTCTCACCCTTAACTAACCCAAAAAGCGCGGGGCTTGGGAAGCAGAGATCGTTTCAGCCTCTAGATTGTCAAATTTGGCAATCCTTTCTATAAAGCGCAGCTTGATTTGTGCTAAAGGACCATTGCGGTGTTTGGCTATGTGAATATCGGCGATGCCGCGGGGATAAGGTTCCCTTTCAATATCATGCACCTTGCTCCAATCTTCCGGAGAACAATTCAGATCTTCTCGATGAATGAAAATGACCACGTCAGCATCCTGCTCAATGCTGCCAGATTCGCGCAGGTCAGAAAGCTGAGGTACATGGGAGGGACGCGCTTCTATGGCCCGACTGAGTTGCGATAGGGCTAAGATAGGCACAGTCAGTTCCCGGGCTAAAGTCTTTAAGGCACGAGTTATGTTACTGATCTCTTGGACTCGAGTTTCATTTTTGCCATCGCTCTGTATCAGTTGCAGATAATCGACGATAATCAGGTCAATGCCGCGTTCGAAGTGAAGTCGCCGTGCCTTGCTCCTTATATCTACCACCCGAAGCATAGGGGAATCATCGATATAGATGGGTGCCTCAGATAAGACACCGCTGGCTTGCATGATTTTTATCTCATCCTTCTCACTAAAGCGCCAAAGACGAACCTTTGTAGAATCTACCCCGGATTCACTGGCTAGAAGCCTCTGTACTACTGCATCTCGAGACATCTCCAAACTGAATAATGCAATACAAGCCTTCTGGTTAATAGCGGCGTTTCTGGCAACATTTAGGGCCAAACTAGTCTTGCCCAGACTAGTCTTGGCGGCTAAAACGATTAAGTCAGTCCTCTGTAATCCTCCTAAAAAATCATCTAAGGCAGTAAAACCAGTTAGAATGTGAGGTATTTCGCCTGCCCTAAGCGCAGTAGCCGGCCCACCTCCCTCAAAATATTGACCGAGAAGCTCACGAATCGGAACAAGGCCTCGAAGACCCTGCCTGGCTCGCACTTTAAACAGGATATCTTCAGCGTCATTGAGGCTAGCCTCAACATCTGGGCTGGCTTCGTAGCCAAGAGCCTCGATTTGCCTGGCAGCGGCGATTAGTCGCCGCATTACTGCTGTATTGGATACTATCTGGGCATAATATTCAACATGGAGGGATGTGGGCACATTACTTATTAGATGGCTTAAGAAGGCAGCACCACCAATTTGCTCCAGCTTGTCCTGACGCATTAGCTCATGAGCCACTGTAATCTGGTTTATAGCTTCATTGCGTTGATAAAGAGAGGAACAAGCCTGGTAGATCACCCGATTTGTTTCTGAAAAAAACCCCTCGGGCTTTAGAGAGGCAGCAATTTTCAATATGGCATCAGGGTCAATAAGTAGAGATCCAATTACTGCCTCTTCGGCTTCGATATCATGAGGTGGTAGTTTTTCGTCTGCCATGCCTAGTCTTTCTTCTCCTCTTTCACTTCCTGCTCTTCTTTTCCTTTTGCCTTCCTTTTCTTCTTCTCTTGCCTCTTCTCTTTCTCTTCCTTTTTTTCTTTATCCGCCCTTTGCTCTGTCTCTGCCTCTTTCTCTTCTTCTTCCTCAATAACCACTGTGATTTTCGGCCTAATATCGCTGGCTAACTTAACGGCCACCTCATAGCTGCCCGTTTGTCTGAAAGGTTTCTCGATATCTATCTTCTTTTTGTCAACAACAGAACCTATGGCCCGACTTAATTCTTCAGCTACGTCGGCAGCGGTGATAGAGCCGAACAAGCGCTCTCCGCCGCCCATACGAGCCCTAAAGTGAATTTCCTTTCCCTCAATTTGCTGAGCCAGTTCAACCAGTTTCTCTCGGCCAACACTCTCTTCAAGCTTCTCTTTCTCTAGCCTGGACTCTACCTGCTTAATGACTGCGGAGGTGGCTACCAAAGCTAACCCCCGGGGCAACAGGAAATTCTTGGCATAACCTTTGCTCACTTCCTTTATCTCTCCAGCCCTTCCCGTTCCCTGGATGTCTTCTAACAAAACAACTTTCATAAAATCCCTCGCTTCGCTCAGAATGACAAAAATCTCGCCGCCGATATGGCGGCAGTAGCACCATCTCCAGCAGCAGTTATGGCCTGCCGGGCTGAATTGTGGCGAACGTCTCCAGCGGCAAAAATCCCTGAGATCTTCGTTTCCATGAGCTCATTGGTGATTATGTAGCCTTCTTCGTCCAAAGGTAACAATTCCCGCCATTGAACACTATTGGGCTTTGAGCCGATCGCCACAAAAACGCCTGCTAGCTCCAATACCGATATTTTATCATCTTTAATGTTTTTCAGCGTGAGTTGCTTAACTACTCCATCGCCTTCAATTCCGGTTGCTACAGTATCCCAAATGAGCTCTATCTTGGGTTCGGCCGTAGCTCTTTCCTCAAATATCTTACTGGCTCGAAGCTGGCTGCGACGGTGGATGACCTTGACTGAGGAGGCAAATTTGCTCAGGTAGAGAGCCTCAGTGACGGCGCTATCGCCGCCACCTATAACAGCCACTGTTTTGCCTTTGAATAAAGGGCCATCACAGGTAGCACAGTAGGAGACTCCCTTGCCTACATATTTGTCTTCCCCGGGCACACCCAGTTTGCGAAATTGCGAGCCAGAGGCAATTATTACCGACTCAGCTATGAAATCGCCTTCGCTGCTGTTGACCAGATTGCGCTTCTGGCTGGGCACCACTGTGCTAACCTCGGCAAGTGAGGTTTCCAATCCGTAGCTAGTGGCTTGCTCATGGATGAGCTGTCCCAACTCAATACCCGAGATACCCTTGGGAAAGCCAGGGTAATTCTCCACTCGCTCAGCGTTAGTTATTTGCCCGCCAATTACTCCCTGCTCGATAAGCAGAGCATTGAACCTGGAGCGGGCGCAATATAGCCCGGCGGTGAGTCCGGCGGGGCCACCGCCGATGATAACCGCTTGGTAACTCCTGCTGGAATTGCTTCGTTTCACTTGCAATGACATTACTTTAATTTGTACCTGTGCCCCCGGAACTCACAGCGTTCCCCGCCTTGCGAAATCTTGCCCTCCAGGGATTTGAGCATTTTCATATAGGGGACAAGATTCACGCTAATTATACCATCGTTTCCTGTCTTTCGATGGGCAATGCCGACTTTAGCCGCGCTGGAACTCTTGCCTAATTTTATCGATCGTTCCTGGCTGTAGGATATCAGCCACAGTCATTGCCATCGCCTTGGCTGCATCCAATAGGCCGTTGTGACCAGCTTCAGAGGCGGCCGCAGCGGCAAACTCCGGTGTATGTATCAATACGTCACCAGGGGCAATAGCTATTGTGGGATGTATGCTGGGCACCACTTGACTAACATTTCCCATATCGGTGCTGCCCAGGCCAAAACGCGGGTCGAAGGCTTCTACTTTGCGCCCCAGGGATTCTAGATTTTGCCTGAATAGCCCGGCCAGAGTCATATTGTTCTTCATCGGGGCGTAAGTGCTGTCTCTCCATCTGTATTCCAATCTTGCCCCGGTGGCTACAGATGCTCCTGTAAAACAGTTCAAAACCCTATCCTTTAGTTCAGAGAGATAGTCATCATCCAGAGCACGTACCAGGAACACAGCAGCGCTGTGAGCAGGCACTATGTTAGGCGCCTCACCTCCATCAGTGATTATGCCATGGATGCGGGCATCCCCCCTTATGTGCTGGCGGAGCGAATTTATCGAGGTGAAAGCTAGAATCATAGCATCAAGGGCATTTATGCCTTTGTGAGGTTGGCCAGCAGCGTGAGCCGGCCGGCCGAAGAATTCCACTTCTAAGGTGCTGGCGGCAAGCGCCTCTTCGGTTGACATGTTTCTTGTATCAGGATGTACAATCATAGCCACATCTACCTCTCTAAATGCTCCTGCTTTTGCCATGTCTATCTTGCCACCGAAGCCTTCCTCTCCGGGAGTGCCCAGAACCACAACGTTCCCTCCTAACTGGTCGATAATATGCTTACTGGCGACACCGGCACCAACTGCTGAAACACCTATGATATTGTGTCCGCAGCCATGTCCTATTTTGGGCAAAGCATCATATTCGGCAAGCAGGGCGACTCTTGGGCTCCCCTGGCCATACGTCGCTCGAAAGGCTGTGCGCAGTCCGGCAATGCCCCGTTCGATATGAAATCCTTTGTCTTCGAGATAGTCAGTGAGCCAAACCGATGCCCTCTCTTCCTTGAAGCCCAACTCAGGGTTATCATGAATATTCAGGCTCAACTGGATAAGCTGCTGCCTCTGGAATTCGACGCTATCTTTTACTCTTAGCTTCAGTTCTTTTATATCCAAGGTTGCTTAACACTCCCTTCCGTTCTTCTGAGCGAAGTGAAGAATCCAAATTCTACTCAATGTGATAAAATGAGCGTTTTCTGCTTCTAACTTGAACCCCTTGTGGTTAGTCATTATACTTTGTACCTGGTGTAAATTTCTAGGTATGACAGATGAAAAGAGAACCCCTGAAAGCTTGGATAAACGTGACTCAGTTATTGAAAGAGCCCGTTGGCACCAGCCAAAGCCATGATATAAGTGGGATGATTGCTGATGAAATCGAAGGTTCTGTTGAAGGAAAGGCGAAGTTGATTCGTATGAGTCAGGGAGTTTTCGTCCAGTGTAAGCTAAATGCTGAGGTAAAACTCGTGTGCAGCCGCTGTCTCGATACATTCTTGTGCCCGATAGGTTTCACTGCAGAAGAAGAATTTCTTCCGGTGGCTGATGTATCTGATGATTTGGCGCTCTCTTCGCCAGAGCAATCGGAAGAATTCACTATTGATGACAAAAATATTCTTGACCTGGGCGAGTTGATACGGCAATATGTACTGCTAAATCTACCCATGAAACCCTTATGTCGCCCCGACTGCCCAGGAACGAAGGAGGAGAACTCAAATGCCACCACTACCTAAGAAGAAAACCTCGAAAGCGCGCCAGGGAAAAAGGCGCAGCCACCTAGGACTGACTCCGCCGGCCTTGGATGTATGTTCGCATTGCCACAGCCCTAAGTTGCCTCACCATGTTTGCCCTACTTGTGGCTGGTACAACGACAAGGAAGTAATCGAAGTCAAGCCCGCCAAGAAATAGTTCGCATGGCTGAGTCATCCAAGGTAGCTTATGTTTTCCCAGGACAGGGCTCCCAAAATACTGGTATGGGGTTGGACCTGTATAACAGTAACCCTTCAGCCAAAAAAGTCTTCGATGAGGCTGATACTTCTTTAGGCTTCTCCCTCTCCCGGCTATGCTTTGAAGGCCCGGACGAAGAATTGACAAAGACGCACAACGTCCAGCCAGCAATACTGGTCATCAGCATTGCTTGCCTTAGAGCGCTACAAGCCGCCAGACGCGGCAGTATTCCATCCCCTGCCTTTGTGGCTGGACATAGTCTGGGTGAATATACTGCGCTGGTGGCTGCCGGTGCGCTGGGCCTGGCTGATGCTGTTCTGCTGGTCAGGGAAAGAGGCAGATTAATGCATGAAGCTGGGCCAAGAAATCCTGGGAGTATGCTGGCGGTAATTGGACTTGATGAGGAAACAGTTAAGGATATATGCCTTCAAAGTGGAACCGAGATCTCCAATATAAACTGTCCCGGACAGATTGTGATTAGTGGTGCCCTCCAGGCTCTGGCTGAAGCCAGCAAATTAGCCAAGACAAGAGGTGCTCGCGCCCTTATTCCTCTAAAGGTTAGCGGGGCTTTTCATTCTGCCTTGATGGAGCCAGTCATAGCTGAATTCAATAGAATCGTCTCGGACGTTCGGTTTCGACCACCAAGTGTTCCTGTAATATCCAATGTGAACGCTCGGCCGTTGATCGACGTTGATTCGATAAAGGAAGAATTAGTGAAGCAACTTCGCAATTGCATCCAGTGGCAAGGGTCGGTGGAATATATGATGCACAGTGGGGTCACCACCTTTTATGAGATAGGCCCCGGGAGAGTGCTTACTGGCTTAATCAGGCGAATCGATTCCGAACTTCAAGTTTTCAATATATCAGGAATTGAAGATATAGCACAGCTAGCACGTGAGTAAGGTCTAACTAACTGGTACCCCATGAGAAGATTGTCTCTCTCTTTTTCTCGGAAGACTCGAAGATTTTTGGGAGTGAGCAAATAATGGCTGGCATCCGACGGAAGGCAAGAATCGCTGCTCTCCAGACGCTTTACGAGCTTGATTGCACGAAGCATAAGGTGGAGGAGACTTCGGCTCGCCTAAGAGCCGGGGAAACATTAACTCAAGAAGCACTTAGCTTTAGTGAGGAGCTCGTCAAGGGGGTTCTGCAGCACAAGTCTGAGCTTGATGCTGTTATTGAAAAATCTGCCCCAGCCTTTCCACTAGAGCAGATGCCTATTATTGACAGGAATATTTTGCGCTTGGCTATTTTTGAGATCTCATTTAGTGATAAGACTCCCATCAAGGTGGCCATAAATGAGGCTATAGAGTTAGCCAAGGATTTCGGGAGCGACTCTTCCCCCCGACTGGTCAATGGAATATTGGGCTCAATAACAGCTCAACGTGGGGTAGGACAATAAGTCTCCCCGCAAGATGCGGGTGCCCTGTCTGCTCTCTTTCAGCCTCTCAGGCAAGGGTGTCCTGCAAAGGAGAAACTTCATTGACAGTTCAGTCAACATGCTGCAGAATTGTCATACAACCTTATTTCTAATCGCTCGGTGTGGAGTTTAAGAAGGGGCCTGGAGGTACGTCGGGCATGGAAGATAGAACAGGCGCTAATGCGGTAGAAGGGACTACGAGTAAAGCTCTTGCGCCGGAGAGTGCTCGAAAGCGCTGGACGGATAGGGCAGCCGCAAGGATCATTGACCGGTTGCCAAAGAATCAGGTATCCAAGGGTGTGAGAAGCCCACATTTATGGATAATCGTGGGCCTAATTGCGGTTCTTACGCTGGTTTATTATGCGGGGCGTACTCCTCTGGCCCGGTTGGGACCCTTTTTTACGGATGCCTATCTTCACGATCTGCATCGCATTCTGTATCTACTGCCCGTAATCTATGCCGCTCTGACATTCAGGATTTGGGGTGCCCTGGCTACCTCTTTGGCTTTTCTGTGTGTCGTGTTACCGCGCACCTTTTACTCCCCATACGCCGATGCACTGCTGAGGCCGCTGCTCTTTGTCCTATTCACCGCGGTCGTCGCTGTGCTAACCGCCTTGCTGATGGACCGGATTGACGAAGAAAGAGAAATAATTCGGCGTTTAAAGGAGACCCGGGAGCAACTGGTACATGCCGAGAAACTGGCATCTCTGGGTCAGCTGGCTGCCTCCATCGCCCATGAAATCAACAATCCTCTGGCCGGAGTTCTAACCTACACCAAATTGCTGGCGAAGAAGATATCTGGCGACACCCTTGAGAAAGGAGCTGCTCTGGATAACCTTGCGAAGATGGAATCGGAGGTGAGTCGTTGCTCGAGGATAATACGAAACCTTCTCGATTTTTCCCGGCAGTCGGGACCGACGTTGAGGCTCGTGGACGTTAATCAGGTTATAGAGCAGGTCTTGGCGATGGTAGGCCATCAGGCCCAACTCCAAAAGGTTGATGTAGTGAGAGAGCTTAGCCCTTCCTTGCCTAAAGTCATGGCTGATTCTGACAAGCTTCAACAAGTATTCACAAATCTCACGCTGAATGCTATCCAGGCCATGTCCGGGGGGGGTAGAATGACACTGCGTACGTCAGTGACGAACAGCCAGGTTAGGATTGATGTTCAGGATACTGGCTGTGGTATTTCCAAAGAGAACTTGTCCAAGCTTTTCACCCCTTTCTTCACCACCAAGGAAAAAGGCAGCGGTGTGGGCCTGGGGTTAGCTGTAGTCCGTGGGATTATTGAACGACACAAAGGAGAGATTAAGATACAAAGTGAAGTGGGGAAAGGAACTACTTTCAGTGTCTACTTGGGCGTCCATGACGATGAAAAGAGCTAAAAATACTAGTGGTTGATGGCGGGATAGGAGCATAATCTTTTTAGGCACTCTAAGCAATCAGGAGTGGACTTTGCCAGCCAGGACAGTGGGTTGACGAATTAGAAGGGATGTGCTGTAATTGTGATCACAAATGTAAGTGCTGGACGGGAAGTTGGCATATAGGGAATGGAAAGCTTGCAAATGAATGAATCTGGATATCGCCTGGCTTGATTGATGGCACTTGCTCTGGGAGCAAGCATGATGGTAGTACGAGTCCACCCATCCCGACCAATATGAAGGCATGGCACAGATAGAACATTGGGTTCGAGCCTCTTCACTTCCACGAAAGGAGAAAAATGGCTAAGAAAAGGATCTTGATAGTAGATGACGCGGAACTGTTAAGAGAGGGACTTCGTGAGTGGCTTATTGCTGATGGGTTTGATGTAGAGGCGGCAAGTACTGGCAAAGAAGCCATCGACAAAGTCAACAGTAGCAAGTTTGACATAGCTATTCTGGATTTGAAATTACCGGACATTGACGGGTTACAGCTTTATGAGTATATCAAGAAAATAGATCCGAAAATTGCCGGAATAATGATTACTGGCTATCCGTCACAAGAAACCGAGGAGAAGGCAAAGAAGCTCGGGCTTGCCGATTTCTTGCCTAAACCATTTGATCTCGATGGTTTGGAAAAAGTAATCGATCATGTTATAGCCGAGGCAGATAGGAATCACAGTTGGGAGGCATTGCAGTTAGTGTCGTTCAGATTGTGTGATCGCAGTTATCAATGTAAAACTTGCCCGTTCTTCCAAAGTATTCAAGATAGGTTGTTGCAACAGATTTCAGTTGCCATGTCAGAGTCTGATGCTGCTAAATATATGCAACTACCTGGTCCCGAAAGGTTGTGTCGCTTTGCTGCGGCGAAATTTGCTCCTAGGAAATAATAGAAGTGGGAGTTTGACCTGGCAAATCACTAAATGAGTGTTAGAGAAGAGTTGTCGTCTGATGGTGAGGAGATCTGTTTCTCAAGCAGGTAATATCGGTTCGAATCAGTTCGGCTCCACGGCTGATCTACTTTTTTATATACCTCCTTCATAGATTCTTGTTGGGATGATGCGGTCCTTTTGCTTTCTCCAGACACCCCAAATGAAAATTGACATAGTTGGCGAAATTTTATGCTACCTAACGTCTCTTTTTCAAGGCAGTTTTTGGGAAGCAGAACACTAACCTTCAGCCTTGCTTTTTCTGGCGGAGTTTGTTATACTTCCCAGCCGTGCTGAATCTAAATCACGGAAGAAACAGGGTGGCTACGATGATTCTGTGCGGCCACCCTTTTTCGTAACCAATTCTAGAGAGTCGAGGTAAGTATTAAGATGGAAGTGCTAAGTCCCTATAAAGAAGCTACAGATGTAATACTCGAGGCCGGCGGCGAACCTCTCAAATTGTGTTACCAATGCGGTCTTTGTACCGGCATTTGTCCCTGGAATACGGTCCGGAGTTTTCTCGTTCGTCGCATCATGCATGAAGCTCAGCTGGGGGCAGTTGATTTTGGGAGCGAGGACGTCTGGACCTGTGTCACTTGTCGAGCTTGTGTTCAACGTTGTCCCCGGGGCGTAGAGATAATAGATGTTATGAGAGCTATACGCCGAGCCGTGGCTGGCCTGGGTATCGGCGTTGTACCTGATGCCCTGAGAATCTCGGCCAAGAACATTGCTGGCGTAGGTAACCCGCTGGGTGAAGCACCAGAGAAGCGAAATGACTGGGTTAAGGATCCTAAGGTAAAAGAATTCACCTCGGGCACCGAAGTACTCTATTTCCCGTGCTGTGTCCCCTCATACGACCCCGACGTAAAGACAGTAGCTCGATCTGTTGCCACAATCTTCAACAAGGTTGGGGTTGATTATGGCCTTATAGGCACCGAAGCAAAGTGCTGCGGCGAGTCAATTAGGAAGGCCGGACACGAAGATACGTTCCAAAGTCTGGCCCAGAACAATATTAGTCTCTTCACCAGTAATGGTGTCAAAACTGTGGTAGTTTCTTCACCGCACTGCTACCACA
>Ga0315294_10009320_pt1 | contig 10785 bp, 10 predicted proteins | sample YL17G13_40_MG_FD_203626 | JGI IMG/M metagenome (GOLD analysis project Ga0315294, IMG submission 203626) | Sediment microbial communities from Yellowstone Lake, YNP, Wyoming, USA - YL17G13_40 | ecosystem: Environmental > Aquatic > Freshwater > Lake > Sediment | place: USA: Wyoming | collected... | reverse complement strand
GACTTCTTCGACGCCTGCCTGTCGCCGCTATCCGGCGCCGCGCCTGAAGCGCTGAGGCAGCGCGCCAAGGCCGTGAGCAATTGGATGCTGGGCGATTTCGCGCGCCTGCTCAACCAGGCGGGAATCGACGTCGAACAGGCGAAGGTTGAGCCGCGCTCGCTATATGATATGATTGGCTTGATCGAGCAGGGCGCCATCAGCGGCAAGAGCGCCAAGGCCGTATTCGAGGTCATGTTCAAGACGGGCAAACCGCCGGCGGATGTAGTGCGGGAGTCGGGGCTCACCCAGATTAGCGGCGAAGAGGAGATCGCGGCCGTCATCGACAAGGTGCTTGCCGCCAACCCCAAGGCAGTGGACGACTACCGCAGCGGCAAGGAAGAAGCGGCGAAATTCCTCGTCGGACAGGTTATGAGGGAGACGCGCGGCCGCGCCAACCCGGGGATGGTCAACGATCTGCTGCGGCAGAGGCTGATGTCGTAATCGTCTTTGCGTTGCCCCTCCCTGACTTAGCTATGATTGGCGACAAATGAGGGCAATCCGGCAAAGCAACTTCATCAAGTGGTTCTACCTGGGCATCAACGTCAAGCGGTGGCTACTGCTGATGAGCCTGGGCGTAGCCATAATGGGCCTCGGCTTCTCCTATTTCCTGCGCGAAGTCTACGTTTCGTACACCTTCCCTGATTCCGTCTACTACATCACCCTCCAGTTCCTGCCGCGCTGGTTCAGAGGCATCCTCTTTATCGGCATCAGCGGCGGCGTGATCCTGTTCGCCTTCTGGAAGCTGAACAACTCCCTGCTATCCGCCCTCCTGCGCCGGAGCGGCGACGAGAGCCTGGTCAGTGTCCTCTACAGCAGCCGCTACCTGGCGCGCGGGCCGAAGGTCGTCGCGATCGGCGGCGGCACCGGCCTGTCGACGCTGCTGCGCGGCCTGAAGGAGTACTCCGGCAACCTGACAGCCGTCGTGACGGTCGCCGACGACGGCGGCAGCTCCGGCCGGCTGCGTCGCGAGCTGGGCATACTTCCACCGGGCGACGTGCGCAACTGCATCGCCGCCCTCGCCGACGCGGAGCCTTTGATGACGAAGCTGTTCCAGTACCGCTTCAGCGAAGGCTCCGGCCTGGAGGGGCACAGCTTCGGCAACCTGTTCATCGTCGCCATGTCCGGCGTGACGGGCAGCTTCGAGGAGGCGGTCCGCGAGACGAGCCGCGTCCTCGCCGTGCGCGGCAACATCCTCCCGTCGACGCTGGCCAACGTCACGCTCTCCGCCCACACCGAGGACGAAGAGGTGATCCACGGCGAGTCGAACATCACCGACTCGCCGAACCGCATTCGCGAGGTCTACCTCCAGCCCGCGAACGTCGAGGCGAACCCGGACGCCGTGCGGGCGATACTGAACGCCGACATCATCGTCGTTGGGCCGGGCAGCCTGTTCACAAGCGTCATGCCGAACCTCCTCGTCGACGGAATCCGGCAGGCGGTGCAGGCGTCGCCGGCTCTCAAGATATACGTGTGCAACGTTGCTACGCAGCGCGGCGAGACGGACTCCTTCACAGTCGGCGATCACTTCGGCGTGCTGCAGCGCCACCTCGGCGGCCACTTCTTCGACTATGTCCTCGCCAACAGCAACACCCGCGGCAAGCTGCCGGAGAAGGCGCGCTCGCAACCGGTGATCGTCGACAGGACGCATCTCAACGGCGCGCGCGTGATATCGGCGGACGTGGTCAGCGAAGACAATCGCTACCACCACGACCCGAAGAAGCTCGCCGACACGCTCGTCCACCTCTACTACGAGCGGCACCAACTCGAGCAGCTCATCGACAAGGCGACCGAGACCGTCACCGCCTGATTCGGACTAGCGGCTAACCCGGGAATCAGGTAAATTGTTGAGTGCTATGCATCTCACCGGCGTATTTCTGGCCATAATCGGCACGACCTATCTGAACGTCATTCAGATAATCGTGTCCGCGGTCCTGGTAGTGGTCATACTGCTCCAGGTTCGCGGCTCGGGCTTTGGTGAGTTGGGTACGCAGTCCGTCTTCCGCACGCGACGCGGCGTCGAGAAGACGCTCTTCCAGGCGACGATCGTCCTGGCGGTGGTATTCATCCTCGTCTCCATGTGGAGCGTTGCATCCTGAGCACGCTTGCGGCCTTCCCTCCGGCTGCCGTCTATTCGTAAGAGCGGGGCCTCGACGTGATAAGTAAAGCGCGCTCCCGATGGCTGCTTCCGGCGACCGTGGCGTCGGGCATCGTCATTCTCGCCGCTCTCTGGTACACCACGTCGCATTCGTCGCACGCGAATCCGCCCGCGCCTGTCGTGACCTATAGCGAAGGCGTCGCTGGCACGTTCAGTCGCATCAACCCGCTGTACGACTCCTTCAACGAGGTCGACTCCGACCTGGCGGCGCTCGTCTTCTCCGGCCTGACGCGCCTGGGACCGGACGGCACGGTGCTGCCGGACCTGGCGGAGAGCTGGGCCATAAGCGACGACGGTCTGACGTATACGTTCCACCTTCGTCCGCGGGTCACTTGGCACGACGGCGAGCCGTTCACGGCCGACGACGTAGTTTTCACCTACTCCGCCATCCAGGACCCGAACTCCCGCGGCGAGCCGGACCTGGAGGAGCTGTTCCGCAACCTCAGCGTCGCCAAGATCGACGACGAGACCGTCGAGATCCGCCTGACGCAGCCCTTCGCGCCGGTCCTCGCCCACCTCACTGTCGGCATCCTGCCGGCGCACCTCTTGAAGACCCTCGACGCGGACGCGCTCTATTCAGGCCCATTCAACCAGCGGCCGGTGGGGACCGGGCCGTTCCGGTTGACAGACCTCTCTTCCGAGCACGCCGTCCTCGACGCTAATCCGTCGTATCATTTCAGCGAGCCGAATGTGCGCCGGTTCGAGCTTCGCTTTTACCCGGATGAGCCTTCGCTGCTCACGGCGTTGAAGGACGGCGAGGTGCAGGGCGCCTTCTTCCGCTCTTCCCTCAACGGCGACGACCGTCAGCTCCTGGAGAGCAACGCGAATTGGCAGGTGCTCCACCTTCCTTCGACGACATCGACCGTCCTCTACTTCAACGTCGGCACGCCGCCGCTGCAGGACCGGAAGATCAGGCAGGCGCTCGCCCACGCTACGGACAGGATGGGGTTCATCGCCAACGTACTCCAGGGTCAGGCGGTGCCGGCGAACAGCCCGATTCCGGCCGGCACGTGGTCGTATTCGGCCGTCCTCGACCGCTACACATACGATCTGGCTGAGGCGGCCAGGCTGCTCGACGAAGAGGGTTGGATAATGCAGCCCAACGGCATCCGGGCGAAGAATGGCCAGGAGATGCGGCTCAGCATCATCACCAATGAGGACTCGCAGCGGCTGGCCATCGCCCAGGCGATCGGGCAGACGTGGACGGCGCTCGGCATCCCTACGGAGGTCTCCGCCCAGGGCCCGACGACTCTCCTTCGCGACTTCCTGACGCCGCGGCTCTTCCTCGTCGCTCTCTACGGCTTCGACGGCGGCCCGGACCCCGACCCCTATCCCGCGTACCACACTTCGCAGGCGAGGCCGGGCGGCGGGAATCTCTCCGGATTCAGTAGTCCGGACGCTGACCTACTCCTGCAGACGGCGCGCCAGATCACCGACGTCGCGTCGCGCATGGCGCTGTACCGCCAGTTCCAGGAGGTGTTTGCGAGCGAGGTGCCCAGCCTGCCGCTGTACCACCGGACGTTCACGTACGTGGTCGGCAAGCATTTGCAGGGCGTAGGACAGCCCGTGCTCTTCAACTCGAGCTCTCGGTTCACTGACGTCAGGGAGTGGCGCACGGATGGCGGATAGCCTGCCGGGGATCGTCACGCTCACCACAGACTTCGGCCTTTCGGGGCCCTACGTAGGGGCGATGAAAGGCGTGATTCTGTCCGTGAACCCGCGGGCGACGATTGTCGACATCACGCACGAGGTGCAGCCACAGCGCGTCGAGGAGGGCTGTTTCCTGCTGGGCGCCGCCTGGCCCCATTTCCCGTCCGGCAGCGTCCACGTCGCGGTCGTCGACCCCGGCGTCGGCAGCGAGCGGCGGGGGCTGGCAGTTGCGACGCCGGCGGGCTTCTTCGTCGGGCCGGACAACGGTGTGCTCTCAGCCGCCTTGCCCGACAGCGCCCGGCCGCGCGGGTTCCGCGGTATCGCGAAGCCGGTACGTCTGCCACAGGGCTGCGTCGCGGTCGCCATCAGCAACCCCGATTACGTGCGGCAGCCGCTGAGCCGGACGTTCCACGGCCGCGACATCTTTGCGCCCGTCGCTGCCCACCTGACGCTTGGCGTGGACATCGATACCTTTGGCGAGAGGGTCACGTCGATTCTAGCGTTGCCCCTATTCAGGGCGGTGAGGAAGGCCGACGGCAGCCTGGCGGGCAGGGTCATCCACGTCGACCGCTTCGGCAACCTGGTCACCAACATCCGCGCCGTCGATATCGGCGGAAGCGATGTGACGGTGGAGGTAGCGGGCGCCGTGCTGCACGGGCTGGCGACCACCTACGGCGACGGCGACGACCTGGTCGCGCTGATCGGTAGCAGCGGTTATCTGGAGGTGGCGTTGCCCCTGGGAAGCGCAGCGCAACTATTGGACGTGGACGTGGAGACGCCGGTGACGGTCAGGCCGGTCATCGTGCGGCTAAAACGGCCACAGTAGCGCGTCGGAGATGCTACGGCGTCAGCGTCACGGGCACCGAGAAGAGGCTGACGACGCTGCCGTCCTGGGCGCTGGTGCTGAACGCCTCGATCATGCCCGGCTCAGACCCTCCGGGAGGGTATGAGAAGCTCAGATCCTGAGAGAAGGTCCCCCTGGCCGGCGCGCCCTCGGAGGCCAGCACGTTGGCACGCGCCAGCTCCTGCCCCAGCGAGTCCTTGATCACCACCACCAGCGCCGCCTCGAACACGCTGGCCGTACCCCTGACCGTGACGGGGCTCTTCACTTCGGCGCCGCACAGGGGCGAGTCGACGACGATGGCCGGCTGCTCGGGAGAGATGACTATCGGGACGGAGACGAGGTTCTGGACGCTGCCGTCCTTCGGGCTCTCGCTATAGACCTGGACGCGTCCGTCGGTCGCCTTGGAAGGCGGCGGGAAGGCGATCTGCGTTTCGAACGAGCCGGTCCCGGGCGCGCCTTCGCTGGCGGTCGTAAAGGTCTTGCAGAAGGTCTGGCTGCCATCGGCGCTTTCGACGGCGATGACGACGGTCCCCTCGAAGACGCTGGCCGTGCCCTTCACAGTGATCGGCACCACCGCCTGGTCGCCGGAGCGCGGCTCATTGACGATGATCGCCGCCTGCGTGGCGGTCGCCGCCGGCGTGGCGGTGACAGTCGCCTCGTGGGACGGCGCTTCCGCCTCCTTACACGCAGACAAGAACATTACGGACCCAACCGATACCACGAACATTGCTGCAAGCGGTTTTGCGCGACCCATGGCTCTTCCACCTCTCTCCAGACTGCCCATAGTATAATGCGCCTCGTCAAGAGGTAACAGGACTTCTCGATATCTTCTTCGGCCGGCCCGTCGAAAGACTGAGGAGGGCACTGGTGAGCCTGCGGATCGTCTTCCTGGGGACGTCCGGGTTCGCGCTGCCGGCTCTGCAGCGTCTCGTCGAGAGCGAGTACGAGATCGCGGGCGTGTGCACACAGCCGGACCGTCCGGCGGGCCGCGGCCGCCTTGAGAGACCGTCGCCGGTGAAGGAGATAGCTCTGCGATACGGACTGCCGGTCTTTCAGCCGCCGCGGATTGGCGCGCCGGAGTCGGTGGAGGCGCTGGCCGCGCTCCGGCCCGACGCAATGGTGGCCGCCGCCTACGGCCAGATCCTGCGGCAGCCGGTCCTTGACGTGCCCCCCTGTGGGGTGCTCAACATCCACCCCTCTCTACTGCCGCGTTACCGCGGGGCGTCGCCGGTGGCGGCGGCAATCCTGGCCGGCGAAAGCGAGACCGGCGTGACGATCATGCTCATGGTGCTCGCGCTCGACGAGGGGCCCATCCTCAGCCAGCGCCGCGTCGCCATCGATCCCCGCGACACGACGGGCACGCTGACGGAGCGGCTGGCCCGCGAAGGCGCAGACCTCCTGATGGAGACACTGCCTGGGTACATCGACGGCTCGCTGAAGCCGCGGCCTCAGGACGCATCGCTCGCCAGCTACGTCTCGACGGTGAAGAAAGAGGATGGCCTCATCGACTGGGCGCTGCCCGCGGTGCAGATCTGGCGGCGGGTCCGCGCGTACAATCCCTGGCCCGGCGCTTACACGCATCTCGACGGCTCGGTCCTGCGAATTCATGAGGCGTGGCCGCTGGCGGGAGAGAGCGGCGAGCTCCCGGGCACGGTCGTCCCGCTGCCGCCGTCGATCGACGAGGCCGCACGCGACGCCGGATTCGCGGTGCAGACGGGAGAGGGGCTTCTGGCGGCGCTGCGGGTGCAGAAGGAAGGACGCCGTGCCGTTCCGGCTAAGGAGTTCCTTCATGGCGAGCGCGGCCTCCTGGGGCGTCGACTCGGCTAACGTTCGCCGAACGCTAAGAGGCGCCTCGCCAACAGCGAGACGCCTCGTTGCTCTCCCATCGCGACGATTCTACTCGCTGGACTCCTCCACAGCCGCCCCTTCCTTCTCTTCCTCCGCAGCGGCCGCCTCCTCTTCCACGACGGCTTCGGCGACCTTGCGCGGCGGCGCGACGCTCGTGATCACGGAGTCGCCTTCGGTGAGGACGTGGACTTTCGGATCGATGACGAGGTCGCGCACGTGGACCGATGAGTCGAAGGTCGTGAGCGACGAGATGTCGATCTCGATGTGCGGCGGTATGTCCGCCGGCAACGCCTCTACGGCGATGGAGTCGAGGCCCTGGAGGAGGATGCCGCCGAGGTCTTCGACGGCCGGCGCCTTGCCGACGAGGATGAACGGGACGTCCGCCTTCATCTTCTCGGCCAGCGACACCTGGTAGAAGTCGACGTGCAGGATCTTGTCGTTCAGGATGTCCCGCCGGACCTCCCGCACGATAACCGGTCGCACCGCCTTCTCGCCCTCGATGCGCAGCGAGAGTATTGCGTTTCGCTCCAGCGTCTTGAGGGTGTGCGCGAGGGTCACGGTATCGACTTCGACGGCCTGCGACTCAATGCGGTGCCCGTAGACGTTGGCGGGCGTGATGCCGCTGCGTCGCAGGGCTTTCACCTTCTTGCCCAGCACGGAACGCTGGGCGACGGTCAACTCAACACGGTCCACGCTATCAGCTCCTGAACTAGAGTCAGCCCTTCAGCAGGCGACCGATCGACCTGGTCAGCCATCTCCCGAAGAAGAAGCCGGCGCCCAGGGCGAAGGCGCTCTGCACGGTGAGGACGGGCCGCACGTTGCCGCGCACCGTCGGCGCCGCGAGCAAGAGGATCCGCGATCCCTCCGCGGACACTTCGCGCCCAATGACCGACGCTGTCGCGCACTGGTTCAACGATACCCTCTCGCCTTTGACAGAGCCCACGCTGCTCTGGCGGATATCCGCCTCGGCCGCCAGCAGGCGCTGCACCGCCGACTGCGTCACTGTGACCTGCCCGCCGGATAGGGATCGGACGGCGCTCTGGGAGATATCGAGTCTCTCCCGCGGCAGGTCATCGAATGGGGGCTGCTGCATCTCCGCTGTTTCCTCTGAACGTTGAATCGACGGAGGGCGGCTTCTCGGGAACCAAGTTATGTTACCGGAGGCACGGGCGCGCGGTCAAGTGCAGAGGCATCGGGGAGCCTAGGCTGCTTCCTCTTCGGCGGAGACGGGTGTTTCTGCCTCCGCCTCAACCGGGAACTGCTCGATGACGCGCAGGAACGCCTCGACGGCGGCGGGGTCGAACTGGCTGCCGGAGTGCGTCACGATTTCTTGAACGGCCTCCGCGTGCCCCACCGCTTTGCGATAGGGCCGGTCGGATGTCATTGCGTCGTAGGTGTCGACGACGGCGAAGATGCGCGCCTCCAGGGGGATGCGGTCTCCTGCCAGGCCGAAGGGATAGCCGCCGCCGTCGAAGCGCTCGTGGTGGTAGAGGAGTATAGGCAGCGCCCCTTCGAGGAAGCCGACCTTGGAGACGAGGATACCGGCAAGCAGCGGGTGTCGCTGCATGGCCTGCCACTCGCGACGGCTCAGGGTGCGCGGTTTGCGCAGGACGGCGTCGGGCACGCCGATCTTGCCGACGTCGTGCAGCAACGCGCCCCGCTGGATGTCGACAAGCTTCTCGTCCGGCACGTTCATTTCTTGCGCGATGGCGGTCGTCAGGTTTGCGACGCGTTCAGAGTGGCCTTCGGTCGCGGCATCCTTGGCGTCGAGCGCAGCGCTGAGCGCCTTGAGTGTCGTGTCGTAGCTCAGCTCTAGCTCGCTTGCGTAGGCGCGGACCTTGGCGAACAGGTTGGCCTGCTCGACGGCCATCGCCGCTTGCGCCGCCAGCTCTTCGAGCATGTTCGACTCTGCGCGACTGAACCCTTCGCCGGAGGCACGACGGAGGACGGCAATGACGCCCGTGACCTTGTTGCGGAGCGTCATCGGCACGCACGCTATCGACATCGGCGCGTCGATCTCCACGCCGAAGACGCGCCTGTAGTCGGCCTTCCAGGTGCTCACCACATTTGTCTCGCCGGTCGCCAGAACGCGATGGAACAGCCAGTCGCCGACCTCGCTGCGGTGGAGGGCTACGGAACCCTTATCGTGATCGTACGTGGCTCTGGCGGCCAGCGCGCTCGACTCCTGCTCGACGAGGCAGACCATGCTGTACTGCCCCTGAACGAGGAGGGTCGAGTCGCGGACGATCAGGCTTAGCACTTCCTGCAGGTCCAGCGACGACCGAACGTGCTCGCCGGTCTGATAGAGATAGGTGAGCCGCGCGTGGTCCTTCGCCAGCGCTCTGGTCACGCCCCAGACGCCGGCCTGGAGCACGGCGTACAGGGCCAATAGGCCGAACCCGACATAGAGGTACGCGTATCGCTGCGCCGTAGCGGCGGTGGCGGCGGTGGCTGAGTAGTCGCGGTAGATTTCGACGGTTGCGGCTACCTCGTGCCTGGTCGAAGAGTAGAGGGGTGTGTAAACCCTGAGAAGAGGACCAACGCTGCTCACGCCGCCGTCTCCGGACGTTCCACCGTCGCTGGTTACGCTGACGGTCTTCTCTTTCAGCGCAGCCGCCATGGCCTGCGTGTCGGCAAGGGCGCGACCCATCTCCGACGGCTCGCTCGAATAGACAGTGATGCCTTCGCGGTTGAAGATGCGAAGGCGGAGGGTCTCGCCGGACAGGACATGGCGGGACACCTCCTGTTGGAGACCGTCGTAGGCAGGGCCGGACAGCGGCGTCTGGAGGTCAAGGCCGTCGACCTCGGGTTGGAGGACGGCGACGGTCGAGTCAGCCACCGCTTCCGACGCGCCGGCCTTCGTGCGCGTCTCGATCTCGTGTCCGACTAAGAATGAGATGGCCACGCCGACGAGCACGACAGCGATGAGGCTGAGCGTGGCGAACGGGTAGAGTACGTCGCCTTTTACGCTTCGCGGCATGCCACACCTATCGAGTCTTGCTAGTGCCTCGCTTCATATAGGTATCGGTCAGATTCCGAGGAACCTTTACCGGGCGCCCTCTGCCGTGGTTCGCGCCGCCGCTCGTGGCTCCGCCCGAAAGGCAGTGCTAAGATAAAAGCAGCCTATTGAGCGGAGGACCCTTGACGACCTCGATTCAGAAGAAACGGGCCGAGTTGCGGCGTCTCGTCGCCGAGATGGGCTCGGCGCTGGTGGCCTTCTCCGGCGGCGTCGACAGCACGTTTCTCGCCGCCGTCGCGCGCGACGTCCTCGATTCCCGCGCTATCGCAGTAACCGCGGTCTCGCCTGCCGTCCCGGCGTCGGAGGTCGAGGAGGCGCGGGAGCTTGCGCGGGCCATAGGCATCCGGCACCAGACCGTTGAGACGTCGGAGATGGAGTCGCCGGAGTACGTGCGGAATGCCCCCGACCGCTGCTATCACTGCAAGGCGGGGCTGTTCCGGCAGCTCAGGGCGATTGCGGACGGCCTGGGCTTTGCCTTCGTTCTCGACGGCAGCAACGCCGACGACGAGAACGACTTCCGTCCGGGCCGGCGCGCGGCCCTTGAGCATGGCGTGCGTTCGCCGCTGCTGGAGACCGGGCTTACGAAAGAGGAGATACGCGGGCTATCGAAGGAGCGCGGCCTGCCGACCTGGGACAAGCCGTCGATGGCCTGCCTGGCCTCGCGCATACCGTACGGGACGCCCGTCAGCCGCGACGCGCTGGGGCAAATCGAAGCAGCGGAGAGCCTGCTGCGCGGGTTGGGACTGCGCCAGGTGCGCGTCCGTCATCATGGAAGGACCGCCCGCATCGAGGTCGATCCGGCGGGCATGGCGCTGCTGGTCCAGGAAGATACGCGAGCGCGCGTGGTCGACGGGCTGAAGTCGCTGGGGTACGTGTACGTGACGCTGGACCTGGCGGGCTTTCGCAGCGGCAGCCTCAACGAAGGTATCCAGCCTCCATGACAGGTCATTATCGCGAACGGATGACGTGGAGGGCTGAAGCCTTCCGCTACATTTCCGCCCAACCCGCACGATCCACGTCCGGCAAAGAACCTCGCAACATCTCGTGATGGCGCGCACATATGGCAACGGGTCGCCTGTGGACGAAAGGCGGCCCGTTGCTGCGGGGTATGTTGCCTGCTCTCGCGAGGTCGGACGAGAGACAAAGCCCTAGTCTAGTTTCATCTGAAGCACGAGGCCGGCCAATCGCTGCCCCTCCGGCCGTATCCTCGTCTCGTTACTGCTACAAGGC
>Ga0315294_10009318_pt1 | contig 10786 bp, 9 predicted proteins | sample YL17G13_40_MG_FD_203626 | JGI IMG/M metagenome (GOLD analysis project Ga0315294, IMG submission 203626) | Sediment microbial communities from Yellowstone Lake, YNP, Wyoming, USA - YL17G13_40 | ecosystem: Environmental > Aquatic > Freshwater > Lake > Sediment | place: USA: Wyoming | collected... | reverse complement strand
GCATATTTTTTAATCTTCTCACACCATTTTTCAATTGCTGTAATGTCCTGCTTACCATCAAAAGTTGGAGTTGGCAGACAAAGGATAAAAAAATCAGCCTTCCAAATCTCATCATAATTTATATGTTTACTAAATTGATAGTCTATATCCAGTCCCCAATTAATACCTAAAGCATATCCTGTTGCTTTACCACAAACTCCCCAACCAATTATAGCTACATTTTCATCACAAGATGCTTGTGCCATTTACTTCTCCTTGGTTTCAGCAAAAAACAAAGGTTCAAGTTCATTCTTAAAAACATACTGGGGATTTCTATATTTTCTCAGTCTTCTCTGCATCCCCAACACCATATTATTCTCTATCTCATACTTAATCCTCATGGCTATATCGTGGTAAAAACCATGCTCATTGCTATAAGTAGTAGTAATATCTCCATCCAACCCATCAAAACCGATATTGCTGGAAAATTGCTTATAAATCGCATGTTTCCCATAAATATCCCTGAGTGGAGCAAAATCATGGTTTAGTACCATCAAATTACCACACAGAGCTGCTTCCTGAGCAATTAAAGAATAAGTTTCACTTTTGGACGGCAGCATAAATACATTACTAAGCTCAAAGAAATCATGAACTACCTTATTAGGTACATTCACATGCCAATGGGGATGGTATTCTGAGGTAAAGGTTAAATCAAAATCATTTAATCCCCAATCTACGGCAATCTTTTTCAAGTCTTCCCGATAAGTAACTTTATCTCCGCCAGTAGAGTGAAAATCACAGATTACTACTCTAACGGTATAATCAAGTTTTTTAAGTTCTGCCATCGTCTTAATCACTACTTCTACCTGTTTACCCCGATCTAACCTAATAGGATAAACGGCAATCGCATCAGCCGACAGCATATTCTTTTCCATTACCAACTTAATCATTAACTCATCCCATTTAGCAAAACTGGGTAAATTCGTTGGGTGATGAACTACCTTTACTTCATCCTCCTCATAACCAAAGTTTCTAGCTACCCTGGGAATGGAATAAGCATTAGGAAAGATGACAAAAGAATTCGGGAATTTACTTTTCACAACATTAAAATATTCCTCTCCTTGACCAAGTTCTTTCCCTAAAGTATATGGCGAAGTAGCAGAATGAACCCAATGCAGCCACCTGATTTTCTTAATATGTTCATCTTCTGCAATCAACTTCCTGCAAGCCACGTTAATCTTAAAACTCTCTGGCTGATAAATCAGGTCATGGGTCAAAACTATATCTACATCTTTTAGATTTTCTTTTAACTCTCTTTTTAAAATTTCAACATCCTGGTTAAAAGAAACATCCAGATTTTCCTTAATATAATTACTACAGGGAACAGGAGTAATATATCTTAGTTCCACATCAGGATGGGCAAAAACATTCTCTGTCCTGAACCCCTTTTTCACAATCACTACTGGTTTATACCCAGCACCAACCAACATCCTTACTTGAGTGGCTACCACTCCACATAAGGAATACGTTTCATCATAAGAAGTAAAGCTTGTTAAAGCAGCTATTTTTTTCATAGAAGTTTCCTTTCTTAATTAATTTATTTATTATAATAATGATAACATAATAATGTCATTTATCAAGTCCTAATTAAGCCTAAACAAGTATTACCAGAAACCGTCATCGCCAATACTGGTTTATTAAGCCAAAGGCTTTCTTTTTCTCCTGGTTCAAGTTTATATCCTCCTTGACCAGTAGTAGAAATCCAACAAGCTATTGGTCCTTGATTTTTTAAAGTCAGTTTCATCCCGCCAAACTCCCCATCATATAATTTTACTGGTATGGTAGAAATTAGCACTTCTCCAATCTCCAGTTCAACCAAAGACTCCCGCACAAACTCTGCCATATACCGTTTAAAATCACACAAAAAATCAAAGTAAACCTTTCTTAAATCGGTCCTCTGCTTCATCTCTATTTTAGGCGATTCCCCAATTCCTGGCAGATCATCATATAATCCTCCCATTCTATTCTCCTCCTGTCCATAATTTCCCTTCAATGGTTATTGGCAGAACTGGAATTAAAAAACATCTGCAATTAACGTGAGCTGGCGGAGCTTCCACTCCATTAGGGAATTCTTGACCAATTTCAATATCTCCTACCGCCTCATTATCCAAACAAACTCCACAAGTAAGTTCATCCTGCTGGACTACCCAATGATGTTTCTTAATCCCATTCTTTTTAAAAGTCTCCATTTCTACTAAAGACATTGCATAAGCTGTTTCTGTCTCTGTAATTAAGTCTGCTCTTTCCGAGGCAATCGCTTCTGCTTTTTCCCTTAAAAACTTTACTACCTCTTTGGCTGGTAATTTCTGATCTAAACCATCCTGAATAATTCTGGCGACTGCTTTCATTCCTGTCTTATCCACCGTTTCTACTAAAAAATCTATCCTTTCCCTTAAAGCATCTTTTAAAAGTTGATCTTTTAAATTAAATACTCCTACAGGTACCATTTTGTCTAAACCAGATTCTCCTCCTTTATTGCCCGCCCATAACAAAAATGAATACATCCTTTCTTTCCCGCCATCCATTGCCTCATCGAGTACCAACCATAATGCACCAAGCAATAATAATAAATTTTTATTAATCGCTTTCTCAAGACTATTGTAAATTTTTTTAAGTTTATCCATTTCCGCCACGTAAAGAATCTGCTTTTTTAAAGCATTTTTTAAATCGAGGTTAAACTTTTGTGCAGATCTTGATTTTAAAGCAGAAGATAAAGTAACATTTATCCTTATGCCATCAGAGTAGAAAAACTTCGTCAACGATTGCTTAACTTGCAACAGCTGGCTGGACGAAAGAGTTTTCAGTTTTTCTGGTTGTAACAAGTTGATTGATGTCTTCATACAATTTTAATAGAGGAGAAATAAATTTATTTTGGCTACTGATAAAGCCTAAAAACACCTTTTCTATTGCCTCCTTCGTCTTTGCTTGTTTTAATTGACTTCTTATTGATTGCTGTGTCCTTGAATCAATAATATCTGTCTTAAAAAATCTTGGTTCTTTATTTAACTTCCAATCATTAATCGATGCCTTCCGCCATCTTCTTAACTCTTTAATTGTCTCAGCGTCGTCTACTTTCTGTGCTGGCGACACATTTGGTGTTCCTACCGCTCCTGCTCCAGTATTATCTGCCGCAGCCTGAGCAGCTGGCTTATAAGGCATAATCGGCATCTGTCCTTCCCTAAATTGTTTCATCAAACTACTCACAAATATCGGTCCAATTGGAGTTTGAATAAATGGCTCATCAGCTCCAATTGGCTTTAGATTATCACCAATCCGCCATTCATCAATAGAAATCATTCCTGTGGTAATTGCATCTTTAGCTACTTTCATTTCCTCTACTTTATTGGTTGGATTAAGATTAGTCCAGTTAAATTCCAAATCTTCCCAAACAAAATCTTCCTGAATAATTTCATCCATCATTTCTTTAACCCATAAAGCTAAGGGGAACATTCCTCTTTCTTTACCAACCTCATAAGCGGTTTCCGAAGTAGAACGATTAGTCTCAAAAGTAAAACCAATATCAGACGGAGCTACTTGGAATACGGCACATGTGTTCTGCAACAGCCACTTCTCAAATCTTTCAAAAGACATATCATCAGCTGTCCTGGTTGGAGTATACTTCATTCCTCCTGGCAAGAATTTAAGTTTATGCTGAAATCTTGGGTCTCCAGAAAGCATCGCATCCCAAGCATCCTGCCATTCTTTCACTTGATCCCTACTGGAAGCAATGTCTTTTGGCAACTCTACAAATCCATCAGGAACATTACCATCGGTCATTACCGCCAAATTATATGCCTGCAACTTTAAAGCTGTAGTTATAGTAACAATTAAATTTTCTACTGGTGAAATACCAAAAGGACTATAAGTTCTTGGATTCATCATCATATAAATTAATTCATCTTTAGTCAACTTATTAATTTCCTGACCATTAACTTTCTGTAAATAAGCAGGTTCGGGTGGATCTGGAAGTGTTCCATCTTGTTCCAAGTAAATTTCAATTGTTGATCCATCAATAGGTAAATAGCCAATGATATCTCCTCCCCGATTTCTTTTCTTATAAATCGCTACTGCATCAATAACCATTAAATCTTCCAAAATTTGTTTTAGCCAATCACTAAAAGAAGATTCTCTTTTCCCTGTCGGATGCTTAAAAAACTTCATCATCTCTTGACTGCGTTCAATGTTTTTCTTATCCTCAATCGTTTTTTTAGTTAATTCTTTGGGGACAACATTCCAAGCAAGTTGAGTAATCTGGGATTTTCTAAATTCAATGCAAGCTCTGGCAATAGGATAAAAAGTAGCAAAATCACGAAGAACGCCAAAATCAACACCAAGGGGATAAATTTTTCTTTTAGAACCTTCTGGATAATTACCTAAGTAACTCGGATTAAGTCGTACAATATCAATCGCTCTTACCTTATTCAATTCTATATCAACTCTTTTTTTTACTTCATCCTCAATAGAAGAATTATCAGATTTCCTTAAAAAAAGATTTTTTAAGTTTAACTTAGGCAGTGTAAATTTAATAGCCATTTAGAATATCCTTTCTCCTCTTAAATGAACCCATTTAGCCCATCCTAGAAGAGATTTTGGTCCTAACCCTTTATTATCATTATTATCTGGTTTTTTTAAATAGTCAAGTAGTGCCTCGCTTGTTCCGCCCTTTAAAACTGCTATCCGATTGTAATTGGCAGCATGGAAAAAGTGATCAGAGCCTCTGGGAATCCACCTTGCTTCTGGTTGTCCAGTTCTTTTATTAACATCGGGAACTCTTTGCGGTGAACCCATTTGGTCGTAGAAGTCAGGAATATACTGGGCATTTTTGGGCAATTCAATTAACCTTTTTTGGATATCACTTACAAGATAATCCAAAGAAATCGTTCTGTCAATAGCTACCTCAAAACGATTGTCATCATATATATAATAATTCTGGATATCAAATTTCTTGTTTGGGTAATAAGCAGCATAAACACGATTAGGAAATTTTATCATCATTTCCCGAACCTTTTTTGTTTCTGGTTTAGAATCAATCACCATCATTTTCACATCAAAACGATTCATTAATTCCTCTAAGCTGTCTGCTGGTCCTAAAAATTCACTAACTGTCCCAACATAAAGATAACGCAACCTCTCTCCAAGTTTCTGGCTAATTACTACATGAATTCTTGTTCCCACATCAGCTCCACCATAACAAATTCTTCCTTGACTCGGCATATCATAATTACCTTGACAATCATTCATTTCACCGATTAAAACCGATTGCCCTGCTGCTTCATAAGGCAAACCCAAAACCTGGTTATAAAATTGTTGCATAGCGGAAAATCCCTGATTTTTGGATTTTTCATACATCTCAACTAGTTCCGTTACGGTTCTTCTGGCATTATAAATACCATTAATTTTATAACCATGAACTGCTTTATTTTCAGGATTTAAAGCCACCCACCGACCATCTTTCAACCGATCAATTTCTCGCTTGCAATGCAAGCAAATCGTTATTTTTTTCTCATAATCAATATTGCGGAAAAAATCAATTTCCTGTTCTGTCTGACAAAACTCACAAGTTAACATCCAAACTCGCTGGTCGCTATTCATATAAGCCTCATGAATATTTCTTCCTGGAAAAGTTGGCGTAGAAGCCTCTCGTCTCCATTTCAAGTCAGAATGCAAAAGACGTTTATCAATATAGGGTACATGTTCTTGGATAAAACGATCTCTTTCATCCAAAACAATCATGTCAGCATCCACAGAAATTATCTGCTGCTGATTCTGACTGCCCCTAAAATAAATAAAATTATCCCTTACTTGCTTAAGACCAATCTTTCTAATTTTTCTGTCAACATCCAAATCTCTATCTTTCTTTTCTGCCATCGTTAAAGCTCCTGTAATCCTGGATAAATAATCAGACATATTAAAAACTGGTTCTAACCTAGCTTGGGCGAAATCTCCTAATTGAGCTGAAGTAGGAAAAACGTAAAGAACATTCTTTCCCAACCTGTCACAAACCCAAACCGTTTCAGAAATAAGTCTTTCTGAAATACCCGCTTGAGCTGCTTTCATAAAAATCATATTCGGATGTTGATCACGATAAATATCAATTAAATATTTATGATCTTTGAAGTCCAAAGGAATACCCCTGGAAGTTAACCAGACAGTTTTAACCCATAAAAAGTAATCGTTAAGACCAACTTTATTTATCTTTTCTTTGGTCTTTTCGATTACTTTGGGATAAAGCTCTTCGAGATCTTTCTCGCTTAAGCTCTGCAACAAATTCAAGAATTTGGTGGACATCCATTCCTTCTAATAACTTATCTACTTGTGTTTTTGGTAAATTAACATTTACCTGAGTTAAATTAGGCGATCTCATTGCTTTATTAGTCATCCCGACCAATTCCCTTTGCTGTTCCATACCCGAAATTAACATTTTTCTGGCATCTTCCGCACTATCTGGATCATGGTCAATCAAATAACTATAAGCATGAAGCTGTAAATATTTAGCATATTCTAATTGGGTCTTACGAATAATCTCAGGATTTTTGTCATCAGGGGTCATCAAACTATTCCTGGTGGTTGATAAATTCTTTTTTAGATATTTATTCTTTTCATCCATCCAACCTAAAGTTTTATCCTTGATATTTGGCGGAACAGGAAGTTTTTTATTTGCCCACCAGCCATCAATCTTTAAAAAGTCACTCTTAAAAAAATCCAGTTTTAAAGCATCCCAATTATATTCATAAAGAGGTACTGGTTCATTTTTTGACTTCTCCTGGTTTTGCTTCGGCTGGATTACTTTCTTGGCTACTGCCATTTTTCTCCTTTGATTTTTCTCCTAGTTTCTCCTTAACTTGCTCTTGTAATCTCTTTAAAATCAACTCTTCTCCTTGCTTTCTTTCTACCAATAAACCATTATACACTTTTTGGAAGTAGTTGTCCCATTCATGAGCAATTTTATCCCAAGAAAATTGCTGTACCCAATTATAAGCACGATCAACAATCCCTTGTACTTTATCTTGATTATCATAAATCCAGACTAATTTTTTAACGGCATCGTCCACATTAGTCAAAGGTCTTAACCTTTCATAATCATCTGGTCCATAGGTCGCCCATTCAGAAGAAGTAAAACCAGATTTTAAAGGAATTCCCCTAATATTCTGGCTTATTCCAATCTTAGTAAGATCTTCCATATCATCTCCCTCAGTATCAAATATTTCAGGTATGCTGGTAATGTTGGGAGCTAAATTTAAGGTTTTTGCCGACATTGCTTCTACTAAAGGCAAACACCATCCTTCACCAAGAGAAGTATAAAGTTGGACATCCATCATGTTATAAATCAAATTTAAAGTTTTTCTTGGATAACCAATATTAGGATCAAAACCTCCAGGAAAAGTCCAATCTTTACCATGCTCCAGATTAAAATTGCGGGCGTATTCCATTAAAGAACCCCACACATCAGTCTCCTGAGCATGGATATACAAGAATGAATCTGGTCGTCTTTTCTGGAATTCCCTGAAAATCTTCATTACTCTGGGAAGATCTTTTCGCATCTGGTTTCTGGCAACGCAGCCAACGATAAAAGTAGATGGTTGAATACTATCTTTAAAGAATTTACTCTTAAAATCATCAACCTCTTTTTTGGAAACTGGGAAATAACTCTTGATATCCGAACCATGATAAATTACATCAATCAGTTTGTCAGACGGCTTATTACATTTATTGTTGGATTTTTCAATTTCCCTCTTGCCATACTTAGTATAAGCTACCGAGTAATCAGACAATCCAATCGCTTTCTCTACCCAGTTTTCTTTAATACTGGAATCAACAGGCCAGTAAGAAACGGTTTTAAACCACATGTCTGGTTTAGCTTTTTCTCTATAAAGATCATAAATATGCCTTATCATTTCCATTAAACCTTTATTAAAAACCATCATTGGTGCCTCAAAAATAAAAGGGTCATTTAAAGTAAACACAATATCCCAAGAAGGACGTACTTCCCGATTACCGCCTCTTAAAATATTAATAAATCTTGCCCTACCATAAACATCATCTTGTATCCCAGGAAGCATTGCTGGCCAGATTCTATAGGGATACTCTTTAGGATCTTTCCAACCACCCCTGTCATTAATGCCAAAAATATCAACCTCATATCTACCTGTTTCCACTAAGGGTTTAAAAATACCATGAATTACATTCGCAAAACCAGTCGCACAAGCTGGTGAATCCCCTACGCAAAGAATTTTTATTTTTTTAGCGGAGTTATTTACTTTATTAATTTCTGGCATTTTTAGCTCCTTTACTGATTAAACACATTTTTATAACCTTTTGCCAATCTTTCTTTATCATTTTTAGGGCAATAACTATGTGGATCATACCCCCATTTCTTCCTAAAATAATCCCTATTAAATTCATAAGTTTTTTTATTAAGATCAAATATTCTATCATCGGTCTTTATAGTCCTTGAACCATAATGATAGAACTTAGATAGATTACTTTTACTTGCTTCCTTGCTAATTCTGGCTATCCGATGTGCCATATCTTGATCTTCAAAATAACCAACCTGAAAATCTTCATCAAAATATCCAGGATAAGGTTCTTTAGTTCCTTCTTCTTTTTCTTTTAAACTAGAAATTGTTTTCCCATTTACCATAAAACAGGAAAAGTGTGGATGAGTGTCAAAACTATTCTCCAAATCCGCTTCCTTAACCCCATTTAAAGTCCTGATATCTATCCATTCCGAAGCGGTCCACATAAGAAATTCTGGATGATCTACTGCAAACTGAACTAGATTATCAATTGCTTTATGGTGAAAAACAATATCATTATTAGCCACAATCACATACTGATTTCCTTTTGCCAAAGCCTGTCTAATTCCCTCGTTCCAAGCAGAACTTACCTGATTTCCTTTTGGATTATCTGCAATATATACATTGGAAATGTAAGAATTAAGTTTATAATCTTCTTTCTTAGGATAAAACTGGGGCAAGGAATAATTAACAATTAAAAAAAGGTCAATGAAGTGAGTTTCTGTATTAATAGATTCTAAGGTTTGTCTGGTAAAATCAGCCAGAAGTTCATTGGAGTGATAAACAGGAACAACAATGGAAATTTTCATATATATAATATTATAATAACATATCTAAAAAAATCAAGCAGTAATGAATAAATTAGCCCATATCCCCATCGCTTCCCCCAATTTCCTGTAATAAGAACTTATTTGTGTTTTCAAAACTTCAGCAATTTCCTTATAACAACCAACAATGGTTTTTTCCTTTAAATCAATCTTGTCAATAATCTTCCAAAAATCCTCATTCATTTTCAAACCCGTCCATTCTTTCTCAATATTTATCCAAACATTAGAAGCCCTTTCATGAATTAATGAAGGTTTACCTGCCCTTACCAAATAACCCAAATGGTCACAAATCTTTTTGGAAACAATGCCACACCAAATATCGTCAAAACGGTCAATATTATATTTACTCCCCATTAATAAAAAATACATCATCGGGACTGCTTTAACTCTAAAAAATAAGTTCATTGCACACATCGGATAATAATATCCAGGCATTACAGGATTTAAAATTTTTGGTTCTAAATCCCTTGCTCCATAAATAAGTTGGGAAATCCCATCAAGATCAGCATTTCTCCGCCAAAAACCCATATTAATCAAAGTTTCCCTATGACCTAAATTCTGATAAGGAACTCCTCTGGATTTGATTTCCTTAGTCGTCCACTGCCAATAAGAATCTGATTGATTAATCATATCCAAATGAGTCTGGATAAATTGTTCATGTTCATATTTATTATCACTAAAAGGCAAACAATCATCATCTAAAGTGAGAATGTAATCAAACTTATTTTTATAAGCTAACCAAAAACCATAACTACGACAACCGCCAGCTGTCTGCTTGGAAAAAATCCACGCATCATCACCAAATTCTTCCTCAAAATCCTGCCAACAACGATGATTAATAACCTCATAGGTAGACTTAGCCATAAAATCAATAATGGGAAAAGTAGGTTTAGCATAATCTTCAATAATAAAAAGTTCACAATTTTTGGGAAAATGCCAACTTTCTATGAATCTTTTAATACTTTCTACTCTGCAAGTGGGGACAATAACAGCAATTCTATCCATGATAACTCCAATATTCTTCTTTAACTATTTCTTGTTTCATTATTTCCTCATGTTCCTTAGTTAAATTGGGCAAACATACTTCACGTACTGGTCTTGATTCTAGTTGTTTCATGCCAATTTTCTTTTTTTTGGAAAATTGATGGTATTGATGAAAACATAAAGCTTCTGGTAAATCTACGACAACATCAGAAATCCTCGCTGATTCTCTTCTTCCAGCCAAATTAGGGTCAACCGATCCCCAAGAACAAAATTCATAAAACCCTCCCAACCATTCCCAATTTTCTTTTTTTATAGAAAGACAGGTAAAATTAGAAAAACCTTCACCAACTTTCAAATCGGGATTATTCCTAAATCCTGAAGAATAATTCATTAAAAATTCCCGCCATGCCATTTGAACTAAGTCGTTCCTGTTTATTTCTTGATTTTCCTCCATCCAAATGGTCGGAAATAAAATACATAAATTTTGAGAATCTCTTGGTTTCCCGACAAAACGAATTGGATATTTTTCAAAATGAGTACCATATAAAATATTAAGTCCTTGAGAAGAAATAATGACTTCAGGATGAGAGACCGCCCAAACATCACCCTTAGCTCTTCTTAGGGCAAAATTAATGCCAG
>Ga0315294_10009316_pt1 | contig 10788 bp, 10 predicted proteins | sample YL17G13_40_MG_FD_203626 | JGI IMG/M metagenome (GOLD analysis project Ga0315294, IMG submission 203626) | Sediment microbial communities from Yellowstone Lake, YNP, Wyoming, USA - YL17G13_40 | ecosystem: Environmental > Aquatic > Freshwater > Lake > Sediment | place: USA: Wyoming | collected... | reverse complement strand
CCTGCGGCTCCTCTGGTTCGTCAGGCATATACGGTATTCCATTAAGATTAAGGCCTAAAAAGTCAGCTTACCTTGCCCCCCCAGCCGACCTGCTGCTTTTAGAGCATAAACTTTTAACTTCACCACCCCTATTATAGAACCTACACGGGACCGTGGGGTAGCTTGGTATCCTCCCAGCTTGGGGTGCTGGTGACTCGCGTTCAAATCGCGACGGTCCCAAAGAGCCCCTTTCTTTCTTTTGCGAAAAGAAAGGAAGGCCCTCGGGTTCAAAGAAAGAAAACGCCAGAGGAGGGCAGGGTTGATAAGGGCGGGAACCTTGGTTCCTGCCCTTATGTTCAGACGCGACGGTCCCACTCAGCCACATCATTCGGTTATGTCTTTTGCTATGTAGCAGTTCCCGTTTGGTTTATAGATTGGTTTTTGGGTTTTTGCCGCGAGCGTTGCCGCGGCTGCGAGCGGTATGTTTTCGGTTATTAGGGCTGTTATTTGGTCTGCGACTATGGCTTGGGGGACCCATGCGTAGCCTCGTTGCTGTTCGGATTCCCAGAATTCCTTGTATCCGGGGGTGTTTTTGACGTTAACGCTTAGGACGTAGATAATCCCTTCCGTGCTGAAGTTTCCCGCGTATTTGACTGCTGGGTTCTTCATGCTGAGGGATTTGGCAAGGGTGGTGTTAGGTTCCTTGGAGGAGATTCCGAGGCATACCTGCCAGTCCGATTCCAGCTCGTTCTTTTTGGTTCTTTGGGGGGCGAGGCCGTATTTGAGTATGGTGAGGGGGTCCGCTTCGCTGCCGTGCATTATGAGCCCCGGCTGGTTGATGTCAATCAGGTCTTCTGAGACTTCGTAGAGGCCGAGTATCTCCGAGTGGAGGCTGTATTTTCTCGCGTATCTCGCTACGTCTATGACCTCCGACAGTTTCATCGGTTAATGTATTCCCCGTAGTGTGTATTTTAATGTCTTATGGCTGGGTTAATAGGAAAACGTCTGGAACTGTGGAACGAAGACATCAGCCAACAAAAACCTCTTGTACAATGTTCAATATGGTGTTTTGGGCTTGAACACCAAATATTTAAGGCCAAAACGCCCAGAGGTAACAAACCAATCACACTCAAAAGAGGGGAGGAAAAGATACTATGGCTTCAACAACCGTAACTAGAACACCAGAACGGATAAGACCACAAGACCCAGACGAGGAAATAAGAAAAAGGCTTGCTCATGCTAGCAAAGCCGACATATCCAAATTCTTGAGCGAATCATACACCTTCCCAGACGGTAGTACCCCTTTTTCAGGGCGGATTAAACCCGAGAGTAACAAGGCCAACGTGGCATTTGCCTGGGCGCAACTTGGCAATATTTGCAGTACAGAAAAGGGCCCAGGTGCGAAAGAAGATGCCCTACGCTGCTTTCAAGCGGCGAAGGATAACGGGCTTGATCAGCTTCCAGTAGCCGAAAGACAGCCCTATGAACGAACCTACACGAAACTCGCAAGCCCAGGCCCAGAACATGTTAAGTTAACAGTAGATGCCGTTGATATGCTCGTTGACCCGACCAAAATCCCACAATGGGCGAGGGATGGTGATGCTAGCAGATACCAAAGGCCTGCCACACCCCCGGCAGAAGCGGCAGAGAGAGTAGCACCCCAACCGAGAGAACACCCCGATGAGAGTAAAAGGGCTCCAAGCCCTAGGGCCGTCGGCGGGGGAGCTGACGTGCGTGAAGCGTCTATGCCGGCTGCGGCAAGGTCGAAGAAGCTAACTGAACTTAGGGAGTCAACTGATGAGGGAGATTGGGCTAAAGCGGCAACAGATGCGGACCTTTGGGTGCTTGCGCAGCCTAGCGAGTTGGTGTCGATGGATGAGAGGCAGAGACGCAGCTTCGCGACAAGATACTCCAAAGCGCTAGTAGAAGCGTCAAAAGATAAAAATCTAGAACAAGGTATACGAGATGAATGCCTGACGAGGGCGCACAGACTTGCAAGTAACCTAATCCACCTGGATGAGCAAGAAGGATTCCAAGGGGATGGAAGACCAGCCCATATGCACGGGTTAGTCATCCAATCTTTCATCTACGCCGAGACAGGCGACATGACCAAAGCTGCATATAGCGCAGAAAGAGCGATAGCCTACCACAGATTGAAAAAAATCGAAGGCCAAGACAACCTATTAGGCGTCGCACACGCCAACATCGCCTACGCTAAAAGACATGACGTCCACCTGCATCGAAAACTCACGCCCGAAGAGCTGGAAGAAGTACAAAAACATGAGGACTTAGCCTACCGGCTCGCAGGCAACACAAGCGCGGTCATCTGCAACAACTACGCAGTCCACTACTGGGAAAGGGCAAACGAAGGCGGAGAAAATGAGGCCGAACGCAGAAAAAATGCGAAAGAAGCCGCGGAAAAAGGTAAAAAACTCCTCGCATCAACCGATAAGAAACAGTTCTGCACGAAAGAAGATGCAGAAACAATGAATAAAAACTTCGCAATAATCCTAGGCGAAGCACAAGGCGAAACACAACACATCCAACCTGGAACCCACACACATCATACAATAGCACAACCAGCCGACGAAGTACCTGCCGAAGCGATTGCAGACGGAGGACGAGCAGCCTCCGGGGGCGCTCCGGAAGGGGCGGCTCCGAAGAAGACGGCAACGGGTGAAAATGAGGCCGCACCCGTTGCAGAAGGCGAGGCAGGCGGGGAAGGACCAGCCCCAAGGGGAAGAAGGGCGGAACGGAGAGTGCATACCGAAGAACACGAACAGGATGTACATCGCCGCGACGGCCATCCCAGAGGGCGACCCCGGAGGCGGACAGACGAGGCCGGAGAGGAGTCATATGAAGAGGCGCCAAGGGGCCCAGCCCACAGGATGACGTATCACGGAGCAGGCAGGACCATCAACATCACCATACACGGAGACGTCAACGCACCGATACTCATAAACCAGGGAGACGGCACAATAAGCCAGATAGCAGGCAACGGAAACGTCGTAAGCCAGGGCGCAGGCCTGAAAACCCAGGCGAAGCCCGTGGAAGACGACCAAGAGGTTATATTAGGCGGAGGAGCAACCGAGGTCGGAAGAAGGCCACCGAGGAGAAGGAGGCAGGAACGAGAGGATTCTTTGTTAGTGGTAGGGATGATGTCATGGTCGGAGAGTCCGCCCGCAGGCGCCAATTTGAGCGGCGAGAAGCCTAAGAGGGAGTTGACTTTAGACCAGCTTCTGATTCAGCTGAACATCCACAGGGCAGAATTGGAGGAGAGGGAGAGGAAGCAGGGATTGAGTGACGCGGAGAAGCTCGACCATGCGCTCACCCTCGTCGCAATCGGAAGGACACGGTTGAAGAAGAGCACAACCGCCCCGGACATGAAGCAGACGAGCGAAGAATGCTTTAAAAGGGCAGATGAAAGATTAGCACAACTTTCCGGCGTGACGGAAGGCTCGGACCCAGAAAAACTATTCGCAAGAAAAGAGGCCGTTACAGGAGAGCTCTGCCTCGGCAAAGCCGAATACGTCAGGAAATACCGCAACTGGATGAAGTACGCGGGCGCTAAAGGGGCGCTAGAGTTGCTGGATGAAGGCATACAACACGCTCAAAATGCCCAGAGGATAGCGGGCACGAGCCCAGAGTTGAAAATCGAACATGAGGGGGCTACCATCTTCGAAGGCGGAGGGCTGCGCGGCCTACATTTGGAGAAGGCACGGCTTTGCAAGGAGACGGCCCTGGAGAGGATAAAATGGTGGACGCCAATCAAACGAACACCCAGCAGCAAGGTTGCAGTGACAACCGGACAAGTGAAGCGTGAATGGTTGGAGATGGCAGAAACCAGCTACAAAGACGCCCTAAGCTGCGAAGAAGGGGACAAAGAACGCGCCGTAGTCCAGGAGCTAGCCGACCTGTATAGGACGGAAGTGCCGTGGACCATTACAAAAAGGAGCAACCCCGCTGCAGCAGACGTCCTAGAACTGGCTTTGAAAGAAGGCAAAGTCACCCATCCGTTGTGGAAAAATTTCAGGCAGCTTGTTGAAGACGACGAAGGCAAGAAGCTGATGGGCGAATACGCCAACGGCACCAGCGAAGGATACCTCTACTTGCTTGAGACTGATGTCTCGCCAGGTTTGGACGGCCCGGCAGTCGACCTTCTGAAGAAGGCTGCGATAGGCAAACTCATGGCGACCGTGGACGGCAGGGGAGTTAACGAGCAGGTAAGGGTAAGGGAAGCCTTGCTCGCCGAAAGGAACAGGAAACTACTCCAGGACCAGCAAATCGCCGACCAGGCAAGGAAACTAGCCGGCAACCTCAGGTCAGTAGGCAACCACTTCAGGGCTGAAGAGTTCGCCTGGATGGCTGAGAAGTGGATGGGGGTCGAAGGGGATGACGCAGCTAAAAAGACGGCAAGAGACGGTCTTGCAGTGGAGCCAGAAACCAACCCGGCCCTGGCGAACGCATACAACGCCGCAGTCAAATCCAACAGGCCGGAAGACTTTGCCGCAGCCTACGCGCTTGCGACAGGCACCCCAATACCAGCTGACATGCCAGATGGAGACATTACCTTCAACCAGGCGAGGATACTGGCTAGATACTCCGTGTCCCTAGTCGAACGGCAGGAAAAGGTAATAGAGGAGGACAAGAAGAGGAAGGCCGGGAAGAAGCAAAGCACGGAAGGCGGAAGGAGGGATGCCGCAGACGCCGCAAGAAGATACCTTGGCGCCCTACAGGAAGACGGCCGCGAAGATGAAGCCGCAGCCGTTGAGGCGGTGGTCAGACTGCCGACAGGCGAAAAGATGGATGTTGAACGGCAAAGGACCAGGGCAGCCCAACTATACGCCTACTCCCCGACAGCCTAAAATGATGTGGCGGGCCTGAAAACCCCCACAACCCATATTTTTCCCTTTGTTGGACTCGTCGGGATTCTGTCGAAAAACCCGTATCGGCTTTTTACATCCCGTCGAGTGATTCAGACGAGATGCTGATGATAAGATAAACCTTGGACTCGTCGGGATTTGAACCCGAGGCCCCCACCATGCCAAGGTGGTGATCTACCGGACTGATCTACGAGCCCTTTAAAGGGTATGTATTATGCCCAGTCCCGTTAATAAAATCGTTCACAGGTTTCGTATCAGTTCTACCGTGACTTCTTCAAGGGTTTTGGCAAGGATGTCCGGTTTTTCCCTGCTGATTTCGTCCTTGGGCTGGCCGCCTGTGAGCACCGCTATCGTTTTCATCCCCGCGGCTTTGGCTGCCTTCAGGCCGACTACGCTGTCTTCGACGACGACGCAGTCCCCTGGGTCGACGCCCAGTTTTTCGGCGGCAAGGAGGAATATGTGGGGTTTGGGTTTGGCTTCCGGGACGTCCTCCCCGACGATGATTGCCTGGAAGTAGCCCCAGAGGCCGGGGTCTTTGAGCATGAACTCCACGTTCTGCTGGGGGGTGCTGGAGGCCAACGCAGTCTGGACACCGTTGTCTTGGAGTTCCTGCAGCAGTTTTTTCGCACCTGGAAGGACTTTGAGTTCGCGGCGGTATTTGCTTCGAAGGAGCGCCTGCTTCGCATCCGCTAGTTTCTGGCAGTCGCCCTCGTCTATGCCGTTGCGTCTGAGGTATTCCTTGATTATCCTGTGGGGGTGCATCCCATATCCTTTGAGCATGTCTTCGCGGGTGAATTTGAGGCCGTATTTCCTCGCGACAACCTCGTCGTATGCTTTGACGTGGCCGTTTAGGATGTCGATGAGCGTCCCTTCCAGGTCGAAGATAACGGCGGAGGCCATAATGAAAGACTGGGAAGCACCGGGTAAAAAGCCTGGAAACGTCTAGTCGACTGGACATCCCTCGGGGGAAGAGGGTTTGTGGAATCTAGTGAATCAAGCCGGGAAGGCTATCGAAAGGCAATTAGAACAATCTTATATTCATCACATACGTTATAGTGTAGCAGCATAAGCTGCAGCACGCATTCACATTCGCGAAGCAGGTGCAGATGCGACTCCCTGCGGGTCGTCGCCTGCCCATCGGTCACGTTCATTGTGCAGGGGTTCCTGCGACCTAAAGGTCGCTACCCCCTGCAACTATGAAAACACACACAAAGAGAATAATACACGTTGCAGGGGTGGCAGAGCATGGTTTAACGCGCAGGCCTGCTAAGTCTGTGGCCCACAAGGCCCCTTGGGTTCAAATCCCAACCCCTGCGAGAACTTTTTTTCCGACGATACCGATGGTTGTCGGTTTCAGTCGATTTTTTCTGCGCTGTCTATGAGCATTATGGGTATGCCGTCGTCTACCTTGTATTTGAGCCTGCATTTCCCGCAGGTGAGGCTTTCCTCTTTGGGTGTGTTCGTGTATTTGAGGCTGCCCTTGCATTTCGGGCAGGCCAGTACGTCCAGGAGTTTTTTGTCGAGGGCCATTTTCCGTTAATTTTTAGGTCGTGGTTGGATATAAAGGGGTTCAGCCTTTGCCGGGTTTCTTTTTCTTGAAGATTCTATCCCATGCTTTTGGGTCTATATGGCTGAATCCTACTTGGGTTCTGCTTCCGGCTTTTTGTTTGCCGCGTTCTATGGCGGCGGCTACGTCTCTGCCGAGTATTCCAGTGGTGCCGCCGTCCGGGTCTTCGTAGAGGGGTACTTTTTCGTTGATGTTGTGCGGGCCTGATTCCTGGTCGGTCCGTATTTGTCCGCTTACTGGGACTTCCCCTATTTGTCTGAGCCTTTTAGGCGGTTGTTTTGCCATTTTTTTCCGTCAGTCTTTGGTGGTCCACTGTTTTAGGTAGGTGTTGGGTGGCATTATGACGCGGTCCGGGGCTGCGGCCTCGCCTTTCTTTTTTTGAAGTATGTTGTTTGAGTCGTCGAGGGCTTTGGCGAGTGCTACAAGTTCGTTTTTTAGGGTGAATATTGCGATTGTGTCTTTGGGTTTGATGTTGTTCGTGAGTTTTATGATGCCGGGGTTCATGAGGTGGGCGCCGTGGCAGATGGCGTCGACTGCCGAGTCTTTCACCCAGATTTTCGGCAGGTGGGAGGCGGCTGATTCCATCGGCTGTATCATCTGCCGAAGCTGGGTTTCGTCTTTCTTCTCCTTGTAGGTCTCGTAGGCGTCCCGTAGGTCGTGGAGTGTGACGAGCGTGTCTTCCGTGTATGGTCCTGCGCGGGTTCGGCGCAGTTCTTGCATGTGGGCTCCGACCCCGAGGATGAGGCCGATGTCGTGGCATAGTTTGCGGATGTATGTGCCTGCTTCACAGTCGACTGTGTAGAGTACGAGGTCTTCCTCGCGTTCGAGGTATTTGGTTGAGTAGATGCGGCGTGTTCGGAGTTCTCTTTTGACTGCGGATTTCAGCGGGGGGCGCTGGTAGATTTCGGTCTCGAAATAGGCCAGTGTCTTTTTGATTTGGCTGTTTGTTGTGTCGCCGTGTAGTTTCATCACTGCGGCGTATTGTTTGCCTGCAAGAAGCAGTCCTTGGAGTACTTTGGTTCCTTCTTCGAGGCCGATCGGCAGTACGCCTGTGACGTTGGGGTCTAGTGTCCCGCTGTGCCCGGTTTTTTTGAGGTGGAATATGTCTTTGACCCAGGCGCTGACCTGGTGTGATGTGGGGCCTGCGGGTTTGTCGACGTTGGCTATTCCTTTCCTGATGTGTTCTTCTATTGGGCGTTGTTCTGGGGGGCAGCCGTATTTCTGGTCGGTCTGCTCCTCGGATTTGACTAGAATCCGTTCTTCCATCGGTTGAGCACCCCGGGGGGTTTTTTATGCTAGTTTAAGTTCTGCCAGTTCCTGGGGGACGTCTTTTCCTTTGACGACCCATGGCGTGGGTTCGAGGTGGCTGCCGGAGACTTTGGTTTCGCTAAAGCCTTTCCCAGCGACTATGTAGCCGCCCCCTGTTTTACCGGTTATTGCGCAGTATCTGCCTGCGTCGCGGCCTCTTGTTTTCCTGCATACCCTGCCGGTGTCAAGTAACGCCATTTTTGTGGACTACCATTAGGGAGGACGCCTATAAAAAGGTCTTATTATTTGCTTTGACCTAATTAGGTTTTGTGGGATGAATTCGAATCCTAGGCCTGCCGCCAGGAGGGAGGAGCGTATGTATGATAGTGAAGGGTGGATGAAGGTTTTTGATACGAATGAGGCTTTAGAGGCTAATGAGAAGACTAAGGCGTCTAAGCCTGAGGCTAAGGCTAACCCCAGCGTCGAGAAGTGGAAGAAGGTTTTCTGAGGTCACCAGAACAGGAAGTGGAGTATCTGCTCTAGTATCTCGGCAAGCCGGTCAAATTTCGTGTTTGTGCGCTTGATTATCGGGGTTGTGGTGGTTGTTGGAAGGGTGGTTGTCGTGGTTTCTACTGTGGTTGCGGTGGTTGACGAGGTTTCCACTGTTGTTGTGGTCGTTTCAGAGGTTGTTGTCGGCTCTTCCGGGGATTTGCATGCGCCGTTTTCGCATATCCGGTCCGGGGAGCAGACTTCGACGGTCACATTTTCTGTCATGTCAACGCATATGGAATCTACGGTTCCCGGATTTATGCAGCGGCCCCAGTGGAGTATCTGGTACACGGCGTCTTCGTTGCAGGTTGTGTTTTCGGCAAACGGAGAGGCGCAGTCAAGGTCTGAGGTGCAGTTGATAAGTTCTGGAGGGATATGTGGCATGGTTGTGGTGGTGGTTTTTGGTTGCGGGCATCTGCGGCCTTGTACTGTGAATTCTGCCCTCCCGTCCTCCAGTATCTGGTCTTGTTTTATCAGTTTTACGGTTAGGTTGTGTGTGCCTGGTCTCAGGTTGTCCCAGTCGTCTGGTCTTACGCCGAATCGAACTGATATTTCCAGGTTTCCAGCCGGGTTTTTCGTTTCGAACAGGTATTTGTCAGCGTAGAATTCAGCCTGTGTGTTCATGGTGTCGGTTGTGAACCTGGCTGAGACCCCGAAGTCTTCCTTACAGTCCACTCGGTTGCTTGAAAGCGTCACGAGCATCGCGGCGGAGGCCGTGGAAAGGCCGTATAGTGCCAGCACAGCCAATATTGTTCTTGTGAGGACTCCGGTTTTCATTGTGGGTTAAGTCTAAAGTATTCGGCGTATTTAAGCGTTCTCAGCGAAAAACAATACGTATTTATATGATGATGTCATATAATATGTGAAGGGGTTATGAGATTATGGTTTCGATACTAGAAGACAACGGGGGGGACGTCAGATTCTCCCAGGATATTGAGGAGTACATACTGGACGGGAATATGCAGTTGAAGGCCGTTAAGCTTAAAAGCGGCTTGACAGTGGACCATGAGCATTTGCATAGGCATTTCATGCCACAGCATCCGCTTTTAAAGACGCCCGAAAGCCTGAAAACCACTTTAGACCAGTTTTTCGTCCACGAGTTCAGGGAAAAACGACTGACAGTAACAGGATAGTATCGTTTTGACTTCTAGTGTGCCCGAGCAGGATGATTGCTCGGACACTTACATTTTAGCTGTTTAATCTGCAGTTTAGGGTTTTACCCTTGTTTCACCCTATTTTGACCCTATCCTAATCCTTTCTTCTTTTTAGGGGTTATTCAATTGGTATAGGAGGTGATGGGTCGTGGATGATGAGATTTTCGACAGGCTCTTAAAGGCCGAGTTTGCTGCAGAGGAGGTGAGGAGTAGGTGGCGAAACGGGGTTGGATGTGATTACGATGACATATGGGGTAATCAGGCCGGCTGCGGACATAGGCGTTGAAGTGTGCGCATGGCCGCTTATTACACAGGAGACTGTGAATCTGTTTTGGGCTGCGGTGGTCATGCTTGCTTATGCAGTGGCTGTGACGTATTAGGACTCGACGGTGGGGGGGGTTGATGGCGGGGGGAAAGAATTTTGTGCCCCGCCCAAGGGGGTGGGCGGGGACTGTTTTTTATACTGCGAAAAGAAGCCTTATGTGCTCGTCTTAACGCATGCTCCGTCCACGCACCTGTAGGGGCCTCCGCGGGTCTTGTCACACGGCCAGTCTCTGCTGTACATCATGGCGCTGTCGGAGTTCATGCAGAACCATTCGAGGAGGTTGCCGGAATCTATGCAGGAGTCGGTGTTCTGCTGTTTCAATAATCCTTCCTCCTGGGTCTTTGTAGTGCCTTTGTGGAAGACATCATTTCCTTTGTCGTTCTCGGAGCACTTTATCTCCTTGCAGTAACCTTTCCCCGCCTGCTTCATACAGGGGGTATTTGGGCCGTATAACGCCTCGCAGTCGCCTTCAGTGGAGTTAGCCCCGTTTCTGCCGCAGAAGTACTCCTTTACCGTGTGGGATCCCTTGCAGGCATCGTTGTAGCTGTTTCGTTCCGCTATCACCGAGGCTGGGATGTTGTAGGCTAGGCCGTTGTCGTAGTCTATGCAGAACGGTCCTTCGAGCGTCGTCGTTGTGGTCGTGAATCCCGCGTTCGTGCATGCTCCGCCTACGCACCTTGAGCCAGAGCCGTAGTTGTTACGGCAGTCGATGGTCCGCTGACTCGCCGAAAGGTCCTGGGGGTAGCGGCAGTACCACTCAGTCTGACTAAAGTCGCTTTCGCAGCTATCCGAGTAAGTGAGGATGACTCCCCCCGATCTTTTAACCTGTGTCGTCCCGTATATCCCTGGATTGTCGCCTCCGTCGGTCTCAATGCAACCGTTGTTGGCTTGGTTTATGGTCGTTGTTGTCGTCGTTGTGGTGGTGGTCGTCGAGGGGGCGTTAGTGCATGCTCCGCCGACACACCTTGAGCCAGAGCCGTAGTTGTTTCGGCAGTCGATGGTCCGCTGAGTCGCCGAAAGGTCCTGGGGGTAGCGGCAGTACCACTCAGTCTGGCTAAAGTCGCTTTCGCAGCCATCCGAGTT
>Ga0315294_10009315_pt1 | contig 10788 bp, 13 predicted proteins | sample YL17G13_40_MG_FD_203626 | JGI IMG/M metagenome (GOLD analysis project Ga0315294, IMG submission 203626) | Sediment microbial communities from Yellowstone Lake, YNP, Wyoming, USA - YL17G13_40 | ecosystem: Environmental > Aquatic > Freshwater > Lake > Sediment | place: USA: Wyoming | collected... | reverse complement strand
GAATATTTCATGCCTTCATGCCCCATGATGATTCCATCGCAGACACCAATGGTAAAAAACTCAAAAGGTGTTCCACCTGCCATTCGAATGCCGGTCTTAACAGCTTCTGAGATCTGATGGAGGTGGAGGTGTCCTGGAATGACTTCATTGGCTGAATTGGCAATTCCAATCATGGGTTGCTCAATCTCTTCATCCGTAAGCCCCAGGGCCTTGAAAAGAGAGCGGTGGGGTGCCCTTTCCAGACCCTTTTTCATCCTATCGGATCGCATTGTTTTTTCCTCCTTATAAATCCCTATCTTTTTTCACTTCTAACACAAGTTTCTTTTTGAAACAAGGGATGATATATTGCAGCGAATAGCTGATGGTAGATAGCAGAAAGCAAAATTAGGACAAAAAATATAAAAAGATCAGGTCGCGAGCACGAATCACTTACCCCCGAATGAGTTCGTATATTGACAAAATAAAACAAAAGCTATATTTATAATCTCAATGACTAATAACCCAGTAACGCAATGACCCAATGACTCAATGAACTCAATGACTAAATAACGCCTGGGTGGCGGAATTGGTAGACGCAAGGGACTTAAAATCCCTCGGTGGCCCCCCACCGTGCCGGTTCAAGTCCGGCCCTAGGCACCATGATTTCAATATATTAGAGGGCTCTTCGGAGCCCTTCTTTTTTGCCTCATTATAGGGGGGTGAGTTGTTGAGACGGCTTAAACAGGCACTTGGATGAGATAAATTAGATATCTGAGTGATACGGATGTGATGTGAAATTCGGGAGTTATGGCCAGCGGTAAGTGGGGAAGTGTGCCAAAAGGGACAGAAAACAGGGAAATTCGTTCCGAATTAATGAGATTTTTTTAGAAATCGCCAACAAAAACGTGTGGATGGCCCGAATTTGGGTGTACGTACTGAAAAAAAGTATTTTTGAGATAATGAGATTTTTTGAGCTTGTGAAATTTTCAGGTTTTGACCCTTCATACCGCATTCTAAAGCTTATTTATCCTTAACCTCTGTACCCAGGTGAGTGTCGACGCGTGGTTTCTTTTCAGCAGGGTCAAGAACCTTCAAAAGACTCTTCAACGCTTTCAACTTCGTTAAGTCACCCTCATTATATATCCTCTGGAGCTGTGTTTTCATTACGTAAAGCGGAGAAGTTTTATCACCCACGAGAGAATCTATCATTTCCTGAAATTTCCGATGTTTCATTCCCAAGGTCATATTCATAAAGCTGTCAATATCCTCGGAGCTGACAATTCCTCTCTCAAAAAAGTAACGCATCAACCTCATTTCGGCATCGGTTAAACCTTCATGAATAAGGGTAGACTCAATACTCGTAGCCACAACTTTTTCCGCGAGACTCTTAAGACTTCCCCATCCCAGCCAATCTACGCCTACACCTGCCTTTTGGGCAATTTTATTTATAGTTGCTGGTTTGGGGAGCTTCCCCGACTCATAACTTTGGTAGGCTCGAAGGGAGATTCCTAAAAACTTAGCGTATTCCTTCTGTGTGGCATTTCCCCTCAATTTTCTAAGTCTTTGAGCAAACCGGGGATGTCCTGCCATTTGGAAAAATCGTGGAGGTTTTTTTGATTTAATACGCATATTTAATACGCTTTAAAAATTTATCTTGACAAAAGCAAAATTATTGCGTATTATTTTTCTATGAAGAAATTCAAACCAGAAAATCATCAAAGAATATTGGGAATGCTAAAATTAATCGCATCGTCTAAGGGACTTCGCATTAAAGACTTGGCTCGTCAAAACGGGCTGTCGTCTACTGCTATTTATAATCCGTTGTACGCGGATTGGCCGAAAGGCGAACGAATTCTCGCCAATATTTTAAGCGTTGAACCTCAAGAACTTTGGGCGTCGCGCTACGACTCTGAAGGCCGACGAAAGGATAACATAAGAGGCAGCAAATCGAAAGGAAAAAATAGAGAGGTTAAAGGAAAAATTTCAGATGTCGATGAAGCCAAGTAAGTCAATTTTTTTAACAAAAGCCGATTACGAAATCATGGAAGGGATTTTTTTAAAGTCTCTCTCCGTGCGGGAAAAAAAGACTCTGCAAAAACTGAACCCTTTTCGGGTTGAGCGAAATGATTTGATCCGGGAGTTCTCGGGTCGCGGGGTCAGGCAGAGTTTGCTGGCCCACGTCAGTGGAATTTCCACAGCCCAGATTGGGAGGATCGTCGGGGCATAGTGACTTCATTGGGAGATGTTGGGGCACGGGGCGGGGAAGAAAGGAGGTTTGAGATGGCTACCAAAGGGAAAAAAAGTTTAAGTAATTTTCGGAAAGACGAAATCCTACGTAAGTACAAGGAAATTTTAACGTGCGGGAACAAAGAAATGGTTGATGCCTATGCGGCCTTGATCGAGGACCAGGTTAGGATCTTAAGGTTAAGGAAGAAAAAATGATTTTAAAAATTCAAAGGGTATTGGAAAAGTTAATGGCCGCCCCGCTCCGAGGGGCCTAATGTCGGAGCCTCCTTTCGAAATTCCCAGCCGGTGAGGGAAAGGGGATCACCGGGATATGTTCATGTGGAGGTCCTGGGGGTTCGTTTGATACCTCCTTTCGGATCTCTGGGGCCGCCCACAATTTCAAAGTTATTTTTATTGTTTTTATGACATTAGATACTTTTATGACATTGGATGTTTTTATATCATTTTTTAAAGGAGGAGAGCATGAACTGGCTGGCCGACTGGTTTGAAATTTTCAAAGTTGGCACTCATACAAGCTCGGAGGGGGATACACGGGAGTGGACCCTAAAAGACCTGGAGAAAATCGCATCATTATATGATCCGGCCAACCACGAGGCCCCGATCGTTATCGGCCATCCTGAGCACGACTCCCCGGCCTACGGGTGGATCGAGGCTCTGAAGGTCGAAGGTGATCGCCTCCTGGCCAAGCCCAAACAGCTTGTGGAAGATTTTAAAGAATGGGTCCGCGATGGTCGCTATAAAAAAGTTAGTTGCGCCTTATACCCCGATTTCACTCTTCGCCATGTTGGATTTTTAGGAGCCATTCCCCCCGCAGTGAAGGGACTTGTGGGGTTTGAAGAGAGGGAGGGAATCACGATTTATTTTTCAGATTTGAAAGGAGGATTGGAAATGTCAAATTTAAGGGATGATCCGGGAAAGGAAATTGAGAAGCGAATTAAGGAGGTCCAACGGGATCCTCGCTCGCACGTCAACAAATATGGTATTCGATTTTCGGAGGACATCACATATTGGCAGGCGTACAATTGCGTCTGTGAGGAGGACCCCGAACTGGCGCGGCAATTCGCCGAAAGCTTGCGACCTAAGGTTACCGAGAGGGAGAGGAAGGCGCTCGTGGCGGGAGAAAAAATCGTTGATCTCATTAACGCTAAAATGAAGAAAAATAAGGCGCTAAGCTACTCGGAAGCCTTGACTGAGACCCAGCGAGAGAACAAGACTCTTATTCTTGAATTTCTCGGAAAATAAGAACAATTTGCTGTCAAGATTCTCTTGATGGTTAATAACAACTTTCGAAGGGAGGAGAAAATGTTGAAACAGAGCGAGATTATGGAGATAAGAGAGGCAGATTCAAAAAAATTGGGCAAGGCAGATGCCGTTACCGATGAAGTCGTGGGAAAAAGGACCGGAGAGATTCGAAAAAAAGGTCAAATTTTAAGGGATAAACTTCAGGAAAAAATCGATAAAAAGGTCGAAGTCCTTTCCCTTCCTTATTCGAAAGCCGAAACTTTGGAACTGGCTCTGGATGCCCTTGAGGAAAATCGAAAAAAATGGTTCTTCGATGAGCTCCTGGTGCCCCACCTAAAAGATTGCCAGGTTGGGAGGAGCACTTTTTTGGATCCTAATTCTGTGAGATTGCATTTGTTCGCTGAGCGGAACATTTTTAAGCTGGCTTATCAGATCATCACTGAAAATGATATTAAGGCGGGGATAGCGATGCTGCCAGATCCCGACATTGGCATTTCGAGTTCTGATAGGGCTGCACAAATCAAAAAGTTGGATGGGGAGATCGCGGCACTGGAAGCGGAGGTTGAAAATTTAAAAAAGTTATAGAACCAGGGAGGACATATGGCTGGAATCACCTTAACCATCGATGTTGATGACAAAGGCACAGTCAAGGTCAAACAATTCGCCGACGAGGCGAAAAGGGCGATGAAAGAGATGACCGACGGCCCAAAGGCGGCCCAGGGCCCCCTTGCCTCGCTTCAGGAGGGCTGGATCGGGATTACCGCCAAGGTTGCCATTGCCACCGCTGCCTTCTATGCCGCGAAGAGAATGATCTACGATACCGGCAAAGAGATCGCCTCCGCAGGAAACGATATTGAAAGAATGTCTCGCACCTTCAATATGTCCACAGATGATCTTCAAAAATGGTCTTTTGCCGCCCGGATGGCAGATGTAGATATACAGGGGTTTGGTGAAGGATTTAGATTCCTTACTCGTTCGATAGGGGAAGCGCTTCAGGGCTCGGGCGATGCGGCCAAGGCATTCAACATTCTGGGGATCAATCTCAAAGACACTACAGGCAGGACCAAAGACCAACAGACCGTCATGATGGAGGTCATCGGAACTCTTGAAAAATTTGCCGATGGAGTAAATCGGGACGCTTTGATGCTTGCCGTTTTTGGGCGCGGCTGGATGAGCGTCAAACCGTTAGTTGATCAAGGCACCAAAGCCATCGAGGAGAATAAAAAAGAAGCTGAAAGGCTCAATGCCATCCTCGGCAAAGATACCAGTAGGGCCCTCTCAGAATCGGAAGATGCCTTCAAAAAATGGGAGATGGTGTGGAAAGTTGCCAAGGCCGAAACCTTCCAACCTATGACTACAATTTTTACGAGTATGCTTGAAAGAGTCCTGGCGTTGAGAAATGCGTTTAAGGAAAGTGGTTTTAGGGGAGTGTTTCAGGATATCCTCGCTGCGCAGGAAGAGCAGAGGATTAATGTCCTTCCTGGTGCAGCATGGACAAAAGGATGGGTGGCCGGATGGACGCCGCCTGTTGCCAAACCAAAACCCGAAGCGCCAGGACTTCCGACTGGCAAGGAATCCGACAGCATCAAAGAAGTCTTGGCGGCCTATGAGTCGGTGGTGCAGCAGGCTTCAGAATATGGCGAAGTGGTTATGGCCCAGCATGAACTTGCGGAATTGGGCTGGTCTAAAGAAAAAGATATCATCGCCCAAGTTCGCGAGGAGATCGCAAACCTCGAGCGCGAAACCAACGAATGGGGAGAGATCACAGTTGGCCGTCAGGAGCTCGTTGAGGCGGGCTGGGCGGCCACAGCGAAGGCCGAGGAAGAGGCCATTCGAGAGGGCATCGAAAATGCCAAGCTCCTTCATCAGGGTTGGCTTGAGGCTTACGCCGAAACCCCGAATACGATCAGGGATATTTTGAGAATGGAATCAACCTGGCAAGAACTCGGAAATACGATCAACTCGGTCTGGAGTCAGAACGTGACTGGGATTCTAAAAGGGACAACCACAGTCGCCGATGCCTTCAAAAACATGGCAACGGGAATGGGCGATGCCTTCATCAGTTCAGTAACAAAAATGATCACCAACTGGATTCTTTTTCAAAATGTCCAGGGGACATATAAATCTGGAGCGGGTTTAATCGGCACGATTGGCTCCTGGTTTGGAGCCAAAGAAGGCGGTATTCTTCCCGGAAGCTGGGAGCCCATTCAAGCTTTCGGACAAGGCGGCATGGTCACAAGGCCCACTCTTGGCATGATAGGAGAAGGCGGCGGCCCCGAGGCCGTCATTCCCTTGAAGGGCGGGAAAATACCCGTTGAAGGGGGTCGCGGCGATACCTATGTCAATAATACTTACATCCAAGCCACAGATGTCGATTCCTTCGCCAGGCGTTATGGAGGCGTGATTGAGAGTATTTATTTTAAAGCCAAGAGATTTAATAAAGTGTCGATGAGAGGGCAATAATGAAAGATCTTAGTTGGACTGAAAGAGGAAACAAGAAACAAATCTATCATAGGGTGCGAGTTTATTTATCGAAGGATGAGGTCAAAATGACGAGGCGACAGGCTGAGGACCTTGGGCTTTCGGTCCCCGCCTATCTTAGGATGTTAATTCGTGAAGAAGGCGGTTTAGTTGGCAGGGGGCATGGATTCAAAAGGGAGGACCTTCCATAAGGGGAAGGGTAGGGTTATTGGAATGAGATGTAGAAAAGGCGTCCTGGGGGCAGTAACAAGCGTGTAAACGCCACTTGAGGGAGGGATATGTGGTGGAAATCATAGTTCAGTGTGAATATTGTGGAAAGGACATTCCAAACCCGCGAGAATGCCAAGGCCAGGTTATTCAACGGTTTTGTTCTGATCTGTGCCGATTTCGGTTTCATAATCGTAGGAGATTAGGGATTTTTGATGAATTAAAGGCTCTGCTCCGAAAGTCGGGCTATTTGGCGGAAGAGAGAAGGAGAAAAAAATGAAGGAAAGCGGGGCGGCCAGCAAAAAACGCTACGGGGTGCAGAGGGGAGAGCCTGGGTGTCGTGAGGTTACCCGGATTGTGAATGGTGAACCCGTCACAGAAAATCTCCCCGTGGCTCTGGCCTCCCCGTCTTCTTCTTTGCTTCCGGCCATCATTCCGGAGCAAACCAACACAATTGCCCTCTCGCCTTACGATAAAATCGCCCATTACCGTTTCGCTTTACTTAATGCGCTTTGGGAAGAGATATCTCAAAACCCTAAACTAAAAAAATGGAAAATTATCAAACAATTTCTTAGAGGATTTAATTCCGGGGCGCTTTTGCCAGATATTTTTAAGAACCTTAAAAAAATTTCACGTCCAACGCTGTATCGCTGGATAAAGGATTACAAGGAAGGCGGCATCGACGCCCTTGTGCCCCAGTACCGTGGCCCTCACGCTTCAGAAATTCTGCCTGATGAAAAAGATTTCCTCCTTAAATTCCTTCTTAATCAAAACAAGCCTAAAATCTCCGACGGCATCCGCGAGTGCAAACGATATCTCGGAGAATACTCTATTTCCGGCTCGTCCAGGCTCAGGAGATTTGTCAATGAGTTCAAAACTCAATATCACGACATCTGGACGCTCAGACGCAGCGGCGAGAAAGCCTGGAACGATGAAGACGCGCTCTATCAAGACCGAGACCCCATGCTTCTCAACGTCGGCGATGTCATCGTGGGGGATGGGCATAAATTAAATCTGAATGTCATCAATCCTCTGACCGGAAAAAAAAGGCGGGCCGTATTGATCCTCTTCTGGGATTGGGCGAGCACCATGCCTCTCGGATGGGAGATTGCGTTTTCCGAAAACATCCAATGCATCGCTTCGGCGCTTAGAAACGCCCTGCTCTTCCTCGGGAAGATCCCTGGAAACATTTACATCGACAACGGGCGAGCTTTTCTCGCCAAAATATTCACCCGAAAAATCAGAATCGAAGAAACCGAGATCCCCGGCATGATCGCACGGTTAGGTTCCCAATACCGCAGGGCCATGCCTTATCATGGCCAGTCGAAACCCATCGAGCGCTTCTTCCTTATTATTAATGATAGGCTGGAACGACGCCTGCCTTCCTATACCGGGGCCTCTATTAATGATAAGCCGGCCTACCTGCTCAGAAACGAAAAACTGGCGAAACAACTGCACGATAACTGGGTCCCCACGGTCGATGACGTATCCAATATCATGCTTCAGTGGCGAGAGGAATATATAGATGAACCAAGGCCCCGCCGCCAGGGCCTCACGGCCAGGCAGATGTTTGACGATGGTAAGGGCGCAGGTCTCGATCCGAAGGCCCTATGCTTCTTAATGATGGCCGTAGAAGTCAAGAGGGTTAGCCGAAGCCGTTTCACCTTTGCCGGTATTGATTGGGAAGGCCCCTGCATCTACGGATACAAAGGAAAAATTCTTATCCGCTATTCTCTTTCCGATTTCAGCAAAATCTACGTCTTCGATACAAATGACCGATATATGGGAGAGGTGACACAATGCGGCAAGGCCGATCCCATCAAGGACTGGCAGGCGGCCAAACAGATTATCGCCACAAGGAGGAAGTACAAGAAACATAGCAAAGAATTAGCTGCCTTTCTGGTCGAGGGGCGGAGAAATCCCGATCTCATCGAATACATCGAGGCCGAGGACGCGAAGAAGCAAAAGGTCTTGCCCTTCAGGCCGTTTTCCGATAAACCCGAAAGCTCCGAGGCCGAATCTCAAAGGGAAAGCGAAGATCGGAACATTGAAATCCATCCGGAGTTGGGTCTGAGTTGGTGGGCCAATGCCCCTTTACCTGATAGCAACTCCAAGAGATATGATTTTTATTGTGAGATTGGAGCGGAAAATCCCGGCGCGTTAACGACTCGCGATTGGGCGTGGATCGAAGATTACGAGCGGTCGGATGAGTGGAATCTATATTACACTGGCAAAAATCCCATTTCGAAAATTTCGCAAATCAAAGGAGCGGAAGATGAAACACAAATTTGTCTTCACCAAGAGCGTCAGACAATTCCATGATGGGATCGGTCACATAACCCATAAGCACAAAGGGATTGAGAGGATGTTGCTGGTCATTGGAGAACCGGGCCTCGGCAAAACGGAGGCGGCTTTGTACTATGCTGCCCACAATCCCGATACCGTTTTCATTCGGACGTATGAGTTGATGTCAGGCCCCTGGTTATGTCAAACCATTTTGTTCGAGCTCGGGCAAGAACCATGTTATAGGTCAAAGAAAAATATCGAGCTTATCGTCGAGATCCTGAGAGTTAAACCGCGGGTGATCATTTTCGATGAGATAGATCGATTTGCACGGAAGCCCGAAATTCTTGAGACCTTGAGGGACCTGCACGATACAGCTTACTGCCCTATGGTGTTCGTGGGTGAGGAGATGGCGGATAAGAAGCTGATACACAACCGAAGGCTTTACCGTAGATTTGTTGAGACGATACATTTTCAGAAGCTTGACCTCGATGGTGTGCGGGATTTCCTTTCGGAGGTGTCCGAGATCAAATACCAGGAAGATGCGGTACAGAGAATTGCAGCCAATACCAAAGGTAAGATCAGCGACATTATGACGGCAATTGTTCACGCCGAAAGGGTCGCTGGGGTAAGCGGAGCAAAGTCAGTGCGGGCGGTGGATTTAAAATGAAAGGGCGTCTAAAAATCGTCAGTGAAGCAATCTCTTTGAAGGGTGGATTTTTTTCGGCGAAACAGATTGCTAAGGAAACTTCAATCGATTTTAAAGACGTGCAGATCGTTCTTGATAGGCTCTTCAGGGAAGGGATGGTCCAGCGGTTTGATCTTATCCCTAATCCCGGCGAAGGGGCACCTCTGCGTGGTAGGCCCAAGAAAAGGACGATATATCAGATTGCAGACGGGAGAAGTTTTGTAAATCGATTTAAGCCAAAGCTCAAGCCTGACACGGCAGCTGATCGTATGTGGAAGGTGATTCGGGGTAAGCGAGACTTTAGCATAAAGGATTTGGTTGTCCTGGCCGAGGTGAAAAGAGAAAATGCACGCTGGTTTGTTAAGATGCTATATCGTGCAAGGTATATCTCGCCGTCAAAATCAGGCGGCCCAGGCGTCGAATGGTCGCTCATTAAGATCAAAGATCCTGGACCGAAAAGGCCCTATCTCGGCAATGTGGCGAGGCCCAGGCAATGATAAAAAAGTTGGAAGAAATTGCTTCTTTTGAGAGGTCAGAAGAGGCTTTAAAATAGCGTTACAAACTTTTCACAAGCTAACCCAAGGATGTTCAAATATGAACATTTTTGGGTATCGGTGTTTCCAAAACAGCGAAAATCTCATTAATTCGGAAAAAATCTCAAACCTCGTGTCAAACTATAGCAGTTTTATCTCGCTTATCACAGCCACGAAAAACTCCAACCGCTGGTTGGAGAAATCAGTTGGGCCAAGCACCTGGTTATTCTGGGCAAGTGCAAGGACCCCCTCGAACGTGAGTTCTACATCCGTATGACCAAAAAATTCGGCTGGACCAAGAACGTCCTCATCCACCAGATCGAAAACCAGAGCTACGAGAAGACCCTAATCGGTCAGACCAATTTCGACAAGGCCCTGACGCCTAAGCTGCGCGCTCAGGCAAGGCTGGCCGTCAGGGACGAGTACACCTTCGACTTTCTCGAACTCGGCCATGAACATGCCGAGCGCGAGCTGGAGCGTGCGCTGGTGGGCCGAATCGAGCAGTTTCTGCGCGCCATGGGCGGCCTTTTCGCTTTCGTCGGCAGCCAATACCGGCTGGAGGTGGACGGCCGGGAGTTCTTCATTGATCTCTTGTTCTACCATCGGCGACTTCGGTGCCTGGTTGCCATTGAACTCAAGGTAGGAGAGTTCCAGCCGGAGTTCGTTGGAAAGATGCAGTTCTATCTGACTGCGCTCGACCGTCAGGTGCGGGAGAAGGGCGAGAATCCCTCTATCAGCATCATCCTCTGCAAGGGAAAGCGCCGCACCATTGTCGAGTATGCCCTTCATGATGCGACCAAACCGATTGGGGTGGCCACCTACCGCATCGTCAAGCGTCTGCCCAAAGAACTTAAGGGGCAATTGCCGGGGCCGGAAGAGATCGCCAAGCTTTTGGAGGATGGGGGATGAACGAGGCAATGGAATCGCTGGCGAAAATTATGCATTTGCGGTTTCCCCTTACGCCTACCGCCTTGCGTTTCACGGTAGGGTATTAACGCTATGTGATAACGTTCACGACATCGTGGACAAATTTAATGTTCAGGACATCGTGGAAAAACGCTCTTTGACAATCGAATAGCCACAGCCCGTTATATCATGAACACCTATTTCATATTTAAGGAGGTGTTC
>Ga0315294_10009314_pt1 | contig 10788 bp, 12 predicted proteins | sample YL17G13_40_MG_FD_203626 | JGI IMG/M metagenome (GOLD analysis project Ga0315294, IMG submission 203626) | Sediment microbial communities from Yellowstone Lake, YNP, Wyoming, USA - YL17G13_40 | ecosystem: Environmental > Aquatic > Freshwater > Lake > Sediment | place: USA: Wyoming | collected... | reverse complement strand
TATTTCCGGGCAGAGGTCTTGGCGGCCGTGACCAATGGGGCCACCCTATTTCTGGTAGCTTTATGGATCTTCTATGAAGCCATAGGCAGGATAATGTCACCAGAGCCGGTGAAAAGTCTAGAGATGTTTTTTATTGCCTTAGTCGGCTTGGTGGTCAATCTGATAGTTTTATTGAAGTTAAAAGGAGCTACCCAACAGAGCCTGAATATAAAAAGTGCATTCTTGCACGTGTTAGGAGATATGTTAAGCTCAGTGGGGGTGATTGCGGGCGGAATCATCATGTTGGTTACTGGATTTTATATCGTCGATCCGATCATCAGCATATTGATCGGACTGATCATCTTAAGGGGAGCATTTGGGGTGATCCGAGAGTGTAGTGATATCCTTTTGGAAGGAGTTCCCCGAAATATCAAACTCAGCGAGGTGGAGAAAATTTTGAAACAGGTCACCGGAGTGGTGGATATACACGATCTGCATGTTTGGAGCATATCGTCTGCTCATCCGGCTTTATCTGCTCACGTAGTGGTGGAGGAACAGACCACCCACTCCACCAAAGAGATATTGGACGGGATTCAAGCCCAGGTGAAGGAGAAATTCAACATAGAGCACCTCACCATACAATTTGAGTGTTTGTGTTGTGGGATGCAAAAGGTGGAATGTATTTTGAGTGAAAGAAGGAGATAGTTCAAGACCGCTTCGACAAACAGTTCTTAAATCGTGGACGTATCAAAAAGCGAGAAAGATATTATGAACTTTGCCAAATCCGGAGACAAAAAATCCTTAAAGGCAAAGGAAAAGGAAGTTGACTCCAAGAATGCTCAATTAAAATCTGAACGACCAAGCTTAGGCGCAGAAGATGAAGCTCTGCTTCAGATAATAGAAAGTGCAAAGAAAGGAGACCAGTCTGCTTTCCAGAAGATAGTGGACAAATACCGGACTCAGGTAGCCAGCATCGCCTATAAGATGGTGGGGGACTATGAGGACGCCAAGGATATTTCCCAGATAGTATTTGTAAAGACTTATCAGAATTTAAAGGATTTTGACACCACCAAAAAGTTGTCCACCTGGCTTTACCGGATCACCATAAACGCTTCCATCGACTTTATCCGGAAGCACAAAAAACACAAACATGAGCTTTTGGATAACATCTTTGGAGAGCTAAGGGAAAAGAAGGGAGACGTAGAAAAGCTTTATCAGAGAAGCCTGATAAATTGGGCCATTAAAAGTTCTATGGAGGCGCTTAATTCCAGGCAGAAAGCAGTTTTTGTTCTGCGTGATCTGGAAGGACTGGATATAAAAGAGGTAGCTCAGATAACGGGCATGCCACAAGCGACAGTGCGGTGGTATTTACATAGAGCCAGATCCAAACTCAGAGGCGAATTGACTAGACATCACCCACAACTCTTAAAGAAGATGGGGATAAAACATGAGGTGCAGAAAGGTTAAGAAGGCAATAGTCAATTATGCTGATCTGGATCAATCCCAAAAAAAGAGGCTGGATGAGCATCTGAATTCTTGTCCTGAGTGTCTTTCCGAATTTCACCTTCATCAAAGTTCCTTAAATCTGGTCAAAGAGATGATCAGCTTTGAGGAGCCGGAGGATTTTTGGCAAGACTACCAGGTGGATGTGAAAAGAAAGATTCCATCTTCTTCTCTATGGCAAAAGCTTTTGGGAAAGATGGAAAATTTAGCCAGCCTCATCAAAACCCCACTTTTTGGTCCCATCCCCGCTTATGTATTCCCTGTTATCGTTTTATTATTCTTAGCTATGGGTCTTTTTCCAGCCCTTTCTACTTCTAAACACTCAGGCGGTTTCGATAACAACCTGGTGGTTTACGAAGGAGAATTGCTTTCAGCAGTTGATGATGGCGGGGTGACCATTTATACGGTGGGGAATAAGTAGGGTTTCATCCGAATTTTCGGATCCTAAAGGGAAAGTCTTAAAAAAGATCGGCATTGACCTTAAAGCCAAAAAAGAAAAGGTAAGATATCTGAAATTTGCTAACGTTTCCTAAGAAGATGAAGTTAAGTCAGAACAAAGTCAAAGTTGGCGTTTGGCTGGTGGCGGTCATTGTTTTCCTTTGGGGCTGTCAAAAAAGCTCTCTGGAGGGGATGGAGAAGGATTTAGCTTTTGTGACGAAGAAGGTCGGTCCCTCTGTCGCTTGCATCGTGGCTAAAAATGAAAGCTCCGGCAAAGTTACCATAGGCTCGGGAGTTGTTTTGAAAGAGGGGTACATCCTCACCACCGAGAATATCTTGGACAATGTGGACAACATCACGGTAAAATTGCAAAATGGACAGGTGATCACTGATGACAAGGTCAAAAAGATATTTTGTGATTTTGCAACCAATATAAGTCTCATTCAAGTGGAAGCAAAGGACTTAACACCTGTTGAAATTATGGAGGAGGAGATCCCCAATGGGACTTTGGGGATCGCTTTAGGCAATACCAACTATTCCAAAGGTTTGCAGGTGAGTTTAGGCACCGTGTCACATTCTTGGATAGGAGGGGCGGATGCCTACGATGAAAATTTATTGATCTGGAACGGGGCTAAAGTTTCTTACCCTGGCGGCACCCCGGTCTTCAATTCCAAAGGCGAACTGTTAGGGATAACCGACGGTAAGCCCAAGGAAGAGGATGGGGTGATGTTTATGGTGCCGGCGGCAACCTGTCTCCAGGTGAGCGAAGTGTTAAAAAAAGACGGCGAGGTGAAGAGAGGGTGGATCGGAATTTTCTCCGAAGGGGGGTGTAGTGAATCTGGAAAAGCTGAGGTTGGGTCTGGAGTTTTGATAACTGAAATCGTAAAAGAGGGTCCGGCTTTTAAATCTGGTTTAGAAGCTGGAGACCGGATCGTTAAGTTTAACGGAGAGCTCATCAAAACCTCAGCTCAACTGCGAAAATTAATCTCCTCCTCCCAGGTGGGTTCTCAGGTGATCTTAAGCATTATTCGAAATGGGGAGCTGAAAGAAAGAGAAGTCGTCATTAAAACTGGGGAATATGACAGCTTGGGAATGAGAAGATGTCCTCACCGATCTATTTGAGAATTCCTTACGGGAACTTTTCAGGATTTCAATTGTATATTAATAAAAGCGATGGCTAACCGGTGCCAAAGTCCGGGTTGGTTTATAATTTTCTATCTTTGTGTTTTCTAAGACAAAAGGTCAAAACCATTTAAAAACAAGGAGGTAAGAATGGCTATAGATCCCATTTGCCTCATGGAGATAGACGAGAAGGAGGCGCCTGCTAAGAGCGTCCACAATGGTCAAACCTTTTATTTTTGCGCCCAGAGCTGTAAGAAGAAGTTTGAGGAGGATCCGGAAAAATACATAGATGTAGAGGAAAAAGAGTAAACCCACAAGATTTATTGACTCACCGATTTTAAACCAATTTTAACCAGATTGAGGGTCGGGACATATTTATCCCGACCCTCTTGGTATCCGACGGTTCGACTTTTCGCTCACCATCCCGAGTAAAATCGAGGGATCGAAGGGCAAAGCCGAAGAGAACAAAGTCGAACCGTGAAATGGAGAGGAAACAGGGTGAAGTCTGAATTAACGAAATCGAGAACTTTAGTCTTTTTACCTTTCTTTGTTTTCTGTTTTCCTTTATTTGCCGGTCTTGAGATGCATTTACACAAGAGAACATTATCCCCATTGCGAGCGACTGAAAGGAGCGAAGTCCCGCCGTTGGCGGGACTTCGTCGCTTCGCTCCTCGCAATGGCATGTTACTTAATGCGTTTGTATTATTGATGCTCGCAAAATACAATGACAACTAAAGCTATGTCGATACGGTCGAGCTTGCAGACCCAATAATTTTCTCTCCCTTGACGGGAGAGGATAAAGGAGAGGTGAGACAAGTCATTCCAGAAGGAAATCACTCCGAAGGCTAAGAGGGTGTTACCTAACCTCTTGGGAACAAGGAGAATAGAAGGACTTAAATTTAAGAGACCCCTCCCCTTAATCCCCTCCCACACAGGGGAGGGGAAATTCGTATGAATGCTTCGCATATGGAAAAATAGTAGGAATGCCCAAAAACAAAAGCAAACAAGTTATGTCAATCATGCTACTTAATGTCACTTGAAAATGCAAAACTCAATAATCCGTTTTATGTGAGGTTATTCTTTAGTGATGAATAAAAAATAAGAAAAATTGAAGTCACTGGAGGTGAACTCATGAGAGTTAGAGTAGATACTGAACTCTGTTCCGGCGACGAGATCTGCACTCAGGTATGCCCGGAGATTTTTGAAATGGAAGGTGACAAAGCCATTGCAAAAATCGAGGAAGTTCCAGATAATCTGAAGCAGTGCGCCAAGGAGGCGAGAGACTCTTGTCCTTCCGAGGCAATAATTATTGAGGAATAGGAAAAATTGGAAAGGAGGAAAAAACATGTTTGGTCATGAAGGAATGATGTGGGGATTCGGATGGTGGTGGTGGATGATTTTCTGGATAGCAGTTATTGTCGGGCTTATTTTCTTGGTCAAGTGGCTGGTGGAGCAAGGAAGAACAGATAGAAAGACATCTCAACCTGAAGAAAGTGCTTTGGATATTCTCAAGAAGAGATACGCCAAAGGGGAGATCAACAAGGAGGAGTTTGAGCAGAAGAAAAGGGACCTGATGGGTTAGATATGGATATTCTGCTCTGAAGAAGGTTAAGAATTAGGTGAATCGAGGTAAATAAAATGAAAGTCACAATATATTCAGCACCTACTTGAGTCGACTGTGAAGCCGCGAAAAGGTTCTTTTCGGAAAAGGGTGTTGAGTTTGAGGACAAGAATGTGGAGGATCCCAAATTCAGAGATGAGTTGGTGCGAAAATATGGCAGGATAGCGACACCAACCATTATCATTGACCATGAAGCCATCTTGGGTTTCGGAATAAACAAAGAAAAGATCGTGAAAAAAATTAAACCTGGAGAGGAGGTGAAATGATGAAAAGATACTGGAAAACCATAGGAGCTATCTCTTTCATCCTTGTCATGGTCGTCTTATTCTGGACCTTAAGTTTTTCACAGCCACAAAAAGGGACCATGCAACAGAAGGGTACGATGGGGGACATGATGGGAAGCATGGACAAGATGATGGAGCAGTCCAACCAGATGATGAAGCACATGGACACCATGATGGGACCGGGGATGAACTCCAGTTGCATGGGCATGATGAACGTGAACCAAATGGGAATGATGATGCATAACATGTCCCAGAATATGAAGAGCATGATGGAGAATATGGATTCCATGCTGAAAAACCAGGAGATGATGAAAGACGACGTGATGAAGACCCACATGGAAGAGATGCGGGAACACATGAAGATGATGACCGAGCACATGCAGGGTGCCATGAATAACATACAGGAGATGAGCAAGAAAATGGAGGGGATGGAGGCTAAGTAATACTGATAGGTTGAAAATCCCACTGAAGGCATGACTACCTTACCCCTTTGCCCCCTCTCCATTTCATGGAGAGGGGGTCGGGGGTGAGGTCTCAATTAACGAAAGTGAAAACTTTTGTATTTTTAACTTTTCGGTCAACCGTTTTCCTTTTTATCAGCCTTAAGATGCATTCGCCCAAGTGAACATTTCTATGCAATCTGAAGTCGGAAACGTTTAGTCACAAAACCAGGTAGCGAATTAGGATATGGCTAAGGATTTAGTTTGTGGAATGGAAGTAATAAAAGAGGAGACCGCCCCAATCTCGAATTACAAGGGTAATGTATATTATTTCTGCTCAAAAAATTGCAAGAAGAAGTTTGACCAGAATCCAGAAAAATACATAAAGAAAGAAACTGATCTGAAGAGAGAAGCAGAAAAAACCTCAAGCGAAACTCAAGTTCAAAAACTTGAAAGAATAGATCTTCCCATAGTCGGAATGAGCTGCGCCAGCTGTGCCCAGACCATCGAAAAAAGTCTCTCTGAATTAAAAGGCGTGGATAAAGCCTCTGTCAACCTCGCTACCTCCAGAGCCACAGTCTCATATGACCCTCGGCAGGCAAAAGTAGAAAATTTCATCTCAGCTATTCGAAAAAGCAGCTATGACGTGGGGACTATCCCCATAGAAGTCCCCATTCAGGGGATGGACTGCGCCTCCTGCGTTCTGAAAATCGAGAAAGCTTTACTTGCCAAAAGAGGGGTAACTCAGGCGGTGGTAAATTTAGCTACCGAAAAAGCTAAGGTGGAATATCTTCCTTCAGAAACTGATTTAAATGAGATCAAAAAAGTGATAGAATCGACCGGCTATAAGGTGATGGAAATTCCTTCAGAAGAAGAGGGAAAAGACATCGAGAGGATTCAAAGGGAAAAAGAATATAAAAAGTTAAGGAAAAAATTTCTGGTCGGTTTAGTAATAAGTGTGCTAATACTCTTGGGAAGCTCCGAATGGATTCCCGGAATGCCTAAGATTTTGAGCAACTTTTTTGTGCTATGGATCTTAGCTACCCCGATTCAATTTTGGGTAGGATGGCAATTTTATCGAGGGGCGTGGGGGGCTTTCATACACAGAAATGCAGATATGAATACTCTCATAGCTGTGGGCACCTCTGCGGCTTATCTTTATAGTGTAGCGGCTACGTTATTTCCCGCCTTCTTTACCAGAGGGGGCATAGAGCCAAAGGTATATTTTGACACCTCCACTGTCATCATTACTCTAATCCTTTTGGGGAGACTTCTGGAAGCCAGAGCCAAAGGTCAGACCTCTGAGGCTATCCGAAAGCTTATAGGATTGCAAGCTAAAACCGCTCGGGTGGTCAGAAATGGGAAGGAGATAGACATTCCTGTGGAGGAGGTTTTGGCGGGAGATGTGGTGTTAGTAAGACCTGGAGAGAAGATTCCCGTAGATGGGATCATAAAAGATGGCAAATCCGCAGTGGATGAATCTATGATAACCGGAGAAAGCATCCCGACAGAAAAAGGCATAGGGGATGAGGTAATCGGAGCGACCATAAACAAGACCGGAAGTTTCAAATTTGAGGCCACCAAAGTGGGAAAGGATACCGCTTTGGCTCAAATCATAAAATTAGTCCAAGATGCTCAAGGCTCCAAAGCTCCCATACAAAGATTAGCGGACGTGATCGCTGGTTATTTTGTCCCCATTGTAATTTCTGTTGCCATTGCCACCTTCATAATCTGGTTCAATTTCGGACCAGATCCAGCCTTAACCTTTGGTCTTTTGAATTTTGTGGCGGTGATGATCATCGCCTGTCCGTGTGCTTTGGGATTGGCTACGCCCACGGCTATAATGGTGGGAACAGGTAAGGGGGCGGAAAACGGAATTCTGATAAAAGGGGGAGAGAGTCTGGAAACTGCCCATAAGATAAATGCCGTGGTTTTTGACAAGACCGGGACGTTGACCAAGGGAGAGCCGGAAGTAACGGATATAATTTCAGCCAATAATTTTACTGATGCGGAAGTGTTGAAATATGGAGCGAGTACCGAGAGAGGTTCTGAGCATCCTTTGGCAGAGGCAATCATTAAGAAGGCAACCGATCAGAAAATTGAGCTTTCCGATCCCAGAGATTTCAATGCCGTCCCGGGTTATGGAATTGAAGCTAAGATAGATGGCAAGAAAGTCCTCTTGGGCAATCTGAAACTAATGAGAGATCGGAACATAGAAATAAAAGATTTGGAGCAAAAAGCCGAAGAACTTGCGGTTGATGGCAAAACTCCCATGTATATTGCCATAGAAGGCAAGGTCGCTGGGATCATAGCGGTGGCAGATACGCTAAAAGGTAACTCGAAAAAAGCAGTGGAGGATCTTCACAAACTTGGCTTAGAAGTGATCATGCTTACCGGGGATAATAAAAGAACAGCCCAAGCCATAGCCAAGAAGGTTGGAATCGATAGGGTCCTCTCTGAGGTGCTTCCCCAAGATAAAGTTAATGAGGTTAAAAAACTGCAAAAAGAAGGGAAAGTGGTGGCTATGGTTGGTGACGGGATAAACGACGCCCCGGCTTTAGCCCAGGCGGATGTGGGAATCGCCATCGGAACCGGGACGGATGTGGCTATGGAAGCCTCGGACATAACTCTGATTAAAGGTGATCTCCAAGGTGTGGTTGCCGCTATCGAATTGAGCAAAAAGACGATCAAGACTATTAAACAAAATCTATTTTGGGCGTTTTTCTATAACACCATTGGCATTCCTATTGCGGCCGGGATTCTTTATCCTTTCTTTGGGATTTTGCTGAATCCCATCATTGCCTCGGCGGCTATGGCTTTTAGTTCGGTGTCCGTGGTTTCTAATTCACTAAGATTGCGAAGATTTAAATTCGGTTCTTCTCGGCTTTAGTGATTGAAATTTTTGATAAGAATGAAGACCTTAAGGATATAATAAACGTGAAGTCTTAATAACCTCACCCCCATGCCCCCTCTCCATTTCATGTTGAAAATCCCGCCAGAGGCGGGGGAGAGGGGGACAAAAGGGGGAGAGGTAAAGAAAGATTTATGCAGGCACAACTTTTAGTTATAATCTTCGGCGTTTTGCTTATCATTCTGGTAAACTGGTATTTTTTCTTTTCAAAAAGGAAAACGATCAAGGTGAAGGTTGAGTCTGCCGGAATTCAGAAAATAAAAGTAATCGTCAAGGGTGGCTACTCGCCGGACGTGATAGTGGTCAAGAAAGGTATCCCGGTAAGAATCAATTTTTATCGAAACGAGACTGATGACTGTTCGGATACTATCGTATTTGGCGATTTCAAAATAAGAAAACCCTTACCCGCCTTTCAAACCACTCCCATAGAGTTCACCCCCGAAAAGCCAGGCGAATACACCTTCACCTGTGGAATGGGAATGATGAGAGGAAAGCTGATCGTGGAGTAATTGTTTGCTATTTTGATTGTCGTTGCGAGTGCCGAATATAGAACCAAGACTATAGTAAGAAATTGATATTGAAAATGTTATTAAATTCAGCTATCTCAATTAATAATTACTTTGAATAGCTAAAAAAATATTATTTCTAAATAGTGCTCTGTTCAGTCTGCGCAAGTATAGCAGAAATGATTCGTCTTGATTTTTCTGAATTGAATATTCGCTTTAGATAATCTTTGAATTTTTCTTCGTTAATAGCTTTAATAGCTTTTAGAGAAGTCCGACCGTGCTCAAAACCAAGCTCTTTATTAAGATCATCATCATCTATAATAAAGAATACTGGATAAAGAGTAATAGGGTAAGATATGAAAAATAAGCTATATGAGTACCCTAACGCTGTGCCCTTTATGCAAAAATCATAGCTGAAAGGATGTGTCAACCTTAAGTTTAATCCAGTAGGTAGGTTTACTGGTCTTACTTCGCCAATGACAATATTCTTTGTTCTTTCTCCTAATAGTGCCCCTTGTTCCCTCAATATCGCAACAGGAGCCTTTAACCCACTTTCTCCTTTTATATCCTTAGGCCATAAATCGTCCATAGCAGTTCTCCCCTTAAAGGTTGAGTTTAAATAATATTGGCAAATGGTCGGATACAATACTTGAATTTGGAACGCCTTGTGAGCTTAAGAAAGATTTGGTCCCATCTGAATCAAGAATTTGTATGAAATTCTTATCAATGCAAGGTAATAACTCGGGACGTATTAAAACTTGATCAAATATATTCCAAAAATATCCGATATGTTCAGAGACATTATAATAATAAGTACCTGGTGGGCCAGGGGTTTCATCCCCGAAATAATTCCACATTGGATTATAGAAAAATGGATATTTCTCTCCTTGCACAGTTCGATTCTTTTTATTTGCAGTTCCACGAGACATCACAGCGTTGAATCCAATTGCACTTACAAGACCATGTTCAAAGGGGTTCATATTAAAATCACCAACTAAGATTGTTCTTGAATGACTTACTTCTTGTTCAACTTTTTTAATTATATCTGAAATCCTATAGCATTCACTTGTTTGACTTGGGTCGTTCCAATGGGATTTATCAGGGAAATGCATAACAGCCAATAAAATGTCTCTTAAGCCTGGAAGTGTCAAATGCCTAATTGTCAATCTGTTAGTTTCCATTTTTACTTTTAATAAATCACTTGAAAAACGTGTGAAAATTGTAATTTTTTGACAACCAATATTTGGACAATAGTAATACGAAACAGAATCTTCATTAAGTGTTCTTAGCAATATATCAGGAGAAATAGCACATTCTGCGAACATGAAAATATCAACATCAAAATTACCAGCCAGGTTCTTGATATTTGATTTAAGGGATTTCTTGTCAAGATTCCAAAACAGAAAAGTAATCATGATAAAAAGATTCCTGTCCAAATTGCAACCGATTCGGTCTCATTCGACTATGTAGGGCATGCATCCATCTGTCGTTCTTCTATCTCCTTTTTTGGTTCTTGTCAACCTTTATTTTATTCTATTTCCTCCTAAAAGTCAAGTTTTTTAATTTTACCCCAACTTTTTTCCACAACCTCCACCATGCCCCTTTTTGCTCTGCGAGGATGTTATCATCCTCGCTAAGGTGTTCAGGAACTTGGGGCATGATAACATCCCCCAAAAGCGCGTAGGCAAACCTTTATGGCTTGTCCGCAGGATCTTGAGACCAGCCCCGCCTCTGGCGGGGCTACGCTACGCAAATCCAAAATATTCTGAAGATTTTGTTCTATATTGAAATTAGTTCTTGCCATCCCGCATGAAATATTTATATTTTGTTTTCGTATGAATTTTAAGTAGACAAAGGAAATAGTCACAAACTCTGCGCCCATAGCTCAACTGGATAGAGCGACTGCCTACGGAGCAGAAGGTTGGGGGTTCAAATCCCTCTGGGCGTAGTGAAGTCTAAGAAAGTCCCACCAGAGGTGGGGCTT
>Ga0315294_10009311_pt1 | contig 10789 bp, 11 predicted proteins | sample YL17G13_40_MG_FD_203626 | JGI IMG/M metagenome (GOLD analysis project Ga0315294, IMG submission 203626) | Sediment microbial communities from Yellowstone Lake, YNP, Wyoming, USA - YL17G13_40 | ecosystem: Environmental > Aquatic > Freshwater > Lake > Sediment | place: USA: Wyoming | collected... | reverse complement strand
TCGAGGAGCCGTCGGACGGTTCCCTCGATGCGCTCCGGCGTCTCGAGCCGGCCGAGGGCGATGAGCCGCCGCATCTGCCGCACCTTGTCGTGGCGGATGTCCGGCGGCTGCGGGGCCCGGCGGTCGCGGCGGCGTTCCGCGGCCGACGGGGCGGTCTTCGGCCGGCAAGGTCCGGCCCTCGTACGCATGTCGCAGGCTTCAATGACCGGTCTCATGGCTTCGGCTCCTTTGGGCGATTACCATGCTGCCACAGGTATTATCGACAATCTACCACGGGTCCTGGGGTCCGCGCTATCGGGGACCGCCCGCCTTCCGGCATAGGGGTAACCCCGCTTTCGGGCATAGGGCGGGATTTGAGGCCGCTCGCCTTGACAGTGGCCGCTCGGGCGGATACAGTAGATGCCGCGTTGAGGGCGGCCGCTTGGGGCCGCCCTTGAGTTCGGTCGCAGCGCATACGCCCGTAGCTCAAATGGATAGAGCTTTGGTCTACGGAACCAAAGGTTGCAGGTTCGAATCCTGCCGGGCGTACCATCCTTAAGTCCTTATCGGGCGGCGAGTTACAAATTGCCGTCCTTTTTCTTTGGCTGTGGAAAACACCTCTGGATGCCTTTTTTGAGGCGTTTTTGGCTCAAGTGGGTCAAAAGTGGGTCAGTCCCACTGTTCGCCAGGATGACCCCGACCAACTCACTTTGTACCCGACGCGCTTTGGCCAAATCCTCTGGTTGCACGCTGAGGTAGTAGGTCTCAGTGGTCTTAATGTCACTGTGACCGGCCAGTTGCTGGACGACGTGGATCGGCAGCCGCTGGGCCCAGTTCGTGATGCACGAGCGCCTCAGGTCATGAATCGTATACGGCCCGACGCCCGCCTGCCGACAGAGGGTCTTAAAGCGGCGCAACTGGTTGTTGACGAGGTCCTGGCCCGTGCGCCACGCTTTTCCGGAAAGCCGCTGCCGGTAGAACTCCCACCGCGGCCCTTCTATGAAGACATAGGGACAACCTTCGGGCGCTTCGGCCTGCCACTTCGTAAGCAGCGCGACAGCCTCGTCCGGCAGGGGGATGGTGCGGCGCTCGTGGTCCTTCGGTTGCCAGGGCTGGATCGCCCCGTTCCCTTCCTTACGGCCGACGTCCACATGGCTGTTCTGAAAATCGATGTCGCCCCACGTCAGGTTCAGGGTCTCGCGGAGCCTGAGGCCCGTCGTGTAGACGACCGCCAGGAACGCCCGCCAGAGGGTGTCGGGGGCCTGTCGCAAGATAGCGGCAAACTGCTCCGGGCCACAGTAGGCGGGACGCTGGCGCGCCACCTTGATGCGGGTCAGCGTGAGGCATTGGTTCTGGCCCGGCTCCAGGTACCCGCGGACGATGGCGAGGTTAAAGAGGCGTTTTTGCACACCCGGAACCGGACATTACAATCCACCCGCGACAGTTACCCGTTTCTTGACATTCCCCAACCCCCCGATAGAATACGCTCCGGCTTTTGCTGAATGGCGAGCCTTTTGCCGGTTGATTTTGTGCGCGGAGGTCGGGCGCCGGAGAAACGGCATGGTGACGGTGGCGGTAATTGGCGGCGGCGGCTGGGGGAAGAACCACGTCCGTAACTTCGCGGAGATCCAGTCCTGCCGCCTCAAGACCGTCTGCGACCTCAACGACAAGACCCTGGCCGCCCACAAGGCCGCGTATAAGAACGTGGGCGTTAGCCGCGATCATGTGGAGGCCCACCTGAACCAGCGCAAGATCGGCAACGCGATCTATTACCCGGTGCCGCTGCACCTCCAGCAGTGCTTCGCCGACCTGGGCTACAAGGAAGGCGACCTGCCGCACGCCGAGCAGGTGGCCAAGGAAGTCCTCGCGATTCCGATCTACCCGGAATTGACCCAGGCCCAGAAAGACATGGTGGCCACGGCCGTGCTGGAAGCAGTTGGCGCCTGACGCCGCAGGGGTTCTGTCGGGCGAGCGGCGAGACGGGGACTCGGGCGGCGTGCAGAAAGAGGCCTACTGGTTCGGCGTGCCGTGCGTGACGCTGCGCGATGAGACGGAGTGGGTCGAACTTGTCGAGGCGGGGTGCAACCGCGTGGTCGGGACGGACCCGGAAGCGATTTTCGGCGCCGTCGGGGCGTTCGAGGCGGTGGGGGCGGCGCTTCCGGCGGGCCGGCCGACGGACCTCTACGGCGACGGGCGTGCAGCGGAGCGGATTACGGAACTTCTCGCCTCCGGCGCGGAACGGGCCGGCGGTTAGCGGTTGGCGGATTTTTCATTCCACGAAGCGGGTCGCCCCATCGGCGGCGGGGCGAGTTCAGGCGAGTCAGGGCTGGAATCGCAATAAACCATGGCCAAGGTTGAAATCAGCAAGCGCCTGATCCTGATCAACGCCGCCAGTTCCGTGGCGGTGCGGATTGTCAACGTATCGGTGTTGGTGTGGTTGCAGCAGTATCTTCTGAAACGGATCAGCGCGGAGGAATACGCGCTGTATCCGGTGCTTGGGGCCGCGATCGTCTTTTTGCCGCTTTTGACGGGTGTTTTGACGTCGGGGCTCGGCCGGTACATCGTGGAGGCCTATGCGAAGGGGGATGAGCGCGGGGTCACTCAGATCGTTTCGACGATGTTTCCCCTCATTTTCGTGGCGGGTCTGATGGTTCTGGCGGGGGGGTGGGTGTTCGCGTGGTACGTGGACCACGTGCTGACCATTGCGCCGGGGCGGTTGTGGGAAGCCCGGATCATGATGGCCTTGATGGTTTTTGTTGTTTCCTTTAACGTGATTTTGTCGCCGTTCAGCGTGGGGTTTTACGTGCGGCAGAAGTTTATGTTGTCGAACGCGCTCGAGGTCGGGCGGGAACTGCTTCGCATCGGCCTGTTGTTTGTGCTCCTGTTCGGGCTGGGCACGCGCGTCCTGTGGGTGGCGGTGGCTTCGGTGACGGCGCAGACGGCCTGGCTTCTCGTGAGCCGAACGATTTCTCGGCGGCTGGTGCCGGCCTTGCGGTTTCGCTTGAGCGAAATCCGGTGGGCAATGGCCGGAAAACTGGCATCCTTTGGCGGGTGGACCGTGGTAGGGCAACTGGCGGACATGATTCGCAACGCCTCCGACCCGCTGATTCTGAACAAACTCGCGACGCCGGTGGACGTCACGTGTTTCTACGTGGGGTCCTTGCCGTATGGCCAGATTCGGCAGGCGCCGATGCTGTTGCTGACGCCGCTTCTCCCCCAACTGACCGCCATGCACGTCACCGGAAAGAATGAACAGGTGCAAAACACGTACCTTCGCGGCGGGCGTTACGCGCTGTGGGTGACACTGTTCATGGCGGTGCCTCTCATGGTTTACGCCCGTGAACTGATCAAACTGTATGTCGGGGAAACCTATGGGGCGGCCGCGACGGTCTTTATTCTGCTGGCGGCGTCTTGTCCGGTCATTTACGGGCACATATTGGTATCCGGCGTTGCCATGGCCACGGCGCAGATGCGGTCGTGGTGCCTGAGACTCCTTATCTTTCAGTTGGTGAATCTGGGATTGACGTTGTACTTCGTGGGCATCAGGCACATGGGGGCCGTGGGGTCGGCCCTGGGAACGTTTGTGGCCATGGTGTTTGTGTGGCCAGTCATGACTTGGCCCCTCGGTCTGAGGCTCACGGGCCTGAGTTGGGGCCGGTGGTTTCGGGAGACGGCGTGGTCGGGTCTTCTGCCGGCTGGGGTGAGCGCGGTGGCTTGGTTGGCCCTCAAGATTCTGTTTCAGCCCGCCTCGTGGCTGGCGGTTGGGGTCTGTGTGGCGGTCGGCATGGTGTTGTATGCGGCCACCTTGTGGGTGTTCTGCCTGCAGCCTGCCGATCGCAGCGACCTGAAGAGGGCGACGGAGGCGGCGCGGTCGTCCATTTCGTTGATCTTGCGGAGGGGCCGGAAGGAAGCGGTGTCGCGCGAACCGGAGTAGGGGCTTAGGCGGTTGGAAGATTGGATTTTCTCGGAGGGAGGCGTCAATGCCGGGTATTCTCGCTGTTGTCGGCGCAACGCCGGACGGCAGGTCGCCTGATGTTGCGCATCAATCAATACGGCCCATGACGATTCGCAGCCTTGCGGGAGAGGGCTATTTTGTCCAGCAGTTTGTCAACCCGAAGTTTCCCGAGGACAAACTGCTGTGCGAGGACCCGGACGTCCTCCTGGCCCTGGACGGCGTTATTCTGAACCTGGAGGACCTTCGGCGTACCCACCGTTGCGGCACGAAAGCGGAAACCATCAAGAAGATGTACCAGGACGGGGATGACCGGTTCTTCAAGTCGTTCCGAGGGGAATTCAGCGGTCTCCTCTATGACAAGGCACGCCGCAAGTGGCTCTTTTTTACAAACCATACCGGCTCCAAGTCGCTCTTCTTTTACCACGACGCCGACCTGTTCCTCTGCGCGTCCGAACTGAAGGTGGTCACGCAACTGCTTAAGAAGTGGGGGAGGCGATGTTCCCTGGACACAGTCGGGGCCTACCTGCTTCTGACCTACGGATACATGCTGGAGGACTACACCCTTGTCGCGGAAGTGAAGAAGTTAAAGGCCGGCCATTACATCGAGGTCGGCACGGCGGGCGTTCAGGTGAGATGTTACCATCGGTTTGAGAACGACCCGCCGTGGTCCTATTCCAAGGGGGCGATCATCGACACCCTGGAGGAACTTTTCCGGGAGGCCGTACGGCTGGAGTACCAGAAGGACGCCGACTATGGCTACCGGCACGTGGCCACCCTGAGCGGCGGCCTCGACTCTCGCATGGCCGTGATGATGGCCCACGAACTCGGTTACACGGACATCACGAACCTTACCTTTGCACAAAGCGGGGCCTTGGACGAGAGGATCGCCCAAAGAATTGCGGCGGATCTCCACAATGAGTTCTTGTTTTACGCCCTGGACAACGGGACGTACCTGCTCGGGGCCATGCCGGCCGCTGTAACGGCCAATGACGGGTTGGTCCTCTGGACGGGTTCGGCGCACGGCTTGGCCATGATGAGAAAGTTGGATTTCAGCGACTACGGACTCCTGCACACCGGCCTGCTGGGCGACGCGGTGCTGGGCACCTATCTGTCGGCGCCCCAAAGGAAAGAGCCAAGGGTGGGCCAGGGCGCCTACTCAAAACGCCTGCTGGGCAGGATCGAGAACACCCTGACCGAACTGACTGGGGCGTACGATTCCGAGGAGTTGTTCCTGCTCTACAACCGGGGGTTCAACGGCATAGCCAATGGCAACTGGACCTTTTACCAGTTCACCGAGTGCGCATCGCCGTTCCTCAACGTGGATTTCCTGGACTACGCTCTGAAGATTCCGCCGAACCTGAAGTGGCACGAAGGCATTTACCAGGACTGGTTGCTCCAGCGGCACCCGCGAGTGGCCCAGTACGTGTGGGTGAAGGCCATGGCGCCCCTGTCGGCTGGCAGGATCGAGAGGTACCTGCGGCGCCAATGGCGGCGGCTGCTGTATCATGTTTCGCCTCGCCGTTTCCCGTATTCGATGAATCCGTTCGACGAATGGTATGAGAAGAACGGGAATCTCCGGGATTTCTTTGACGGCTACTTCGATCGGAACGCAATAGTTCTGGACAATTACCCGGAACTGAGGGAGGATTGTCGCCGGCTGTATCAGGAGGGGGCGTTGCAGGAGAAAGGCCAGGTGATGACCCTGTGCGAGGCCGCCAAACTACACTTCTGCTGAGTGGGATCCGGGGTCTCAGGATTTGCGGGCCGCGGCTGCGCCGTTGCTGCAGAGAGGAACTGCAGCTCGGCCCAGCGATGAGCGCGTGATGCCATGAAACGATTGGTTCGAGCCTCGGTACGCGGGTAGTTCGTCTGCAGGTGCGACCCATGAAGCGGCTGTCGCCCTGCATCGTGGCTTAGTACAATCTGTGCGACGATGTGAGCTTAAAGGAGAGGGTTGATGAGCACTTCCGCACCTTACTGGGACGAACGCGTCGAGAGATTTGGGCACACGGGCTGGAAGAACCAGGTTATCTACGCTTTTGACCAGCTGGCCCGGCTCAAGGCGATCGAGACCACGCTGGATGCCTTGGACCTGCGGGGCGGCACCGCCCTGGACTTTGGCACCGGCACGGGAGACTTTCTCCCTCTGTTGGCTGGCCGCTTTCATCAGGTCATCGCCTATGACGTTTCTGGCGACGTTCTGAAGGTCGCCAAGAAGCGTCACAGACGCCTGGCGAACGTTCAGTTTGGCATTGCCGATCGCCTCAGCAACCTGCCTCTGCAGGACCATTCGTTGGCGCTGATTCTATCTGTGACGGTTCTTCAACATGTCATGGATGATGGCGAGCTCCTTGAGATCCTGCAGTGCTTTCGAAGGAAACTCTGCACGACGGGGACGGTTCTTCATCTGGGGTGTGCACCGCTTGTGTCTCGGCCAACGGCGCCCTACATGAGGTATCTGTCTTTAGAGGGATGGCGCGCCCTTTTCGGACGTGAGGGGTTCTACCTGCACAAGCAGTTCGGGTTCGAGCATCCGGTGGAGAGGCCCTCCACAGCCTACCAGGCCTATCGAAGGGACTGCTGGGTTCGGGCACTCGCGCATGTCTCAGGACTGAAGTTCGCTCAACGGCTGTTGGGCCGTCGCGCCCGTCGCTATTTGGCGCATAACCCTGACTGCTGTTGGCCCGCAAGATCCGACGAAGTTGTTCGAATCATGATATGGAAATGCGCGGAAGGTGATCATGCCAAGGATGCGTAGGCGCCAAGGCGAGGGGGAGAAAAGCGTGTTCATATGCATACTGTGAACCCACGCACTGTTGTCGTAGAGCTTGTGGGTGCCTGCCTGCAACTGTACTTCAGGGTACAAGTACGGGTGGCCGCCCTGTGCCTCGGCTATCCCCATGTGCTCGCTGGCTTCAGCGTTTACGAGCGGCGGCTGGGTCCCGTCTACATGCTGCGGTTTCTCGGGGCCTCGGTGGGCGAGGAGGTTCATATTGATCCCGGTTTGACGATTCAGAACGCCACGAACGGGCGTTGCTCGAATCTGACCATCGGCAACCACGTGTTTATCGGACCGCGCTTTTTCGTGGAGCTGGCCTTGCCGGTTACCCTTGAGGATGAGTGCTGTATTTCCCCTGGCGTGAGCATCGTTACCCACTCCGACAGCGGCAACCGGCCGCTTAAGGTCCGCCACCCGCGCCAAGAGGGTCCTGTCGTTGTTCGGAGGGGATCCTGGCTGGGGCTCAACGTGACGGTCTTGTTCGGCACCACCATCGGACCCTATGCCCACGTGGGCGCCTGCTCTTTTGTCAAGCATAATGTCCCCCCGAACACTTTCTGCGCGGGTATTCCGGCCCAGGTGTTAAAGACTTACAACGACGATTGCTCCCGCCATACGAAGGAGTGAAATAGGATGCGCTGCGCAGGCAGGGAACTGGCGGGGAAAAGAAGGGCCCCCGTTGCCGCGAAGACATGGGCATGGTACGCCACGTGCTCAAGGGAATAGCCAATCTGACTCGCCTCTTTTTTCGTGGCCACTGGCTGGGTTATGCCGGTGGGACGAAATGGACCACGGATGCCCTCGACGTGTGCCGGTGCCGGTGACATGGCTGGAGGACCCGCTGCACGACCGGATGAGGCCGTCGCACCCGGAGCGGCTGAGAGCCTCGGGCGGCACCTCAGAGGATGATATCATGAGGATTACATGATGCAATATCTGTGGCAACGAGGCTGGCAGGCTTGTCTTGCGCCGCGACGGTTGCGGGCTGGTTTTCGTCAACGGCCGGTTCTCTGACGAAGAGATGAGAGGTTGGTACGCTGAAGGCTACTACACGGGCCAGTGGGACCAGGTGTACAAGGACTACATCGGGGACCGGGATCGGCGTGTGGCGTCCTTTCGGAATCGCGTGGGTCTCCTGCGAAAGTACGTGAACGGCGGAAGGCTTCTTGAGGTCGGGTGAGCGGCCGGCCGGGCTGTGGGGCATGCCTGTCGCTGGCAGGGGGGAAATACGGTGTGTGGGTTATCCTCCGCCGCATCTGGGAGGCCATCCGGCGTGGAGAAACGCCGCGGGTGAGGAGACGGCCGGGCTGCTCCTGCCAGCGAGGGAAGGAATAGAGCGTGCTTCGAGCCCTCATTGATCTTGCACGAAAAGCCGTCGGGCCCGGCGACATCGGCTATGTCGGCGCCACATCGTTCGCTGCCGATGCCCGTGACCTGTACCGGCGCTGGCGCCGGGGCGAAAGCCTCCTGGATGGGCCGCACATCGCCGAGTACGAGCAGGCCCTGAGCGATTATTACGGAGGGCTGCCCGCCATCACCTTCGGCGGCGGGCGCATGGCGCTTTACGCTATCCTGAAGGCGATGCGGCTCCAGGAAGGCGACGAGGTCATCCTCCCCGGCTATACCTGCATTGTGACGCCGAACGCCATCCATTACGCGGGCTTCGTGCCGGTGTACGTGGACGTCTCGCGCGACGATTTCAACATGCGGCCGGAGGCGGTGGAGAAGGCGATCACGCGGCGGACCCGCGCGATCCTCGCGCAGCACACGTTTGGAATCGCGTGCGACATGGACGCCTTGGGCGACATCAGCCACCGCCACGGCATTCCGATCGTGGAGGACGGCGCGCACGCCATCGGCGCCCGGTGGGACGGTCGGTTGCTGGGGAATTATGGATACGCCGCCTTCTATTCTACAGAAGGGTCCAAGATGTTCAGCACGGAGCGCGGCGGCTTCGCCCTGACCGCTGATGCGGACTTGGCGCAGCGCATCCGGACGATCCAGCAGGAATCCCCCTTCAGGTCCGAGGCCAGCGAACGCGCCTGCCTGCTGCGGTGGTGTTACCGGGCGGCCTTCCTGCGGAGCACCGCCCTCAGTCCGCGGGCGCAGGTGGTGGAGGCTGTGCTGCAGAAACTGCAGTTTCCGGGCGTTCAGGAGGCCCTTGATTATAGCCAGAAAGATTATGAGGATGAGATTGCCGGCCGCCGCTTTGTTCCCTATCCGGCGCGATTGCCGAACCTGATGGCCTACGCCGGCCTGCTTCAGTTGCGTCGGCTGGAGGAGGACCTGGCCCATCGGCGTATGCTGGCGGCTTTTCTGGAAGAGCGGCTGCCTTCCCTGGGTGCGAAGGTGGCCCAGTATGATCATCGGCGCGTTGCCCCCAGTTGGGTCCGCTTCCCCTTGGTGGTGGAGAATCGTGCGGCGTGGGCGGCGACACTGCGGGTCGCCCACCTGGTTCCTGGCGTCTGGCTGGACGATCCCATTCATCCCAAAGGCTCCGACTGGAAGCAGGCGGGGTACGTGCGCGGCTCATGTCCGAACGGCGAGTACCTGGGCGAGCATATCCTGAACGTGCCGGTGGACCGGCGCGTGAGCATCGGCCGCCTCCAAATGTGGTTGGGGGGGTGTTATCATGGATAAGATTCTCGTCACGGGGAACATGGACTGGGTGGAGACGATCGCCACCATGTTGCGCCGGGCTCGGTTCGACGCGATGATGTGGAAGCCCCGGGCCGAGACGGTTCCATGGGTCATACGGTGGTGTCGTCCGCTTCGGTGGATGGCGCATCTTTTCGGTGAACCGTTTCGATCGGCGCGGGTGATTCACATGGTGGGCGGCACGGGCTCTTCCGTTTTTCTGCGGATTGCCCGGTTCCTTGGGAAACGAATCGTCCTCCATTGGGTCGGGACGGATGTCTTAGGGCTGCGGGAGGAGGTATCAAAGGGCAACAGAAGGCGGTTGAAGGCCTTCGCGGCCCTTAAGGCGGTTCACTTTGCCGACAGTCCGGAAATTGCTGCGGAACTGGGGGAGGTTGGGGTTAAGGCCGAGGTCTTTCGTGTCCTGCCGGACTCCATTGTGCCGCGCGATCTGCCGATGCCGCCGAAATCGGCGGTCCTGTCTTACTGGTCGCGTGATCGTCGGGCGTTTTATGGTGGCGATATTGTCGGGGCTCTTGCAAAGGAATTTCCGGAAGTTGTGTTTTACGTGGTGGGCACCCTTGGAACGGGTGAGCCACAACATCCGAACGTGAAATACCTGGGGAGGCTGGACAGCCTCGAAGACCTGTATGGGGAAATCAGTATTTTGATCCGGGTGCCCAAGCACGACAGCCTATCAGTGATGGTCCTCGAAGCGCTGGCTCGTGGGCGATGGGTCATCTATAGTAAACGGTTTCCCCACACGGAGTTGGCCAAGACGTTGGATGAGGCGCGAGCGGCGCTGAGGAAATGTCTGGCGAAAAGCGGGTGGAATGAAGCGGGGCGGCAATATGTCCGTGACCATTTTTGCCCGCAGGCGGAGGCTTTACGCATCGGGCCGATTTATCGGCGGGTCTTGGACCAAGAGAGGTGATGGCCTCCGGGTAAGTGATGTGAGTGTGGCTCTGCGCCGGAGGGAGGATTCCTACAGTGGGTTCGGGAGAACTTGCGGGGGTAAGTGTCTGAGGCCTTGTGAGCGAGGAGGGGCCGTGCTGAAGCCAACTTGTGCAATTATCATTTTTGAAGACGTTCAGGAGAAGCCGTCGAAAGGGTAGTCGGCATCTTGACCAGAGTTGTTTCCCGATGATTGGGCAGGAGGCAGGCCGTGCATAACTCATTTCGTATAGGTATTGTTGGCGCTGGACGTATCGGGGAAGAGGCTCATCTGCCTGCCGCGCTGGCGTGTCCGGGGACCGGGGTGACCGCGCTGGTGGATCCTTGTCTAGAAAGGTGCGAGGCGCTGTTGCGAAAATTTGGAATACAGGCCAGGACGGCGGCATCCGTGGGGGCGGTTCTCGGAGAGGTTGATGGGGTGGTGATTGCCACACCGAACAATACGCACGCCAGTATTGCCCTGGAATGTCTCAAAGCGGGCGTCC
>Ga0315294_10009309_pt1 | contig 10791 bp, 12 predicted proteins | sample YL17G13_40_MG_FD_203626 | JGI IMG/M metagenome (GOLD analysis project Ga0315294, IMG submission 203626) | Sediment microbial communities from Yellowstone Lake, YNP, Wyoming, USA - YL17G13_40 | ecosystem: Environmental > Aquatic > Freshwater > Lake > Sediment | place: USA: Wyoming | collected... | reverse complement strand
TCGTCTCCTCGGCAGCTTCTTCCTACATTTATGCCCTCCCTCCACTTTTTCCACCACGAAGGGTCCATTCAAATCGGTGATAGGGGGGGAAGGTGGCGTCGGCGGTAACAATTGGCGGGAAGGCGGGTTATCGGTCTTCCACTGTTACTAAAATGTAACCGTCAGACCCGAAAATAGCCTCAAATTTACCAAGCTAATCCAAAATGGTCTTCTAACTGCTTGTAATCTAACTATTTAATTTTAATGGGGAATCTCCTTTTCTAACTTATCGACTCAAAATCCCGTGGGGCCTGGCTCCGTGTCGGTTCGATTCCGGTCCCACGCACCAATTAAATTAGGGAGTTAGTGTTCATTGGCTAACTCCTTTTTTTATTGCCCTTGGGGGGATTGTTCTAAATTTATGGAAGGAATTTTTTCTATCCGTTCCAAAGCCTCCACCCCTTCCCGAGGAGCCTGACAATAAAAGAGTTCTCTTGGCTGAATAAAATGGTTACTCCCTTGTTTCTTGCGGCTATAATGATTTCCGGATGGCATTGAATCGTCGACCGGAAACGAGGGTCAAAGAAAAATTCTATGAGCCTATTCTTTCTCACCTTTTTCTCCCTGTATAGCAGCCTCCATTACTACATCTTTACTAAAATCCGCGATGCCTTTTCTTTGACAGTCCTAGCCAGCATTTTACTTCTGTCTTTCATGTTGCTCATGGTCGTTTCTCCTCTCCTCGTTTGGTTCTCGGAGAAGCATGGCTACGAGTCTCTCGCCCGAATGACCGCTTATGTAGGCTACACTTGGATGGGATTTGCCTTTCTGTTCTTCGCCAGCTCCATGGCGGTCGATGGGTACCGCCTCATCCTTTACCTCAGCGGTCTCATCCTGAAAAAAGAAATCGGGACTCCGTCCTATGCCTTGCGGTTCTTCCTCCCTTTCTTTTTCGCCCTGGGCGCGGGAGTTTATGGCCATTTTGAAGCCAGGGATATTTGCACGGAGCGGGTCATGGTGAAAAGTCCAAAGATCCCCGAGGATAGCGGCGTCTTGAAGATCGCTCAGATATCGGATGTCCACCTGGGAATGATTGTCCGGGCGGAACGGTTAAGGAGAATCCTGCAGAAGGTGAAGATGGAAAATCCTGACATCTTTATTTCAACCGGCGACCTGGTGGATGCCCAGATCGATCACCTCGACGGGTTAACCCAGCTTCTCCAGGAAATTCAGCCCAGACTGGGGAAGTTTGCCATTACCGGGAATCACGAATATTACGCGGGCCTGCGGCAGGCTTTGGATTTTACCCAGCGTGCTGGTTTTCAACTTCTCCGGGGAAAAGGGATCACCATTGGCGGGGTCCTCAATATAGCAGGGGTCGATGATCCAACAGGCCTCTCCTATGGAGAAGAGGAGGTCTCAGAAAGAGATCTCCTCGTGGGCCTCCCCCGGGATAAATTCACCATGCTTTTGAAACACCGTCCAGTAATCGATAAGGAATCTCTTGGGCTCTTTGACCTGCAGATCTCCGGGCACACTCACCGGGGCCAGATTTTTCCTTTCGTGCTCCTCTCCCGGCTCTTTTTTCCTTACAACTCCGGCTTATTCCAGCTTTCCAACCAGGCCATCCTCTATGTCAGCCGGGGCTCGGGGACCTGGGGCCCGCCCATCCGCTTCATGGCCCCTCCTGAAGTGACCATCTTCGAGGTGTATTCAGGCCGCTGATTGAATAACCCGAAAGGGTTACCCTTCCATCGAGGTGAGATGCTGAATGGAATTATTCGAGACACATTTGATAGATGCATTTCCGTGGCTCGCCTAGATGAAGGCAGGCTGGCAATTTTATGGGCAAGGATGCAGAGGGGAGGTGGGATAGGGCACTATTCCAAGATAAGATCGGTTTGTAATAACGGCCGCGGAGGGATAGCCGTCCCACTGTGCTAAAGTTGTGATAAAAATAACTCAAAAAGACTGGAACAGATAGAATAGACTGGAATAAATGCGGGTGGTGGGCGATAGCGCTGACGAGGTAGCGAAGAAAGAGGCTATTGACCTTGCAGAAAGAAGGGGTGTAATATAAGCCATTAATTAAGTCAGCAGTCCGGGGTGATAGTGCTCTAATGTGGGACTTTATGTGGGAATGGCATCCAAAATTAGCTAAAATTGGATGTTTTGTCTAAGATCTGCTAAACTAAAATTCAACTAAATTAAATACTTAAGTCACTTCAGGTGGTTAGGAAGCCAGGGGGTCTTGACTCACATACCGGAGGTCGATGGTTCAATTCCATTACCGCCTACCAATAATAACAAGGGGTTAGCAATAACCCCTTTTCTTTTTTTGGCGTTGGTGTCAAAATGGGGTCAAGATTAAATTTTAGCTACAATCTGTTAGGGGACTCGGAGGGCAATGAAATGACAAAGTCAGTAACCTCCCGATTGAGGCTTAGATATCAAGCCCTGCGGGATATGTACGAAAGGGCGCGTAAACTAATAATAAATGAAATCCTTTCCCAAACTCCCTCCAAAGGTGAAATTGATATCTCTACAGCATACAGACGCAGCAGGAGATTGCTCGATACCTATGTGACCCTGGATTCGCAGCACGCAGAGGACATCATGCGGATTATGGATACAATAAGGAAATATGCCAGTGATATAACAAGAAAGCGTCCCCTCAATATTGTTATGATGGCCGAACCGGGCTCAGGAAAATCTCATCTGGTTAAATGCATTGCAAACAGTCTAGAAATGTATAATGCGGCTGCAGTGGATTTTAATATGGCGTCCCTAAATACAATAGAAGACCTCACCCAACCATTAGACGCGGTGAGAAATTATAAGGTAATTGATCGATTGCCGATTCTTTTTCTGGACGAATTCGACAGCAATCCGGATAGATACCCATTGCTTCTGCCGCTCATGTGGGAGGGTGAAGTAAACGTCGGACATAGAAACCTAAAGGTAGGGAAGCTTGTAATTATATTGGCAGGAAGCAGCAAGAAAATTGTAGAGACTATGAAAAGTGCAAAAGGAATGCAGGCTTCAGCACCGAATGCAGAACCAAAACTGATTGATCTCCTTTCAAGAATTAACGGAGGGGAACTGGACATTCCTCCTCTAGATGCGGTATCGGAGAATCGAGACCGGCGTGTTGATAAAGTATGCTTGACCGTCTCTCTATTACACGCACGTTTTGGGGAAATTCTTGAATTAGTCCCTTGGTGTTTGCTTCGATTTGTAGCAACTAATAAATTCCGATATGGTGTCAGGAGTATTGCTCATCTTATTGACCTCATAAATCCATTAGAGGAAGATCAAACCAAAATCGAAGCCAGAGATCTACGCCTTCCATTAGATGTTGTAGGAAGATTAAAGGCTAGCAGTTTAGCATACCACGTGTTTTCAGAAGATGGACCAGCCGCAATCATTGAAGATTGGAAGCTAATTAGAAAATGTGAAGTCCCGGTTAGGGTTATACCCAAACCCGAAGAGGAGGATAATCCTTAATTCTATATAGAAAGGATCAGAATATTCAATGATTAGGCTTACACTGCTGTGCTAGACGACAGCTAATTCTGATTTACGAGCATGGCCGCACCACCAGCTCCCGCTTTTCCCCAATCACCCCATCCAACAAATTAACCGCATTCTGCAATTGTTCCGGTGCCAGGTGGGAATAGCGCTGCGTCATGGCCAACGTCTTGCGGCCCAACAGTTCCTGTAAGGCCCGAATGTGCACCCCCCGCATGGCCAGATGCGAAGCGTAAGTGTGCCGTAGGTCGTGGAACCGGAAATCCGTGATGCCCGCCTTCCTGCATGCCGAAGTGAAGTTGTGTTTTACGTCCGTGATGGGGTTCCCATTCCCGAAAACATACCCTGACTTCTCCGGCATCTCCGAGAAGAGTCTATGGAGGATCGAGCTCCAAGAATTGGTTCACCTTCGGCAGATACCGTTGGCTGGGCATATACCGGCCCGATTCCCACCAGCTAATCAGGGCCTGTCTGGCCCCGCCGAGCAGGATGCCCAGGGTCTTCTGGTGTAGACCACTTTCGACTCGCTTTAAACGTAACTGCATTCCAAGCCTTTGATATCGTTGCATAAATTCACTCTTAGCTTATTGCCAATATAAGCTTAAGGGAATCCTCGGGAGGTTCGCAAGGAGTATTCTGGGCGCAGCAAAAGAAATTTTTTTGCTCAGCAGTTACGAGAGGGTGGGGGGAGAAGAAGGGGGGTGCGGCTAAGAAATTAGCGTCGTTTGACGCTGATTATGGGTGATCAGAATGTGGTTGAATCGGCTTTATTGTTCCGGTAGAATGCATAAAAACATCCGGGAAGGTTGTTCATGTATGGTGAGAACGTTATCATTGCCGGAAGGCAGGCTGGATGCCCTTTTTGTTTAGCACGGGGGATGCAAAAACCAAAGGTGGGCGACCGAGTAATTTTACTTTCCAACTACCGCGCGGGCCGTAAGGGAACAGTTTCGAAGGTGAGGCTGGATAAACGATATCCAAAAACAACTTTCCTTATAAGGGCCGATGGCGACGAACCCAATGTGGAACAAATCGTAAACATGGACTTTGACCTTTGTATGCTTGTTAAGAATAATGAACCTTTTCCCAATTGGCTTCCGCCCCTCTGTTTGCGGGAATGCTCTGAATTGGAAGAGGTGGTGGTAGCCTTTTGTATCGCTAACTTTTTTATGGGCAAATGGAAGTGGAATCAAAGGGCGTTCTGGAGGGTTATTCATTTGGTCTGGTCAAAGCGACTTCCGCTGGCTGGGGACGAAATCTGGCAAGTGGTTGAAGCGCACGGTGCTCCGTCGAGTGCTCGAACCCGAGTTCAACGCCAATTCACCGAGGGGACCGGATTGCTCGTATATACACACGGCCGTCCACCAATAAAGAAAAAAAGAGTTGCCCCAATGACTCTAATCGCCGAACCTTCGTTTCGAATAAAATCCAGGCAGGGAATAACCTAACCCAAATGGAGGGGAAGTAGTGGAAAAGCTAAAAGTGAAGCCGCAATACACGCCAGAGGAGGCACGCAATGCGCCTTCTCTTTGCCTCGTTTATGAAGGTCCAAAATGCAAAATAGGTTGGGCGCTTAAATATTTTTTCATATACATCCGGCCAAGTTGAATGCACAAAATGCAAAGAAATATACCAGAAACCTTAAAGGCGGGCTATGGTAAGAATTAAGCCTAACAAAAGATTTCCAAAAGATGTAGAGAATTTGCAGGACAATCTCGAACCACATTATGACAATATTGATAACATTGTAGAAAGAGTAATTCAACCAAAGGTTTCAAATAATCAATTCAAATATTTTGAAGCATGCCAATTTAAAATCAAAGGTATTTGGTCTCTTTATAACCGCATTCAGATCCTGGATAACCATTATAAGAAATATTTATCTTTATGTATTTCAAAGAATGTTATTCGAAAACTCAAATTACGTGGAAATTCGGATTGCTATTTTTATTTTCCTTTTTATGAAGCACTTGAATTTGAAAACCTACTTGGACAAGGCAAAGCATGTCTTGATTGTTTCTCCAAAGCCATTGGGTCTATGTATGGAGAAAGCCCCAATAATATAGATAAACTTTTAAGTGTTCTCGAAGGGAAAAAAGATGATAAAGTTAACAAGATTATTGAACCTCTTAGAAAAGCTAAAGAAAAATTGCGTGGTAGCATTATTGACCCCAAAAAGGGGAGAAAAGGTATTCGGGACCTGATTTCTCATAGAGAACGAATTGACATATTTTTTACTATTCGGCCTGACGCTAAAGAAAAGCGGTATATTCTAAGCGAAGGGGCATTGTTGAATTTTAAACATCCCGAAATCGACAAATTTCCCAATTATCTCGTTAAAGAAATTAGCGCCAAAATATGGTCTCTTCTTTTCGGAATTATAGAAAATTGCTTTTCGGCTCAATTTAAATGAAGATGAAAATTATGGTCTTTATGTCTTAATCTTCCGCACGATTTTATATGCAGAACGAAATCAGCCCTCATATATGGTTTTTAGAAGCTGACCTTCGACCAGTTTTTAGAAAAGCATTCTACCACGTCTTGATTGCATTGCTGGATATAGCAAGGGCAGCCCTCATCAGGCTGGCTTCTGTCTTCGCGGGCGGGATTATGCGGCGGGTTCCAAAATTGGCGTCAATTGATGCTGATTATGGGCGGTGCCCGGTTGCTGCCGGAAGCTGCCTCCCAGTTCGATAGAATGTGGGCATGAATTAACAAGCTGCTTTCCCCCTATCCCTTGTGAGATTACCCAATGCATGAAAATGAAGTTGCTAACATTCAATTAAATGCTCTCGTAAACGATGTTGATGCAAAATCAATTTTCGAAAAAAGTGGTCCCCTCAATTGGTTTTCGCCATTTAAGACAATCAAAGGATTTCTTAAGAGAGGATATCTGACAGAAAAGCAGGTAGAGCTCATTTCTAAGGTATTTGAGCAATATTCTAAGCTTAAGAAGGCAAGTGAAAAATTCAATTCATCTGGAGCGGGACGTGATTTGGCAAAAGCACTATACCGAGTTCTCCAAGATAAACCTAAAAATATATCTACTGAAGATCGCGGCAGAAGCCAGAAGTTTTCTAATATCATTCGTAGTTTTAGCGAGGGGGGAATGATTCATATCGGCCGTTTCAATGGCGCCGAGTCATTAATTTGTGAATTTCCGATGGAAATTAAAAATAGAATGCTTATTTTGGAGTTGTTACATTCTGCTCGAAGAAAATATTTAATTGAACTTATGGGCTGCAAGATAAAAATAGATACACAACAGGATGGCAAATAGGCAGGTTTCAAGTTGCTTTATATTCAAAAAATGGGAAAGGAATCGGAGATTTTCAGAAATAGATAGAGAAGTGGTGTCACAATGGTGTCAAACACAATCTGCATTTAAAGACACTGGCGAGGGTTTCAGCGTCCACACACTGGACATAAGGCTTTAAAACCTAAGTAAAAGCAACCCCTTATCAAATTGATATTGATGCGCTCACATACCGGAGGTCGGAGGTTCAATTCCTCTACCGCCTACCAATTTTTACAAGGGGTTGCGGGCTGTTGCTTGCAGCCCTTTTTTGTTGGTGTCAAAGTGGGGTCAGAAACCTTCTTGAAAGTGCCTTATGCGAAGCATATAATCTATAAGCAGCTACTGTCGGCATGAGGCAGATTATGTTAGAAGAAATATCCTCACTACTAATTGACGCCATAAAAGCAGTTGTTTCAGGCAGCCGGAAAGTGCGTGTGCTCTTTTTCGTCGCCTGCGCACTGATTGCAACTGCCATCATTCTCGGTCTACTGGCCGAAGCCTACAAACAGAGCTTGCAGGCAGGCTGGCTTCAGCCGTTAGCAGCAGGCCTTGGCATCACTGGCGCTCTGGTTGTGCTCGGTATTGGAGCTTACCGGCGCGCGCTGGCAAGCACTGCTCGTGAGAAGGCCTTTAAGGAGGTTGAGGAGAGGGCTCGAGAGCATCCGAATGAGCCCCAAGCAGCATGGGATCTTGCCAGAGTTAAGCTCGAAAGCTACCTGAACCGCAACTTGAGACATGTGCAGTGGATTTTCGTTTTGACACTTCTGGTGATGGTGGCTGGCTTTATTATTATTGGGTACGGAGTTTTCAAGGTGTATCAGTCCCCTGAAAATTTTAAGCCGTCGATTGTTGTTACCGTTTCTGGAATATTCGTGGAGTTCATCGCCGCGACGTTTTTAGTGATTTACAGGTCAACGATGGAGCAGGCTCGTTCGTATGTTTCAATGTTAGAGAAAATTAATGCGGTGGGCATGTCGATTCAGATACTCGACAGCACGAAGACAGGAAATATAGACAAGGTTCGAACGCAGATTGCAATGGAGTTGCTTTCTCTTTACAGTATGAGGAAAACATCCAAGAAAGAACCAGATGATGACACTTAAAACCTAATAGCGACAGTCCAATTCCGACTCAATTTGATAATATTATTACCTGCCTTTCACCAATCACCCCATCCAACAGTTTGACCGCATTCTGTAACTGTTCCGGCGCAAGATGGGAATAGCGCTGAGTCATGGCCAGCGTTTTGTGGCCCAGCAGTTCCTGTAAGGCCCGAATGTGCACTCCCCTCATGGCCAGATGTGAAGCGTATGTGTGCCGTAGGTCGTGGAACCTAAAATCAGTGATGCCCGCCTTCCTGCATGCCGAAGTGAAGCTGTGCTTTATATCCCCGATGTGCCCGCCATTCCCATTGCCGAAAACATAGCCTGACTTCTGCGGCATCTCCGCGAGGATTCTATAGAGGGTTTCATTGATCGGGAGCACGCGCACGGTGTTGTTCTTGGTTACGGGCAAAATGATGAGGCGGCTTTCCAGCCTCACGTAATCCCACTTCAGTCCCAGGATTTCGCCTCTGCGCATGCCGGTGGTTAAAGCTACCATGACCATATCCCGGAGCGGGTGGGGCGGGGGAGGGCAGCAAGCCAATAGCTTGCGGATCTCTTCCAGCGTAAGAAAGCGGAGCCGCCCTGGGAGTTCCTTTAACTTCTTGGTTACCCCCGTTCTGATCCATTTTCAAAACCTCAAATGGGGGTTTGGTTTTGCGAACATTCCTCCGACGCGGCTGCAATCCAATCGCCCGGACGAAAACCCTCAAGGCGAACAGTTTTCGCAAAAAAGGTTGAATTACCGATATATCGGTAGTAATATGGTAAGAAAAAACCGGCACATCGGTCATAATTTATGGATTCTGGAAAATTAATTGAAATATTAAATACTTATAATAAATTCTGGTCGCTGATCCCTTTGGACACCGGGGTCAGGCGGGATGTTCTGGAAAGATGCCTGCGCCAAGTTGATTCAAAGGAAATCTTGGTTATAAAGGGGGTGCGGAGGAGCGGCAAGTCTACCCTCATGGCACAGATCATCAAAGCACTCCTGGAGAAAGGAGTGAAACCAACGCAGGTCTTGCGCGTAAACCTTGAAGAACCGCTGTTTTCGCCCGAGGCGTCCATTGACCTTCTCGAAAGGATCTACCGGACGTACAGGGAGAGAATAAATCCGAGGGGCCGGTGTTTCCTGTTTCTGGATGAGATACAGAACGTCGAGAAATGGGAACGTTGGGTCCGCGGGAGGAGCGACACCGAGGATGTCAAGATTATCCTAACCGGATCGTCTTCAAGCCTTTTGAGTCGGGAAGCCGGGACGAAGCTGACCGGCAGACATGTCTCCTTCGAGGTATTCCCCCTCTCCTTTCCCGAGTTCCTCCGGTTCAACGGCATGGAGGTCCGTTCCGAGCAGAATTACTATGGACAGAAGACGTCGATCAGGAATCTATTTGATCTCTACCTTAAATACGGGGGATTCCCGGAGGTAGTCTTGAAAAAAAGTACTGAGGATAAGGAACTGCTCCTGAAGCAATACTTCGAGGACATCATTTACCGGGACATTGTGGCCCGTCATGAAATCCGGGATGTGACCACGCTGATGAACCTGGCGGTTTTTCTCCTCACCAACGTCTCCAATTTGATCAGCGTGCACCGATTGAAAAGGAATTTCGATATTTCCCAGGATAAGGCAGAAAATTACGGGTCGGCCATGCTGGAGAGCTACCTGCTTTTCCGGCTCCACAAATTTACTCACTCTATGAAAAAGAGTCAGCGGGCTGGGTTCAAGATTTACGCCGTGGACACGGGGCTTCGAAATCGAGTAGCCTTTTCTTTTTCCGAAGATATGAGCCGCCTTGTCGAAAATCTGGTATACGTTCATTTGAGACAACAGAATGACGATGTTTATTATGAAGCCAACGGCGGCGAAATCGACTTCGTAATCAAAGAAGGCATTAAGGTCACCCGGCGGATCCAGGTATGGTACGACGATCCGTCGGTGCATTCCATTCCTGTGAGGGAAAGGGCCGCATTCCAGGAAAGCAAAGCTGACAACCTGCTCGTGACCAATGATATCGAAGACGTTGTGAGCGAAGGGCGAAGCAAGATAAGACTTGTACCGATAACAAGATTTCTGCTCGGTCTCTGATAAAATAGAGGTATACTGGAGTCGCAGCTTTTGCAAAAGGGGAAGGACGGGGAGAAGGGGGCATAAATCTTCGCCGATAAAGAGGACCCCATGAATGACGAGGTTTGAACGGAGAATCGGAAAGGATGTGCGCAGCGGCGTGCGATGAATGGGGATCAGGGCTACAATCATGAGGTCTTCCAAAAGGAAGCTCAGGCGATTCAAACCTCAAGTACCGGAGGTCGGAGGTTCAATTCCTCTACCGCCTACCAGTAATTAGAAAGGGTTGCAGGTTGTTGCTTGCAGCCCTTTTTTGTGTCCCCATTCTTTCGGCTTCACTTGATCCCTGAGAGCTTTTCTCTAACCCGAATCCGATATCTTCCTCCCAATCAATCCTTGCAGGCCCCTAAAATAATTGATATCCTGCAAAAAATCAGCCGGTCGGAAAAGGAAAGTGGATCGGTGAGCAAAAAAGGGAAAATGGAAAGACGGTGGGGGTATCTTCCTGCTGAACTCAAACCCCTCTTCTGGGATCATGATTTTCATCGATTGAGATGGGAGAAGGATCGAGATCTCATAATCGGTCGCCTCATCTCTCATGGAGACTGGAATGCACTGATATGGCTACGGTCGCAAGTGGATTCTGCCAGTTTAAGAGAATGGCTTTTAAACAGGCGGGGAGCCGATTTAAGTTCTCGCCAGCTCCGATTCTGGGAACTGATTCTGGAATTGCCCCACCGCCAGGTCAATGAATGGTTAAAGGATAAAGGGAGAATGGTCTGGGAGAGGAGAGCGAGGTAATGGGTTTT
>Ga0315294_10009308_pt1 | contig 10792 bp, 9 predicted proteins | sample YL17G13_40_MG_FD_203626 | JGI IMG/M metagenome (GOLD analysis project Ga0315294, IMG submission 203626) | Sediment microbial communities from Yellowstone Lake, YNP, Wyoming, USA - YL17G13_40 | ecosystem: Environmental > Aquatic > Freshwater > Lake > Sediment | place: USA: Wyoming | collected... | reverse complement strand
ATGGAAGCTATAGGCAGAATGATTTCTATTAGTTTTAGAGCAGGTATCCCTCTAGAAGATATAATAAGTCAGTTAGCTAGAATTCGTTGTTCTCAAACGAGACTCGTTAAAGGCCGATTTATAACTTCTTGTCCTGATGCTATATCCTATGCCCTAGAGACTATCTTCAACTTAAAGAAAGATGACGAAGTAGAAAGTCCTGATTCCCCTGAAGATCCTTCACCAACAGCCGAAAGTGCTAATACTAAAGCGGTTATTGCTTTAGGACTTCGTCCCGAATGCCCTGAATGTCAAGAACCGTTGTGGGCGAAAGAAGGAAACTGTGTTACGTGTAAAAATTGTGGTTGGAGTAAGTGTGTGTGAAATTTAAGGAGGAATTTAGAAATGAAAGAAGAACAGTTTAAGCATATTGAAAAGTTATTTGAGGAAGATCCTAATAGATTTGGTGATCAAGCACCTCTTATATTTCTATCAAGGGATGAATATGATCTAACTGACATAAAACTAGTACCTATTCGAGAAAATGAACCTCTTCTGACTGTACTGTTTGCCCGAAATCTTAGAACAAATAAGATAGAAGGTATAGGAATTGGTCTTCATAAAGATATTTCCTTAGATGCTCTCGACGATTTTTCTCTGGTTATATCAGGTTGGCTTCCCGGAGTAAAGAAAATCGATCTTAGTTAGGATCAACAACCTAATTAAGATTATGTTTTTTTTTTTTTATAAGGAGAATAATGCACCTATTTATAAGATCGACAACCTAGAAGATTCGTAGTCTAATTAGGTTTGAACAGTGATGTTTAACGTAAGTGTTTGACTAGGAGGCGTTTAAAAGAATGCAGCAGTTAAGACAACGAAATACATACACACCTACAAATACTTCTCTAGTTTGTAGCAACTGTGATTCTGAATTAAACAAAGATGTGAATCTTAGTGTTCAGAATTCAAAAACATGTCTTAACATCTCCGAAGAGAATCAACGTCAACATACAGACGGTTCAGACTTGCGAGTCCTGAATATTGTGTATGTACTAAATCAAAGAGGCAAACCACTAATGCCAACTAAATCATCAAAAGCTCGAAAGTTATTAAAACAAGGAAATGCAAGAGTTGTTAGAAACACCCCCTTTACAATTCAACTACTTTATGCAACGGGTGAAAGTAAACAAGCGATAACGTTAGGTGTAGATACCGGTTATCAGTATATAGGTTTATCTGCCGTTACCAAGAAACAAGAATTGTTTGCCGCAATTATAAAATTAAGAACTGATATCGTGAAATTACTATTAGCAAGAAGATCATATAGAAGAAATCGCCGACAGAGAAAAACTTGGTATAGACAATCTCGATTTTTGAATAGGAAAAAGAATAAAGGTTGGTTAGCACCAAGTATTCAACATCGGTTGGATAGTCATTTAAGGATCATTAATTTTGTAAAGAGATTATTACCTATATCTGAAATTGTAATTGAAGTTGCCGCTTTCGATATTCAGAAGATTAAGAATCCGAGTATTGAAGGTAAAGATTATCAGAATGGCGAACAAAAAGATTTTTGGAATGTTCGTGAGTACGTTCTGTATAGAGATAAGCATACTTGTCAATATTGTCATGTAAAAGATACTATATTAGAAGTACATCATATTATTTCTAGAAGTACTGGTGGAAGCAACTCCCCCGATAATCTAATAACTCTTTGTATTAAATGTCATCAGAAGATAACTCAAAACAAATTAAAGTTAACAATCCGTTTATCTGATGCGTTTAAAACTGAAACATTTATGTCTATCATTCGTTGGAAAATAGTTGATAGATTAAGAAAGTTAGGTAATGTAGTTAGATGTACTTATGGATATGTGACAAAATCGAAACTGATTAATTTACATTTAGCTAAATCGCATATAAATGACGCTTTCGTTATAGCCGAAGGTAATTTATTGAAAGAACGATGTGTTAGTTATATAGTTATCCAAAAACGACGAAACAATAGAAAGTTACAACAATGTAGAAAAGGTTATAAACCTGCTATACGTAGATGTAGATATAGTATACAACCTAAAGATATTGTAGTGATTAACAAGCAGTTATATATTTCAATGGGTACTTCTAATTTTGGTCAGCAGATTACTGTTAGAGATACTACGGGTGAACGTAATTATTCTGTTAAAAAGATAGAGAAACATTATTATATCAATGGTTGGTTGTTTCTATCTATATGTAAATATAAGGAGTTAGGTTATGCCGTTGTTCATTAGCGAATACCGAAAGAGAAAACTTGTAGAATACTTGCGCCCGGGTATGAAGGTATTACTCGATTTTGTACACGGATTAGGTGACACAATGATGTTTATGCCCATTTTGTACAAAATGAGAGAACTATATCCTACAACCCAGATAGATATTCATCTAGAATGTGATCAAGATATGTTGTTTGAAAGTGTTGTTGATAAGACTGGTTTTGGTTATGATATAGTTTTTGGTATTCACTTTCCTATGAGTGAAGGTAGTGGCATAACAAAACAAGCCGCTTGTTGTATACAAGAGATAGGTATAGATCCAGTTATTGATTTTGCACCATTACCTATGTATGAGAGTCCATTAGTAGCAGTACATTATCAAGGAACGGCATTACCTGAAAGTGTTAACTGTCCAGAATCTATTGCCGAGAAAGTATGGAATGAAATCATAAAAGTAGGTCTTATTCCTATAGAGTGTCATTTCCAACACGTCTTTCATAATGCTAAGAACGGGAAATATCCTTTTATAGATAATAATGTTAGAAATTGTCAAGCTAATCTAAGGAGTTTAGTAGGACTTTTACAACATTGTTTTGCTTTTGTAGGTGTAGCTTCGGGGCCTTTCACTGTTGCTATGTCTGTTTTACCTTTAGGTAGAGTATTCTATCTGGAGAATAGACATACAGTAGAGACTTATGTTGATCCTTTCATATCATCGGATGTGAATCATATTAATGTGAATCAGTATGTGGATAGTACAATTTTTAATTGGTTAGAGGATCTTAAATAAGTCCGTAGATCCCTAGGATCGTAGGTACGTAAGACATAGGAGGTATAATTATTAATGATAATACGTGGAAGAGCACCTGTCAGAATTGATTTTGCCGGAGGTTGGTCTGATGTAGCATTGTTTACTAAAGATGATTCAGGTATAGTTATTAATGCTACTATAAATGTGTTTTCTTATGTTACTGGGAGGAAGTTGTCTACTAAAGAGATAGAGACTAGCTCCTATGGATATAGCCATGTTGAAAGTGTTAATGATAAGACAATTAAGATTTACTCGGCTGACTTCGATATTTATCAAGAAGCTATGGATATTAAACATTTAGAATATAAAGGCAATATCGACCTTATAATTGCGGCTATTAGACGAATAAATATAGATTATGGAATTGAGATTATTACTCGGTCGAATGCTCCCGCTGGAAGTGGTTTAGGAACATCTGCTTCTATGGGAGTAGTTCTTGTAAGTGTGTTACATGCCTTAAGCGAAAAAGTTCTATTGCCTTATGAAGTTGCTGAATATGCTAGTTCACTCGAACGAATTGAATTGGGTATACTTGGGGGTAAACAAGATCATTATGCTAGTGCTATTGGGGGATTTAACTTTATGTCATTCGCAGGTGAGGATGTTACAGTTAGTAAATTACCCATTTCACGTGAGACTATATTTGAGTTAGAAAAGAGTCTCATTTTGTGTTATACTGGAAAATCACGTCTATCAGGAAACATCCATAGTAGTGTTGTTAATGCCTTCTTATCAGGTGATTCTGAAACTATATCAGCTTTAAAAAATCTCAGATGGGCCGCGTTGGAGATGAAAAACGCTTTAGTAGAAGGTGATTTAAAATATTTTGCACAGTTATTATCAGAGAATTGGTCAAATCAAAAAAGGCTACATTCATCAATAACGAATCAACAGATTAATGATTTATTTGATGTTGCTCGTACGAATGGGGCATTAGGCGGGAAAGCATGTGGTGCTGGTGGTGGAGGTTGTCTTGTATTTTGCACTGAACCTGATAAAGAACATATCTTACGAAAAAAATTAAAGGAAATGAATGTTTCTATTATAGATTTCAATTTTGTAGATACTGGGGTTATTACGTGGAATTCATCTTTTATCTAAGGAGATTATTATGTTATCAAAATTTACTTGGAACGGTGCCGTTATGATTGAAGAAACTATAGATTATCCTAATTTGATTTCAGTAAATGGTCAAAGTTATAGTTGCATAGATCCGCGAATAAATAATAGTAAAGGTGATATAATTGATTTAGGTTGTTGCAATTGGCTTTACAATTGGAATTGGTTTCAGTTTTTATCTAAAAGAGTAGTTGGGGTAGATCCTTTTGAAGTTCATATACCATCAGGGTTTGAGTTATTTCGTGGCATTATTGGAAACTGTGACGGGTCTATTCTTATGTTTAATGAAGGTAGTGCGTCATCTGTATTTAATTATAGTCAATCTATTATAGAACTGCCTATGTTATCTTTTGAAAGACCATCTGCTATAGAATTGCCTATGCTATCATTTGATAGTTTTGCTGCCCGTTATAAGATAGATGAAATATCATTGTTAAAGATTAATATTAATGGATTTGAATATCCATTTCTAATGTCATTAACAGAAAAATGGTATGATTGTATAGATCAAATTCTAGTTTGTTTTCATGATTCTGTAAGTATTTCACCTTTATCAAGACCTTTTCCGCTTAGAGCTACTAATGTTGTAGTAGATTATTTGACTAAATGGTATGATTATATTTTAGTCGATCCACAATTACGTTGGTTTTTGTTTCTAAAAAGATAATTCGATTTAAGGAGATAGTTTATGTTAGAACAACCTAAAGACCTGAAGATTCATTTTATATGGTTAGATACCCAAAGTATCGGATTAGAATTATATTTAGCTGTAAGGTCAGCGTATCAAGTGTATAATGTTAAACCTATTTTGTGGACTACTACTTTATCTATTGAGAGTAATTGGGGGAAAGCTTTATTGTCCTATGTTGAATTGAGATTACTACCTATGGAGTGGTTAGATAAAACGAACTATACTTCGGTTAAGGCTAACAAAACTGATTATTTGAGACTTAAAGTACTAGAACAATTTGGTGGATTGTATCTTGATGCAGATACAATATGTGTAAAATCAATTTTTGAAATATCCGAATTGTCGGTAGGTATAAATGTAGCGATAGAACATCAAGTAGGTTTAGGTGATTATATAATAAATGCTGTTATATATGTTAGTGAGGCATATAATGAATATATTCAAGTATTAATACTTGATTGTGAAAAGCGAATGATTGAATCACCCCAACATGGTTATATTTATCTTTTGTTATCTTTTAATGATCTTTACCGACAAGATCCAAAATGTTTTAATTTAGTTGATTCTAAACATTTTTATTATTATTGGTCAGGTGCCTGGCAAATGAACTTTCTAGAAGATAAAGATACTCCTTCTAATGTATCTAACGAATTAGACGAAAGTGTATATGTTTTGCATTATTGGGGTTGTTACGCAAATCCAACTATAGCTGCTATAGATGATACTTTCTTAAAAGAGTCTTCTAGTATTTTCGCTAAAACAGTTAGAAAGGTTTTGGGACTACCCCCTTTTGTTAGTGGCTCTGAAATTATTGCTAATAAAAGATCGTTAGCAACTATTTCAGAGCTATACGCTTTTGTGAAATATATTAACGAGACTAACGGAGACTATGTAGTAGAAATAGGTACCTATTTAGGTGGTACTACGCGAGTTTTGGCCAGTAATTGTAATCTACCTATTGTTACTATTGATAATTATAGTATGAATACTGACCCATTAGACGTTTATAGTTTTTTATCTGACCTTCCAAATGTTATAATACTTGTAGGAAGTAGTCCTTCAATAGGTAAACTTTGGAAGGGTAGTATACGATTTTTATTGATAGATGATGGACATGAATATGACGACGTAAAGGCTGATTTTGAAAATTGGTTAGTACATCTATCTGAAAATAGTATTGTTGCTTTTCATGATGCTAGACTGCCTAATGAACCTAATCTGTATGGTACTTACTTTTCAAGATGCCCTGGTATAGAGAGGTTTGTGAATGAGTTACTACAAAAAGATACTTGTACTTTAGTTGCGTGGGTAGGTTCTACTGCCTTTTTAAGATTAAATAATAGATCAATTATAGATAGGTTGACTACTGATATGGTTAGTACCCATTTGAATCAATCTAATGATTTGAACATTCATTTTATATGGATAGGACCAACTCCTGTACCTATGACTGCTTATATGGCTATTAAGTCAGCAGTAAATATTTATGGTGTTAGACCTTATTTTTGGGTACATAATCTATCTGAGGAAGATTCTATATGGCTAGACAGAATAGCAAATATAGCAATTATAGCAAATCTCAAATCTGAATGGTTAGATATCGTTAATAGATTAGAATCACCCGTTCATATGAGTGATTATTTACGTATGGCTATACTAAAAGATTATGGTGGTTTGTATTTAGATACTGATATTATTTGTATTAAGTCTATCTTTGGTATTGATGGTATAGCTGAATTAACAAATAATTGTTCTATATGTTGGGAGAATTGGTGGAATGTTATATGTGGTGCTATGATATGGGTAGGAATGCCTAATGATATTACCATTACTAAAATGGTAGATATTATAGAAAGTATAGTTAAGAATAGTAATGGTCCTTTACAGGGATATGCTCCTTTAGGACCGCTCTTGATTACTGCTAGTAGACCACAACTACCTAACTTACATGTTTTAGATTATAGATATGTATACGCTATAAGTACACAAGAAGCTTATAGATTCTTTTTAGAAGAACCGGAAGAAGATTTTGTACCCGAGTTGACTAAAGAGATGTACTTTATTCATTGGACAGCTACAGGAGGCACTAATAAAAACGTAGTTTTTATAGATGAACATGTTGATGCAAATTATCTTAAAACGTCTAATAGTGTATTTGCAAAAGCTGTAAGATTAGTACTTAGTGATGATCCGTATATTACTATGTTATCTATTGAGGAATCTAAATGATTTCAATTTGTTTATCAATATCAGGTGATCAATTAGAACGACAAGTAAATATGATTGAAGTAGTTAAATGGTTATCTAGACAATCTTTTCAGGACTATGAGTTTATAGTAGTAGAACAACTTACTCAGTATAATAAACAACCTTTTTGGTATAACTTTCTAAGAAAAATGATTAAGTTAGAAGAATGTCGAAATGCTATAGAGAGATTGAGATATACCGTTATATCAGATAGTCTTTGGTGTCAACCTTGGGTACAAAATGTAGCTGCTAGGATGTCTACTACAGATACATTATTATTTACCGAATCTGATGTAGTATTTGCTAGTTCTAGTTATTTAGAAGATCTAGTTAATGAGTTTACTAGATTGAAAGTACCTAATCTTTGGGGTTGGAATGTACATGTTAATATGGGATTAGATGCTGTTAAATATTACCGAGAGAAACATTTAGAGCCACCATTTGATGTTGATTACGTTTATCATCATCATTTAAATGCTCCAGGAAATCCTTTAATGTGCCAAAAGTCTTTTTTCTTTCATTTAGGCGGTTATAGTGAACGATTAGTAGGTCATTGTGGATGTGACGTCGAACTAGCCGCTAGAATATTTGGAATGGAAGGAAGTAAAGAATCTTTTAAGGCATCTAAGTTACATATAAAACACAAATATTTTGCTTTTGAAGGTGGTTGGACTGACGATTATCATTTTGCTATGTCAAAACCTAGTTATGTTTGCGAATTATTGCGCTCAGTACCTTTTGGTGATTTTCATCAACGACATCCTGTTGTATATAGATAAGGGAATATTATGATTTCTATCATTTTAGTACTAGGTGGTACCCAAAAAGAAAGACAAATTAACGTAATAGAAGTTTTAACGTGTTTGGAATTACAGACTTTTCAAGATTATGAATTCATTGTAATTGAAGAATGTTTTGATACTAGTCCTAAACCTTTTTGGAAGGATTTTTTAGCTAATTTAAGTATTAGTATATTTGCTAATGTGCTTAACAAATTAAGATATTATACTATATATAATAATGTGTGGAATGTATCTTGGGGGAAGAATGTTGGTTCTCGTTTAGCTAAAGGTTCCCCTTTATTGATTATAGAAGCTGATATTGTGTTTGGTCCAGAGTATTTAGCTAATTTGTATAGTGAATGGCAAAAGAGTAACTCACCTCATATACATGGTTGGGATCGTATCTTCTTTACAACAAGAGAGGGTAAGAAGTCATTTTTGAAATCACAAACATACGATTTAGGTTCCGTTTGGTCTTATGGGAATGAAGGATTTTATTATTTTAGTTTACATGGCGCATCAGGTGGAACTTTAATGGTTGATAGAGATTTTTTCATAGATACATTGGGAGGTTATTCCGAAAATTTATTTGGATATACTTTAGATGATCAAGAATTTGCAAGAAGATTGTATAGACATGCCGCTAATAAACTAGTAATATTTAATTATACTGTAATACATTTATGGCATGATGGTAGAGCACCACAACAAGGTGATCCCAACGGAGTAGCTTTTTGGTCATGGATGTCTCCTTTTGAGATTTCTAGACGATTGTCGCAAGCAAATTTAGGTAAGTTGTCAGGTACTACACGTATTAGTTATGATAACTTACCACCACTATTTACTGATGACGTACCTTTTTAAGTAACTGGAGGTTTAATGTATGAAATATGCTTTGATTACACAGTTTAATTGGGGATATAATTATGGGTTTAATGGTTTAATTAATGGATTAGACTATCATGATAATAAACTTATTGACGTACACGTAATATGTACTGATGAAATTCCCCAATGGTATATTGATCGGTTAGGTAATACTTTTGATTTTGATGTTTTTGTATATAAGACAAGTGATTATGCAACTCGATATAAACCAGAACATGTTGATAGTAATAGATGGGAAGTAGAGTTTTACAAGTACAAGTTAGCCGGAGAACTAGCTGGAAAGTATGATGCTATAATGATAACAGATTGTGATTATATGGTAGGCGGTAAATTAGAAAACTACTTCCGTCTTGTAGTCAATACTGAGTTAATTTGTACAAGCAACAATGCTATGGCTGCATACGATCACTTTAATGGTGCGAGTTTAGATGAATATAAGAAACGTATTTCGCATGACGATTATTTCTTTCCGTGTATGAACTCACCTTTTATCTCCGATCCTAATCAAGAAAAGAATCAAAAACTATATGAACGTATTTATGAATTAGGTCTAAAGTATGCCGAAGATATAGTACCTTTCTCAAGAGCTTTAATAGATTGCGAAAGAGTAGATGATATGATCGTTCTACCGGGTGCTTTATGGTTTACACCTGAATTTAGTAGACTCCCCATTACCCGAACGACCATTAATGGTAAAAGGGTATATTTGGCATTGAGCGAAAAGATGATGATGATGCATAGACATTGGTGGTGTAGAGGAGAAATGGAAACCGATCTATTAACAAGTACCCAAGAAGGATCAGAACGTAGAAAGTATGGATGGGAAAATGTTCAGTTGTTATTAGATGAATGTAAAATAATTAATACTGAATGGAAACTTCCTTTAGATTGGCCATTAGATGGTGCAAATATTAAGATAGATTATGATAAAATACCTTTAAAGGATAAGTCTAAAACTCCCCCTGTAACTGTTAAACCTAGAGTTTCACCAGCACCTAATGTAGTTAAGAGATCACCCGATATATCTATTGAACAGATATCAGAGGAAGATGTTATTAAAGTTGCTGAGCACTTAAAAATAGTTGATTCAGGAGGCATTACCGTAAGTTTAGGGAAGCATAATATCAAATTTGCTACTGCTTTAGCAACTTTATGTCCTGATGATCCTATTTGGTCTGTAGATGATTATACTGATGATATTAATCCTAAAGATATTTACTCTATTGCTACTAATACTGATAATGTTGTAATAGTTATTGGAAAGAGTACTACTATTGGAAAGTTATGGGAAAGACCAATTGCTATGTTAATTATGACTCAGTTAGAAAGCTATGAAAATATTAAAGAGAATTTTATTATTTGGACGAGTCTATTAACTAAGAATGGTTATGTAGTTTTACGTAGTGAATCCGACGCTAGTAAATATATAAGTGAAATTACTAACTTTGGAGTATGGACTGTTGATAGTAGTTTTCAGAGTTTAGTATTTCTTAAACGAACATAGGAGATAAAAAATGAGATATGCTTATGTAATTCCCGCTTCATATGACTACATTCCAGGATTAGCAGCATTATTAGCTAGTATAGACAAGTATACGCCTGATGTAGACATTATTTTAGTATCGTATGAGATTCCTAAAGAGTTTCTAGTTGCTTGTGATACGCTTACATTAAACATTATAGATGTACCCCAAAAAGAAAAGGAACCAGATCAGAAACTAGCTACAATCATAGAACGATTTCGTGTAACTTCTGAAGTAATGAAGAATTATGATTCTATATGTTTTATAGATGCCGATATGTTTTTACTTGGAGATGTAAGTCTGTTTTTTGATATAGCAGCTAAAGGTTTTATAGTTACAGCGCATAATGGGGGTATTATAGGATTTACTAAAGAACATCAACGTTTAGGAAAAGCAGATTTAGGTGTTGATAATTATATCTATACTAAAACTCATACAGCCGTACCAGTATTTGCTTCTGCTATAGATGCAGATTGGTTTCAAGCAGTCTATAG
>Ga0315294_10009306_pt1 | contig 10792 bp, 11 predicted proteins | sample YL17G13_40_MG_FD_203626 | JGI IMG/M metagenome (GOLD analysis project Ga0315294, IMG submission 203626) | Sediment microbial communities from Yellowstone Lake, YNP, Wyoming, USA - YL17G13_40 | ecosystem: Environmental > Aquatic > Freshwater > Lake > Sediment | place: USA: Wyoming | collected... | reverse complement strand
TGATCATCGAATGGGCTTCTGGACTGTTTTGCTTTTGCAACTCTACTGGTGATGTATCTGCAGAATAAGCCGACAAAGCGACGGTGCTTATCATCATGATTGACCACATTGAGGTCTTCATAGCATGTTCTCCCGTTTGTTTATACCAACCAAATCCAGCCCGAACACTCAGCTCCTATCGTGGCTTATTTTCTAAAATCGGAACATTACAGAACGTCAGGGCGGCGATACCGTTTTCTCCATAGAGAAGATTGTTCTCATTCCACGATTTGCTGTCAAGATACGTGATCTTTTTCGCCGCTGAGGATCCCTTCAGTTTGAGCGTGATGACTTTTCCGGACACTGCGCCTGATACTACATTATTCGCTACGCCATCCAGATAAAACTCACTCGCTAATGAATCCGTCCATGCCATGTTCTGGTCAAACTCTAATGCAATTTCATCTTGCTTGTCACTCGTATAGTAAGCCTTTTTGAGATTTGGAGGCGTGATGGCGTTGGTAAAAACCCTGCTGTAGTTGTCCCGCTCCACCAGGGGGCATATCAATCGCGCTATTTCTGCGTAGCCCGCAACAGGATAATGACAGCCGCCCGGCGGCTTAATGCCAAGAGTTGACATGATACCCATGTTGGAAAAGTAGGACGGCAAGGTCCTTTGCACCTCCCGCAGCATATTGTCAGAGCCATTGATGCCCATAGAGCAGGCTTTGGGCCAAATCTGGAAAATGTAATAGTGTTGGATATTCGGGTAATCCTGTTTCCAGGCTGCCGACATGTCCACAAAGTATTGCTGGTAGGTTTCCCATCCAAAGCGGCCGGTAGGGCCATCCGCGCCCTGGTCGTTTTCGCCTTGGTGCCATAGGACGCCGCGGATCCCATGTGTGAGTTTGGCCTGTTGAATGCGCCATAACAGCCGCCCGTAAATCGTTGCTACATCTTCAAAATCTTCCGGATTGCGCTGGTGCTGATCAATCCGTGTACCCCCGACGGCGCCATTGATAATGCATATCGGGATCTTCTGGTTTTCCATCAATCGCCGGGCAAGCTCCATGCCCCAATACCCGATCTGCAGCTTTGCGCCGTTACGGTCGCGACAGACCGCGTTGCCCCACAGTTTCAACCGTGCGCCTTCGGGGTGACCCGCCATGCTGCCATAGCTGCGAATCCAATCGCTGGTGTAAGAAGGGTCGTCATCGCCGACATCAGTCGCTTCCGCATTGGATTGTCCATCAATAATATAGGCATCCCCGCATACCAAGTTGGTAACCGTATGGCGCACCGTTTCGTGGCTCCCTCTCTTGGAGCCGAACTCCACTTTGTATTTGATCAGCCCCGGCTTGAGCCTGGCCATAAAGGCATAGGATTTTTCTGCGGTGGGTTTTTGCCTTTCGGTTTTGATGAGTTTACCGTCGGCATAGATCTTCAAGAAGACCGAGTCGGCATCTTCATTCAGTGTCCCGTTGTAGTAGAGTGTGCCTTCATTCTTATCATCACGGGCATAGAACTGATTGTCCTCAGGTTTCTCATCCTTTGCGGGTGTCCGTTGTACCCAGGCATCCTTCTTGGGTTCTTTGACCATGATCGTGGTCGTGTTGATTGTCTCTGCTCCACCGTTGTTGACAGCCAGCGTGACGGTCATTTTGCCGCTGTTCTGTGCCCTCCTGAGGATTAGTTTCCTGGTTGTGATATCCTTGGTCGCGGCGATATCTGAAACAGTCCAGGTGTAATTCAGATGGCCCGCACCTTTGGCCTGCATTTTGTCCAGATTGGCGATCTTTGGCACTACCTCGATCGTCTTTCGTCCATCCCATCTTGCCGGCGCCTTCAGGGTTAAAACCGGATCAGGAATGTCTTCCCGAACCGTCACGGGGATATCAATGGTCTTCACTGCATCGGCATAGACCGCCTTGAACTGGAGGGTAAGCGATTGGTCGCCCGTCACCCGGCCAGCATCCAACGTGAAATGAAACCGGTCCACGGCGGCGATGGTTTCGTTTTCACCTCTCTTCAGAATCCAATAGACCTTCTGTGCGCCGCCAGCTTTTACCGACACCTCGGCTCTCTTGCCTTCCAACATGGTGATCCTTTTCTCCGAGACCGAGAAGTCCGTGCCCGCCTTCACCAGCGGTCCGACCACCGTCTGCAGGGGCTTCTGGTTCTCATATTGCAGCCTCACCCAGTCGGCGGAGCGCGTGACCTTGGAGATTCGCACCTCATCAATGTCGCCGACAAACCTGTAAATGTCATACCAGCCGCCAATATACAGCCTCGCAGGACTCTTGATCGCCAGCGGGGCGCCTGTGGACGTCGAGACGCCGTCGAGGACGCCATTCACATATACCCTTGAATCACCATTCTTGAAGGCGTGGACCACGTGGATCCATTGGGACGTGGCAAGGGTGCTGCCTCCCTCGACGTCTGCTCCGGAAAAGTAGCATTCCATTTTCAGATGCGGCGGACTGAAGAACTGCATCATCACCTTGCCCTGCCCCGCCTCGTTTCCCCAGGCGAGGACGGTCACATTCGGCTGCTCGGCTCTGAACCAGGCTTCAGAAGTATGGGGACTGGAACCGATCGGATAGGATGTGATGTTCTCTCCGCAGGTGATGCCCTTGCCTCCGGGGAAATGCCGGCCTTTGCCAATCATACCGGAAGAAGGTGTGGTACCCGTATCCTTCGACTCAAGCGTGCCGACCTCATCGTTAACAGGATCGTTCATGTGCCAGACGCTGAGGTATCCGTTGGACTCGTTGAAGACGGCACTACCGTTGGACTCGCTGGCCGCGCCGGCCTTGCCCCAATACAACTTGACCTCCTGCCTCGCATTCCCCTTGATGGTCGGTATGCGCACCCAGATGCTGGCGTTTCCGTTCGCCGGGTCCCATTCCTCAATCTGATACGCCAGTGGTGTGCTGGTACTCGTGGAGAAACGGATGTCCTCTCCATTGGCCTTCGCCTGGCTGAAATTGAAAAAGTCCTTGTGCAGCCGCACCAGCAACGGGAAGCCGTCTTCCGAGGCCGAAGCCGGCAAGTTCGCGCCTTCAGGCGTAGTGAGCAGATAGATGGAGCCGGAATGTTTCCAGCCCAGATATTGGGCCGGGGCCGTCTCAAAAAGTACCAAGAGCATTACCATGCCTAAAAGCATTTTCTTGATCATACGATACGTCCTTTGCTCGGTTGGGAAAACAGAGAATTTGAGTTTGAGTTTATGCGTTGTAACGACTCAGGCACCCTCACCATGAGCCTACCCATAACAATGAACCGACATTTCCCATTTAAGTTCATAAACAGTACTCCTGCACGCTACGAGCTATATAATAGCACAATATGCAGTTCGATTTCAACGCTTCTGACCGTCAACTTGGTTAACATTTCTGCCAAAACACCCAGTAAGTATGCCGATTCGCTGCAAATCCAACATTTCGTCATTTTTTCGACGTACCCTGACCTCGGATTCTCCAGCACTTTACCAGATTTTCCCAGCACGGCCGGTCATCCTGCCCTCACAAGTTCTGGGCTGGCTCTCAATTGCCCTATTTGACCAAGAATTTCCCGAAAGAACGTCCTCGGCACAGCAATTCCGCCATTTGAAATATCACGTAACGCGAATGCCTGACCACCTTGGCTCCAATCTTGAACAGCTTGTCTCTCAGCGTCTTCAGCGACCATTTCTTCACTGACTTGGGTAGTGCCAGCCATCTCAGGAAATTGCCGAGGTTGTAAGCCAAGGCAAATAGTTGGAGACGAACCTGATTATCAACGAAATCATGACACGATAGCCTTGTCCAGTTCAATGCGTAGTGCCATCTCTTGCTCACGCTTATCCCGTCATTCTGAACATCCGAACCACGCGGTAGCTTTATCAGTATATTTAGCGAGCTTGATACAATTAAATAAAGGATTGGCATTTCATGTTCATTCGAGGTATAATGTTTGAGTAAAAGGAGGGTAAATATAAATTCTTAACTTAGAAAGAAATGCAATGCCAGTGAACCTGAGCTCTCGGGATAAAGAATTCTTAAACGGACGGCACGGAGAAGCAGCCCGGATCGCCATGCGAATTGTAACAAGAATGGCCGAAGTTAATGACGCTGATGAGCTAATGGATGTGACCCAAGCACATATAGATGGCTGCGGGCTTCTTAGCGATACTGGTCTCGAATTTGCAGAGACATTAGCAAGGCAGGCAGCGAAGGTTTCCATCCTTACTACCTTGAATATGGTGCCTCTTGACCTTCAGAACTGGAAACGATTTTCAATCAATACAGAATTCGCCGCTAAAGCCATCCGATTAGCCAAAGCCTATACTGATATGGGATGCATTCCTACCTGGACATGTGCGCCGTATCAAAGTTACTTAACACCCAGGTTTGGCCAACAAATTGCCTGGGGCGAATCTAACGCTATCTGCTATGCCAACTCTGTCCTCGGTGCCAGAACCAACAGATATGGGGATTTCATCGACATCTGTGCAGCAATAACAGCCAGAGTTCCCAAATGCGGCCTTCATCTAACAGAAAACCGCAAAGGCCATATACTTTTGCGCCTAATTGATATTGCCCCTGACATTATGCAAACCAACGCCTTTTTCGCCACATTAGGTCATCTTCTCGGCTCCATCGCAGAAGACAAAATTCCGGTTATCGAAGGCCTTCCAAAGGATACCTCCAGCGACCAATTAAAAGCCTTGTGTGCAGCGGCAGCCTCTTCCGGTTCTGTGGCCCTTTTTCACGCTATCGGCGTAACACCCGAAGCAAACACCCTTAAGCAGGCCTTCCAAGGTGACAAACCGGAACGAATTATCAATATCCATCTTTCCGACTTACAAAACGCCAGAGCCGACCTATCCACTGCTCAGCAAGGTGCCAACCTCGATTTAATCGTGCTGGGTTGTCCTCATTTTTCTTTTGACGAGTTTCGCCAACTGGCTAGACTCATAAAAGCTCAAGCCGAAAAAGGCAAACAACTTCATCCTAACGTAAGGTTCATTGTTATAACCTCTCAGACCTCTTATGCCCTGTCGCAAAGAAGCGATTTCCTCAATATACTCACCGACTTTGGCATCGAGCTTACCCTTGATACCTGTCTATTTCACACACCTATGGTCTCTCCTGACACAAAGGTAATTATGACCAACTCGGGAAAGTGTGCTTATTATGCCCCTGGCGAGCTTGGTGTCCAGGTCGCCTTTGGTTCTATGGCTGAATGTGTTGACTGTGCTATTAAAGGTCACGTATGTCAAAAAGAAAAACCATGGAAAAAGTCCTAATCGGCAAATCCGTCGTACCAGGCTCAGCTCAAGGCATAGCTCTGGTCTCTAAAGAGCCAATTAGTTTCTGGGGAGGTTTGTCTCCCCGTACCGGCGAAATTATCGACCGGCGCCACGAGCGTTCAGGCTCTGTTGTCACCGGCCGAGTATTCGTATTCCCCCAGGGCCGAGGCTCAAGCACTTCCAGCGCGACCCTGCTCGAGAGCATCAAAACCGGCGTCGCTCCTGCAGCCATAATCAACCTTAAGCCAGATCCCATTTTAGCGCTCGGAAGTATTGTCGCCAATGAGCTATACCACCAGGCCGTACCTATTGTCGTCTTGCCTGAAAAAGACTTCTTTTCTATTAAAGAAAACGATTATCTTGCTATCGAACCTGATGGCACAGTGAAAATTAGTCATTAGAAAAATAGCAATCAAAAGTTTTTTAATTAAATCCTGTTTTCTAACTGCCTTACTTGTGGCCTTGGGTGGCTCTGCCCAAGCTGAAAAAGAATCTGACTGCAGAACACCAACAAAGTTTTTCTTAGAAAGATTTGTACCGACTGGCTAAGCGGTATCCACATAAGCCCTATCCAAACAATTCTGACAGAACACGATGATGCCTGGGTAGATATCCCCGACGACCTGGAGTGGTTAAAAAACGGCCAGAGTTTTATATGGCCAAGTGAACGTGACGGCTGGCGACACCTGTATCTCGTTTCTCGCACCGGAAGCGACCTTACACCCTTCTGACCTCTGCCCAATTCGATGTGATTAGTGTTCAAAGTGTAGATGAAGAGAAAGGATTCGTGTACTACATCGCTTCCCCGGATAACTCCACCCAACGCTATTTATTTAGGTCGCCGCTTGATGGCACCGGCAAGGTCGAACGCATAACTCCAGCTAATCAGCCGGGAACACATCTATACCAAATATCTCCAGACTCAAATTGGGCTTTTCACACCTACTCGTCATTCGATAAGCCGCCATAGCCATAGCCATTGCCTTTGTTAGCAACCAGCGGTTCTACGACACCATTTACCAGGAAAGATATATGGGTCTGCAGGATGATAATGAACAGGGCTACAAGGAGGGCTCACCCATAACAATCGCCCATCAGCTAAAGGGCAACCACCTTATCATTTACGGCGCCGGCGATGACAACTGCCATTATCAGAATTTCGAGGCCCTCATCAATGAATTAATCAAGCACAATAAATCTTTTTCAATGATGGCCTATCCCAACCGCACCCACAGCATAAAGGAAGGCGAGAATACAAAGCTACATCTCTATAAACTATTGACTCGATACTTAAAGGAAAATCTTCCGCCCGGCCCCAAATAAATGCATGTGAAAGAGGTTTATGAGTAGTTTTCATTGTATTTCTAAAGGACAATTTTTTGTCCCAAACCTTTTTGGACAGCGCTTTCGTAAACTATCTTTGATGCATAAACGTCAAAAAGAGCCATACCTACTGACTTGAACAGGGTTGTTTCGTGCTTTACGGATTCTCTTTTGCGGTTCCTGGCTAAGAAACTACCTAAGGTCATAATCTGTTCCCTATCGAGCCATCGGTTCTGCAGCGGCACTATAAGGTCTCCTGATTCTTCCAAAGCATCGGTGGTGTCGATAAAAACTCTCTGAAGCAGGTTAAACAGTGCTCTGGGCAGTTCTCTAACATTTGGCTGGTATGAACCGATGGCAACAAAATGTTTGCCAATTAGGAGGTCAGCTCTTTCCGGTAGAACAGGCTTCTGAGATGTTGTTGCTGTTACCACGACCTGAGACTTTTCCAGCAGGTCTTCAATACAGGCAGCTGCGTGAAACTTAACATGGGGGACCACATCTGATAATTTCTCTATTAGTACCGCCGTTTTTTCCGGGTTGCTATCAAAAATGATAATGTCTGTGAGATTGCGAATTGAGCAGGCCACCCACGCGTGATAGAAGCCCTGAAAACCGGCTCCAACTATACCGAGTGAAAAAATGTCTTCAGCCGTAAGATGACGAATACTCACAGAACTAACCGCTGCTGTTCTAAGTGCTGTCAAGACCCGTCCATCAAGGATAGCGACGGGTAAACCAGTCTTCCCATTGTTTAGAACAACAATGCCGTTGAGCATCGGAATTCCTTTGGCGGGATTAGTAGGGAAGAGAGTCACGAGTTTGGTAGCGAAATAGTCCTGAATAAAGCAGGGCATCAGCAGTAAAGTATTGCTACCATTGTCCACGTGAAGCCGTTGCGGCATATTAAAGGCTTTGGTTTCATAGACAGACATTGCTGTCTCCATAGCCTCGATTATATCATCAAAAACTGCAGCAGCTAAAATATCTGCTTCCGTCAGATAAATCATTTAGTTATCTCTTCTAAGAATAATAACAGCTTCATTTTTTGTGAGACCTCATAAAAATTGCGAGATCTTATACACATTTCTGGAGCTTTATGTACAGGAAACATTGAGCTTCCTCTTGCTTATCCCAATTGAAGCAATACTTGCATCAATGCTTGTTGGAATTTTAAGGCCCAACTATACTATCCATAATTATTACACAACGCCAGAAAGTTCTCAAGGCAAAAAGAAATTGACTTTACTCCTAAGTAATCCTCGCCTTTCCATCACAAAATAGGAACGATTAGAAACTCAGGGATTTCAGTTTTGGAAACACGAGCGAAATAATTTGTCAAAAAGCCACTTTAACAAATGTTAAATTTTTTGAACGGCACCTCTGTTTCGTATAGCTTGTCATCTGATAGTTCTGTTCTCCTCTGAAGCGACTGAAAAAAGTTCTTTTCTGTTAAGCCCAATATTGTGGACTCGCTATTGTCCATAACTCCCCGATCAGGCTCGAATCTTGGAGGTAGTGGTTAACCACCGAGGTTTTCTGGTTGCACTACTTACTAATCTGACAGACATATATCCTGCTATTTTCAATAACTCTATCCGTTTGTGCTGTAACATCCTGTACATACCTTGTTGCCATTTGTAAATCCGCATGGCCAAGAAGCCTCTGAACTGCAAACGGGTCACCTGACCTGGCGGCAATAGTGGCAGCAGTCCTTCGCAGAGTATAAAAACCCGTCCCTTTGGGAACATTAAGCCCTGCTCTCTTAATCAGCCTCGTAAATAATGGTGTGATTATATTTAAGATTGTATATTTGCCGTTACCATTACCATCGGTCTTTAACAACGTTTGTATATATGGGTTACCTCTGGAGGTATAAAAGACAAGTTTGCCTGTCCTGGGGAGCTTTCCAAGCGATTCAATAGTCTCCGGCCATAATGGCAAATCCCTTGAAATTCCCGTCTTTTTCCTTGGCAATGTGACTCTGGCATTAACAATATCCAAATCGGCCCATTTTAGCTCTGCACAATCTGTACATCCGAAACCGCAATTTAACCCAAGCCATATCATTGCCCTCATCTTTACATCAGCACAGGATAGTAACCTGTTTATCTGTTCAGAACTAAAGGTGTCTTTTTCCTTATGAATTATCTTGCCTCTTGAGATAGCATCGATATTCGGGATATTCTTATTAAGAACATCATTCTTCCTGGCCCAGTGAAACATAGCCTTCATAATACTTATATGAAGGTTTAGTCTGCAGACAGAGCCATAATGCCTCTGGAGCTTTCTTTTGTAGTTCTGTAGGTCCAGGGTTGATATGCTCTTGATTCTTCTATTCTGACCCAGAAAAGCCATTAATTTGTTTAGACTGTCAATTTGGTCATTGTGGTGTCTTGGGGTAAGGTCATTTGCCTGAAGTTTTGAATACTGATAGTTAAGATACATATCACAAAGCTGTTTTAGAGTCATATTATCGCCTGTTTGTTTTTGTTGTTGTAGATTGTTTTGACATCCGTGCAGATATGTTGCCTGGTCAAGATATCTTTGAAGAGCCACTGTTTTGTCAGAGCCGAAGTAATACATTTTCCCTTTAATCTTTTTACAGTATTGTCCTGTGGAATGGAGTGTTAGTGGGAATTTGTCGGAACGTGTTTTTCTTTTTGAAGTTTTCATATTCCTGCCTCCTCAAAAAAAGGTTTACATTTTACGAGATAATCATCAATTAGTTGTAGTAATGGTTGTTATTTTCGACACGGCAACAACAGTCGAGAATTACAACTAACTGATACACATTAGCTTATGATTATTATACGAGATGGAAGTGAATAGGTTATATAATCCGATAGCTACCTTTTGCATAGAGCCGTCCGGAATTACAGGGTCTGACGTATTTATTATGAGTTTTGATGTCGTATGGAGATTCTGCAAAATATATTCCCGCACGTTGTATATTCGAGCACATAAAACCTTAAATACTCATCTCCCGTTATCATTCTAAAATGACACAGGAAGATTTGCCAAAAGATGAAAAGGCCATCCAAACCCTGGAAGAAATCTGTGAGAATACGAGGGCCATTCGCAGGGTCGTAAACAGGATTCTGGATAAGCTGCATGAGGAATCCGAAGGCAAGGACGATGACTATGACCCTGATACCATAGATTGGAAAGACCTATACAACAGCGATGATATGTACTATTAACCGAAAGATTTTTATACCCCAGTAGCTTTCCTCTTCTATGACAGAGCCAAATCTTGATGCAGGATTGAGAAATTTAAGACAGAGCCTTCGGCAAATAAAAGCCTTGTTAGCCTGGCAGCGATTGCAGGAAACTGAATCAAGACCTCATGAGCCACCCGGATTTACAATTACTGACTCTGTAGAAACAGACCTTAGAAATGAATACTCGTTCTTCTTAGCAACGGCGCTGCAGATCCACAGCATTATTAACGATACCTCACTTACAATTCCAGAGGCGAAACGCCAAAACATTAAAAATCAACTGGTCAGGATTGAACAACAACTTTACAGTCTCAACCTCAATCAGAAGCTCTGCACCTGCTGAAAATAAAGATGGGATTTTTTGATCTATTCAGGAAAAAGAGGAAAGCACGTCCAAGAATGAGAAGGCAGAGTAGGGCCTCTGTCGCCAAGCTAAAAGAATCCTTTGAAAAAGCAAGGGTTGATATTGACGCCTTACAGGCCCGGACACAGACGACAAATGCACTATTGGAACAGCACTCTAAAGAACTGTCTGAGCACAAAGGTATAATTGAACAACATTCTGTAAGACTTGCGACACTGGAGCAAGCAGTTAACTGGCAGTCGAGTAATCGGCGATTGGCTTTGAATAGTCAGCCCAATCGACCAGACCAGGCGAGTAATCCGTTACCAGCGGCGACACCGGGCAATCTACCATTACCTCAGAAACTTGATGTAGACTGTTTCTCAGAGCAGGAGAAACGTATTTTGGCTGTCTTTTTCCAAAATCAAGGTATGGCCCTTTCTTATACTGATATAGCCAGGGCTTTGAATAAATCACCTTACACTGTAAAGAATCAGATCAGGCAAATGCGGCTTAAGGCGGACTTGTTTGATAGAACGGTGGGTGACCAGAGCAGAAACCGGTTCAAGCTTAAAGACGGCCTCCGAATCGAGAAATATCTCAACGTAAGTTAGCCAATTAGACGACCTA
>Ga0315294_10009304_pt1 | contig 10793 bp, 11 predicted proteins | sample YL17G13_40_MG_FD_203626 | JGI IMG/M metagenome (GOLD analysis project Ga0315294, IMG submission 203626) | Sediment microbial communities from Yellowstone Lake, YNP, Wyoming, USA - YL17G13_40 | ecosystem: Environmental > Aquatic > Freshwater > Lake > Sediment | place: USA: Wyoming | collected... | reverse complement strand
CAACACTTTTTTCCGGTGCACAGGTGGCTCATCAGGGATACCGAAGGCTACCACATCGATCAATCTCCTGCCTGAGCAGTCGTCCCCATATGTGAGCGGGTTTATCCTACCCCGCGCGCTTAAGTATCCTATCCACATATCCCGCTGCTTCTCACTTGCGCAGATGTAAAAATCGCCCAAAAAGGCTGCCGCATTCAGTTCATCGTAGTTTATCAGATCGATATTCTGCCTCTCGCCCATCGGACGGTCTGAAAACATCTCAAGCGATTCAAACTGAAACGGGTTATAGAGGTCCACGACTATCGCACCGTTATATTTACAGATCGCCCCGGCGAACTGCCTGATGTGGCCCTGTATGATGATGGAGTCAAAATCGCGGATTATCTCGACAAGCGAATCCGGCTCCGATTCACTGAACTTAAACACCCTCACCCCACCGTAATTACTGCTGCCTGGAGCGCATGTCGCAATGGCGATATCGACATCCTCCGATAATGACCTTGCCAGCTCAATGACTCTTATTGCAGGACCCGCCATCCTATCCGATATAAGTTCCTTTGTTACAAAAACCGTACTCCTTCTCATAGTCAAATATCTCCTGACCTGACCCGAGTATTTACCTTCTTGAAATTCCTGACCCGCAGGATGCCCCTCAGCTTCGAAATCGTTGTCAAAGGTAAAAAGAAAAAATTCCACATGTAAGCCCTTATCAGAGGGATGTTCTGATCCACAGTCCTGCCATCGTTAAGCCATCTCGCCTCAGCAGGGATGAACTGCCTGAAAAAACCAGCCGGACTGAAATTTTTAACAACAAACCTGACACGGTTCTTGTGATAATAATAATAGAACCTCTGCGAGAACTTTCCCGAGGACGAGGACTCAAAATGTATTGCCTTCGCACGAGGGTTCAGGAGAACCTTAATGCCAAGCTGCCTCACACTGCTGCAGAGTTCTGCTTCTTCAAAATAGCCAGGAAAGTAACCAACATCGAATCCACCCAGGGATTCAAACACATCTTTCCTGACCAGAATGCTGGCCCCTGTTACGAACTGAGGATGCAGATATCCATCACCATCGGGTTCAATCCGTCTTTCCCCATCTCCTATGTGCCTTGTAATGGCATTGTCAAGGAAAAACCCTCCTGCATGCTGAATCGTCTTGCCGTCAGGGTAATACATAAGACATCCCACCACCCCAACAGCCTCGTCGCTGAGGGGCGAAACCATCTCCTTCAACCAGTCTTGCTTCACGATGACATCAGGGTTCAAAAAGATCAGATATTTACCTGCGGCAAATTTTGCAGCAAAATTATTTCCTCCTGCATATCCAAGATTCCTGCCTGGCAGGAAAAGCCTGATCCTATCCTTATATTTATTCAACCTAGACACTGTATCGTCACTTGAACAGCTATCAACCACTAGAATTTCAAATAGGCCATAGTCCTGTTTAAAAAGCGATTCAAGGCATTTTGATATCGTGCTTGCGCTGTTATAAGTGACCAGTATTATTGAGGTTTCGGTTTCCAAAGTGCTCCAAATTTTTTTATCGCTTTTTTGCAATACGCATAAAATCGTGGGGCCAACCTCTCCCCGAGCAAGCTGCGCAGCTCAGCAATTATTTCATCCTTCTCAGCAATCAGCCTCTTCTGGTCTTCAATAGTGCTCATCTGTAAATAAAAAGCCCTGCTCGCTTCATCAAGCATCGCATTACGACTGCCGAAATCAGGCGAGTTCGTCGGCTGAGCTGCCCACTTCAACAGCTCTCTGCACGTTTGGTTAAAACTAAAATTTACTTCAGCATACCGGCGCGCCTTCGCTGCAGTTTTTGTCAGCAGGTCCCTGTTTCCAGAGAGATAGAATAACAAGTTTGCGAGGGATGAAGGACTCCCTGGTTCAAAAGTAAAACATAGTTCTTTGCTCGCAAGCTCATCGGTTAGCTCGCAAACATTTGTGCTCAAAACCGGTAGTCCGTATTTCAACCACTCAATAATCCGGTTCTTACTTCCAAGTTCAACCTCATATATGGCTTTATCCATATTGATTCCTAAATGGCAATTATTATACAGCCACAACAGTTCCTCCCTATCCAGCCAACCAAGCATTCTAAATCTGTCTTGGTAAGGAGAAGATCTCACCCGCTCCAGAAACCGCTGATAAGTGTCATCTCCGAGCTCGCTGACCCCACCTCCGGTTGATACGAAGACCAGACCCGGGTCACTGCGCATTGCAGCCTCAAGTCCATTAAACAACGTCTCCTCATCAACCCACGTGTTATATGTCCCGCTCCAGAGCACCAGAAAATCGCCCGTTTTTAAATCCAGGTCAACCGGTTTTCTTGGAGCAGGATCGCTGCTAGTATCAAAATCAGCTCCACATGGTATAGGATGGACAAACTCATATCCTGCCGTGCTTGAATTCAGCCTTCCAATCGTGCCCAGCTCACCTATCAGCGCAAAACGCTGTCTTTCTGAGACGCTTGAGAAAACATCAGCCCTGGATATTACCTTTCTCTCCTGATTCCAGAAGTGAAATAGAGAGCTATCATCACGGCTGGAGCGTGCCTTTGCCTGCGCCTCCCCCATCACATGTCCAAAAAGATCCGCCCAGAACGGTCTCTCACCCGCCAAGAACGCTGCTACATATGATGGGAAAAAGGTAACCCCGAGGACCGCATCCGGTGCAAACGTCTCCACAGATCCTTTCAGGCCAACATGGTTCTCAAAACTTTCCTTATCCAGGGCCAGCTGCATAAACTCATTGTTCGCGGAGCGCATCTTCCTGGGCTCGCTTTTCCGTATCCTTTTATCTCCTGAACCCTCTCCCTCCAGGCTGTAACAGACCAGAAATAGCTCGTGGCCGTCATCTATCAAAGGTTTGGCCATCTGCCATGTCCTTATCGCAGTGCCATAGATCTTCTTAGTGGGCTCAATGGGAAGCGGAGACATTCCAAAGATTAAGATGCGGCTCAAATTATCACCAATAAAGATAAAGAATGTAACAGATTTTTGTGTTAGTATAGCATATCAAATTACTATAATAATCACGCTTATTACTATGGATAAAAATACAATTCTTGTCACTGGAGGAGCTGGCTTCATCGGCTCAAATCTCTGCGAACGGCTTGTCAAATATGACCTTAAAGTGATCTGCCTTGACAACTTTAACGACTTCTATAACCCGTCAATCAAAAGAAAAAATATCCGATGGCTTTTAGAACAGCCGAACTTCGAACTGATCGAGGGAGATATACTGTACACTAACCTGCTTGAGATGCTCTTCGAGACAAGGAGCATCAACAAAGTTATTCACCTGGCAGCAAGGGCAGGCGTGAGACCGTCGATTAAACAGCCGCTGCTTTACGAAGAAGTAAACATAAGGGGCACCATCAACCTACTTGAGGCAGCTAAGGCTTCCGGCGTTGAGCAGTTCATCTTCGGTTCATCTTCCTCGGTCTATGGAAATAATAAAAAGGTGCCATTTTCCGAGGACGACGCAGTTGATAACCCGATCTCGCCTTATGCAGCGACCAAGCGCGCAGGGGAGCTCCTCTGCTATACATATCACAAAATATACGATATCAACTGCATAGCCCTGAGGTTCTTCACAGTTTACGGACCAAGACAGCGCCCAGAGATGGCAATACATAAATTCACGCGGCTCATCGACTCCGGCAAGCCGATCGAGCTCTTCGGTGACGGCTCAAGCAGCCGTGACTACACATATATATCGGACATAATCGACGGCATAGAAAGCTGCCTGGACAAAAAGCCTGGCTTTGAGATCATAAACCTGGGCGATTCGAACCCGATCAAGTTAATCGAGCTCGTAAGACTGATTGAAGACGCGCTTGGTAAAAAGGCAGATATTAAGTGGACGCAACATCAGCAAGGGGATGCCGATACTACTTATGCGGATATAACAAAGGCAAAAAATATATTAAACTATTCTCCCAGGATAAAAATTGAGGAAGGAATCAGCGAGTTCGTAAAGTGGCATATAAAACAGACAGATGTGAACTTGACCTGAGTGTTGTAATCCCGGTTTACAACGAAGTTGAAAACGTGGAAATGCTCTACCATGCATTGGAGAATGTCCTGGACCGACTGAACAAGAGCTATGAGGTCATCCTGATTGATGATGGAAGCAGTGATGGCACCTATTCAAAGCTAAAAGAAGTCCATGAGAAAAACCACAAATTCAAGGTCATCCGATTCAGGCGAAACTTCGGTCAGACCGCAGCAATGTCCGCAGGATTTGACTATGCAAAAGGCGAGATCGTCGTAACCCTCGATGCAGACCTACAAAATGATCCCAATGAGATCCCACTCCTGATTGAGGAGATCGATAAAGGATATGATGTGGTGAGCGGATGGCGAAAGAACCGGCGCGACAATGTCATCATCAGGACAATACCTTCCCGCGCCGCCAACTGGCTCATATCACGACTAACCGGCATCAGGCTGCACGACTTTGGCTGCACGCTCAAGGCATACAGACATGATGTGATCAAGAACATAGAGCTCTACGGAGATATGCACCGCTACATACCTGCCCTGGCAAGCAGGATCGGGATAAAGGTAACCGAGGTACCTGTATCCCACCAAAAGCGCGTTCACGGCAGATCAAAGTACGGACTCTCCAGGATACTCAAGGTCATAATCGATATCGTCACGCTCAAATTTTTGCTGACCTATTCGACAAAACCGCTGCAGATATTCGGGCTGCTCGGGATCATAAGCTTTATCCTCGGGTTCCTGGTATCTTTGTATTTAACAATCGAGCGACTGGTATTCGGACAGCCACTTGCAAACAGGCCACTACTACTTCTGGGTATTCTGCTTTTATTCCTGGGCTTGCAATTCTTCTCCATAGGTCTGATCGGAGAGATGATAATGCGCACATATCACGAGTCACAAAACAAACCCATCTACTTCATTAAGGATATTCTTGATTGAGCAGCCTCCCATTCGGAACTCAAAATTAAACAGAGCCCTAACCAGATGAAAATTCTATTCATTACGCCCACCCCATTCTTTTCGGACCGCGGATGTCATACAAGGATACTGGGTGAATATTTAAGCCTTACAAAATACGGACATCAGATCGAACTCGTCACCTATCATTTAGGTAGGGATGTTGAAGATGTTGTGATCCATCGCACAATAAAAATTCCCTGGTACAGGAAAGTAGAGGCAGGACCGTCCTACCATAAAATCTACATTGACGGCCTTTTATGCCTGAAGTCATTATCAAGGGTAATTAAATTCAAGCCTGATATTATACACGGACATCTTCACGAAGGGGCGCTCATTGGGGGAGTTGTCGGCTGGCTGACGCGCATCCCGGTAATTGCTGATATGCAGGGCAGTCTTTACCGCGAATTAATTGACCACAATTTTTTCAAGCAGAATGGACTCGTTTCAAAGATCTGGAAATTTATTGAGAACACTATATTAAAGATGCCAAAATTCATCATCACGAGTTCTGAATTCACTTCAAATTACTTTCATGACGAACATGGCGTGCCACTTGAGAAAATCGAAACGGTCAATGACGGAACCAATGCCCATCTAATACATCCAACCGAGAAAAACGAAAAATTACTGGTCAGCCTGGGAATACCAAAAGACAAAAAAATAGCCATCTATGTTGGGGTATTGACAAAATATCAGGGTATAGGCCTGATGTTAGAGACACTGGTCCACCTCAAAAGAATGGGATCAAATATTTTTTTCGTCATTATCGGTTTCCCTAAAATAGAATATTACGAACATATGGCCAGAGAGATGGGTATTGAAGATATGATTAAGTTCATGGGAAGGATAAGCTATTTTGATGTCAACAAATATCTGAACATCGCTGACATTGGGATCACTGCAAAGCTCTCAAAAACAGAGGCAAATATAAAGGTGCTTGATTACATGGCAGCAGGACTTCCTGTTGTCCTGTTCGATACACAGATCAACCACGACTTAATGGGGGAATTGGGTACATACTGCAGATACGGCGACGCCGAGGATATGGCCATCAAGATCGACTTCCTTATAAAAAACCAGCAGCTCATCGAAGAGCTAAGACCAAAACTAAGAAGACATGTAATTCATCATTTTTCGTGGGAAAAAGAAGCAAGAAAGATAGAAAATATTTACAAAAGGCTCATCGAACGCAGGCATAAACCTATGCCATCTCCTGTTCCTTAGGCAAACCGGCATTCTTGACCTTCCTGGAAACAAAAATCAATACAATAAGGGCAACCAATCCAAATGTGATGTTATAAGCTAATTTTATTGCATGAAAACTGAAGCCGGAAATAATAGCGAAATCCTTTGGAAAGCCAAGCAATATGAATGCTACAGTCCAGCTTGCTTCATATGTGCCGATCCCGGCCAGCGAATGTGTCGGTAGAGTTGCAGAGAGTTCCGCGCTTGCCGTGCCCAAAAACGACTTCCAAAAACTGATCTCTGTCACCCCATACCCCATACTCATGACTATCGATAACAAAAGGATATAGTAAACGACGAACTTCAATATTCTGATGATAACGGTAAGCCCAAATACCTGCGGGTAAACCTTGCGGCCTTTAATTTCCATTATGTTATCGTTCATAAAGACAATCTTATTCATCGCATAGTCAACAAATCTTGCTCTTCTGAGCTTGATTTTTACAAAGAACCAGTCAAGAATTTTTATCCCAAGTCTGATTAATCGATCAAGGAAGACCAGAATCAGGATAAATATCACAAATGCAGATGCTGAAACTATCAGATAAAAAGAGGGAAAGATGCTGAAGCTCTGAGAGCCGACAATTATCAACGCCAGGACCAGTATCGGCATAATTGCTATAGAATCAAGCACTGCGCTCACAACAAATGTTGACATGCAAACCTCAAGCGGCACTGAATACTTCCTGACGAGGATGTAAATATAAGAAAGCGAACCGAGCCTTGCGGGCAAGATATCGGTAAACAGGTCACGCGCAACAGTCACAAGGGCAAGATCGTTGATCCCAACAGAATACCTGCCGAGCAGGGCTCTGTAACGAAAAGCGCGCAGATAAAAACCCACAACAGATAACAGGAGCACAACGATAAAAAGAGGAATATTGACGTTCTGTATAGCTTTCCAGATGTCGGATATCTTTACATTAGTCAGGAGGTAATAAACAAGTGCTGCTGAAACAGCAGTCAAGATGACGTAATTAACTAATTGTCTTATTAACTTTTTCTTTTCTTCTCGCAATACTCTTCTTCCTCCCAAACCATATCAAAAGAAAAATTACAAGACTGGATAACAACACGAAAATTACTGCCATTGCTAATCTTATGATGACTATCTTTATATCCAATTCCATACTCCCATAATCACTGGGTCACCTCAAAGCGACGACTGCATCTATTTCAACCTTTAAGTCGAGCGGCAGTTTTCCGGCCTGAATCGTCGTCCTTGCAGGAGGGTTATCGGGGAAAAAATCCTTATATACCTCATTGAACCTTGCGAATTCGCTCAAATCGCTTAGATAACATGTAACTTTTAAAACATCCTTCATTTTTGCCCCTGCATCCTCCACTATTGCCTTTATGTTCTCAAGCGTGACCCTTGTCTCGTCTTCGATCTCCCCTTTCACAACATCACCGGATCTGGGATCGATCGGACCCTGGCCAGAAATATACAAAAGCCCATCATAAATTACAGCCTGCGAATAAGGATCTTTTGGAACAGGCGCTCTTAAAGTATTAAAAACCTTCTTCTCAGACATAATACTCCCTCACGTTAAAGTGATTTAAATCATAATTTACTTGTAGAAACATTTCAGTTAATCTTCTGGGCGAAAAGCGCCGCTGCCCTCTTTGCATCAACTTTTAATTTTGAAACATTAACGGTAAGCTTCTTTTTTGCTTCACCCCTGCTATTCCAGAGCTCCATGAAAAATGGAGGTAGTCCGCCGCTCACTATCTCCTCCAACTCAAGCCTTGAACCCTCAAATCCAATTTCAGAGAGAAAACTCCTGACCTTGTGATGATAAATGAGACCCATCACCGGCGTGTAAACAGAGCACGCCAGGATTATCGAATGCAGACGCATGCCCATGAAGTAGTTGAGCCTGGCCATCACACCGGCAATTTCGCTACACGAATATTTTAAATTTGACACAAGTCCAACCTCATCCGGATTTGCAAGCCTTGAAATCAGATCCTCCGTAATACCCTGATCCATAACCTGAGTAACAAAAAAAACCAGGTTCGCACCTGCCTTCGATTTAATCTCGTTAAGGCTTTGGGCAAGTGAGCCCAGAAACTCTTCCCTGTTTACCTGATGTTTTTTGTCCTTCAGCCATGAACCCAGATAAGAGTTTACGTTCACACCAATAAGCGGCTTATCAAGCTTAATCCTTTCATCACATAATATTTCTGCCACTCTTGCATCATCAGCACTCCTGACATTAAGTGCGGCATCCGAGGTCTGAACGATCTTCTTCTCGTCTATCCCAACCGACTCAAGTAATTTCCCGGAGTCAGAATCGCGAATAGCGATAAAATCACAATTCTTTGCGATTCTTGCGAGCAGCTTCAGGCCTGTCTTCGTGTCAAAGGGCCCCACACTGACATTATAAAGCCCTGTAAGCTTATTTCTCCGCCTGGCATATGGTATGAACATGGCAAGTGCCGTGACATGGTTGAAAAGGGGGTTGTAAAGGTTCTTGTCAAAGAGGATTGCATCGAATATCAAGACGGCATCAGCGCTTCTTATCGCAAGAAATGTCGGCAGACCGATCATTTTCACGCTTAGATGCCACGGCAGCATCGATACTGGCCTGACAGGAAGCCCAGGATAGCTTCTTTTTATGAAATTGGGTTTTATCGTAGGGATCAAAAATTCCACCTCGCCCGCCTCAGATACGATATCACTCATTATCGCCTCGATTAGCGCGGCATCGCCTGCATTCCTGCCCGAAGATGAGCCAAGCAGGACTATCCTTTTTCTGCCTTTTTGAACCCTGCTATCATGCTCATTCCCGCATAAATCACTCATTCGGATTCACCCCCAAGGGGCTTATTTCTCTTCTTGACGACCTTTGCAGGTGAACCATATGCGACAGAATAGTCCGGCACGTCCTCCATAACAAGCGAACCCGCTCCTACTACCGCACCCTCACCAACGGTAACGCCGTCTAAAATCATCGAGCCGGCGCCTATCCAGCATCCCTTCTTAAGAATTACTCCTCCCCTTAGCTCCTTGCCCATCTTCTTAATATCTTCATGTCCTGAGTATCGATAGCTCTCAATTCCAATGTAGCAGTGCGATGCGATCATGACGTCATCTTCTATCGTGAGGTTCGTAGATATTGCCAGACGGCAAAATGTCCCCACCTTGACATTATTCCCCAGACCGATATTGCCATTTTTCATCGTCAATATCGAAAATGACGATATAAAGCAGTCATCCCCAATCGTCAAAGATGACTTATCGCCACCTTTAGCATCAAGAACAGTATTATCGTCGATGATCGTCCCTTTGCCGATTGTGATCTTGTGCGGGTGGCGCAGCGTTACGTTCCTGCCGATATAGGTTTTTTTGCCAACCTTTCCCAGCAGGCACCTGTAGAGAACCGATCTCAAGAAAAGTCCCCATGCCCCTGGAGCCTGGCAGCATATTTGAGTTAACACTTCATATTTCAACATCGAGCCAAGTCCCCTCTTGCCAATATAGACATCTTGAAAATCATATAACTTAGACAACTATCTCCTTCTAATGAAGATATAAATAATCCCACCAATAATACCTGTTACTATAGATTTTATCCTTAAGATAAAGCCAACAGACAGCGAATAGGCAGGGTTAATGCCAAAAAATGTAAAACAGTAGACATATGCGCCCTCGTTAAACCCCCAGTTCCCGAGCGATACTGGTATTGCAGATATCAGCAGCACTATCGGTACACCTATTAAAAGATAATAGAACGGCACGTGCACTTTTATCACCCAGAAGGCCGCCATCACATTTAATACAGCAATTAAGTTGTATATTATAGACAGGAAAAAGTTATAAAGAATTATCCACTTGTTGGCACGATAGTGATAAATACTTTCAAGTACCTCATTTGCCTTTTGCTTGATTTTTTCCAATCGCTTGATTTTAATCCTGTCATCAAACCATTTATGCAGTCTCCTGTTAAAAAATATGAAAAGCACCCCCACAAACCCCAAAAGCATCAATACGATCAAATAGAAAATCAGAGAACCCCAAAATCTCTTTACCTCGATCATAAATGCGATGGCAGCAAAAAAGATCAGCGCGGCCATGCCTATATAGCGCTCCATGAACACGGACGCTACCGACTCGGACTGATTCCCGGTCTTCCTTGCCAGCTCGTACATACGGATCACGTCCCCCCCCACACTTGAGGGAAGGATATTGTTAAAAAAATAACCCACCACGTATAAGCCGTAAAGCCTGATTATCGACACATTAACGCCCTTGCTCTTGAGGAGTGAGTGCCATTTCAAAACGCTGGCAAGAATCAAGAGAACCGAAAAAAGGAGCAAAAGAAGGATGGCAACAACATCAATATCTGTAAATGTCGCAAAAAGCTCCTGCCACTTTATCCTGGTGAACAAAAACCATATAAGAGCAGCACTGATAACCAAACGGATTACAAAAGTGACGGTATTTTTGAGATTAAATCTTTTTTTCCGCGGTTTTTTTAAATCTTCCATTTTAATTTCGGTAATTTTACCTCAAAAAAACTCTTATCGGTTAAAATTATGGAACTTATATGAACTCGGTTGATTATAT
>Ga0315294_10009301_pt1 | contig 10794 bp, 6 predicted proteins | sample YL17G13_40_MG_FD_203626 | JGI IMG/M metagenome (GOLD analysis project Ga0315294, IMG submission 203626) | Sediment microbial communities from Yellowstone Lake, YNP, Wyoming, USA - YL17G13_40 | ecosystem: Environmental > Aquatic > Freshwater > Lake > Sediment | place: USA: Wyoming | collected... | reverse complement strand
TATTGATGAGGAGACTTGTGAACTGGATATCCCGAAAGTGAATGCCGCCATTATTGATTTCCGTAGAACCCCTGATGCGTGAGAATGTGATATCGTCAAGGAGCGTGGAATGCAGCGCCTTTCCCAGGGTCACGAGAATCACATTCCCAATCATGCGGCTCTGCGTCACATCAAATACGGCGTCACCGCGGATTGTGTCCGGATTCTTTGAGACCCCGTCAAGTGTGATTGACGCATCCATGAACCCGCTGAAGGTCTCTTCTCTGCCGCGCATTGCCGTTAAAAAGGGTTGAAGCGAGACTTTCTTCGCCTCTCCCTTTAACCCGTAATAGAAGGGACCGGCAGGAAAGAGGAGATTGCCCGTTGCGGTGATATTCCCGCCATATGCACTGACGCTTGTGTGGTCAAATACTAACTTATTGGGCGCCCGGGGAAAATAATTGTAAATGAAATGACCGTTAAATTCCTGACCGGTGAGTTTTTTATAGTGTATAACATCGGCATTAATGGCGCCGCTCACCTCTATTGTGGGCGAAGTTGATGTGAGGTCATCAATGGTTGTGGGGCGTTTGACATGCTTTTTTGAAGTCCAACCCAGGGTCCATTCCTCCATCTCCAGTTCAGGCACATTCACCTCAAAAACAATATCCGGAGGAGAGGCATCTAATCTGACTCTGCCTGAGGCAATGCAATCAGGACTTTTTCCGCACCAGAGTTTCACTCCTTCAAATGCAATCTCCCTGTTGGAAAATGTGATGAGCCCATTGATATGAGTCAGGTCGGCAGGCATGTCCCGATAGGCAAATAATGCATCTCTGGCGCGAATAACACCCGAGAAGCCCCACAATTTGTTCTCCGGCGATTTCATCCTGTTGATGGAGTCATAAAGGTCTGGCGAGGCGAAGAGGATTTCGGCGGAGATTTCCGCCGTTCCGGAGGCGCGAAAATCCTCTTTCAGAACCGGGAAGGCATTAAAAGTTTTCCCGAGTTCCAATGTGCCCTGAACCTTCAGCTGAACGCCCTCGCCATCCATTTTCCCCGCCAACTCAAACGGCATGCCCGCATATTCACCCTTTAGTTTTTCTAAGTAGAGATGCCCGGCGTCAAATGTGACATTTCCGTAAACCTTTTCCACCCTGTGTTGAAAAAGTGGATGGCGCGGGCGAAGAGAGAAATCTTCAAGTGTGGCGCTGCCGGAAAAATTCACCTTCTCAGGCTTCAAGGCTGGACCATAAAGACGGACCTCGCTACGGATATGACCCCTCGTCTCATTTTGTATAAGGACGCGACTGAAACGCTCCGGCACAAGCGGGAGGATGGCGGGAATCTCCCCACCGCTTGTAATTGTCATTTCTAATTGCGGCTCATGATAGAAATATCTCCTCCCCTGCAAATGTCCTTCAGCCTGAAACCTTGCTCCGGACATTACGCCACTCAAGCGGGTGAACTCCAGCTTCTCCGGCTGCAAAGCAAAACGTCCATCGATGGAGGTGATGGTATCCGGCAAAAGGGGATGTGTGAATGAACCATTATGGACGTCCACAAGGGCGTTAAAGTTTTTGACAGTGGCAGAGGTGTATCCATCATGGACTGTCAGGGCAAGGGAGAGCGAACCTGTGGTGAAAAGCCGTCCTGAGGTTTCAGAATTATCGGGAAGGAGGTGATTTTTCAGCATCAGGGCGATGTCCGGTGCGGAGATATCCGCCGCCCAGGATAAATCGGCGTCTTCCGGATGCCCCATATCGCGCGCGCCACGGATTTGTCCATTCAACCGAATATTTCCATCGCCAAACTTCCCGCTGACTCCAGAAAAGGTCGCATTCGTGTTATCAATATCCATCACGCCACTAAGGTCGGTGAGAGGCAGTGGGAAGTCATGATGTCGAAGCGCCACACTGGTGAATTTGAGCTGTCCTTTGAACTGTGCCGCCGCCGGATTCCTGAAAGTGCCGGTCGTCTCCATCTTGAGATTAAGGGAAGAAGGTTGAAGGGCGATGTCGATTCCGGGCGGAAGGAGGCGGTTCTTGAGACGTTCCAGGGTGAGGCGGGAGATGGGATTTTGCTCAATAGCAACTGAAAATGGGAAGTCGCCCTGCATGCCAAGCCGTCCATTTAATTTAATATTAGAATCCCCCAGTTGGAGACCCGCCTGCTCAATGTTCAAAAAAGATGTCACAAGGTCAATGGTTGCTGAGGCTTTCAGATGAATCTGCTCCTGGCGAAAGGGCATTGCCACACCGGGCACCTTCAGCAAAAATGCGTCCGTGCTGAGGGCGTGAGATACTGCGACAATATGCCCGGAGGGATGTATCTCATTTCCAATCCTCAAGTTTTTCACATCCACAACCAGGTCTTTCACCGGAAATGTTTTTTCAGTGATGAGAAGATGTGCGACAAGGAAAGATATTTGTTTCGGCGTTCCGTCCGAACCAAAAGTCGCAGACCCCTCCATCTCACTTTCAATCTCGGAGCGGAGGGTCCCCTTAATCGTCAGGAAGGATAATTTCCCCTCGTCAAGCGTGAGCCAGATTTCTGCCGGACTGATGCTGAGTAGTTGACGTTGTGCCTGATGGGAAAAGCCCGGTGAGCCGTAATAATGGATGCCATCCAGAACAATCTGAATCCTCGGAATGGCAATATTTCCCCTTCCGCTTTTCAACAGGGCAAATTCGCGGAAAAGTTTTATGAGATATTGATAATCCGCGCGGAATGTCAGTGCGTTATTCTCCCACACCACCGGAATCTGCATGGGACAGTTCATGCGGAGTTCATTCAACCTGATGTTGGAGCGGGAAAAAATTACCCCCGGTGAAAAGGTCATGCGGATGCCGGAGAAGATGAGCGGCGGTTGCGATGCGTCCGGCGCGGGGATGGCGAGTCTGCGAACGGTGACAAGTCCTCTGGAAAGATACAGACGCGCCCCTTCAACATTGACCCTGCGCCCTGTCTGCACGGAAAGAATATCAGCGAGATAGGCATTCAGGCGTCCGCCTGAGATGGGAAAGAGGTAGGTCAGCACAGCAATAATGAATGCCGCAAGTATGAGATACAGGGGCAGACGGAGGAGCCATTTCTGATATCGCTTGAGTTTCATAGACAAAAATACAGGTCGCCTGAACTCTAATAGTGGAAATCAACAGGCGACGTGCGTTCCATGCATTTTTTGTCCTATGGCTGTTTATTTACCTTTTGGCGTCCAGCGCCGGGCAGGTCCGAGCATGACGCCAAGAGGCGCCCTCACCACAGGGGCATCAGGTCCGTCTATTGCGCAAAGTTGTGCAATCGGGTCATCTCTGAGGCGGAGAAATTTGAATCCGCGGAATGGCACTTGCTTTTCCTTGATGCGCTCGGGGTTTTCGGCTGCCAGATTCCGGTTATATTCCAGCAATGGCTGCTCACGCACGCGCGGCGGCGATGAATGAAGAAAATTGACCGTACCATCCGCACTCCTTGTTATAAGTCCCACATGTGAGGCATAGCACTCCTTGCCTTTGCCGTAAATGAGATTGACAAAATCGCCATTCTGGAGATAACCGACCACATCGGGCACCTTTTCCGTGGGGACAAACCATGTATCAAGGGCAATCTCCGGCATGTCCACCTTAATCCCGTAACGCCCTTTGAAGAGGCTCTTGTGGCTGGTGCGCGCAATCATGGGAGCGGCGGCATCTCCGGCAAGTTCCCTGCTCACATCCTCCACAAGCCAGGAATTGTTCACATCCCACTCCGCCTCCGTGTAGTGATTCCGGGTGAGGACTCCAATCTCACCATTCTTGAAACGGATGCGCTGCAGGAACACAAAAAACTCCTCCCAGCTTCCGGAAAGCCCCATGGCATACATGTGCTCCGAAAAGACCACGCAATCACTCTTGTGGAGGGCGAACAGGGGGTCATCATCATAGGTTTCAAAGGGGAATTCTCCGAGGAGGAAGATCTGATAGGGCTGGCCAATGTTTTTTCGGGCGAGGTGAACAATGCGCTCCCGAAGACTTGATTGTATCTCCCGGAGATAGGCAAGATATTGACCGATTTCCTCAGGGGCAAACTCATAAAGGGGACGCGCCTTCAGGACGCCAAGGGTATCTTCAGGGATTCCGAGCTTCTTCGCCGCCTTTTTATCGGTATCGTTAAGCGTGGCGCGGGGTTCCACCCAGCCCGGGCGGCGAAAGCGAGAGGCGAGCAGACCGCGAGGACCGGTGATGACAGGCGCATCAGGTCCATCAAGGGCGCGAAGGCGCGCAATGGGGTCAGAACTCATGCGATAAAATTGAAAGCCATAAAATCTCTCGGATTTGAAGTCCTTGATTTTCTCATTCCGCTCAATCTGCCTGTCCATGAAATCAAGAAGATTCTCCTCCCGCACACATCTGCCATCCGAATAAATGACGTTCACGGTACCGGTGGTGGGCACGGCGATAATACCCACATGGGCGCACCGCCGGGGTTTTAAATCACCTGTTACAACGGTCACAAGGTCGGCATCCTTGAGCTCCCTCAACACACCGGCGACATATTTATGAGGGATATAATCAGTCTTTACGGTAATCGTCTTTGCATCCTGCGCAATATCCCACTTCTTGTAAAACTCCTTGCGATTGGATGTGACATTCCACTTTGCCGCCTTTTTCCCCACTAAGTCGTCATCCAGCGTCAGCAGGAGCCAGCGGGAGTTGGCGGGAAGCCAGTCGGCGGCGATATTCAGGTGGCGCGCCTCAATGGCAATCTCGCCATTCAGGTAACGGAGGCGAATGAGAAGTGCGAGGAAGCTCCGCCAATCATAAGCGAGAGCCATGGCGTAGGTTTGACTGACAAAGGTGAGGTCATCGGCTCTGCCAAGGCGGTAAAGCGGTTTGGGGTCGTAGAGTTCAAAAGAGGATTCACCGAGGATTGCCTTTCCTGCGGGCTGACCGATAGCCTTGCGCGCAAGATGGACGACGCGTTTGGCGGCGTCGGGTTCCACAGTTTGAAGATATCCCAGATAGATGTCCACGTCACGTTCACTGAATTTGTAAAGCGGTTTTCTTTTCAGCCGGGCGAGATACTTTTCATCCATACCACTCTTCTCCGCAATAAGATGACACCGCCGGTCAGGACAGCGGGGTGTAAGGCGAGACATAAAAGAGCAACCGCTCGCGGTCAGAACGCCAGCCAGTGAAATCCAGAACAATATTATCTTCCCTGACGGAATTTTTTGCATACATTCTCTCCTCCAAAGAATGTGAGGATTTTACTTTGTATGCCACGCATTGCAAGATTATTGTGACAGGGTGGTAAATTTCGGAGGTGGATGCATCTTGCGATTTCGGGAGACGAGTCATTCGGAGGCATCGAAAAAGTTTTGACATTGACTTCCCGCTGTGTGTGCAATCTAAAATAGAAAAAATTAATCAAACGGCGCAAAATGGAAATGAGACTTTGACAAAGATTTATGTTGTGGCTCGTTCTACCGGCGTTATATTTCAGGCAGAGGTGTCAAGGTGGCAGGTAAAAGTTACAGGGGAAGAGGCGGCGGAGGCATTCGCTTCCTGTGTTTCATTTTCCTATTGCTTTTTCTTGCGGCAACAGTAACGGCAGGTTATCTGTATTACACAAACCGGCGTATGACAGGGGAAGTCGTGAAATTGCGAAAGGAAAAAAACCAGGCTGAAGGCGATATGACAAAGCTCCGCTCCCAGCTGAAGCAGAAGGAAGACGAGATTGCAGAATTGAGGATTCAGGCTGTAATCAGGAATCCGCTCACACCCGGTGTAACCCGCTGAGGCAGGGCTGAAAGAAAACACTTGAAGCGCCATAACGATTCTGGTGAAAGAATCGTGATTTTCGGTTGCAATTCCACTGGAATGTCATATATTTTTGTTATCGATGCATAGCAGAGGAGGCATGCTCCGGAAAATGACGGATATCTTCCCATTCATAGGAACGCGATACAATTCCCGTCTCATTGAAGATATGAAACAGGTCATCAGTCCCTGGTATGAGATGATTCCTGCTGAGAAGCAGAAAGAATACCGCCAGCGTCATCCCTATAACATTCTTCACCTCATCCCCACATTCAAAGGCGTGGCGAATGAGGAATACAATGACTCCTATCTCCGGACTGCAAGTCTGATTCAGACCTGGAGGCGCGATGGAATCCTCGTGAATGACAACAATAAGAGCTTTTATCTTTATGAACAAACCTATGCCCATCCTTTAGGTAAAAGCTCGGAGATCCGCCGAAGTTCTAACGTAGGCGGAAAGGTCAGGCGGGGCATCTATGCACTGATAAATCTGAATCGCCAGCCATCATGCCGCATGAGGGTTGAAGGCTCCACCCCGAACCTTGGCGGGGCATTCCATCTGAAACTCCTCCGGGCAACCAGGTGCAACTTCAGCCCCATCCCCATGTTTTTCCACGACCCGCAAGGGGAATTTGCCAATACCTGTGATGAGGTAACCCCGGCAAGGGCATGGGAGGAAATCGTAGATACGAATAATGACACTCATCGCCTGTGGGTGATTAATAAGAAAGACCCCATCGCCCGCATAGGCGACTTTTTCCGCAAGAAGGATTGCTTCATCATTGAAGGACACAAGCGTTTTGAGGTGTCGCTCACCTACCGTGATGAACAGCGCGAAACAACGGGGCGTCCGGATGGACTTCAACCCTTTGACTATACCCTTGTCTTCCTTTCCAGCTTTGAGGAGGGAAGCGTATCCACCATGCCCGTTCACCGCGTCCTATCCGCAGAACTGGGAAGCGGTGTTGACCTCCAGGAAGTCCTTGAAGACCTTGCCCTCTATTTTACAGTGACACCGGTGAAGGTGAATCTTAAAAAACCTGACACGGCGGCGGAAAAGATTCTCTCCATACTTACAGAAAAGGGGAAGAAACACCACGCCATTGGCATGGCATTCCCTGATGGACGCGCCTTCATCCTCACCCTTAAAAGCAATGCAAAGATTCCGGAACTCTATGATGAGGAAACAACCCTGCATGACGCCGCAAAGCAACTGGATGTCAGCATCCTTTCTCACTACATCATCCGCCAGTGTTGGATTGGCAATCCTGAGATTGATCTGGAGGAAGAGGATATCCTGTATTTTGAGGATGCGGCGGCGGCATTGAAACACACCGTGGAAAAAAAGGCGTCGGCGGCATTTTTGCTGAACCCCTGCCCTATGAAACAATTGACCGAGGTCGTTACTTCGGGGGGGGAGGTTCCACCATTCGCTGTCAGGCTTCATCCGCCGCTCATCTCAGGCCTCATCATACGGGACATGTCTGTGCGCCACTGATGAGATGCCTCCGCACTTTCACTCACACGACTGAATAATAAATGGACCTGTTTGATGCCATATATGATGTAGAAGAGCATCGCGATGTCCGCCAGGAGCGGCCCCTGGCAGACCGTATGCGTCCCGATGACTTTTCCGATTTTCTGGGTCAGGAGAAAATCCTCGGCGAGGACTCCATCCTGCGCCGCATGATTACTGAAGACCGCCTGACTTCCATGTTCCTCTGGGGACCGCCGGGCTCCGGTAAAACAACCCTCGCAAATATCATCTCACACAAAACACACTCTGCATTCTTTACCCTCTCAGCCGTGACAGCAGGCATCAAAGAGGTCAAACACATCTTTGAACAGGCAAAACTGAACATCCAGAGCTATAATCGCAAAACCATCCTCTACATTGATGAAATTCACCGGTTCAATAAAATCCAGCAGGACGCATTTCTCCCCTATGTGGAAAACGGCACCGTCATCCTCATCGGAGCCACAACGGAAAACCCCTCCTTCTCCATCATCTCTCCGCTCCTCTCCCGCTGCCGCGTCTTTGTCCTGAACACCCTCACCGATGAGAACCTGAAAACAATTGTCCTGCGGGCATTGAAGGATAAAAACCGCGGGCTGGGGGCGCTGAATTTCACATGCGGGGAGGATTCCATCTCTCTCATCATCAGCCTTTCTGACGGCGATGCCCGGCGCGCACTGAACCTCCTCGAACTCTGCGCAGTCGCCGTGAAGGACACCGACCTCATCATCAACCCGGACATTGTGAAAGAGCTATCCCAGCGCACTCACCTTATTTACGACAAACAGGGGGAGGAGCATTACAACATCATATCCGCCTTCCACAAAAGTCTTCGGGGCAGTGACCCCGATGCCGCACTTTACTGGCTCGCCAGGATGCTTGTCTCCGGCGAGGAGCCGCTCTATGTGGCGCGGAGGATGATAAGATTCGCCTCTGAGGATATTGGCAATGCCGACCCACAGGCGCTCGTGGTTGCCATTGCGGCATGGGAGGCGTATGATAAACTTGGCTCGCCTGAGGGGGAACTCGCCCTTGTGCAAGCCGCCATCTATCTTGCCACAGCGCCTAAAAGCAATTCGTTATATGTGGCGTATGGGAATGCCTGTGAGACAATTGAAGAGACCGGCTCGCTACCGGTTCCTTTTGTCATCCGCAATGCCCCCACCAGTCTTATGAAGGAACTCGGCTATGGCGAAGGTTATCTGTATGACCATGACTCACCGGAGCATTACCAGCCCCAGGACTATCTCCCAGAGGAGCTTCTTGGGAAAAAGTTTTACCTGCCGGGGAATTTCGGCTTTGAAAAAGAAATAAAGAAGCGCCTCGAATGGTGGGAGAAACTGAAAAAGAAATCCAAACAGGAACAGAAAAAGAAAGAATAGCAAGGGCTGTCCACGCCAAAAACAGCCCCGGCTGATGTCCCCCGCAAAAAGGATTGACGCCGCACCGCCGGCTAACTAAATACCTCTTTAATCACTGTGATAATAAAGGAGAAGATAAATGGCGCATCTGGATACACTGAGTAAACTTGCAACCAGAACCGATTCAAAGATTGTCCTGCTTGTCATGGACGGTGTGGGCGGCATCCATACTTCCGAGTGTCCCAGGACGGAACTTGAGCTGGCGCGCATTCCAAATCTCAACCGTCTGGCGAAGGAGGGGTGTTGCGGGCGCAGTATGCCCGTCTCTTACGCAATCACACCGGGGAGCGGACCGGGGCATCTCTCCCTCTTCGGATATGACCCGCTCGAACCGGCTTATGATATCGGTCGCGGTGTGCTGGAGGCGCTGGGGATTGATTTCAAACTGGAAAAGTCAGATATCGCCGCACGTGGCAATTTCTGCGATGTGAACGCCGAAGGCGTTATCACGAACCGCCGCGCCGGACGTCTCCCCACAGATGAATGCATCAAGCTTTGCAAGGAGTTGCAGGACTCCCTGCCTGAAATGGATGGCGTGAAGGTCTTCATCATGCCTGTGAAGGAATACCGGTTCGCCCTTGTCCTTAGGGGAACGGGTCTCTCCCCCGCCATTGCCGATACCGACCCCCAGAAGGAGGGCTTCAAGCCGAAGGATATCGAGGCAACGGAGGACACACCTGCGGCGCGAAGGACGGTTGCAATTCTGAAAAAAATCGCGGCGCTATATTATAAAATCCTTAAACCCCGCAAGACAGCCAACAGTATTCTCCTCCGCGGGTTTTCCAGCCATCCGGGGATGCCCACGTTCCAGGAACTTTACAAACTCACCCCCGCCGCCATCGCAACATATCCGCTTTACCGCGGCGTGGCAACACTCGCCGGCATGGATATATTAAAAACCGGCTCCGAGATTGCCGATGAATTTAAAACCCTTGAGGAAAACTGGGCAAAATATGATTTCTTTTTCATGCACATCAAAAAGACGGATTCCTATGGGGAGGATGGCAACAGCGCCGGGCGCATCAAAGTCATTGAAGAGACTGACGGGCAGATTCCGCGCCTGCTGGCGCTCAAACCTGATGTCATTGCCGTGGCGGGCGACCACTCCACACCGCCGCCAATGAAGGCTCACAGCTGGCATCCTGTCCCATTTCTCCTCCGGGGAAAATTCTGCGATGCGGACGATGTGGAGACATTCAATGAGGGCGCCTGCAATCACGGACGGCTTGGGATGTTTCCCACCCGGGCGATAATGGAGATGCTCCTCGCATGTGCGGGCAAACTCCAAAAATATGGGGCATGAATTTTGCAATGAGGAAGGGTATACACCATGAAAAATTATACTTCGATTTTTATAAAGAAAATTCTAAACATACTATTTCTGACAATCCTTTTATGCTCCAGTTGCGAGTTATTAAAAGTCCAGCCAGAAAAGACGCCATCTGCCGGCGTCCGCATTTTTTCTGCAAATCCCTGGGATGCTAAAAATTCCTTCGGCTTGAATGAATTTGTCGCCAGAGCCCTGGAAGGAAAACAGGATATAATCAAACTTGATGGATTTGGAAATGATTGGCTTGTGTGGGGCGTCGTGGTTGATGTTGATGAGGAGATGGTTTTGGAAGCAGAATTGGAAGGGGCGGACAAATTGAAATCCCCTATTGATATCAAAGTTGCCGGCGAGGTGCTTATTAAAAATAAAGGCGGGGATGAATGGCGTTTTGACCCCCTTTTCAAATCTTGCAAATCCCTGGGAGACCTCTCAAAATATATCAAAAACTGGGATGTAATAAAGGATTTCCCACTCCTTCATCTCAAGCCCCGAAATCCATGTCTGCTATGGGTCACCGTCAACACCAGAGATATAACTTCAGGGAAATGGAAAGGCGCAATTGCCCTGCGCCGAGGGAAAAAGGTCGTTGCAAAGATGCCTGTTGAGGTTTCGGTGAGTCCTGTCAATTTACCAGAAGACAACCCAATCATCGGATACACATGGACGCATTACGGAGATGATGAATCGCTCGCAAAGCTTCTCCACGATTACGGCCTCAATGCCTGCGGATACTACGATAACTGGGAC
>Ga0315294_10009299_pt1 | contig 10794 bp, 9 predicted proteins | sample YL17G13_40_MG_FD_203626 | JGI IMG/M metagenome (GOLD analysis project Ga0315294, IMG submission 203626) | Sediment microbial communities from Yellowstone Lake, YNP, Wyoming, USA - YL17G13_40 | ecosystem: Environmental > Aquatic > Freshwater > Lake > Sediment | place: USA: Wyoming | collected... | reverse complement strand
GAACGCCGCGCAGATCGCGATGGCTCTGGCTGAAAATACTCCCATTCTCAGGCTCCCGGGCGAAGAATTATTCTCCATCACCAAACCCTGCCACACCCAGATCGCGGAAAAGCTCGAAATCCCGCTCAAGTACTACCACAAGATGGAGGAATCCGCGCCCGACCTGCTCGTCTCGAACGTTAACACCTGGCTCAGAAAAAACGAAAAGGACGTTTTTATCAGAGGTCTCGGGGATTCTGTCAGAGCGTTCCTCAGCGACCGCTACCGAGTGATCGACCATCTGGACGTCCTTCTCTGCGCCCTGAACGAGCTTCAAGCCCATGATGCCGAAATCGAGGACTGCTATCTTTCGGAGATCGAGATGAACATCAAGGTCAAAAGCCAGAAACTCAAGGACTTTGTTCGGCACAAAGACGATCTGATCATGGGCGGGATTTTCATTACAAATTCCGAAACCGGCCACAAAGCCCTGCGCGTCGAACCGAGAATGTTCCGGGTCAAATGCTCAAACGGGATGATCGTAGAAGAACTGGTCACGCGGGAAATCCATATCGGGAACGGAGACGAGATATCAGATGAGATCGTATATCTCTCCCTTCGGCGCTCAATCCGAGAGCTGTTCAACAGATTCGGCGAAATCGTCCTGCTGCTCCGTGAGTCCACGGAAGCCAAAATCAGAAATCCCCAAAAAGTGATCCAGAACGTGGTCGATCAGTACAAGCTCAGCGAAGCTCAGAAAGCGAATATCCTCATGGCCTTCGGCGCGGAGCCGGAATACGACCAGTATGGAATCGCCAATGCCGTGACCCAGGCCGCCCAAAAGGAAGAAACCTGGGAGAAAAGCGTGGAACTGGAAAAGCTGGGCGGCAAATTAGTTGCTCTTCCCATGGAAGAGTTTAAGGCTCTGGACGAGCCATAGATCGGTTCTTTAATTCCTTATAAGCCTGTGTTTAAATAAATGGCAGAGAGGAAAGGAGACGCAAATGCGTCTCCTTTTTAAATTAAACGACTTTGATTATGTATTGACCCTTAATCGGAGGACCAAATAAGACTACATGTTTATTAAAATTCAGTTTTGATATTTTACAATTATCGTTTCCATCAACATCGCCTCTTACGATATGAACATGATTTTCCCGCCAATGTTTTCCATCTATATCAGGTTGACGGAATGTTATTATTGTTCTCAAGCCCGATTTATCAAATACATATTCTGAAAAATGATGTTTAGGATGATTGATAAAATTATACCTTGCAGCTAATATTGATCCATCCTTCCACCAATAACAAAATAAAGTACATAAGTCTAACATAAATATTTTGTCTATTTCTTTTTTCCAGAATACACTCAAAATATTTGAGAGGCCTTTTTGAGATATCCATTTTTCGAGTATTTGAATTGGAAAAGGGATAAATACACCGACGTTGTCTGCTTTCCCATGAATCCATTCTATCGTCGTATGACCTCTTTTTTTTCTCATTACCGTCATTTCACTGAGAATTTTCTCTAGCCTTTTCCGTCTATTATTATGAGGCGCGATCATCCGCCTTCACCGGCGTTCCGCTGATCAAGGTGGGGAGTCCATGCCCGCCGGGGCCTCTGGCTCCCCTCAGCGCCTTGTTCTATATGAATGTAATTATCTTCAAGAGGCGATTTTTTTCAATAACCTCTACGTTAATTGTGCATTTCCGTTTTGTTTCGACGTTGTATTCCAACTTATCGACTGCGAAGGCTTTTATTGGTTTTATCTTTAAACCTGTTAACTTATCTGTTGCTTGGGCATCGACAAATTCATGACAACGGCTCCAGAAACAAGGTCTAATGCCGAATGTGATTATCTTCCCATCAGGAAATTCTATATCAATTTGAGAGGGGGGCTTGTCAACATCGAGCGCCTTAGGGAGATCTTTTTTGTGTCGAAAAGCTATACCCCATAACGGGTTCTTATTGCTACCCTCAGAATTCAATCGAAATTCAATCATGGCGTTTTTTCTTGACATACCTTCCTCTCTGATCATACTTCTGACCATGTCCCCTTTCAATCCTCTTTCACCGCCCTCTCCGCGCTGTATCGAGCCGAAAGCAGAGCGGTCCCTATGAGGGGGGCTGGGTCGGGGTTTAAACGGGGTGTCCTGCCTCTCAGGGGGAGATCGTCCTGGGGCCTGAATGATGGGGCTGGGATGGGCCAGATCGTGCCGGAAAAGGCGTCGTAGTGGGCAGGAGCATAACCCTTTTTACGATTGTTACATGGCCAAATGCGGACCTGCGCCTGATCCGTGGGGCTAACCATCAGGACTAGGACTGCGTTCACCTGGACTCCCTGGGCTTCCCAGATTCTCTTCTTTGGCTAGGTACCATAAATAATCTGCTTGTTCTTTTATCACGAAGACTGTCGCTCGCCACAGCTGGGCACTTACTTTCAATGCCTATGAGGTTAAGGTACCAATGTACTTTCCATAACTGTTGGGCATGTCTTCGTAATCTAAGAAGTCAACCGAGTAGTACTTATTGGACACGTAGATGTGTGTTTTGCCTGAGACGCAGTCAAGAGTAATATCACCCGCCGAATTTTGAGTCTTGTTAATCCCTCAAGCAGCCAAGTAGTAATTGAAACTTGAAGAGGATGTTTCTGGGAATAGCTTAAAGATGCGCCCCCGACAATTGTGTAAAACCCTGTTGTTTAATTGAAGAGATGAGCCGGTGTTAAGCGATGTCGCTATGGAAAATATCCATAGCGTCCCCCACGTGCTAGATTAAACTGGAGACGGGATTTTCGAATGGTCGGTTCCGCACTCGAAATTGGGGTTATCTTGGTTTGAATACAAGGACATGTTCCCGTTTTATCCCATTGCCATTCCATAGTCCATATTGCATATAGTGATTTCGCAGAGCATAAGAAAAGCGCCTTTTTAGCATAAAATGTTCAGTCGCAAGCTCAGCGATGAAGTCGGCAGTGGCGATAGGTATTTTACAGCATACAGAATCCCCTACAACACAAACTACCGTAGCTGTCTTTCTAACAACTCTCAACAATGCCGCAAATACTTCTTGCATCGTGTAAAAGTAGTGTCGAACAGTCCGAGCCTTGTTGACGTCCTTGTCTGCGATTCGACGTAGTGCGTCATCCAAACGCCTGATGCCGAAGTCTACTGGTTCATTCCAGTCAGGTGCTCGCACTAACTTGCGTCCAATGTAAGTATGGGCGAGTGCCACGTGTTCGGCAGGGTTCTGGACAAACCCAAGCCAATACATTTCGAGTTGATGTCGTCGACTGTAATCCACTGCTCGACAATAGGGCGGTGAAGTAATTACCAGGGGAAAACCTCCCTGTGCTAGTGGCTCATCATCCAGCAGTTCCGCAAGTTCTGAAGTATTGCCTTGTATGACACGCGCTACCGCAACTGGCTTTTTCTCGCCGCAGGCTTTCCAGAGTCGCTCCATGCCCTCAATTGATTGCTCTGCTTTGGCAAAGAAATCATCAAAGACTTTGATTTTTCTTGTCAAGTTTCTTTCGGCCTGAATGCTTGTGACCTCTAACCCGGATACTGGGTCAGGGTCAGCATTTGATACACGCCGGATAACCGCGGCTATGATGATCAGAAAAAAGCGTTTCTCAACCTCGGTCAGGTTGGCTCGCCCTATGGCATCGAATATCCTAGCAAGATCTATGATGACGTACCGCCTGAACCAGTGAGTGATGTTTAGGATGGCCGGAATGTTGAGAGTGGCAGCTTCTTCTTCGAATCGCCTCTCTGAAATATCCGAACCGGCTCTGACTTCGCGGTCTAGGTGAGCTTTGATGAAGGGCGCAAGGATTAACCGGATTTCCTCAAGTTCTTTTCGTAACCGCCCTGGGTTCAGAGGGGTTGCTTTGGCTTCAGCGATCAGGCAGGCTACTGGGTCAACATCTATTCCGACAGACGAGATGCTCCTCACTAAGGCCTCGACCTGTACTGTGCCGCTGCCTGTAAAAGGGTCAAGAACTACAGAACCCTTACGACCGTAATTGCGTAGTGCCCAGCGTACAACTGGGGGGTGAAACTTGGCAGGGAAACGGAAAAGCTGGTGGGTATACTCATGACGGCCGTTGGGAGAATCTAGCCAATACGAGATACCATTCTTCGGCAAGCGAGGGAGTTTCTCGACTCGCTTGTATCCATCACTCCGAATCTCTCTACCCTTAAGTTTGCGCTTCGAACGGGTCTTCACGCTGACACCTTCTTGGAAAAGTATTTGCTAACCATATCGTCTGACAGCTTTATGAACGCCGGTTGTCCACGTCGGTCAACGTGAAACCGAATATCTTTTGGATGTTTTCTCTGAGCAGCCGTAATCACATCCAGGGCCTCGTCATACGATAACAGCAGTAACTTGCCCGTCAATAGGTCAATCTGAATTGCCTCGATAAGAGTAGACAAAGAGCACAGAGGCATCCCAGTTGACATGACACGCTGGTAATACACCGCCACTAGTGGCAACACCTCTTCGCTCAGCTCGACGGTATCCTCCGGTGAGCGAACGCCCATAATTTGGAAAACTCTAGCGGCTACTTGGAGCCATTTGTGGGTGTCTATCACTTTCTCCAGCGAGGGAACATCGGGCACTTCGTTCAATAGAATCTTCAGGCCGCTCGGCGTGCCTAAAGGCTGCTCTGGTAATTGGTATATTCGTGCAGCAGAGTCTGGCCGCTTGACCAAACCAAGACGATGGAGCGTTTGGATATGAATGAAAGCTTTGTGTGAGCCGCTTTTCCCTTCGTATCCTTTCGTTTTGATCCGATCAATCTCTCGTCGAAGCTTGACACGGTCAGCAGTATTGTTCGTGATAGCCAGGTAATTTGAATATGTATCTACAAACATCTCCCTCGCCATTGTATTCCATGTGGTGTCAGAATTTAATAGCGCCCCATGTCCAGTCAATCGGCGGGCCATGAAGAGCAAAGCAGCCCCATCTGCTTCAAGAAACACTCGAAAGTGCAGTAGCTTCTCGGGCAGCGTGAACGCTAGTTGTTCCTCGAATTCCAGAGCTTGGTCTATTTGTGCAATCAGATTGACCAAATGTCCTTTGTCCGTCCAGGTGTTGTTGGGTGTGATCAAATCGAGTCCTCTCGCAAGATCAACAGCATAACGTCCGGCAGCTATGTTAAAGTCCTTGCCACGTGCCGTGATTTCCTTGGTAAACTTTTGCTCCACAACTTCTCGGTAAGTGCTTTGCACAGGCGAAGTACATAGCTTGACCAGGAACTCCATATAAGCTGGTTCGTCCACCTGATAGTGGGTACTGAAAACTATACGCGGCTGCATCAGTAATCTGTGCCTCCATGCACTGTCACTCGCGGGCGCACACGGATTGGAAACAAACGATTAGCTCGGTCGGTGGAAGCCAGTGCATAGCCCAGAGGCAGGTTGCGTACTAGGCTCTCGAAAGTTCGACTCGCCTCGATTCTTTGGCGAGTGTCCGTAATTTCTGATGGACAAGCGGTGTTGATCATTCCTTCTGCTGCCAGGATGTCGTCATGGTGACTCAAGGCATGGATGAGCAGCATGTCGGCGTTGCGCTGAATGGATGGATCGAGTCCAGAAGGTTGCTGTGTTGCAGCTACAATAGACAAGCCCAGATTTCTGCCCTCATCTACATACTTTTTCAGTGGCCTACGGGAAGGTACAACACCATGGGCCGGAATATAGTTATGGGCCTCATCTATGATAATCCAAGAACGAGCAAGTCCTTCCTTTGCCTTCTCTTTACATTCTTCAGCTAGCTGTGTTTCTCGCTTTGAAGTGTTAGGGTCTGTGGTCGCAAACTTCTCAGCACGGGCAAGGTGAACAGGAACCATTCGTTCTTGTTGTTCCGATACTCCACGAAGTTGCATGACGCGCTTCACGATAAGAGCGACCAAAACCGATCGCATCTGTTGATCCAGTTCTCGCAAGAGTAAAACAGAGATATGTCCTGGTTGAAGAAGTTGACGGACGTCCAAACCTGCATCCGAAAAAATTGGGACGCGACGGAGCATATCCAAGCGTCTCCGCAGAGACTCACGCGTGTCGCGATGATACCGATCTAAGGCATGATCGTATTCCAAGGCGTTGAGCAGATCCTGGAGGACAAAACTCGGATTGGGAGCAACAAGTGCTCCACTCCTCGAATCAGCATAGCCATCTATGGCAACCTTGGCATATAGCTCGGTGATCAAATGGCCCAGCGGATCAGCAAAAGGATCGACTTCAAAGAGACCGCACCACTCGTCAGACCCTAAGTCAGAAGGGCGCAAGGTTATCTCAGCGGAATCCACCGCAGTAGGTGTTGTTGTTCCGCGTGGACGAAATAGGGCCATGGAAAGCTGCTCGGGCTCAAGCTTCCACTTGCGCAGTTCTTTGACGACGTCGCTGCTGTCGGAATGCGTTCCCTCGACGCCGAACGGCATTGTCAGGTATACATTCATTGTGTCCAAGATTAGTATACCTTGCGACAAACTGCCCTGCCTGATCCAACTCCGAGCTGCTAACCCCTCAGCTAAAACACCTAGCGTATAGCTCTTTCCGCTACGCCGCTTCCCCATGACGTAGAGAACGTGCGCCCCTCGTGTATCGAGCCAAACATTCCGGTATGGAGTTTCAGCTTGTTTGCCTAGATAAATGGCCTCGATTTCATCACGAGGAGCATTCTGTCCCATTACTAGATTGTTGCCTGATCCCTTATCGAGCGTGAGGTCAGGTTTCACAGCAAATCCGTGTTCCAGGCGAAAATTTGCTTCAGGAATCTGCCCCGTCATTGTCTATCTCTCAGTCAGGAAATGCAATCAGACGTGATGACTGGTTTATTGGCTCGATGTGCTCGACCAAGAGCACGTGTCATCTTCATCGTGATCTCGCGAGGTGTCATAATCTGAGTGAGATGGCTTTTCAGCGCATCTATGGTATTTTCTGTGAATGGGAAGAAATCAGGATCAATACTCTCGCTTGTGACGTGTGACCCAGCAGAAATCAAATTATTGACATTTACGGCCGGATCTCGAACATAGGCAACCACACCTTTGATGAATTTGTTCACATCCGAATCTTCCAGAGAAGGAATCTCAATTTGCGCATCTGTCCCTAGTCGCGACGTCACCGGCCCATTAGGGCTGAAGACCTCAACCATTTCGGACTCCAGTTTCGCCGACGCACCAATGAGCACGGAGACGAATGTCTGGTTTGGATCAACAAGGCGCGTGAATCCCGACACGAAAGTGGTTATTGTTTCTGGCCCGATGGAAATAAGCCGTTCCATCTCGTCAAGCACAAGGACAAGCGTCTGGTGGCGTATCTCTCGCAGTAGCCGTCCGAACAAGCAGATAATTTCTGCTAACCGTGCAGCCTCAGTCTGCGTTAGATCCTGTGTTTGACCAAGATCATCCAAATCCTGCCGCGACATGGCAACGCCAGAGACCCACCTCCAGAGGCGTAGTGGGTCAAAGTTGGGGTCAATGATACGGATTGCTGCCTTGGCGATTTCTTCATCGCCAAACCTGGTCTTGAGCCTGCTAAGCAACTCATCCCGTCGAGCCAACCCTACAGATTGAACCGCATCCTCAATCAATCTGATGATAAAATCTTGTCCCAACCCACGCATGATGCCTTCGCGGTAGAGATCGTGGAAGCGCGACTTTTTTGACAAATCTGGGCATTCGATGCGAACAGGATGAATGGGAGTCAGTTGCTTTAGCTCCCGCATAGTTCTCATCAGAGTATGTGTCTTGCCACCGCCATATGGCCCCCATACGAGTCGTTTAGGTGCAAGCCCGGTTACAAGGTCAATGTCCAGGCTTTCAGCGATGACATGAGTATTGATGTCATCACGGGCAAAGCATTCTGTATCTTTCAGCGGGTCGAGGATGAAGTTCTCCCGTCGGAGTCCGTATTGTTGGCCAATAGTGGTGGTTCCGTCGTTCATGTTTGTCTCCTTTCATGCCTCGTGGCTGTGATTGGTTATTTCCCAAAAGTAAGCGATAAGCTGATCTATCATTTGACCATCAGAGTTAATTCGTATGCCGAGTTCGATGTAATTCGACTTGGTGAGATTCTGGGACCCCAGGATTGCCATCGCATATCCACCACCGGTATCGGGCTCGCGAATATAGAGTTTGGTGTGCAGCCGCTTATTGAGGAAGATCGTGGCCCCTAAATCCTGGAATGGTCTCAATGTCGTGGGTATGGTTAGGTCGGTGCCTTCTTCAGGACGTGTAATGACCAGAATCTCCGGCCGTAAGCCGCAGATTCGCTCAACTTGGATAACAGCATGGGTTAACATGTCTTGTTGCTTGCGGTCAAGACTTATCCACGGTGAGCAAAAGTACAATCTGACGAAACCAGGCCGTTCATTGATGTTTTGCAGGAAAGTTTTGGTCATCCCCTCGCGGATCAATTCGTAGATGCGCAACATACTATCCAGCCGACTCAAACGCCGATATACGTCTCTAAGATCTCCGCCGTTGATCGCTTCAAGAAGTAGACGTGTCCGAACACCCAAAGTGGTCAGCCCCAAACGTTCACCCTCTCGGTGCAACAAATTGGCCGCAACGAAATCTTCAACTGCTGCCTCAGGGTCATCCACGCCGTAACGCGCCATAGCCGCTTCAATGTGACTGATAGGGAATGCTGTTACCGAAGAGGCCTCAAGTTCCTGCAAGACCTCGTAAGCGCCATGCACTCCAACTGTTTCGGATAAGTGGGCCATTGTCAAATCTCCTCATCATCCCTGAACACAATATATTCGCTTAATACCTTTTTAGCAAATTCAGGAGAGATGACGTCCATTGCTTTGGCTTCTATTTGGGGGTCTGCTTCCTGCAACACCGCGTTGAAAGCATGCATAATGGCGCGTGGTTTCAGCTCGTCCTTCTTTTGAACTTCATCGATGATAGCTTTGCAAGCTTCTTCATTAAAGGGGAAGTATGGAGATAGTTGAGCAAGTTCTGGAACACGAAGCTGAGTCAAAATATCTCTTACAAATCCTAACGCTTCTTGGGGAAGCATCGGCGGCAAGATTATTGCCTTTGTCCGCCCTATACGGTCTCGAAGCTCCCGGCTAAACCATGGGGGTAAGCTATTGGATTGTGGTTTACCAGAAAAGGACAAGAATAAACTAAGCCCATTGGGGCAAGCGTTGAATGTGGAATGTAAGCCTGTGTTGATCTCATCCCGTATTCGTGAAGCTGTCTGTTCAATTCTCTGAAATTCATCAAGCATCCACATGACGCGGCATCCTGGATGCCCCTGGCACCGAGCAGCTACGTTTAGCAATTCAATCAGTGCAGTTAGAATCCGGATCGCTTCTTCGACTGAGTTGATTTTCCGAGAAATTCCGGCCTTCCGAAATTCTGAAATCGGTAAAGACTCGGCACGCAACCACCGCATTGCAGTGACCTGATCCTGGCTTTTGCCAATAGCCATTACCTGAAGAGCATTGGTTAGATCGGGTGAGGCAAGCTTCATATCTCTAACTAAGCGATCTGAATCTTTGCAAGTATAAATCTCAAGAAAAGGTTCGGTTAAAAAATCAATATCTAATTTGTTGACAAAAGCACGATAAAGATCAAGAAAGCTACGTGCTGCTTTTGGGAATTCACTGTAAACGGTGTATAGAATATTACGTGCTCTCAGCTTGGAAATAGCAGCTGCTTGATTGGCAAGGTAAAAAAGGGTATGTGTCTTGCCCGCGCCAAACCAAGCCCAAAATAAGTGAATTGAGGAAGTTTCTCGCCGAGAAAGAGCCGTTATCAAATCTGCTACATCTGAGCGCAATTGTTGGCGATCGGCAATAAAAGTGCAGAACTCCGACTTTGGAACTACAGGGAAAGGCCAGCGCTTCAAGGCTAAATGGTAATATTGGCTGCTCATGGACGGTTTTCTGCCTAGAATATATATAATAACTGACTGAATTGTAGCATCGAGACAAATCTTCTACAAGTAGCAAGATCGGTTGACAGATAATGGCAGTCAGACCGAAGTTGATAACAGAGAAAGACGGTGGTCAAAATGAGCAAGATCGGGGTTAAATCTTAACATCTTTATAAAATGTTAAGGTTTGACCCCATTTTTTTTATAGAATGCGCTCGACGATCCCCCTCCTCCACTTGTCCGCCCGAAACACCCCTGCCCTCCGGCAATAAGATTCAACTAAATTATATTTTTAAAATCTTCAGCAGCCCAGTCAAGAGAATCAAAAGCGTCTATGCTCTGAATTTGTTTAATTCTACTTATCATATTCCCCCCTATAAAACTTATTGACCGCTAATTAAAGCATATTAAGATCCATTCGACATAGTTCTAATCTTTTTTTTGAAATATTTTTAGGACCATTTCATTAATATTTATTTCTAGTTTAATAATGTCTTCTTCTCTTTCTTCATTTTTTAGCTGGTGGCATTTTTTGGATATGTCCGCGAGTTTCTGATGAACTTCATTTTTGGGGTCATATTTGGGGATTCCAACATGCTCCATCACCGAAGGCGTGCCAAAGCCACGCCCCGCAGATGAAAAAGATTTTATAAAATCACGAACCGGTTTTGAATTGATAACGGCACAGAGAAAGTGAGCTTCGGGTTCGTTGTTAGTAGCAAAAAATGAAGTAGTATGTAAAGGAATCCCGGCAATAAATCCAATGTCTTTAATCTTAAATTGCGAAATTACCCCTGCATAAATATCGTTCGACATTGCTTTCCATACAACTTTATAGTTAGAAAAGGTTTCTTCAGAAATATTAAACTGGCTGTAAAAAGGAGCTTTAATTTCCTAAATTTTAGCTGATTT
>Ga0315294_10009298_pt1 | contig 10795 bp, 7 predicted proteins | sample YL17G13_40_MG_FD_203626 | JGI IMG/M metagenome (GOLD analysis project Ga0315294, IMG submission 203626) | Sediment microbial communities from Yellowstone Lake, YNP, Wyoming, USA - YL17G13_40 | ecosystem: Environmental > Aquatic > Freshwater > Lake > Sediment | place: USA: Wyoming | collected... | reverse complement strand
AGGTACAGTAAAATGGTTTAACGCAAGTAAGGGCTTTGGATTTATCACGCCGGATGGCGGTGGTGAAGATTTATTCGTCCATCATTCAGAGGTGAAGACCACGGGGTATGCAACTCTCGATGAAGGTCAAAAAGTCCAGTTCGAAGTTGGTCAGGGCAAAAAAGGCCCATGTGCCACGAATGTAACGCCTGTTCAATAAGGCAAAAGCGTTGTAAAACCAAAAGGCCCCGCAGGTTTGCGGGGCCTTTTTTATTTCGTGTTGCGTTCAATTTGCGTTGGCGTCTATCCGATTTTGGCGATGATGGCATCGGCCATTTCTTTTGTTCCGACGGCGGTGGGGTCATTGCGGTCTGGTTTCATGTCGTAGGTTACGTATTTGCCTTGGGCGATTACGGCTGCTACAGCATTTTCGAGGTTGTTTGCCTCTGTGGTTTTGCCCAGGTGTCTTAGCATCAATACGCCGGAAAGTATCAGGGCTGTCGGATTGACTTTGTTTTGCCCTTTGTATTTTGGTGCGCTGCCGTGGGTTGCCTCGAAGATAGCGCCTTTATCGCCGATATTTGCACCGGGTGCTACGCCGAGTCCCCCGACCAGACCCGCACAGAGGTCACTGACTATATCGCCGTAGAGGTTCGGGAGGACAATTACGTCGTAGAGTTCGGGCTTTTGAATGAGCTGCATGCACATATTGTCAACGATGCGGTCCTCAAATTCGATGTCGGGATAATTTTTGGCGACCTGGCGGCTGACCTCGAGCCATAAGCCATCGGTGAATTTCATAATGTTGGCTTTGTGAACGGAGGTTACTTTTTTGCGTTTCATTTTTCGGGCGTAATCGAATGCGAAACGGACTATTCGCTCTGTAGCGGCGACTGAAATGGGCTTGATGCTTATGCCGGAGTCCATATTTATCTTCCGGGAGCTGTGTTTGTTCAGCCAGTTGATGATTTCGGCGGTGTCGTCTTTGCCTTTTTCGAATTCGATACCTGCGTAGAGGTCCTCGGTATTTTCGCGGACGACGACCAGGTCGATGTCGGAGAATCTGCTCCGCACGCCCTTGTAGCTTTTGCAGGGTCTCAGGCAGGCGTATAAGTCAAACGCCTGGCGAAGATGCACATTGATACTTCTGAACCCTGTTCCGACCGGCGTTGTGATAGGTGCTTTTAGGGCGATGCCATTTTTCTTAATAGACTCGATGGTGGCGTCGGGCAGAGGGGTGCCAAGGCGGGCCATTACATCGGCGCCTGCTTCGGCGGTTTCCCAGTTAATTTTGGCACCGGTGGCGTCGATGCATCTGCGTGTTGCTTCTGCAATTTCGGGCCCAATTCCATCGCCGGTAATGAGAGTTACGTTAATCATTTACGAATACTCCTGACTATTTACAAAGCAAATATGTTATCCTTTAATAGATAAGGTGTCAATGATGGCATTTTTGTCGTTTGAAAAAAGGCAATATGGCATTATCGCTTGATAATTTTAGCGGGCATGTGCGGCGGTTGTGGGAGCGTATGAATCCGTGTGTACTGTGTCCGCGTCAGTGCAAAGTTTACCGCAGCAAAGGGCAAAGAGGCTTTTGCGGAATTACTGACAGGCCGGTGGTTAGTTCTGCAGGTCCGCATTTCGGAGAGGAGTCGGTGCTTGTCGGGAGAGGCGGATCGGGGACTATGTTTTTTTCGGGGTGCAATCTGGGATGTATTTTTTGCCAAAATTTCGATATCAGTCATTATCGGCACGGGAAGGAGGTGACAATCGAGCAGCTTTCTCAATCTATGCTCGAGCTGCAGGATTATGGGTGTGTCAATATCAATTTTGTTACACCCACACATGTTGTGCCGGCTATTGCTATGGCGATGGAACTGGCGCGAAAGGGCGGGCTGGCCCTGCCGACGGTGTACAATACCGGCGGCTATGATTCGGTTGAAACGCTAAAAATTCTTGACGGCCTGATGGATATTTATATGCCTGATATGAAGTATTCAAGCCCTGAGGCTGCAAAAGAGCTTTCTGGCGCGGCGGACTATCCAGAGGTGAACCGTGCAGCTGTCAAAGAGATGCACAAGCAGGTGGGCGACCTTCGAATTGAGAAGGGTGTGGCGAAGCGGGGGCTTTTGGTAAGGCATCTGGTCTTGCCGAACGGGCTGGCGGGCAGTTTTGAGGTTATTGACTTTTTGGCGGAGGAAATCAGTAAGGCGACGGCGATTAACGTAATGGACCAGTATCGGCCCTGCTACAAAGCGGATTCGAATGCCAAGATAAACCGCCGGCCGAGTGCGGAGGAAATTGAGTCGGTGGTTGAGTATGCAATCGAAAGGGGACTAAGGATTATTTCGTGACGGAAACGAAATTTACTATTGACTATTTACGATTTACTCCTTCGGCTCCGCTCAGGACAGGTATTTGGGATTAAGAAAACTACCAATTTCCTATTGACGATTTAGGCAGGAAAATCAAAAAGCTTTTTATTAACCTTTTCTACAAGGTAATATGAGATACGATGGAATTTGGTCCGCAACAATTCGGCAAGTGGCTGATTTCGATAGGGGTGATTATAATAGTTGTAGGTGGGTTGTTAATGGTTCTTGGTCGAATGGGTCTATTTAAGCTGCCGGGCGATTTGGAATTCGGGTCGAAAAACTGGAAAGTTTTTATACCATTAGGCAGTTCTATTGTTATTTCAGTTATCCTGACGCTTATCCTGTGGCTTATCAGTTACTTTCGGCGGTGAGGGTTCGACCTTTTTGTAGAATTGTGCCTCCTTGTCGGAAAGTCTCTTCTGCTCAATCATTGTGCGGACTCGCTGGAGGTCGAGATTTCGGGGCTGGCCGGCTGAGGATGCCGAAATGGGCGGTTGGGTGAGACTGGCGGAAACTACAAGGAACCTGTTTACTGAAACTGCTGCAACGAGTCCTGCTATTACAAGGACGCCAGCCAGAAAGTATCGAGGCAGCGGTTTTGCCGGCGCATACTGTGGACGCGGCAAATATTCTTCTGCGGGGACTGCCTTTGCCTGGTAACGACATCTGTCACAATATAAGCAATCGGTCTGGTCTTTTGCGGTAAGACAAAATTCACACCTGCCGAATCTTTTTGCCGGCAGGTAGCGTTTTAGTATTGCCACATTGTTAAGCAGCGATAGGAAAGCCCCCGCAGGACAGAGGTACCGGCACCAAAAGCGGGTATAAAAAAGCGAGCCAATCAGAGCTATCATCACCATCAACAGCATCGACGATTGCCAACGTATGTTCATAGATTGGAAATTGAAAGTTCCTATCAGGGGGTCTGCCGTCAGGGTGGTTCTGTCTCTGGATAAAAAGAACACTATTATCAAAACGAGAAGGACGGCATATTTGACAAATCTTGCTTTCCGCACAGTTTCGGTTGATAGAGGCTGTTTGAATCTGTCGAGGGTAATGCAGCCGAGCAGTTCCTGCGCAGCGCCGAATGGGCAGATGTAGCCACAATAGATGTTACCAAAGATTAATACCAGGACTGGTATTCCTACGACTAACAAGAATGCACCTGATAATCCTGCAGCGGGGGTGTGCAAAGACAATATGGTTGCTATTTGTTCGCTGGAATACTGGGCGTTGAGGATGATACCTCCGGCGATGAAATTAAAAAGAAGCACGGCGAGTCGGCTCCAAAAGCCGCCACGGAAGATGACAATCAAACTAAGTGCGGAGGCAATTATAAGATAGATTCCCGGTGTATCGGGTACGTAGTTGGGGCGATGAATTTTTTCGCCGACGGCAGGTTGCAGGGTTTGGTGGAGGATTTGGGTGGCGAACGCATGGGCCGAGGTTTGAAGGGCGGAGAGAACGGCTTTGGAACTTACGGTGGCGCCGGTTACAGCGTGAACATCGGTAAATGGCTGGGGCACGAAAAGCTGACGGCCATTGAGAAGGGCTCGCCACTGGCTGAGCATATCAAGATATGAGGGTGTTTCATTTGACCGTATGATGTGGAAGTTGATTAATTTTCCGGTAGTGTTTACATAAATGGCAAGGTTCATCCTGCCGCCAAAACCGCTGACCTGGGGGGCGAGGTCTTCGGAGCTAAAAATATATCCAGCCAAATTTTCTTTGGGGGGGCTATCCTGCGGGACATCGATAGGCTGGTAAACCTTAAAATAGTTTATTTTTCTGGCGGTGTCACCGACAGTTGTTGATAGCTGCTGGAGATGTGATTGGCCAGCAAGTGCCTGAGCTGCATACGGAGGCAGCGATGGTCTTAGTTTGGAACCAGCGAAGTCGAGCAAGTTTGACGCAAGGACGATGGAGAGCCCGATACCAAATAAGATATAGCCGAGCCTTCGCAATCTGAAAGCGGTTGTATCGAAAGAACATAGTTTTTCCGGCTGGTATATTTTTAATGCTGCAAGCGGCGTATTGGCGAGGATAAGCGTGATAAATACCAGCAGTGTTGCTCTGGGGCCGAGCACGGGGACAAGTAAGAGACCTGTGAGCAGTCCGCCCGCGGAGGCACCGATATGGTCTGCGGTTTCGAGTTTACTGCCAGCCTGGCCGGTTTCGAATGCAGAGTCGGCGAGCTGGCTGGCAGCCAGCGGGAAATAGCCGCCGACACAGATGCCGGAAAGGACAAATGCGATTGCGAAGATAAGGTGCGTCCATTCTTCGAGCGGCCAGGAGGCGATTGCAGCAAGGGTTAACATATGAACGAATATTACTGCAAATAACAATATTTGCGGGCGAGCGCTTTGCGAGGAAGCGTTTTCATTAGTTAGCAGCAAACGCCTGATTAGAGCAGCACCAGCGGTCAGGCCCACCATGAACAGTGAAGAGATGACTCCGACGTGCAGATAGAGGGAGCCGAATCTGGTTTGATACAGATACATCAGCACAATCACGACGCCGATTGCCACCCAGCCAGCAGAGAAGACCAGAAAGGCGCTATTGAAACTGGATTTGCTGCCTTGGGAGGACGATTTCAAGACGTAAATCAGCCGCAAGATTATGAAAACCAGAAGTGGGATAAGAAAGGCCGCCGGGCCAGCAAGGATGAGGTTTTTAGCGAATTTTGTGCTTGGCGCTCCGGATAGTTTTGCTGTAAGCAATAAGCTGTATAGGTTAGTCAGAGGTCTGGAATCCCGATTAATGAGTAAGCTCTGTGGCAAATCGGCACCGGAATAATTCTCCAGGGCCGCTGCGGCGCGGTCAGGCAGATAGACCGAAAGCAGACCGTGCGGAGGGAAAATATTGTTGGCATCTTTTATGGCAGCAAAGCGGTCTTGTAATTTGCCGGGGTCGCCGGTGAGGTTTTGAGAATCAGATGCGATGAACCATGTCTCATCGCCTGGGGCTAAGACAAGTTGCGGGAAAACTTTCTCGAGTGTTAGTTTGGTCGATGCACCCAGGTTAATCAGCTCGGTGCCCATAATATTTTCGCCGCCTGTTGTGCGTACTGCCAAGATGCCATCTGGTTTTAAAGACTCTTTAATCTGGCGATAAAACTGGAGTGTGTAATAACGATTGAGGACTGAGCTGGTTGCATCAGGCAGATTGAGGATTACCATATCAAAATATTGTTTGTTCTGCGCGAGCAGTGAGCGAACGTCACCGGCGAGGTAATGTAATCGCTTATCGGCGATTTTGAGCTCAGGGGGTATAAATGTATTGACTTTCCGGACATATTCGCTGTCATAATGCGCCCAGGTTATGTGCTCGACCTGCGGCAATCGCAGGAGCTGGCGGCATAGACCTAGCCCGGAACCAACGACCAAAGCTCTGGTGGTGTTGGGATTTTGGCAAAGGGCAATAGCTGCTATTCGGCCGGCGGTGGCTTCGTCAGGGAGTGTTTCACAAGTACTGCCTTCGCGAATTGCCATCCACTGGCTGTGGTAGATTCCGTAAAGATACTCTGCTTGAGCGGTCTGGAATGAGCCGATGAGAGCATAGCCTGGGAGGAGTTTGGTCCATTTAACAACCCGCGAGTAGCGCATTATGGTCTTATCTGCTCCGATGAAGAAGCAGAGCAGGACGCAAAGCGGAATCAGAGACAAAACTTTCGTTTTAATTTTTCCGGATTTTTTCAGTATGGGGTCGCTACATTGTCCTGCCTTGGCAAGTTGGACGACAAATGCTGATAATGAAACGACAAAAGCGAGGATAAAGAAAACCTTGGCGGAAGTTACACCAAGAGCCAGGAAAACGGTTGTACCCAAGCCACCGATAAAACTTCCAGCTGCCTCGATGATATATACATGGGAGACAGGAAGTTTTTTGTCCTGCTGAACCCATCGGCATGCGATTGGAAACAGCATTCCTGTAATGATGCTGACTGGTGCATTGACCAGGATTGATAAAAATAGGATGGTGCTTATGGATAGTCTCGCATAAGATTCGATGCCTGCGAGCTGGCGAGCCTGAATAATCAGCATCGTTTGCAAAACAAAGGCTGGTAGAAACAACAGGAGCAGAAGTTCTATGTTTTCGAGCAGTTTTTGAGCGAATAGATTGGTTCTATAAACAAGTAATGCGCCCAGAGCTATCCAGAAGAACCACGAACCAAAGAAAATTCCGACGCTTATGTCATTGCCTTCGAAAGTGGTAATGAACTCGCGAAAGAGCAAGGTCTGAGCGGCAATAGTGAACAAGCCGTAACTGAATATCAGCAGGCGGCGGGCAGATCTCATTAGTTTTCACCAAAGACAATGGCCTGAAATACCATGAACTCAGTGCCTTCCTTCCAGGCATCGGGAGGCAAGTCTGCTTTAAGAGACAATTGTGTGAGCATTTGGTCAAGATTCCAGCCCTGTTCAGGTGCGACCTGGGGCAAGAATAAAGCTGATTTACCTTGTTTTTTCAATATGACGCCGTCTGTGCCGATTCTGATTTTATCGGGCGAGCTTATAGGTTGAGGTACTGTCATCGCAGATATCTCGATGGTGATATCGTTACATTCGCTTTTTGTCACCGGATAGAATCGCCAATCGTTGACGGCAGCATTGATTGCGTTGGAAGTAACCGATTTGTATAGAGGCTGTCGTGGGTAAACGTCGCCTATGCAGCCTCTGAGGTCGGAATTTTTCTTGAGTGTTACAAATGCTGCACGGGGATATCTCATTGCGCTAGTGATTGTAATATCCAACTGGGATGGTTCCGGGACCTGTTGTTTGGTCAGGTAAAAAATTAGCGTCCCGCGAGCGAGCTTCAGTAGTTCTTTTTTGTCAGTTTCGCTTAGTTCTGTGTCCTGCTTTTCTTCTTTGATTTTGGCGCCCTGCTGCCAGTTTCCAGAAAAGGCAATCGAGAGATAACTGACGGAATTTGTGAAGTCGCCTGAAAGTTCACCTGAGCTGGTTTGGCTTATTAAATGTGCCTGTGCCGAGTCTGGCAGCATCGAGAGCAGTATTGTTATGGGGACATAACCGCAGATTGTCGCGCCGGTTGTGTGCCTGTAATCTGCGAAGCCTTTGCCGTCTAATTTCGCGATATACTCATAAGCCCCCATATCGAGTTTTTTGATTTGTTCGGGTATGTTGTTTCTGAAGGGCACATAGTCATAGTTCGGGCCATAATGCACAAAATCTGAGCTTGCAATTACGAGGGTTTGGTCATCTACCAGGTTTTTCAGGATGGTGCCGGCTTTATCGATTGTTTCTGGCGAGCAGCTGCCTGCGACAATCGGTACGACCTCGAAATCTTTCTGGCAGTGTTGCAGCAGCGGCAGTTGTATCTGAACGCTGTGTTCATATTCGAGCACCATCGGCGCGTTTTGAAATACTGGGTGTTCAAGGAGCTTGTCTATAAATTCGGCATCCAGCGGTATCTGCCCCAAGGGTGTTTGGAAATGGGTTGCCCTTGGGACAGAAAGTATTTCTTCCATGGGGATGGCATGACTTGGGCCAATAACGACTATTCGCGTATATTTTTTGTTAGTGGATTTAAGTCCTGCGGCGGCAGTCTGACCTGAATACTGGTACCCTGCGTGCGGCAGGATAAGTGCAATGACATTGTCTGTCGGCTTAGTCTGGGCTTTTCGGAAAAAATTGTCGATTTGGCTGGTAAGCGATTCGGCATCGGCAGGATACCAGCTGCCGGCAATTGACGAACGGAGAACGACTTTGGGGGTTTCGACAGGGGTTGGTTTTTTGGTTGCTGGTGTTTCTTTAGGAGCCTGTTCGATTGAAGCAGGTGGTTTGTTGGGCTCGGGCATTTTTTTAGTTGAAACAGCAGGTTTCGGCACACATCCTTGCCCAAAAAGTAAAAGCATAGCAACAATGCTCAACAATATAGTTGAGGTTCCCAAACGCTTTTTATCGCATTTGGTACTCTTTTTCAAGTCGAGCGGAAGTTTTCTTTGACCAGGTTTCTTAAACTGTCTATTCATATCAGCCACTCCATTTACTTGGTTTACAGATGTTTCCCAGAGACTTTAAAGTACCCGGGTACTTGTTAAATTGGACGGCCCGCACAAACCTGCGAGGTACGGCCTTGCTGGCCAGCCAGCAGGCGCCGAGGACAATTGCTGAACCGGCCTTAATTAATTTTTGAATAAATTCTCTGCGTGTCATTTCCAAACTCCGTATATTTCTCTACTGCAATCGGGGCAGCGGCCATCTTTGAGCTGATTTTGGAGGACGGTGAAGCCGCTGCGCTCAATAAGGAGCCTTTTGCAGGCTGGACAGTATGTATTTTGACCTTGGCGGCTTTGGATGTTTCCGATATAGACATAGTCCAACCCTTCGCTGATTGCGATTTCGCGAGCCATGTCCAACGTTGTTAATGAAGTCGGCGGCAGATGCTGCATTTTGTACTGTGGGAAGAACCGTGAAAAGTGCAGAGGTATGTCGCTACCCAGGTTGGCCTTGAGCCAGCGGGCAAGCTGGCGTATTTGTTCGGGCTGGTCGTTTAACGTCGGAATAATCAGGTTGATAATTTCAAGATGGACATTGTTTGCCCTGGTCAGAACGATGCTATCCTGTACCGGTTTCAGTGTTGCTGAGCAGACCTGTCGGTAAAAGTCATCGGTAATTCCTTTTAAATCTATTCTTGCTGCATCGGTATAGTTGAGCAGTTTTTTCCAGGGTTCGGGGTTTATATAGCCCGCGGTAACAAGGGTGTTGCGAATGTCGGAGTCTCTTGCCAGTTTTGCGGTGTCGTAGGTGTATTCATAATAAATGACCGGGTCGGTGTAGGTATATGACAGAGAAGGGCAGTTGTAGTTTTTGGTTAGTTCCACAAGCCTTTCGGGCGGGCAGAATACAGCCTGGCTATCTTCGGGATTGCATTGCGATATTTCCCAGTTTTGGCAGTTTCTGCAGTGAAGGTTGCAGCCGACGGTTGCGAGTGAAAGGGTTGTGCTGGCCGGCAGGAAATGGAAGAACGGTTTTTTTTCGATGGGGTCGATGTTGATTGAACAGGGAAATCCGTAGACCACGGTTCTCAGAACGCCGTCGATGTTGATTCTGACTCGACATTCGCCGCTCTGGCCGGGTTTAATCAGGCACATCTTGGGACATAATTCACACTGGACCTGCAATTTGAACCTCGCTTGTTATTCGTTTTGCGAAGAAACGGTAAAGAGCTACTGGTACCCATTTATATCTCTGATATGCGACGCTGCAGTTTCTCAAAAACAGCTTAACTTATTACATATAATTATAACAAGTTGCATATAATCGTGTAATCTAAAATAGCAACTGTCAAGTTTAAGAAATGTTATTGGTGAAGAGATGTAAAAGTGGGGATACGAAGGCTGCTTAGTAATGTGTTGGGTGTGCTGTTTGGTTTGGGGAGGACGCAGCATAATAAGCTGGTGCTTTTTTCGTTGTTTTTGCCGGTTTTTGGTGCCAAAATAATTGACAATCTGTATGTGGAGCTGTTATTGTACAAGTGATTAAGAAACATCCGGGAGTGTAGCTCAGGTGGTAGAGCAACGCACTTTTAATGCGTAGGTCTTGGGTTCGAATCCCAACACTCTCATTATTACTTTTTGGGGCAAAGGTTGATTGAGGAATTTCCTGCACAAAAATAGGTATGAAGCGGATTGATAGCCTTTTGTCAGGATTTTATAAACTGTTTTAGGACAAGGAGAGGCCGATAGGGCATAAAAATGCCAGAAGAGCAAGAACACTTGAGTGGGCGACATAATCATTGTGAGGAAGTTCACCATCACGAGCCTTGCGAGAAGCACGACCATCTGGCGCACCATAAGCATATGGTAGCTGAGTTCAGACGCCGTTTCTGGGTGTCGCTGATTTTAACTATCCCGGTAGTAGTTCTTTCTGAGATGATTCAGTCATTTTTTGGTCTTGAGGGGAAAATTCGTTTTCGCGGGGATGGGCTTGTGCAGTTTGTTTTTGCAACAGTGGTTTTCTTTTACGGCGGTTGGCCTTTTTTAAGAGGTCTTTACGAAGAATTAAGGGAAAAGAATCCCGGCATGATGACGCTGGTGGGTCTGGCTATTACCGTTGCTTATCTGTACAGTTCAATGGTGGTGTTCGGGCTGGCCGGCGAGGTGTTTTATTGGGAAATCACGACACTGATAGATATTATGCTGCTTGGTCACTGGATTGAAATGCGTTCGGTGCTGGGAGCTTCGGGGGCACTGGAAGACCTGGTGAGACTTATTCCATCTGAAGCTCACCGCATAAGGGACAGCGGGACAGTTGAGGATGTCCAGGTAAGCGAGCTTGAAAAAGGAGACCGTGTACTTGTAAAACCCGGCGAGAAAATTCCCAGTGATGGTGTGATTGTAGAGGGCAGGACAACGGTTAATCAGGCCATGCTCACGGGTGAGAGCAGCCCTGTGGAGAAAGGAGAGGGCGACGAGGTTA
>Ga0315294_10009296_pt1 | contig 10795 bp, 7 predicted proteins | sample YL17G13_40_MG_FD_203626 | JGI IMG/M metagenome (GOLD analysis project Ga0315294, IMG submission 203626) | Sediment microbial communities from Yellowstone Lake, YNP, Wyoming, USA - YL17G13_40 | ecosystem: Environmental > Aquatic > Freshwater > Lake > Sediment | place: USA: Wyoming | collected... | reverse complement strand
TGTTTGTCCCTGGTCTGGCTTAATGCCTTTGCGGATGCGAGTACTTCTGAAAAGCCCGGTGCGATAATTCCGCACGCCGGGATTTGTGCGGGGCCTGTCGGGTAACTGGCAGTCCTACCGCGATGCCTCCTTCCTGTAAACTTTTCATTTTTACTTCAAAATTGGGGGTTGATATTACAGAAGATATTGCCTATAATACTGTCGTGAGTATTCCACAAATAATCATTGACACCAACGTCGTGATTGCCGCCCTTCGCTCAAAGCGAGGCGCCTCTTCAAAATTGTTATCGTTGGTTGGGACGCAGAGGTTTGAAATTCATGACTCCGTTCCGCTGATTCTTGAATATGAGGATGTCATCCAACGTCAACGAGAAGAAGTCGGTTTATCTCATCATGATGTTTCGGCTTTGATTGATTCCTTGTGCGCTTTAGCTCATCACCACGAGATCTATTTTCTTTGGAGGCCATCTCTTCCGGATGCCAACGATGAACTGATTCTAGAATTGGCTGTATCTGCTCAATGTGATTACATTGTCACGCACAATTTAGCGGATTTCAAGGGTGTGCAGAAGTTTGGTATCAAGGCAGTAACACCAGGAGAGTTCTTAAAAATCATCGGCGAGGTGTAGTATGAGTGCTTTAAGCTTACGTTTGCCAAAATCTTTACACGAACAACTTAGAGAGTTAGCACAAGAGGATGGTATTTCCGTCAATCAATTTGTCGTGTTGGCTGTGGCTGAGAAAGTTGCTTCTATATCAACTATTGAATATCTGGAAAAGCGCGCCAAGCGTGGTAGTCGGGAAAAACTGCTAGCTATTCTAAACAGGGCTCCCGCGATTGAACCCGAAGAGTCTGATAAGTTGTGACGGGGGCTAACGCCGGCTCCAGCGGACCCCGCAAAATACGCGGGACAGGCAGCGGCTGCCCCCTACGCTGCGCTCCCCCCTTCGGGGACCTACGGCGGGGGTGCTTCGCGACGCCGCTCGCGATTGCGGCGGTTTGCCAGAAGTGGCGCGATATTGGGAAGGAGTCTCGCCAGTCCCGCCGCTGCCCCCTTCGCACCCTGCGGGTGTACCCTTCGGGTATGATATGCTGCGCGAGGGATGCTTCCCCTTCGCCCCCTTCGGGGATGCTACGCGAGGGACGATGTCGCGAAGCCACACCGTTGGGCGGCCCGGGGGGGAAGAAACCGCCCCGAATTACCAGGACAAAGAATTATCCATTGGAACCGTCTTCTAGGGGCAAAGTTGATGCTTGATTGAAAGGATGGATAATGGAAATTGCCCTAATTAAATCGTATACCGAGAAGCCCTGGCGTAGTCCGGAAACATATCAATTGATAGAAGATAGCTTGAGGGAGAAGTGGCGTGTTAAATCCATTAACACCGAAAATCCCGAGACTTTATATGGCTTCTTGGCCAAGCTGAGGCGGGAGTATGGCGAAAGCATTTTTGTCTTTAATATCGCTGAATATCTTGATGAAAAAAATAAAGAGGGTTTTCTCCCTGCCTTGCTAGATGAGTGGAACATACCCCATCTTGGTTCCAGTGCTGAGGCTGTAGCTATTGGACTAGATAAGGAAAAAACAAAAAAGTTGTTAAACGAAAACCAAATTCCTACTCCCCGGTACTTCGTTGCCGATAGAGGAGATTTTGACATTAAATACCTTGCGGAAAGAATAGGTTACCCTTTAATTGTCAAACCAATCAGGGAAGGAGGGCATATTGGAATTAGTGATGATTCCATCGTTTACGACGATGCCAGTCTAGATAAAGCCGTCAATCGCATCTTTGATAATCATAATCAACCTGCTCTTGTCGAAGAATATATCACCGGGAAAGGGATGCGAGAGTTCAGTGTGGGTATCATTGACGGCGAGACCAGGCTTATTACACCGGTAGAAATTGACTATGAATCCATGGATGTTAAAATCGCAATTCTCAGTTATGAAGCGGCAGAAAAAGATCTGGAAAGAATAAAACTTGTACAAGACGAAATAATCCGTGACGAGATTATCGACTTAGCAGAAAGAACCTTTGTTGCTGTTGGCGCCCGCGATTACAGTAGAGTGGATATAAGAATGAACCATACTGGCTGTTACGTGTTAGAAATCAACATTATGCCCGGGCTGGGACCACATAGTTTCTTACCGGAAGCAGCAAAAGCTATTCATGCTCTTGAATATAACCAACTAATTCAAAAACTGGCTGAAGATTCTATGAAGAGGAAGAAAAACGGAAGACGAGGAAGCGTAGTGGTGTGATGTCACACGGAGGCTGGGTTGTTGGGAAAAAGCAAAAAGGCCGCACAGATCAACTTCAGTGTCAATGGTAGGCAAAGGCCGCCCACCGATTACCCTCAGTGTCAACCCCCAAGGGGGTGCTTCCCCTCCGGGGACGATGTCGCGAGGGAGGAAGGGGAAATTGATTGAAAATTGACGATCAGCAGGAAAACAGCTGTGAGCGTATCCCCTTTCGCGGCTGTTTTTTCTTTTTCTGGCAACGCTTCGCCACCCTCGCTCCTCTTCCCCTTTCATGGAGATTCCCAGAGAAAAAGCGTCTTGATTTTCGTCTGGAATCATGTATAATATTGCCGGGTAGGGAATCCTACACAATTGCATCTCTGGTTCAGAGATGCTTGTATTTTCTCGGGATTAAACCATGACGACAACATTCCTGACCAAGGAAGGCTACCAGAAACTCGCCGACGAACTCGAATTCCTGCGCACCACCAAGCGCAAGGAAGTAGCCGAGCGTTTGCACGAGGCCATGGAAGGCGGCGAGCTCATCGAGAATGCCGAATACGAAGCCGCCAAGAACGAACAGGCCTTCGTCGAGGGCCGTATCCAGGAATTGGAAATGATCCTGGCTTCGGCGCGCATCATCGAGGAGCAGAGCAGCGACCCGACCACCGTTCAGGTCGGCGACACCGTGGTTGTCAAAGAAGGCAAAAACAGCCCCGAAGAATACACCATTGTCGGTGCCGCAGAAGCGAACCCGCGTAAAGGAAAGATCTCGAATGAATCTCCGTTGGGCAAAGCCTTGCTCAACCACCGCGCCGGTGACGAAGTGACCGTCGAAGCTCCTGGCGGGATGTTTAAAGTCCAGGTAGTCAAGATCAAGTGAGCCTGGGGCACGCCCCTTAGACCCCGTGCATCGTGCCAGGTGCGCGGGGCTTTTTGTACCCCCACCCCGTCCCTCCCCCTTTATCCCAAAAGAGATAAAGGGGGAGGGTGGCCGGAGGCCGGGAGGGGGTGTAAAATTAGAACCAGAAAGGTTTCCCATGACCGAGTACACCTCTCTCGAAAAAATCCGCCTTGAGAAAATCGAAGAACTCAGCAAAAAAGGAATCGAGCCGTTCCCCATGCGCTCCGAGCGGACGCACACCAGCGTCCGGGCCATTGCCGCCTTCGAGGCCGCCGAGGCTTCGGCGAGGTCAGCTTCCGCCCTCGCAGGGCAGCTGCCTACAGAGGTGAAAGTCACGCTGGCAGGGCGCATCCGCGCCACACGCCCGATGGGCAAGATTACCTTTTCCCACATCGAAGATGGCGACGGGCGCGTCCAGTTGTTCTTCCGCATGAACGAACTCGGCCAGGAACGCGTGGACTTCTTCAACAAGATGTTCGACCTGGGCGATTTCATCCAGGCCTCGGGCATCATGTTCCGCACGCGCACAGGCGAGGTGACGCTCCATGTCCACGATTTCAAACTGCTGGCGAAGGCGGTCAGTCCCCTCCCGGCGGCCAAGGACGAGGTCACGGAAACCGGCGAAACGGTCCGGCACGCTGCGCTGGAGAACCCGGAACTGCGCGCCCGTCAGCGCTACGCGGACCTGGCTGTCAATCCCGATGTCCGGGAGACGTTCCGCAAACGAGCCGTCATCATCCGTGCTTTGCGCGAGTTCCTCGATAGTCACGGTTTCCTGGAAGTCGAGACGCCTATCCTGCAACCACTCTACGGCGGCGCGGCGGCCAGGCCGTTCGTCACGCACCATAACCAGCTCAAGCAAGACCTTTACCTGCGCATTTCTTTCGAACTTTACCTGAAACGCCTGTTGGTCGGCAACCTGGAGCGCGTCTACGAAATCGGGCGCGATTTCCGTAACGAAGGCGTATCTTACAAACACAACCCGGAGTTCACCCAGTTGGAGTTCTACTGGGCTTACGCCGACTATCTGCAGGTGATGGAGCTGACCGAGCAAATGGTGTCAACCACCTGCCAGAAAGTGAATGACAGGATGAAGGTCACCTACCAGGGTCATGAGCTTGACTTCACGCCCCCCTGGCGACGGCTGGAGATGCGCGCCGGACTGCGCGAGGTCACCGGCATTGACATCGCCGAGCACGCGGATGCCGAAAGTCTGTATAAGGCCCTGATCAAAGCCGGGAAACAGCCGGACCCAAAAGCGACGCGCGGCAAGTTGATAGACTTCATTTTGAGCGAATTCCTGGAACCGACGCTTATCCAACCGACGATCCTGTACGATTACCCGCGTGACATTTCGCCGCTGGCGAAGTCCAAGCCAGGCGATCCCCTGACCGTGGAACGGTTCGAGGCCTACGTGGCCGGGTTCGAACTCTGCAACGCTTTTACCGAGCTCAACGACCCACTTGACCAGGAACAGCGCTTCCTCGAAATGGGCCGTGATTACGCTGCCGACGACGAGGAAAAGCACCCGATGGATGAAGACTACTTGCGCGCCATGCGTTATGGAATGCCCCCCTGTGGCGGCTTTGGCATGGGCGTGGACCGGCTGACCATGCTCCTGACCGACAAGCACTCGATCCGCGAAGTGCTCTTATTCCCGCACTTGAGGGAAACAGAAGAATAAAAGCCACGTTGAATTGCAAATGCCCTGGCACCGAACAGCCAGGGCATTTTTCAAAATTGCTGGGGATTTGGTCTACTCTTTATCCTGCCACGCCCGGACACAATTCCGCCCGGCAGCTTTGGCGGCATAGAGTGCCTGGTCGGCACGCTTGATTAACATGTCTAATGTCTGTGATTGATCAAAGCCTCTCTCGAGACTTGCCAGGCCTATACTCACTGTTACTGATAATTTTCCTTCGTTGGTATCTATTACCATTATTTTAATTTTCGCTCGTAACCGTTCCGCTGCCTGTAAAGCTCCATCTGCAGTCGTTTCAGGCATCACGACGACAAATTCTTCTCCTCCGTAGCGCCCTAGGATATCAACACTGCGCAACTGTTTCTGGCACAAATTCACAAGATAACATAGCAGTTGATCACCAATCTGGTGTCCATAGCGGTCATTGAATCCCTTAAAATGGTCAATATCCAGCATAAGGAGGGATAATGGCCGTTTATAACGCATTGCCCGGTGAATTTCCTGAGTGGCCAGTACCATAAAATGGCGACGGTTGAAACAGCTTGTCAACACATCCTCGTTTGCCAATCGTTGGACTTCTTGGTAAAGTTGGATACGTTCCGAAATTTCAGTGGCGACAAAGACAACTTTACTGTGCCCGGCCTCATCTTTCTCCATCAAAGTGACTCGCCCCTCGAACCAACGCCTGCCGCCAGTGATGACCGGGATCTCGTATTCGATAATTTGGATCTTGCCCGTCAAAATGGCCTGCCGAATGGCATCCATCATCATGGCCGCCACCTGAGGCGGGATCACTTTTTCAACCAGAGACCCAACCAATTTATCCGGCTTGGCTGGCAGGAGATCGGTTTCATTCGCAAGGACTTCAAGGTAGCGACCCTCTTCGTTGAGGATAAAGGAGAGATTAGGCAGTGCGGTCACGAATGCGCTTAATTTCCTCTCCCGTTCAGCCAGGAGTTCCTGGGAACGCGTTAGTTCTACAACACGTTCAGATAATTCCTGGTTGGCCGACTCGAGCTGAACACGCAGGCGGTGGATCACCAAATGCGTCTCCACGCGCGCCTGGACTTCTTCATACTCGAACGGCTTCAGGATGTAGTCCACGCCTCCGGCACGAAATGCTCTGGATTTGTCTGCAATATTATCCAAAGCGCTGATAAAAATCACGGGAATTTCACGCGTGCGTTCGTCCTCTTTGAGCCGTGCACATGCCTCGAAACCATCCATCACCGGCATGTTAATGTCAAGCAGGATGATGTCGGGCAGCAAGGTTTTAGCGTCATCGACCGCTTGGGCACCATTATTAGCCACCTGTACACTGTAGCCACTCATTTCCAAAATCCGCGAGAGCAGAGTGACATTATCTGAAGTGTCGTCAACGACCAGGACGGTCATTTTTGTTTTATCCGTCATAGCACAGCAAACCCATTTCATTCCTCGTTAATATTTTCATCCTCACAACTTTACAACAGAATTGGATTTTGCACAATTACATTATCATGATGTAAAAGTTAACTCAAACGGATCAATTGCCTCTCATCCACTTTGCCCGAAGGCGTACCACGAAAGAGCCGCCCAGGGGTTTGCTCCGGCTCAGGATTTTTACTGCTTCTTGCATAAATATCTGAATTTGTTTCTATCGGTTTGCTCTCAGATTACGGGATTTCGGTTCAAATATTTACGTAGTACCCTGTAAGCCAAACAGGCGTGCTATAATGGATTGAGCCTCTTCACTCAATTTGTCGGTTTCCATGTCTTTCGCCCACCTGCACGTCCACACCGAATACTCCCTGCTCGACGGCTTCAGCAACATCCAGAAGCTGGTCAATCGCGCCAAGGAGCTGGAGATGCCTGCCCTGGCGATCACCGATCACGGGACGATGTCCGGCGTGATCGAGTTTTACGAAGGCGCCAAAGAAGCCGGGATCAAACCCGTCATCGGGATCGAAACCTACCTGGCGGCGCGCACGATGCGGGAGCGCGACCCGCACGAGGACAAGAAATCCACTCACCTGCTGCTCCTGGCCGAGAACGACACCGGGTACAAGAACCTGCTCCAGATCGCCTCCACCGCTCAATTGGAAGGCTTTTATTACTATCCCCGCATTGACAAGGAGTTCCTGGCGCAACATGCCGAAGGCCTGATCTGCACTTCCGGCTGCATGTCCGCCGAGGTGCCGCGCCTGATCAGTCAAGGTCAAATAGACGCAGCGCGCCGGACTCTCGACTGGTATCACGAGGTCTTCGGCAAGGACAATTTCTTCTTCGAACTCCAGCAGCACGACATCCCTGAATTGGAAACAATCAACCGCAACTTGCTGGACCTCGGCCATCACTACGATGCCCGCTTTATCGCTACCAACGACGTTCATTACATCAACCCCGAAGATGCCCGTTTGCAAGATATCTTGCTCGCCATCCAGACCGGCACCGTGCTCACCGACCCAGACCGGATGCGCATGACGGGACCCACATACTACCTCCGCTCCCCGCAGGAGATGACGCGCCTGTTCGCCGAAGTGCCCGAGGCCTTGAACAATACCCTGCTTGTTGCTGAACGCTGCAACGTGGATTTGAGCGTCAAGGGTTACCGCCTGCCCCTGTTCGAGGTCCCGGAAGGACAGACGGCGGAGACGTACCTCCGCTCACTGTGCGAGGATGGGGCAAAGCGGCGCTACAGGGAACGCGCCGAGGGCGAACAGGTCCAGACCCGCCTCGAATATGAATTGGGCGTCATCCACAAAATGGGCTTCGACGCTTACTTCCTGATCGTCTGGGATCTGTGCCGCTATGCCCGCGAGCGCGGCATCTGGTACAACGCCCGCGGCTCGGCAGCCGGTTCGATTGTGGCTTATGTCCTCGACATTACCCTGGTGGATCCCATCCAACAAGATTTGCTTTTCGAGCGTTTCCTGAATCCGGGCCGTATTTCCATGCCCGATATTGACCTGGACTTCCGTGACGACCGCCGGGCCGAGGTGCTGGAGTATACCGTCAAGAAGTACGGCCAGGATAAGGTGGCGCAGATCATCACCTTTGGCACGTTGGGCGCCCGAGCGGCGTTACGCGACGTGGCACGCGTCATGGACATCCCGCTGCCCGAGGTAGACCGGATCGCCAAGATGGTTCCGAATATTCCCGGCAAGCCGGTCACGCTCAAGGAGGCCCTCGAGCAGGTCCCGAACCTGAAAGCGGCTTACGATTCTGCCGACCACCTGCGCGAGCTGGTAGATACCGCCTCTGGTATGGAAGGCGTTGTCCGCAACGCCGGGACGCACGCCGCCGGGGTGGTCATCTCGGATAGGCCGCTCATCGAATACCTGCCGCTGCACCGCCCTACCAGCAATTCTGAGGAGACGCCGGTCAAGACGGTGACGCAGTTCGAGATGGGCATCCTCGAAAAACTCAAGATGCTCAAGGTGGACTTCCTCGGCTTGGCCACATTGACCATCATGGCGCGCGCCTGCGACCTAATCCGTGAGCGCCACGGCATAACCTACACGCTGGACGACATCCCCACCAACGATCCGGAGACCTACAAATTCCTCGGCGAGGGCAACACCCTGGGCGTCTTCCAGTTGGAAGGTTCGGGCATGACCAAGTGGTTGGTGCAGATGAAACCCACCGCCTTGGAAAATATCATTGCCATGGTAGCGCTCTTCCGCCCCGGCCCGATGGAATTTATCCCAGACTATATCAGTCGGATGCATGGCGAAACCGAGGTGGAGTACCGTCATCCTTTACTCGAACCGATCCTCAAAAGCACTTATGGCATAACCGTTTATCAAGAGCAGATCATGTTTACCGCGATGAATTTGGCGGGTTACACAGCTTCTGAAGCAGATAACCTGCGCAAAGCCGTCGCCAAGAAAAAAGCGGAAGACTTACATAAACACCGCCAAACTTTTGTGGCGGGCGCCGTCAAGCACGATGTTTCGAAAGATGTAGCCAACCTGATCTTCGATGATTGGGAGGCTTTCGCACGTTATGGCTTTCCGAAAGGACACGCCGCCGATTACGGCTTGCTGGCTGTGGAGACAGCGTTCCTGAAACGCCACTACCCGATCGAGTATATGACTGCCCTGCTTTCGGTCACCAAGCACGAGACTGAGAAAATGGCCCTCTACGTCAACGACACCCGCAACATGGGCGTGGAAGTCCTGCTGCCGGATGTCAACGCCAGTCTCTGGGACTTCGCCATCGAGGACCTCCAGGATCAGAAACCTGCCATACGTTTTGGCCTGGGCGGCATCAAGAACGTCGGTCAAGGCCCCGTGGAACTCATCTGTCAAGCCCGCGCGAAGGGTGGTCCCTTCAAGGATCTCAATGACTTCGCGGCTCGTGTGGATCTGCGCGCTGCCGGGAAACGCGCCCTGGAAAGCCTCATCAAGGTCGGCGCGATGGACAAGTTCGGCTCACGCGCCGCACTGCTCGAAGTACTCGACCGCATCGTGGCAGTCAGTTCCTCCCACTTCCGGGCTGCCGAGGCCGGACAGTTGTCGCTCTTCGGAGCGCATACCGGCGTGACCGAGAGCGTCACCCTGCCGCTCGTCCCGAACGCTGACCGACGCGAAGCCCTCACCTGGGAACGCGAACTGATTGGCATGTACATGTCTGAGCACCCGCTCACGCCCTACCTGAACGAAATCCGCCGCGTAGTCAGTTACTTTTCCAGCAATTTGGGTGAGGCCGCCCACGAGGAGAAAGTCCGCGTGGCCGGCATGGTGACCGGCATCCGCCCGCACCAGACCAAAACCGGCAAGATGATGGCCTGGGTCACGCTCGAAGACCTGGCGGGGACGATTGAACTCGTGGTCTTCCCGCGCGCCTGGGAGAAGTACCAGTTTGCCCTGGAAATCGGCGGCGTGATCCTGGCCGAAGGCAAAGTGGACGCCCAATCCAACCCATCCAAGGTGTTGGTGGATAATATTCGCACGGAAATCAAGTTGACCGAACCCGCCCTGAGCCATGACGCATCGTCCCCGGAGGGGGAAGGACCGGCGCAGACTCCGCTGCAGCCCCAGCGCGGCGCTCTGGACCCAAAGCCTGCCTCCGTTAAATGCATCGCCGAACGCCATCCCGAGCCTGTCGAGGGACCCGCCCCGGCCTACCGGAAACCGCCCACACCGCAACCCGTTTCCGGGTCGGGTAACGCGCCACTTCCCCCCGAAAACCCACCCGACTGGGAAAATTACACCCCTGTCGCCGCACCCTTCGCAGTCCAGGATTTTGTCGTGCACCAGGCGGACCTGCCGGAAGAACAGCTGCCCGTTGACAGTGGGGCAGTATCAGTGGAAGCTGCTCCGGTCTCGGGCCAGCCGCCAACCGCCAGCGAGCGACTACCGACCGGACCCCTCGCTCCTAAACTCGCTCCGCTCTCCGCCTCTCCAGGGATGTCAGAAGGTCATACCCCCCAGATGCTGACGGTTATCCTGCGTCCCAGTGGTGACGCCGGGCGTGACATCCGCCGCATCAGCCGCTTACACGGGACGTTCATCTCCTATCCAGGCAGGGACCACTTTGCGTTCCAGATCTTCGAGGAAGGGCGTGGGCATCTGATCGAGTTTCCCAACGACACCACGCGTGTCTGTGCGGAATTGATCGAAAAAATTCGCCCGACGGTTGGGGAAGAAGACATCCGCGTCGAACCGATTTTGTATCAATAAAGCGCAGTAGCGGCTTCAACCGTTTTTCATAAGCGATTGAAGTCGCTACTACAGAAGAACTTTGCCCGGTGAAGATCTACTAACCTCGCCGACTTTTTGATTGCAAGTCTGCACTCCCCACCCGATCGGTCTTCGGCCTGCTAGAACCCTTCCCCTGAGTTTATCATCCACCCCATTTTTTAGTGTTTTATCGAGTAAAACTTGAAATTTCGGGACACTAGCCGGAGTTTGTGGATGGGCTACAATTGAATACATGGCATTCATCCGGAGGGTAAAAACG
>Ga0315294_10009295_pt1 | contig 10796 bp, 9 predicted proteins | sample YL17G13_40_MG_FD_203626 | JGI IMG/M metagenome (GOLD analysis project Ga0315294, IMG submission 203626) | Sediment microbial communities from Yellowstone Lake, YNP, Wyoming, USA - YL17G13_40 | ecosystem: Environmental > Aquatic > Freshwater > Lake > Sediment | place: USA: Wyoming | collected... | reverse complement strand
TCGTGGTCGCCGTCCCGGATCGTGACTTCGCCCGGAGCGGAGAAGACGGCGACGAGGGAAGCCGGGGCGGCCGCGGAAGCGAAGCCGGAGACGACGAGCGCGATGGTGTGGAGCATGCGGCCATTGTATCGCCGCCAAGGTCGGTACTCCTGTATAATCGCGCGGTGATTCCGCCACAACTTCTCGGCTGGCTCCTGCTGGCGGTCTGCGTGCCGCTGTGGGCGCAGATCGCGGGCGTCCAGATGGTCTACCTCTCGGATGTCCTGCGCCAGCACTACCCGTACCAGGCGATTCTCAGCCGGCTGCTGGCCGAGGTGCCGTGGCGCCTGCCGCGATGGGACCCGTATCTCTTCTGCGGCCATCCTCTGCTCGCGGATCCGCAATTCCAGGCGTGGTATCCCCCCGCCCTGGTCTACCGGTTTCTGCCGTTCCCCGCGGCGTTCGGCTGTTTCCTGGCCCTGCATCTCCTGATCGCGGCGGCGGGGATGGCGGCGTTCATGCACAAGCTGGGATACGGCAGCCGAGCGGCGGCGCTGGCGGCGGTCGCGTTCGCGCTGGGCGCGCATCCGTCCGAACTCATGGCCGCTCCGCCGGTCCTGTGCGCGTACGCGTGGCTTCCCTGGGTCGCGCTGACGGCGGATCGGGTCGCCGCGGGCGGTGGGTCGCGGGCAGCGGCAGGACTCGGGGTCGTTCTGGCCTGGCTGGTCCTGGCGGGCTATCCTCCGTACCTTGCCTATGCGGCCGTCCTGGCCGTGATCGTGATGGCCTTCCGGGAGGGGAAAGGCCGATGGGTGCTGCCCGCCGTGGCCGGGGTCATGGTCGCCGCGGCGGCCGTCGCGGCGCTCGCGATTCCGTTCGCCGGGTACATCCCCGACACGGCCAGGGCGCGCGCGTTGGCGCAGGCTCAGGCGAACGCGGGGGCGATGCCGCTGTGGGGGATTCTCGGGTTTCTCGTTCCGCAGGCGTTCCTGCCCGTCACGGAGGACGTCGTGCTCGGAGCGCCCGGGCTGTGGACTTCGCTTCACTACGTGGGCATCATGCCGCTCGCGCTGGCCGTGACGGCGCTGGCCGTCCATCCGAAGCCGGCCGCCCTCCGCGCGCCCGTCTGGCTCGTTGCGGTCGGGTTGGTTCTGGCGCTCGGGTACAGTCTGCCCGTTGCCGGTCCGATCCTGCTTATGGTGCCCCCGTTCTCGTTCCTCCGGCATCCCGGACTGTGGGCGGCGCTTGCGGGATTCGGGGTCGCATGGCTCGCCGCGGCGGGCACGGACGAGGTCGAGCGCAAGCTGGGCACCGCCGAAGGCCGCCGGATCATGGCAGGATGGGCGGTCGCGCTCGTATTCCTGTGCTCGGTGTGGGCTGGCTCCAAGGTCTGGAATCTCGGCCAGCCCAGGCAGATGCTTTCCGGAACCCGCTGGGGCGCGACGGCGCTTGAGTTCGCGCTCCGGATGGGCCGGGTCTGGTACCCCGCCGGCATCATCGGGTTCGGGCTCGTGTTCCTCGGACTGGCGGCGCGGCGCGAGATCGCGACACGGGCCGCCGTCGTCGCGCTGGTCGCGCTGACCTGGGTCGATGTGTGCGTGGTGCAGAGCGCGCTCCAGCCGGTGGGGAGAGCCGAGTGGCTGATGAAGCCGTCCGTGACCGAGGGATGGTTCGCGAGTGCCGTCAAGCCCGGGGCCTGGGGGCGCGTGCTCGTGACGCCCCGGCTCGAGGAGCGCGGGATGGATGAAGGCGAAGGGCGCCGGGGCGTCCTCGAGAACATGCGTGCCGCGTTCCGAACCAACCTTCCCGCGGCGGCCGGACTGCGGCAGGTGAGCGGCAACGATCCGCTCAGGCCATCCGGGACCGAGGCGTATCTCAACACCGCCCTCTTCTACCCCGCGAAGCCGACCGACGCCCAGGCGGTCGAGGTGTTCGACCGGCTCGGCGTCAGGTGGCTCGTCACCAGCAGTCGCATCGGCGGCCCGGGTCTCCGGCTCGTCCACGAGGGCTACGTCGGAATCTACGAGCGCGAGGGGCGGTCGCCGCGGCCCGCCTGGGTCGAACCGGGCGAGTCCGGCATCGTCCGGTCGGTCGTAAGCCGCCTGCCGGGGGAGTGGGATCTGGCCGTGGACCTCCGGGCGCCCGGCCTCGTGATCGTGAGCGAGTCCTGCGTGCGGGGCTGGCGGCTGGCCGGGGCACCGGCGGGCTCGCGCCTCGTCGAGGCGCCGGGCGGGCTCATCGGAGTCGTGCTGCCGCTGGGCCGGCATCCCGGCGTCCGGCTCCGGTACGATCCGTGGACGGTGCCGGTTGGATTCGGTCTCAGCCTGATCGCGCTCGCCGGGCTCTGCGTCTTCTCCCTGCGCAAGCGCGTTCGCTAAGCCGGCATTTCTCCATCCAGGATCTCGCGGAGCCTGGCCAGGTTCTCGACGTCCTCGCGATTGTAGAGCAGGAGCGTCTTCAGCGCGTCCTCGTTGTCCTCGCTCAACCAGCGGTTCCAGAGCTCCATCGCCGCCCAGCCGTCGATGCCCTTCGACTGCCGCGCGATGCCGACCCGTTCCTCGACCTTCTTGAATCCCCCGAACCACTTCCGCTTCCAACAGTCGTGCATGAGGTCGCGGCACGAGAAGCGCCGGCGCAGGTCCAGCCCGAGTTCGGCCTTGATACGCGGCAGGTCGAAGCTGTGGCCGTTGTACGTGTGCAGGACGCCGGCGCCTCCCAGGTACTCGAGGATGGCCTCGGACGTGGTCTTCGTTCCCACAAGCTGGATCAGTTCGCGGTCCTCACGCATGATCCCGACGATCGTCAGCGTCTGGTCGTAGGCGGTCTCGATGTCGAGGTAGGCCCGGGGCCCGAGGCCGGGCGGGGCGTGCATCAGCGCAGGAGCGACCGGATGGCGGTCTGGAACGGCGTCGTCGTGACCAGGGCGCCGGCGGCCTCGAGCCTGACGTTGATCTCGGTGCGCATCCCGTGCTTGCCCGCCCAGTAGAGTCCGGGCTCGATCGTGAACGCGGCTCCGGGCAGGAGCGGCCGGTCGTCCCGGGTCTCGATCGAATCCAGGTTCGTTCCCGGCCCGTGGACCGAGGTCGAGAGCGAGTGGCCCGTCCGGTGCGCGAACCACCGTCCTTCGCCGGCTGATTCCAGCAGGCCCCGGACCAGCTCATCCACGGACGCCCCGGTGAGCGTCCGCCCCTCGCGTGCCGTCCGGTCGAGAGCGGACACGGCCCGGTCGCGCGCCCCGGTGAGCAGCGAGAACTTCTCGGCCATCGCCGCTTCCGGCTCCCGGGCCGCGACCGCCATCCAGGTGATGTCGGCGTAGATGGCCTCTTCGATGGGCTCCTTCGCCCACGCATCGATCAGTACGAGGTCGCCTGCCGCGAGCGTGGCATTGTCCGCCGGGCTGGGGGAGTAGTGCGGCAGGGCCGTGTGGGAGCCGAATGCGACGATGGGGGGAGTCTCGACCAGGAGGCCCGCCGCGGTCAGCCGCGCGACGAGGCTGGACTGCACTTCGATCTCGGTCGGAGCGACCCCCGCTCCCGCGCGTCCCGCCACCACGTCGAGGGTTTCCGCCACCGCCCTCGTCAGCGCGGCCGCGGCGCGATCGTGCGAGGCGGCCTCGTCCGGCGCCAACACGGCCAGTTCGGGCATGAGGGGCGCGGCCGAGACGACCTCGGCTCCTGCCTCGCGCAGGAGCTCGGTCAGTCCGCCGGGGAGGACGTCCACGGCCGGAAACTCCCCGCGCGGAACGTACTGGGCCGCGAGCCGGGGGAGGCCCGCCGCCTGGACCCGGAGCGCCAACAGCCACTGGTCCCGGCTGCGGTACGCGCGCGCCGTGCCGGGCATTCCGGCGAGGACGTCCGGCTCGATCTCGTGGAGGATACGGACGGGACTGCCCTCGGCCGGAACGATGCACGCCCACCGGCGCATCGGGTGCGCGGGCGCGATTCCGGGGAAGGCGGCCGCGAACACGGGGTCGGCTCCGGGCCCGCCGGAGAAGAACCATCCCGCGATGCCGTGTCGGCGCAGGATCTCCTGCATCCGGGCGATGCGAAGCGCCAAGGACATGAACCCATCTTACGTCGGACCGGTCCACGACAGCGTGGTAAGATTGATTTCCCATGAAGAAACCGGAGTTCGCCCGCATCCTCAAGTTCGCGCTCCCGGCCGGGAGCCTGAAGGAGATGACTCTTGCCCTCCTCAAGAAGGCGGGCTATCCCTTCTCCACGGATGCCCGCTCCTACGTGCCGGTTTCGGGGGATCCCGAGATCCGGGCGCGCATGTTCCGTGCCCAGGAGATCCCCCGGTATGTCGCCGACGGGCACTTCGACGCCGGCATCACGGGCCAGGATCTCGTGGTCGAGGACGGAGCCGAGGTCCGCGAGGTCGAGACCTTCGCCTATGCCCGCCAGGGCTTTGGCGTCATCCGTTGGGTGATCGCGGTGCCGATGGAATCGCCGATCCGGACCCTCGCCGACCTCAAGGGCAAGCGGATCGCGACGGAGGGCGTCAACCTGACCCGCAAGTTCCTCGCCTCGAAGGGAGTCCGGGCCCAGGTCGAGTTCTCCTGGGGTGCGACTGAGGCCAAGGCGCCCGAGCTCGTGGACGCCATCGCGGAGAAGACCGAGACCGGCTCTTCGCTTCGGGCGAACAACCTCCGGGTCATCGCCGAGATCATGGAATCGGTGACGGTCCTGGTGGCCAACCGCAAGGCCTGGGGCGAGCCGTGGAAGCGCGGCAAGATCGAGGAGATCGCGATGCTGCTCCGGGGCGCGCTCGTGGCCGAGTCCATGGTCGGGCTCAAGATGAACGTGCCCAGGGCGAAGCTGAAGCGGGTGCTCGGAATCCTGCCCGCGATGAAGCGGCCGACGGTGTCGCCGCTGAGCGACCCCACTTGGGTGAGCCTCGAGACCGTCATAGAGGAGGCCGAAGTCCGCCGGCTCATCATCAGGCTGAAAGCCGCCGGCGCCCAGGGCCTCGTCGAGTACCCGCTGAACAAGGTCATTCCCTGAGACCCGTCACTCCCTGCCTGACCGTCGACATGCTCATCCGGGCCCGCGGGCGGAACGGGCGGTGGGGCGTCGTATTCGTCCGTCGCCGGCACCGGCCGCTCGGGTGGGCCGTCCCCGGCGGTTTCGTGGACGTGGGGGAGACGATCGAGCACGCGGCCGCCCGCGAGGCGTTGGAGGAGACCGGACTCCGGGTCAGGAATCTCACGCAGTTCGCGGCCTACTCCGACCCCAGGCGCGACCCCCGCGGCCACACGGTCGCGATCGCGTTCACTTGCGAGGCGCCGGGCGTCCCCAAGGGCGGCGACGACGCCGCGCAGGCGGAGGTGTTCGATCCGGCGCGCCCTCCCCGTCCGCTCGTCTTCGATCACGCCACGATCCTGAGAGACTATCGCCGGTGGCTTCGCACGGGCCGGAGGCCTGACCGGACGAGCTGACGGGGTCAGGGGGCGGGCGCGGGCTCCCCGGAATGGATGCGCAGGAGCCGCTCGTTCGTCTTGCGCGCCGTGTCGCAGAGCAGGGCTTCCGGCGCGTCATCCCAGCCGACGAACGAAGTGCCGTCCGCGTTGGGCAGGTAGTCCGAGATCTCGGCGCCCACGACGTTCGGCATCGCGGCCAGCCGTTCCATGACCCGGCTCCAGGCGGCCGAGAGGGCGACGGGTCCCGCGGCCACGGGCGCGGCGGCGACGACGTAGACAGGACGGCCGAGCTGGGCGGCCAGCGACTCGATCGCCGGGAGCGCGGGCTCGGCGTATCCGACCTCGACGACGACGACGTCGGCATGCCGCGCGATCGCGGCTATCACGTCGGGCGGCGTCAAGCCGGGGACGACCCGCATGCCGAAGACGAGGTGGGTCCGGTCGGCCACCCGGATGGCGTGCTGGATCGCGGCGTAGAGCCAGTCCGCGTACTTCGTGCGGAACCCGGCCAGGTCGGCTTTCGCGATGTCCGTGGCCTTCGTGTCGCCGGGCCACCGCACGGTGTCGAAACTCGTCGCCGAGATGCCCCAAGCCTTGTTGAGCACTGCGATCTTGCCGTAGGCCTCGCGCAGGGACTTGAGCCACTCCGCCTTCGCAGGCGCCTTCGCGGGAAGCGCGAGTACGCCCGCGGCCAGCCCGGACCAGTCCGCGCGCACGCCGCCGGGGTGGCCGAGGCAGAACGGGGCATCCTGCCAACCGGCGAGCGGAGAGAGGGCCGGCGTGAGCTTGGCGACCAGGTCGCCCAGGAACGCGTCCGGGAGCCCGGGGGCAGCGAGCGGAATCGAAAGCGTGTCGGCCATGACTCCCCCGGTCAGGAACGGGAGCCGGCGGAACACGAAGAGGGCCTGGGCCGACCCGGTGCCGACGGCCGTGAAGCCCCATGCAACCATCCGGTCCAGGACGCGTTGCGGGCATCGTGCGGTAAACAGCCCGGCTCCCCACTTGCGGAGCAGGGCGTCACGGTAGGGAGTCACGGGTTCGCCGGGCTCGAGCCCGCACCCGGCCCGGTGGAGCGCGGAGGCCCAGTACAGGCGGCCGCTCGGGGCCATGAGCCACCAGCGGCCGTTCACCTGGCGCACGGCGTACCCGACGGGGGGCGGCTCGGCGGGCGCCGGGCCGATCCAGGAGCGGTAGCTGTCCAGATCGGCTTGGGGGCGAAGCGCCGCGAGCGCCCGGCCCTCGGGGTCGAGCGGCTCGGCCACGGGGCGGGGGGCTGCACACCCGGCCAGGAGGCCGGACACGACCAGCGCGGCCGCGACGAGGGCGGCCGCGGCGGGGGGGATCAGGCCGGGCGGAACGCGGGCCATGGGCGGAAGAGCCATGCGGCAAGCAGAATGGCGGAGGCGGTGACCAGGCTCGCCTGTAGGAGCAGGCTTCCCGCCCCGGCGTCCGCCAGGAGACGCAGGATCAGGAGCCCCCCGAAAGGGGACAGCAGGTTGTCCGTCCCGTGCCAGGCGATCGCCTCGAGCAGGGCCATGTAGAGCCCTACCGTGAGCGCGAGGAGGCCGGCCTCGCCGGCCGAGAGGCCGGGCCGGAAGCCCAGTATGGCCCACCCGCCGGCGAATGCGACGAAGAGGAACGCCAGGGACCCTTCCACGCTCTTGATGTCGCGTCCGGCGGTCCGGTACCGGAGCCGGCCGTAGGCCTTTCCGATCACGGCGGCCGCCGCGTCTCCGAACCCTATCGCGAACAGGGGGACGGCGTAGTCCAGCGGCGCCCCGCGGGTCGCGGCGTAAAGCAGGGCGATCGCGATCGGGTAGTAGAACTCGCCCCAGGTGTCGCGCCGCAGGGATTGCCCGACGTTGTACCCGTCGACGACGCCCTGGAGGGCGGGGACGCGGGCCAGTCCCATGACGGCGAGCGCGATCCCGGCGAGCAGGAACGGCGGCCAGAGGTCCTGGAAGATCCACGCGAACGGAAGCGAGACCGTCGTCGTCGACAGGTGGATCAGCTTGCGCATGACCTCGTTCGGGAGCCTGCCGAACCGGCCCACGGCGTAGATCGAGGCCAGCAGGACGGCGTCGACCCCGAGCACGAGGGACAGCCCCACCCAGGGGTTCGTCACGGCGGCTTCAGGCCAGGTGGAACTTCCGGACCGCGTCGCGGAGCTCGGCGAGCGCCGGGATTCCGGGGGCGGCCGGCGCACCGGACCTCTCCGAGAGGGATCCGTACAGGAGGCAGGACCGGAAGAAGTAGGCCATCAGCCTGGACAGCAGGGCGTACTTGCCCATGGCGAAGGCCGCCAGCGGCTCGCTCGGCCGTTCGTGCAGCAGCGAGAGCAGTCGGATCATCTCGATGGGCGACCTGGTCACGGTCACGATCTTGACGATGTCGCCGCCCTTGGCCTTGCAGAGCTGGGCGAGCGCCCGCAGACGGGCCAGCGACGGGGTGGAAAGGAAGTGATGATAGGAGACGATGACGGGGACGCCGGCCTTGCGGGCGGCCGACGAGACAATCGGCAGGATCGGGCTCGAGAGCTCGAGGTCGACCGCGTGCACGTGGGGAAGCAGGGACAGGAAGAGCGCCTCGCGGCGCTTCTCGTCGCCGGCAAACCCCTCCCGGCTCGCGCCGCCCTCCCGCGGAGAGCGTATCGTGGCGATGACGGGCAGCGAACCCGCCCGGACGGCGCTTCGCACGCAGGCGACGACCCGTTCCTCGGGAAGACGGGAGAGGTAGTCGAGCCGGAGCTCGGCGAGGTCGGCGCCGGCCGCCTTCGCTTCCGCGAGATGCGCGAGGCGATGCGGCGCGGTGACTGCGGCCACGAGCCTGGGGCTGTCGCCGATCCTGACCCGGCCGATGCGAACGAGCGGCATCTGGTGTTCTCCTGGAATCCCTTGAGGGCGGGATTATCATGCTATAGCATGGGAACGATGGTCAAGGGCGGCGCCTTCGTATCCCGCATCCGGTTCCCGCGCGGGATCGAGCTCGCGGTCTTCGGCTACTGGGCGTTCGCCGTCCTGCAGGCCTACTACGGCGCCGTACCCGTGGACTGGAAGAGCTTCGCGGGAGCGATCACGCCGAATCTTCCGGTGACCTCGTTCGCATGGGCGAACGTGGCCGCCCGGCTCGCGCGGCTGGGTGCCGGGCACGGGGCCACGGTCGCGTGGGCCGCCGGGATGCTCGGACTCGGGCTCGCGTTCGCGCGCATGCTCGGGCTCGCGGCGGAACGAGGCGGGGAGCGGATTCTCCTCGGATTCGGCCTCGGGATGGCCGCCGCCATGCTCCTCTGGCTCGGGCTCGGGATGGTCGGCCTCACGTTTCCGTTGCTGGGGTGGGGGGCGGCCGGCGCCGGCGCGGCGGCCGGCTGGAAGGCGCGGCGCGACTTCGGGCGCTGGACCGGGCCGGGCGGACCCGGGCGCTGGATCGGGATCGCTCTCAGCGCCGTTCTGGCGCTGAATGCGGCCGCGATCCCCGCGGCGTGGATGCTGGCCAGGTACGCCGAGCGGCCCGCGCTCGGGGCGGGGCTGGCCGGGGGCTGGGTCGCGGCAGTCGGGCTGGGTTGGGTGGTCTGGGCCGCGCGCGAGCTGCGCCGCGACGCCGGGGAGGCATCCGCCGGCGTGATCGCGCTGGTCTTCGCGGCGGAGGTGGCGGCCGCGTTTCTCATCGTCGCGGCCGTGGCCGAGACTCCGGAGAGATTCTACGACGCGCAGGTCTACCATCTGGCTGCTCCCGCGCTGTTCGCGATGCATCATCGCGTCATCGGACTGCCGAATCTCCTGCACTCCTCCTTCCCGCTCGGCATCCAGATGCTCTACGGCTGGCTGATGCTCCTGGGGGGCGAGCCGGCGGCGCGCGCCTGGCGCGTCTGGCTGGTCGCCCTGATCGCGTGGACGGTCTTCCGGCTAGGTAGCCGCGCGGGCCGGCCGGCCGCCGGCCTCGCGGCGGCGGGAGTGTTCGCGGCGTGCCCGCTCCTTCTCCTCAACGCGGTCCAGACGAGCGTGGACGTCGAGCTGACGCTGATCGTGCTTCTCGCCCTGCTGGCGGCCGCCGATGCGCAGGGACGCCTCCGGGGTGTGGTGGTCGCCGCGGTGCTCGGCGGAGCGGCGTTTGCCGCCAAGTACACGGCCGTCTTCTTCCTTCCCTGGCTGGCCCTCCTCGCCGCGTCCCCGTCAGGCGCGTTGCGCGGGCGGCCGGGAAGGCTCGTGCCCGGGCTCGCGGTCTTCGCGGCCGTTTCCCTGTGCTGGGCGGCGCCCTGGTTCCTGCGCAACGAAGCGGTCGTCGGGAATCCCGTCTACCCGTATGCGACCCGCGTCTTCTCCGGGGGACGCCAGTGGGATCCGGCGCGGCTGGCCAGGTTCCGGGAACAGGCGGCCGCGTATGTGGTCGAGAAGAAGGCCGACCTCGCGCGCGTTCCCTGGCTTCTGACGAAGGGCGACACGAGCGAGAACTACATCGGCGCCGCATTCCTCCTGCTTCTGCCCGTGGCTCTCGTGCATCCGCCGGGGGCGGCGCCGGTCCGTGTCCTTGCGGGGGTCGCGGGACTGGCCGTTGCCTCCTGGATAGGCGTCACCCACATCCATCGGTTCGTGCTGGCTGCCTGGAGCATCCTCCTGCTGTTCATCGCCGTCGCGCTCTGGGATCTTCTCGGGACCCGGCGCTGGTACGCGCGCCTGGGGCTGGTCCTGCTCGCGGTCACCGGCGGCACGAGCCTGGTGGCCGACACCGTGCTGTCCCGGACGGTGTTCGACCCCGTGGAACTGCTCGCGGGCCGCGAGAACGCGGCCGCATACCTTGACCGCAAGATGATCGACTCCTACGCCGCCGCCGCTTTCGGCAGCCGCACTATTCTCGGGGCCGGAAGCCGGGTCCTGATGGTCGGCGAGAGCCGCGGGCTCTACTGGAACGCGCCGTTCTACAACCACAGCGCCTACGACATCCAGGTGTTCGAGGAGGCGGTCCGGGACGCCCCCGGCGCGGGCCGGCTGGGAGTGCGGTTCCGCCAGCTCGGGGTCACGCACCTGTTCGTGAACGACCGGGAGGCGGCCCGGCTCAAGTTCCGGTTCCGGTACCCGATGCTGATGTTCGGCCCGCGGGAACGGGCGATCCTGGCGGAGTTCTGGAACAGCCGGATTGCTGCGGTCATGGACAGCGGGGCGCTGTGGCAGTTCTACCGGTTCCTGCCCGCGCCACGCCCGCCGACGGGCGCGATCCAGCCGCTCGTCTTCGACGAGACCGCGCTGCGCAATGAGTTCGAGGGATATGCGACCATCTCCTGGCAGGGGAATGCCGTGATCCATATGACGAAGCAGATGGTGGGACCGTGAAGGCCGGGGTGCCCGTGCCGGGGCCGCGGCCGGTCATCGAGGTCGAGACGGGTCCTCGCCCGTGGGGGGGC
>Ga0315294_10009294_pt1 | contig 10797 bp, 12 predicted proteins | sample YL17G13_40_MG_FD_203626 | JGI IMG/M metagenome (GOLD analysis project Ga0315294, IMG submission 203626) | Sediment microbial communities from Yellowstone Lake, YNP, Wyoming, USA - YL17G13_40 | ecosystem: Environmental > Aquatic > Freshwater > Lake > Sediment | place: USA: Wyoming | collected... | reverse complement strand
CTACTACACTTTCACACACACAAAACATATAAAAACATATGATTGCTATGTAATATTCTTACAAAAAGTTTATTTCTCCCTAGTAGAAAACTTTTTATACCTATATATATAGATAGTTTTATCAATAGCCCAACCCTGAATGAATTCTTCCCACCACTATATATAATAACAGGCTCAAATTAATGAGCCTGCTACTATTGTATTACTAAACAGCAATAAGGTCTTCGAAGTTAATTGCTCTTTTAGCAACTTCTTTCTTAAGCATGTCATCAGTGATTGATGTTCTTGTGCTTGACATGTCTGTTGCTCCTGTGAAGCTAATAGAATAAAGAATTAAAGGCTCTTCCTCTCCTGTTTCTTTATTTGTTACCATTATTGGTTTACCGAAGTTAGCACTATTCTCGTCACGCTCTAATTGAGGAAGTTCAAGGATTGGTAATGTAGCAACATCATTTAATCGTTCTTTAAGTTCATCAGCGTTTGTGCTTTCACGCAACCAATTACCAACAGGTGTTGAGCAATTAACGTATTCATAATCTCCTGCTTTATTAACAAGTTTAATGGAAACTTTCTTAAGCTCTCTAACGCCTGCTTTATTGATAGTTCCTTTGAAGTTGTTTGTGCTTGCAAGTTCGTGGTAACCGCCTGCACCAACAAATTCTGCAACTGTACCAATAGTCTTTAATGTGCTTACTCTTTCTGAAGCTTTTTTAAATTGTAACATAATGTTTCTGTTTTTAATTATTAAATTTATATTGAGTTTATTTACTCCTAATGTAAAAAGGGTTTTGGGATGGAATTCAAGACACGAGAGAAATAAAATATTGATTACAGTTCTCACTATCTTGCGTGATAGCTTACAGTATATCCTTTTGCTAAGAAAGGAATTACCACATTGCTGTGAGTAATCAATATTATATTATACTATGTGATACCAATAAGGGTCTTAGATTACTACATTAGAGTTTCATCTGCACCTATTTGATAATTAACTTATCACATAATAATAATAAAACCTTGTGTTGCATAAAACTCACTGACTCACATGTCTGCTATCAGGTCTTGCTATGCTACCGAATTTAATCTTTATGCACAAGGTTTGCACATTTTAGTTGTGTGCTCAACAAGTGTGGGGGAGTACCCCAACCTCTCAAATTGTATTGGGGGTTTTGAGCTGAAGTGGTCAACCTATCCACACACACAATGGGTTCTAAAATTTTGAAAAAAATTTGAAAAAAAGTTTTTGGGTATGCGAAATATGTTTTACCTTTGGGGCGGTGGTTGGGCTTGGTCTTATATATGTATACATGAATATTTAATCATTAGTATATGTATATATGTAAATATTATTCATAATATAGCTATGATATAAAAATATTTATCTATTATGTTCATTGTTAGTTTTATTTATATATCTTTGTATGTAGAATATGAAACTACATTATGAAACCAAACACTGTTATTGTACAAAAACTTAAAAAGAGTGTATCTACTGATATACAACTAGCTGAGAAGTATTATTCTATTCTATCAGCTATAAACAATCTTCATCTCACTGAGAGAGAAATACAGCTTATATCTTTTACAGCTATTAAAGGAAACATTACATATGCTAATGTAAGGGAAGAGTTCTGCAAACTACACAAAACAACAGGTCCTACAATTAACAACATCATCAGCAAGCTGAAGAAGGTTGGTATATTTATTAAGGAAGGTGGTAAGGTAAAGGTGAACCCAGTTATTGTTATTGATTTCACTAAAGATTTAACATTAGGAGTAACACTTACACATGAATAAGCCAACAACAATGTCTGTAAAAGAGTTCATCATTAAAAGGATGGCTCTTAGTTTAGTAACATCTGAGAAGATTATTGATAATGTTATACAACATCAGTTTGATTCTGCCAATGATGCTCTCAATTTAAATAACACTGTAGAGATATCAGGGTTTGGTAAGTTCTTTTTCAATACAAAGAAAGCAGAAGCACATTACAATAAGCTTCTAGCCATGAAGCAAGCATATGAGAACACATTAGCTGACGAATCTATTACAGATAAGAAAAGAAATGCTACAGAACAAAGAATGATTACAGTGTTGAAGGATATCAAAACATTAAAACCAAAGATGCATGAGCCTAGGACAGATATATGAGGGATGGAAGAATCATCTTCTCCCTGAAGAAAGAAATAAAGCTTTTATAGAACATATAAGCCAAACCAGACTTGCTATATGTGAGGAATGTGAAGCACATTCTTCTAAGCACAAATCAGTGAGACCAGATGCGCATTGCACAGAATGCGGATGTACACTCTCAGCAAAGACTAAATGTTTAACATGTGAATGTCCATTAAGAAAATGGAGAGCCACAGAACTACCTACAATATGAACATACGTAAAATTCCTTTAGAACCTCTTATACAAATCCTTCAAGATCTATTTGAAAATGGAACTGATTTCATTGATATATCAGGAGAACAGAATCCAGAAGGTGAAGCTCCAAGAGACATGATAAAGATTTCAGTTAAACCTGAATATATGATGGATCATGATGAACTTAATGATGAGAATACAATTGAGTTTATGGAAGAGGAAATAGAGATGGATTACACTGGTTCATTTGAAGAGAACACCAAACGTAGCATCATAGATGATAAGACGTCTTTCTCTGATGAAGATATAGATAACTTAATATAAGAAGCTATGACAAAACCAAATTATCATAGAAAAATTATACAGCTGTTAGAACGTCTACATAAAGCACATCCTACATATAATATAGGAAGACATTTTGCAACAGCTCTTGATGGTTATCAAGATGTATGGGGAGTGTCTGATAGAGAATTGCTCTTCTCATTACAGAAATATGAAGCAAGCCTGGATATGGATAGAGATCATATAGATGAAGAAGAGATAGAAGAGATAATAAAGGATGGCATGAATTTAAATGTAATATTCCTTGAGGAAGAGGAGGACTAAACAAATACAAAATGGCAATAAAAAAAACTACATACATAAACACAGAGCTTGATTGGGCTGAGGAACAATTATCAAGCTGGAAGCAATACGTTGATGCTAATCCCTTACATACATTAGAGGATAGAATCAAGTGGAAAGAGACCAAAGCTGGTGGAGCTATGCCTATGGTGATTGCAAGCATTGAAGCACAAGGTAAGTTTGTACAAGAGACAATGAAGAACTACCTTGCCCTACTTGAACAAGTAGAAAAGCTCAGAGAGAAAGAAGAAGCAAAGGTGGTACCTGTTAGAGGTGGTGCTGAGCTTGGGTCTATGGCAGAAGATTTCTTAAAGGGTAGGAAGTAATGGATGGCCTTCAAAGCATTGATTATAAAGACTGGTTTATCAACCAGAAGAGAGTTCCGCAAAAAGACTCAGAAGAGTATAAGGAATTCTATGCTTTCCATAAACAACTATGTATGGATGGTTGTACAATGGGAGGAGTATATATCAATCCTTTTTTATATTGGCATTTAAACTTCTGGAACACAGAGGTGGACATTATAGATGAGAGAGGCAGAATATCACAGAAATATGCCAACCCATATCTACGTGATAACGAGTGGGTTATTACAACAGAAATAGATAGAGCACAAATAGAAAAGAAAGGCCTAGTTATACTAGGCATTAGACGTTTGGCTAAGTCAGTAATTGAGAGCAGTTATATAGGTTGGGGAGCTACATTTGATGAGAACTCCCAGAACATTATAGCAGGATTGAATGCTCCCGATATAAAGCTTATCACAGATAAGATTGACAAAGGATTAAACTTCCTACCAGAAGCATGGAGATGGCAGAGAGTGGAAGACAATTGGAAAAACCAAGTTACTTTAGGGATCAAGACAAAAGCAGGAGAGCGAATCCCCTTTTCTCAGATCCTTATTCGTAACTTAGATGGTGGTAACAATGAGGAAGCAATTGCAGGTACTAAACCTAGAAAATTAATTATTGATGAGATTGGTAAAGGAAGTTTCCTTAGAGGACTACAAGCTGCAACACCAGGTTTTACTACACCATATGGTTGGGGATGTAGCCCTATCCTTACAGGTACTGGAGGAGATATGCAGAATTTTATGGATGCTAAGTCTCTAATGTTTGATGTAGAAAATTTCAACTTCCTTACATATAATAACGCTAAAGATGATCAGAGAGTACATGGGCTATTCATATCCCATAAGTACAGAATGGAAGCTAAAGAAGAATCCACATTAGGAGCCTACCTTGAACAACCAGCAGATTCTGAATTACACAATGTAAAGATGCTAGTCTCTAATGAAGAGAAAGCAGATAAGATTACAAATGATAACCTTGACAGATTAAAGAAAGCTGGTGATAGACTAGCTTATTTAAAAGAGAAGATGTATTACCCACAAGAAGTGGATGATATATTCTTGAATGAGGATACAAACATATTTGATATAGAAGCTACCAAGCGTCAGAAAGCTAGATTATTAGCACAAGAAAGAACAGGAACCCCTGTTATTCTTTATGATGATGGTCAAGGAGTGAAACATGAGTTTACAGACAAATTACCTATATCTAACTTCCCTCTTAAGAATAGTGATAACAAAGAAGCTCCTGTAGTGATATATGAGTTTCCAATAGAGAGTCCCCCTTATGGATTATATGTAGCAGGGATTGACCCTTATAGACAGGGGAAGTCTGCTTATAGCTCATCCTTAGGTTCTGTGTATATATACAAACGTATGCATGCTATATCAGGAGAGAAGTATCAAGATATGTTTGTTGCTAGCTATTGTGCTAGACCAGAGAAGAAAGAAACATGGGAAGAACAAGCACGTTACCTGATTAAATATTACAATGCAAGAGCTCTATGTGAGAATGACGAAATCTCCTTTATAGATTACATGATAGCTAAAGGAGATGCTCATTACCTATAAAGACAACCTGATTGGTTAAAGGAAATAGTTCCAAATACTACCGTAAGACGAGACTATGGAATACATAGATCTTCTGAGAAAATTAGAGACTTTTTACATGGCTGCCTTAAAAAATATTCAGAAGAAGTTATACATACAGAGAAAGATGAAGATGGAAACATTAAATCTGAAACAAAAGGTATGTCTAAAATATTTGATCCTGTTCTCCTCGAGGAAATGATACAATATAATGAGACAGGCAACTTTGATAGAATCATTGCAGCAGAACTAGCAATAGCTCTAGCAATGAAACTAGATCCCATTATGGGAAAAATAGGAGGAGAACAAGATGTAAGAATGCAATCAATGTTCACTAAGAACAAAAAGAATACTCTGTTTACACAAAGCAGATCAATGTTTAACACACCAAAAAATAAATTGTTTAGATAACATGGCAATAATTAGATACACAAAAGATGCTACCATACGGTATGCCTACTTAAACATCTTTCCTGATCAGTTCAAAACTGAAAAAGAAAAAGAAGATGAAAGTTGGATTAAGAATACAATGGACTATTTTTCAAACAAAGCTTATGCTGAGTATATGAAGAACAGAGATACGTTTGTAAAGAACTATGATCTTATGAAAGGAATCCTTCGTATGGAAGATTTCTATCAAGAACCAGAGGTAAGAAGCTTTACAGATGTACTTACATCAGATCTAGAACTTCCTGCTTATGTGAAACATTATTCTATTGTTACAACTCCTATTAATGAATTAGTAGGAGAGATATCAAAAAGACCTGATACATTTAGAGTGAAAGCTTTTGATGATGATAGTAAAGCAGAAGAGCTTCAGTTTAAGACTGATACATTACAACAATATGTAATCAATCAAGTGAAGCAACAACTAACTGCAAAAGCTGCAATGCAAGGAGAAGAAATAGATCCTGAGCAACTAGATCAGATGACTATGGAACAAGTTAAAGATCAACTTGACAGTTATACATCTATAGCTGAGAAGTGGGCTAACCATGTTCTTACATGTCAGAAAGCTGAATTCAATCTTAAAGAAAAGAGTGAAGATGCATTTAGAGATATGTTAATATCTGCTAGAGAGTTCTATCATATATATGAAGATAACTCTAAGTTAGGATTTAACATAGAGGTGGCTAATCCAAAGAACACTTGGTATCTATCTACACCAGATAGAAAGTATATATCAGATCCAACAGGTAGAGCACAAGGTGCATATGCTGCTGGTACTGTAACAGTTATGGAACTATCTGAAATTATTGAATCTATTCCTGATCTTACTAAGCAAGAGATAGATCACCTTAGATCATCATTACAAGATTATGGATTAATCAATGTACGTGAATCTAATCTTGGTAATCCTAATGCTCCAGAAGGTATTGACTCTGTAAACTATGATACATTTGACCCTCTTGTTCTACAAACAAGAATGATGATAGAGAGTGAGATGAAAGAGAACAATGATGGACTTAAAGATTTCTTAGGACTAACAAACAATGTTAGTTCATTTGGATATAAGTATGTTGTTGTAAGAAGCTATTGGATATCTAAAAAAAAAATAGGTAAGTTGATTTATATAGATGAAATGGGTAACGAGCAATCAATGCTTGTTGATGAGTCATATAAATCAGGAACTATTCCTACACAAGAATCATTAGAATGGGGATGGATTAACCAATGGTACCAAGGAACAAAGATTGGTCCAGACATCTATCACATTAAACCATTCAAACTATTAAACTATTGTCCTATTATAGGTACTATACATGAGGTGAAGAACACAGAGGCTAAATCTCTTGTTGATCTCATGAAGCCTTTCCAAGTAATATATAATGTATGTATGAACCAACTTTACAAACTACTTGAGAAAGAAGTTGGTAAGGTGCAGCTTATGTCATTAAGACACATTCCTATTCCTAAAGATGGAGATGCACAAGATGCCTTAGACATATGGGAAATGGAAGCACGTAATAGAGGTGTGGTGTTTATTGATGATAGCCCAGAGAACATGAAGAGTCCTAGCTCATTCAATCAATTTACAGCTCTTGACCTTACACGTACGCAAGAGATACAATCTAGATATAATCTTGCTATGCAGATTAAACAAGAATGTTGGGAACTTGTAGGTATGTCTAAGCAACGTATGGGATCTGTTTCTGCTTCTGAATCAGCAACAGGTACAAACACTGCAATGCAACAGAGTTATTCTCAAACAGAACCTCTATTCGTGGCACATGAGTATGTGATGGGACAATTGTATCAAAGTATTATAGATGCTGCTCTTTATGTAGAATCATCTAAACCACAATCCACTCTATCATATATTACATCTGAAGGAGAATCTGCATTTGTACAAGTGAATGGAACAGATCTTAGATTTAGAGATTTGAAAGTGTTCCTTACTAATAGACCAGAAGATACACAAATGTTTAATGAACTTAGACAATTGTCTCAAGCTATTATACAGAATGGTGGCACACTTTATGATGTTGTTGAACTATACAGTTCTAAATCACAAAGAGATCTCAAGAAAACATTTAAAGATCTTAGAGATAGACAAGTTGCACAACAAGAACAAGCTAACCAGTTGCAACAACAACAATTGCAACAACAACAAGAACAAGCTCAAGCTACATTACAACAGCAAGCTCAACTTGCTCAAGAGCAACAAGCTCATGATGATTACCAAAAAGAACTTGATAGACTATCTAAAGAAAAGATTGCTATCATACAAGCTACAGGATTTGGTAATGTTGAAAGCGAAGATGTTAATGCTAATTCTATCCCTGATGTATTAGAAATGAGTAAACTTACACAAGCTGAAAATAAAGCTAACAAAGACTATGGATTAAAGATGGCTGATATTCAATCTAAGAATAAACAAGCTAGCGATAAAATGTCTATAGAAAAAGAGAAGTTAGCAGTGGCTAGAGAGAATATGGCAAATGACCTTGCTGTTGCAAAAGAGAATGCTAAGGGGCGTAATAACAAAAAAGGTTAAAAAAGTTCTCCTCTTCGGAGGAGTAAAAAATATTAATGCTATATTATCAACAAAATTGAACCACATCGACTGATAATGCTTTGATATTCAAAACTCTTATTATACATTTACACTAAATAAACCAAACACAAATACAACTACATATGGCTGACAATTTAGAAACTATGGGAAACTTTAGTATCCAAGATACTATGGAAATGGGGATGGGTAACCAAGAACTACTGAGTGACTTATTTTCCCCTGAGACAGCATCTTCTAATCCAGAAGATGTAACTCCTATTATCAATGAGGCTGATGCACCTGCTGCACCTGCTAAACCAGAAGTTCCAAAAGGTAAGGACATTGTTCCCCCTAAGAGCGTTGATGGTAAAACAGATGAAGAGAAACTAGAAGGTCAATCAATGATCTCTGATTTCCTAAGTGATAGCGAAGATGATGATGAGGAAGAAGCTCCAGTATCAAAAGTTGCAAAATCTGCAACAGTTGATAATGAAGAAGACAATGAACCAGAAGGAACACAGTTCACAGCTCTTGCTAATGATCTATATAAACTAGGAGTGTTTACATCTGATGATGATGAACAAGAACCAGTTTCTACAGCAGAAGAATTCTTAGAAAGATTCAATGAAGAAAAGAAAAAAGGTGCTAGTGAAATAGTACAAAACTTCATAGGACAATTTGGAGAAGATTATCAAGAAGCGTTTGATGCCATATTTGTAAAAGGAGTTGATCCAAAAGATTACTTTACTACATATAACACTGTTGTTGGATTTGCTGAGATGGATCTTTCTGATGAGACCAATCAAGTTAGAATAATGAAACAAGCTCTAACTAATCAAGGGTTTGATCCAGAAGATATAGAAACAGAAGTTGAAAGACTTAAAAACTATGGTGACTTAGAAAGCGTTGCAACTAAAAACCACAAGGTGTTAGTTAAAAAAGAAGCAGCTAAGTTACAAGAATTAGAAGCTAAATCTGCAGCTGAGCTACAACAAAAAGCTCAAGTCAGAAATCAATACATAAGCAATGTGCAATCCATCTTAAATGATAAGGTGAAAGCAAAAGAGTTTGATGGTATCCCTATCAATCCAAAATTAGCTGGCGAACTACAAGACTTCTTATTAGTAGATAAGTGGAAAACTCCATCAGGAGAAACTCTTACAGACTTTGATCGTGCTATTCTTGATATGAAAAGACCTGAGAACCACGCAATGAAAGTTAAGGTGGGACTAATTCTAAAGATGTTAGAAAAAGATCCTACATTATCAGCTATACAAAGAACAGGTGTTACGAAGAAATCTAACGAACTGTTTGGAGAAGTTGCAAGACAAGTTACCAAAGCTAAGAGCACTGGTACAGGAACAAGTAGTGTTAATACAAAATCGTGGTTTCAATAACAAATTAATAATTAATAAATTCAAATAAAATGGCAGTTCAAACAATCCCTGGGTTAACTGGTTTTACTTATGCTCGTGTAGCGTCTATGGACAAGCGTGCAGTAGGTAAACTTACAGACTCGAATCACTTGGAAAGTTTTCACTCTACTGAGCCTGCGGACTATGACAAAAAAATCATCAGTCTTTATACCCAGAGCTCATTGTATAGTAATGACTTTCTTGACATGATCAACAAAAGCACACCTTATTACATAGATAATAATAGTGATGCATGGAAATGGCAAGTATCAGTTCCTTACAAATTCCCAAAAATTATTGACATTCCTGCTTCTACGCAAGATTTGATCGATACTGGTAAAACTGGTATTGATGGTCAAGAATTCCAATTAGTATTAGATACTAATGAGTTCTCTAAAAACGCTATCGTTTCTGTAGGTACTCGTCAGTATGGTCCACGTTTCTACGTGATCAAAGATCCTATGCCATGGAATGCAGGATATTTGTACTCATTCACTCTTGTAACTGATAATCCTACTGTTGATTTTGTTAATCCTTTATTCTTACAATATGGCATCGAACTTGAATTAGTTGATGCAGCTATTGGAGAATTTGATCAAGACTTATTAGGTCTTCCAAGATTAGGTGAGCAAATCACAATGTTCGAATCTTTAGGTTCTGGATATGGGTATGAGCACAAAATCACAGAATGGGCTGATGATAAAATGATGGTTGATGCTTCAGGTAAAGCTCTTGACATCTTGGTATATGCTCCACAAAGACGTAACCAATTACCTTTAACTCGTAATGATGTTAAATGGGAACCGTTCATTGAGTTCTGGATGCGTAAATCTATGTTGGAATTGAAAGTTAAACGTATGATCTGGGCTAAACCAGGTACAGTTAAAACTAACGGTTCTAAACAAGAAGTTAAACGTACATCTGCTGGTGTTTACCACAGAATGCGTAACAATGGTAACTTAGTACAATACAACAGAGGTGAATTCTCTGCTAACTTGATTCGTTCAGTATTTGGTGATCTTTTCTATAGAAGAGTGGATGTTAAAGACAGACGAGTTAAAATGTACACTAACGAAGCTGGATTCGATGTATTCCAACAAGCTTTGAAAACTGATGCATTAAATTCAGGTCTTACATTTATGGCAGATTCTGGAAACAGATATATGCAAGGTGAAGGACAACATATCACTTACAACTTTGCATTTGATGCAATGGTTACACGTGAGACTGGTAGAGTTGAACTTATTCACTTGAAAGAATTAGATTTACCACAAACTAACCTAGAGTTTGGACAAAACAAAAAGAGCACTCCAGTATTTATGGTGTTTGATGTTTCTCCAATGGGTGATGGTTCTATGGTGAATAACATTAGAGAAGTACGTATGAAAGGTGCTCCTTCTATGACTTGGGGTTATATTGATGGTACTCGTCACCACTTAGGTTTTGCTAA
>Ga0315294_10009293_pt1 | contig 10797 bp, 8 predicted proteins | sample YL17G13_40_MG_FD_203626 | JGI IMG/M metagenome (GOLD analysis project Ga0315294, IMG submission 203626) | Sediment microbial communities from Yellowstone Lake, YNP, Wyoming, USA - YL17G13_40 | ecosystem: Environmental > Aquatic > Freshwater > Lake > Sediment | place: USA: Wyoming | collected... | reverse complement strand
GTATGAGATTTCTATGTCTTTCTTCGGGCATGCCGGGGATGGGGAGCTGCATTTGCGGCCATATCTGGATTTAGGTGACCCGGCGGACGTGGAGAAGATGCGGGCGATAGCGAACGATGTCTTTACGCTTGTGTGGTCATTAGGCGGCTCAATCAGCGGTGAGCACGCCGATGGGCTGGTAAGGGCGGCGTTTGTGCGGCGGCAATACGGAAATGAGTTTTACGAGATACTGTGCAAAATTAAGGAGATATTCGACCCGAATAATCTATTGAATCCGGGCAAAATAATCAATCCCGACCCTGATGTGATGGTAAGGAATCTACGAAGGGCAGATAAGATTTTGCCGGAGAGGATTAAAACGGATATGCTCTTTGAGGAAGATGAGCTTGCGCTGGAATTGGAGCAGTGCTACGGGTGTGGATTGTGTTTGAGCAAAGAGCCGGATTTGCGGATGTGTCCTGTGTTTCGAGCGGTGGGGGAAGAACTTAGCAGCTCGCGGGCGAAGGCCAATATCCTTAATTTCTGGGCGACGGGGCAATTAGAGGAAAAGGACTTTGAGTCGCCGGAGTTTAGAAAGTTTCTGGATTTGTGCGTTAATTGCAAAACCTGCCAGTTACAATGTCCCTCCGGTGTGGATATTTCAAAGCTGGTGAGCGTGGCGCGGGCTGACTACGTCAGGCGGAGGGGGCTTCGGCGGGCAGAGCGGTTACTAAGTAATAATCGCTATATGAGTATGTTGGGCAGTATGTTCTGGCCGGTTTCAAATTTTGTGATGCGGCTGCCAAGTTTCAAGTGGGTGCTGGATAAATTTGCGGGGATTGATAGTCGCAGAGATTTGCCAGCTTTTAGACGAAGGCAGTTTTTGAGGGCGGGGCGAAAATATCTGGCGAAGCAGCCGGCGATAGAGACGCCGATAGATAAGGTCGCATATTTTGTAGATACTTATGTAAATTACAATGACCACGAGCTGGGTTTTGCGGTGCTGAAAGTGCTGCGGCACAATGATATTGAGGTCATTTTTCCGAAGCAGTTGCCTGCGCCGCTGCCGGCGATTGTGTATGGGGACGTGAAAAGAGTCAGGAGAGATCTGGCGTATAGTGTCAGGCGTTTAGCAAAGGCGGTTCGAGCCGGCTATAAAATCGTTTGTTCTGAGCCGAGTGCAGCGCTGTGTCTGAAGGATGAGTTGCGGCATTTTGTTGCGGGAGAGGATGCGAAGCTTGTCTCGGAAAATACGTATGAACTTATGAATTATCTATATGGCCTTTTTAAGAAGGGTAAATTAAAACGGCGGACGAGCGACGAGCAGCGAGCGACGAACGACGAGTACGTTTATCATTTGCCGTGTCATTTGTGCGCGATGGGTGATGGGACGGCGAGTATAAAATTGCTGCAGAAGCTCTGTGGCGTAAAGGTCGTTGACTTAAAAGCCGGCTGCTGCGGCCTTGCCGGCACCTTTGGGATGCAAAAGAAAAACTATGAACTTTCAACAAAGATTTCCAATGGCCTAAAAAAGGCACTGGAATCATTACCTACCAAATATGTCCTGACCGAATGTGCCGCCTGCAAGATGCAGATAGAGCACTTGAGCGGAGCGATTGTAACGCACCCAATTAAGATTTTAGCGGACGCATACGGAAGTGCATAGGTGAGAAGGTGCAGGGGGAGAATCAAAACGCACATCTTCTTGTGAAAACAGCACTTGGGTTGATAGAGGGACTGTTATCATAATAAATCATTGCTTTTGAATCTCGTTATAGGTATAAATCAGATGAGCCGGATGCTATATGCGGTTCGGCTGTTTGTGTATGATTGTTTAAGGAGATGAAGCTCTCACTGAACATTGAAGTTCCGTATTAGCGACACTTGATTTGTCCGGATTGTATCAATCCACATAAGGGGGAGCAATTTTGTCGCTATTTGCTAAAGGAGATGCGCATGATATTCAAGTTTTTCCCCAGGGATTTCAACTTTTTTGACCTGTTTGAAAAACAAGTAGGTCATGCCGTGGAGGCGGCGCGATTTTTCAAGGAAGTGGTGACCCAGGGTTGTGTGAACGAGGATATGCTGAGCAAGATGGCGGCGATTGAGCATCAGGGGGACGACGTGGCGCACACGATTATCGAGCAGCTAAACAAGACGTTCATCACGCCGTTTGATAGGGAGGATATCCATTCCCTTACGAAGGAGCTCGATGACGTCGTTGATATGCTCAATACCATTGTGAGCCGGCTCAGGATTTATAATATCACCGGCGTTGACAAGAACCTGGTGGAATTCGCCGTGGTGATTGAGCAGTCGGTGCAGGCCGTGGCGAGGGCCGTCGGGGGGCTGCGGCATATCAAAAACGTCAAGGTGGTTTTCGACGCCTGCGTCGAGGTCAACCGTTTGGAAAATGTCGGCGACACGATGCGCGACCGGGTGCTGGTGGAGCTTTTTGCGACCGTCAAGGACCCGATTGCGGTGATTAAATGGAAGGATATTTATGAAGACGCCGAAACTGTGCTGGACATTTGCGAAGACGTAGCCAATGTCGTTGATTCCATTATGGTCAAACAGGCCTAACCATGACCCTGAGCATTTTATTACTGATAATTCTGTCGCTGCTCTTTGATTTTCTGAATGGCTTTCACGACTCAGCCAACTCCATCGCCACGATTGTCTCTACTCGAGTTCTGCGGCCGCGATACGCTGTGATTTGGGCGGCGTTTTTTAATTTTATCGCCTTTCTGTTTTTTGGCCTCCACGTCGCCAATACCATTGGCAAAGGCATCATCGATATCAACATTGTGGACAAGGGGATTATTTTTGGGACGCTCGTCGGCGCCTGCAGTTGGAACGTGATTACGTGGTATTTAGGACTGCCGACCAGTTCCTCCCATGCTCTCATCGGCGGACTGATAGGCGCGGCGCTGGTGAAGACGGGGTCGCAGGCCCTGGTCTGGCATGGAATTATGAAGACGGTAATCTTCATCTTCGTCTCGCCGGTCATGGGACTTTTTTTGGGGCTGGTTCTCGGCGGCGCTGTCTATTGGGCCTGCCGAAAAACCACACCTCGGAAGGTTGACCATCTTTTCCGCAAAGGACAACTTTTCTCGGCTGCGGCCTACAGCATGGGGCACGGTGGTAACGATGCGCAAAAAACCATGGGCATTATCGCCAGTCTGCTTTTCAGCGCCGGCCTGCTGGGCAAGACATTTCATATACCTTTGGCTGTAGTGCTCCTCTGCCATGCCGCCATTGCTCTGGGGACGATGTTCGGTGGCTGGAGGATTGTCAAAACGATGGGGCAGAAGGTGGCCAAATTGAGACCGGTGGATGGCTTTTGCGCGGAATCAAGCGCCGCCCTGACATTGCTGATTTCAACCGCCTTCGGCATTCCGGTTAGCACGACGCACACCATCACCGGGGCGATTATGGGCGTAGGGTCGCTGCAGCGGCTCAGTGCCGTCCGCTGGGGCTTGGCCGGCCGCATTGTGTGGGCCTGGATATTAACCGTTCCGGCTTCCGCGGCAATGTCGGCGATAGCTTACAAATTAGCAGGACAGTTCATTTTGAGCATGCCGTGAGGCATCCGATTAAGATTTTGGCTGAGGTGTATGGAGGTGCGTAAGTGCAGGGAGAAAATCAAAGTGCAAAAACAAAAATCGATTAGGGAAATTCAATATGGCGGTGGCAGAAGAAAGGAATGAAATGGATTCCCGCTTGCGCGGGAATGACAAAAAGCGGGCGGTGCTTTGGGAGCCGAAGGAGGATAAGAAGGTTCGGTGCGGGCTGTGTGCGCATCGGTGCGTGATTGAGGATGGGAAGTTGGGGCGGTGTGCGGTTCGCAAGAATATAGGGGGGGCGCTGTATTCGCTGAACTACTATAAGGTCTGCTCGGCGAATGTGGACCCGATTGAGAAAAAGCCGCTATATCATTTTCAGCCAGGGTCGCGGAGCTTTTCCATCGCTACGATGGGCTGCAACTTTCGATGTGACTTCTGTCAGAACTGGCAGATAAGCCAGGCGATAGAAATGGGAGAAATTGATGGAGAGGCGGTCAGCCCGCAACAAATTGTGCAATCGGCGGTTCGGGCGGGGTGCAAGAGTATCGCTTATACATATACTGAGCCGACTGTTTTTATGGAATTGTGTGCGGACTGCGGGCCTTTAGCGAAGGAGAAGGGACTGGTGAATGTGTTTGTCAGCAACGGCTATATGACGCGGGAGGCGATTGATTTTGCAAAGGGCTGGCTGGATGGGATAAACGTTGACTTAAAGGCGTTCAGTGAGGATTATTACAAGCGGCTGTGCAAGGCGAGGATGCAGCCGGTGCTCGATACGATTACCTACATTGCGAAGGAAACGAAAATCTGGATTGAGATTACAACGCTTTTGGTGCCGGGGGAAAACGATTCGGAGGATGAATTAAAACAGCTTGCTGATTTTCTTGTCAATAAGGCGGGGCCTGATGTGCCGTGGCATATCAGCCGCTTTCATCCGCAGTATAAATATCTGGATTCCGGGCCGACGCCGATTAAGAGTCTTGAGCGTGCTTACGAGATAGGCAAATCGGCGGGGCTGCATTATGTTTACGTCGGTAACGTGCCGGGGACAAAATCGGAGAGCACTTTTTGTTATGGTTGTGGTCGGATTTTAGTTGAGCGCATTGGGTATAGAATTGTCGCTAACAATATAAAAGATAAAAAATGTCCGGATTGCGGGACAGAAATAGCAGGATTTGAAATAAGTGCATAAGAGCACAAGTGCACAAGTGCGTTAGGTGAGAGGATTAGATGAAGATAGTTGCGGATGGGAATATACCGTTTGTGGCGAAGTGCTTTTCTTCGGTGGGGGAGGTTAAGGTTGTTGAAGGCCGCCAGATAACGCCGGAAACTGCCCGCGATGCGGAGATTCTGCTGGTTCGCAGTGTTACGAAGGTAGGGGCGGAGTTACTTTCAGGCAGTAAGGTTCGCTTTGTAGGCACCGCAACAATAGGTTTTGACCATATCGACGTTGGGTTTCTGCGGGAAAATAATATCGGTTTTGCATCGGCGCCGGGGTCGAATGCGAATTCTGCGGCGGAGTATGTTATTGCGGCGCTGCTTGAAATCGGGCAAAGATACGATATCGACCTTGAGGACAAGTCGATAGGCATTATCGGCGCAGGTAATGTGGGAGGAAGAGCGGCTAAAAAGGCGTCGGCTTTAGGGATGAAGGTCTATCTTAACGACCCGCCTTTACAAAGATATAAGAATAGCCACAGAGGACACAGAGAGCACAGAGTTGACAAAGAACTTGATAACGCACTTTTGAGGATTGAACAGTTAGTTGGTGAAGTGGAATTTGTGTCGGTCGAAGAACTTTTTGACTGTGATTTTATAACGCTGCATACGCCGCTCACCTTTGAGGGGATTGACAGGACATTTCATTTAGCCGATGAGAAATTTTTCAAATCGCTGAAGGAAAGGTGCGTATTCTTTAATACTTCGCGCGGCGGGGTGGTTGACAGCACGGCCTTGAAGGCGGTGATACGCGCAGGAAAATTGAGGGCCGTGGTGCTCGATGTGTGGGAGAATGAGCCGAATATAGATACGGAGCTTTTGAGAATGGTTGATATTGGCACGCCGCATATCGCGGGTTATTCGCTGGACGGCAAGGTCGTTGGTATGATTATGATTTATAAAGCGGCGTGCGAATATTTTGGACTTGAGGCCAGGTATGATATTGAGGATTTTTTGCCTGAGCCGACTGTTCGCCAGTTGCGGATAAATCCGAAAAGTGAAACAGAGCAGGATGTGCTGGCCAGCGCTGTGCAGAAGGTCTATGATATCAGGAAAGACGATGCCCGGCTGCGGTGGATTCTGGAAAGACCAGCAGAAAAAAGGGGTGAGTTTTTTGATAGTCTGCGGAAAAATTATCCTGTCCGCAGGGAGTTTGGCAATACGCTGATAGTTCTGGAGGAGCCGTGTAAAACGGTTGCGGAGAAGCTGACGGAAATAGGGTTTAGAGAAGTCAAAAGTGAAAAGTAAAAAAGAAAATTTGGAGTGGGTGAGGGGGCGGCTGGATTTTTCGGGAGGGTGTCTGGTGATGGGGGTTTTGAATGTCACGCCGGATTCGTTTAGCGATGGGGGCAAATTCCTCGATACCAACAAGGCGATTGAACACGGCATCCAGATGGCTGCGGAAGGCGCTGCGATAATAGATGTTGGCGGGGAATCGACTCGGCCTGGTTCATCGCCGGTTTCGGCGAAGGAGCAGATAAATCGCGTGGCGCCGGTGATAAAAGGGCTTTGCGAAAAGGTGGATGTGACGATTAGTATCGATACGCACAACTTCGAGGTTGCGACAGCTTCGTTGGAGGCAGGGGCGGCAATGATAAATGATATAACAGCTTTGAGCAGTGAGCAGGTCGGGAAATTGGCAGCAGAGTTTCAGTTGCCGGTTGTTTTAATGCATATACAGGGGACGCCGGCCACGATGCAGATTGAGCCGAAGTATAAGGATGTGGTCGGCGAGGTACTGGAGTTTCTGTTAGAGCGGGCAAAACGGGCGGAGGAGTTCGGCATATCGAAAGATATGATTTTTATTGACCCCGGGATTGGGTTCGGCAAGACGGTAGAGCATAATCTTTTGCTTTTGAGAAACATCGATAGGTTTGTCGATAGTAGTTATCGGGTTTGTGTTGGGACAAGTCGAAAGAACTTTATCGGCAAGATAACGGGCAGGGAAAATCCAGCGGAGCGGATATTCGGCACGGCTGCAACAGTGGCATTATGTGCTGTTGCTGGAGTTTCGATTGTTCGTGTTCACGATGTGGCTGAAATGGTCGATGTGGTAAAAGTAGCAAATGCTATTGGAAAAGATTAACACTGATTTTTATAAGTCTGGATTTCCCTCTTCGCGGGAATGACGGGGAAAAAGTTAATCGGTCTTCAATGCATGTTTTAGCACATCGTTTGTGTTTTTTGCAAATACGAATTTGAGGCCTTTTTTGGCCTGTTCTATGTAATTCATACCGCGATTGCATCCCTGCTAATATTGCGCAAAAAGAATGTATCTTCTTTTTGAAGCTGTTCAAGCCGGTTTTTGCTGACAACCTTTGGGGATATAGAAATGTCTGTCTGAAGAAGTATATCAGTTGCAATGCCGTAAACCGCATCACAGATGTGCCAGTCATCATCGGCGACAATAACAAGGACATCTATATCAGAATCTGGTCTATCATCACCACGTGCCTTCGAGCCGAATAGCTTAAGCTCAATAAGCCGTCTGCCCAGCACATGCTCAACAGATGCCTTAAACTGCCGGATAACCGACATTTCTTTGACTGTCAATGCCATTGCCGGAACCATAAAATAACAATAAGAAGAACGTCGCAGGTCACTTATATTATAATAACCTGCTACTCTGATAAAAACAAACAAAAAGTATTCTATGTATGGGTAAAAGAAATTGTTAAGGTCGGTGTTGGCCGGTGTTTAAAGCGACTTTCAGGACTTCGGCGGTGTTTTTTACGAAGGCGAATTTGAGGCCTTTTTTGGCCTCTTTGGGGACTTCGGGTAGGTCTTTTTTGTTTCTTGCGGGGAGGATGACGGTTTTAATGCCGGCCTGCTTTGCGGCTAAGATTTTTTCTTTCAGTCCGCCGATAGGCAGGACCAGGCCGCGTAAGGTTATCTCGCCGGTCATTGCGACATCCGGGCGGGTCGGTTTGCCGAGGAGCAGTGACACCAGCGAAGTGAACATAGCTACGCCGGCGCTTGGGCCATCCTTGGGGACTGCACCTGCGGGGACGTGGATGTGGTAATCGAATTTCGTGAATCTGCCGGAGTCGATTTTTAGCTTTCCAGCATTTGCTTTTACGGTGGAAAAGGCGGTTTGTGCGCTTTCCTTCATAACATCGCCGATTTGGCCTGTCAGCAGCAGGTTGCCTTTGCCGGGCATAGAGACGGACTCAACGAAGAGCAGTTCTCCGCCGACGGGTGTGTAGGCGAGTGCTGTGGCGACTCCGGGTATTGCTGTTCGCAGTGCCAGTTCCGAGTCGAATTGTGTCGGGCCGAGGATTTTTGCCAGGTCATTTTTGCCAATGGTTGCACGTTTGGTTTTCCCCTTGGCGATTTCGGTGGCGACGGCCCTGCATATAGAGGCGATATTTCTTTCGAGGTTTCGCACGCCCGCCTCGCGGGTGTAACCCTGGATTATCGCAAGCAGGGCGTGGTCGTTTATGGTTAGTCGGTTTTTGGTCAGGCCATGCTCCTGGAGCTGGCGGGGGACGAGATATTTTTTTGCGATGTTCAGTTTTTCGGTTTCGGTATAACCGGGCAGTTCAATAACTTCCATTCTGTCTCGCAGTGCCGGCGGGACCGGTTCGGTATAATTTGCGGTGCCGATGAACATCACGGTCGATAAATCAAAGGGCTGGTCGAGGTAATGGTCGGTAAAACTATAGTTTTGTTCGGGGTCGAGGACTTCGAGCAGTGCGCTTGCGGGGTCGCCCCTGAAATCGGCTCCGACTTTGTCAAGCTCATCGAGCATAAATACCGGGTTTTTGCTGGCGCACTTTCGCAGTTCCTGCAAAATTCGGCCGGGCAGTGCGCCGATGTAAGTTCTTCGATGGCCGCGGATGTCGGCTTCATCCCTTATTCCGCCGAGTGATATGCGAACGAATTTTCTATCCATAGCACGGGCGATGGATTTGCCGAGCGAGGTTTTTCCTACGCCGGGCGGCCCGACAAAGCAAAGTATGGGGCTTTTGCCGGTCGGGTTTAGCTTGCGGACGGCGAGGAATTCGAGGATGCGTTTCTTTACCTTGTGCAGGTCGTAGTGGTCCTGGTTGAGGATTCTCTCGGCTTTATTGATGTCGAGCTGGTCTTTGGTTTGGAGCGACCAGGGCAGCTCGCAGACCCAGTCGAGATATGTGCGAATGACGCTGTATTCCGGCGAAGGAGGAGGAATCTTGCTTAACCTGTCCAGTTCGCGAAGTGATTCCTCTTCGACCTTCTTGGGCATTTTGGCTTTTGTGATGTTTTCGCTGATTTGCTTTAGCTCTTCGGTTCGCAGGTCTTTTTGGCCAAGCTCGGACTGAATGGCCTTCAACTGTTCCTGCAGGAAGTATTCGCGCTGGGTTTTGTCTATGGAGTCTCTGACGCGGCCCTGGATTTTGTGACTTAGCTCGAGGACCTCAAGCTGATTTGCCAGGACGAGGGATATTCTTTCGAGGCGCCTGGCGGCGTCAAGCTCTTCGAGTAATTCCTGCTTTTTTGGTATTTCGATACTGAGGTTGGCTGCCAGAAAATCAGCGAGGGCAGAAGGGCTTTCGATATTCTCCAGAAGCACCGCTGCCTCGTCAGGGACGTTGGGACTTAATTCGATAACGCGGTGGGCGGCGTGGCGGATGCTGACAATAAGCGCCTGCAATTTTTTTGTCATCTTCACGTGGGTGTGAAGCTGCTGAACTCTGGCCTTCAGGTATGGTTCAGTGGCTATCTTTTCAACTATTCTAAAGCGGGATAAGCCGTGCACTACGATGTGAATCGAGCCCTGCGGCATTTTGATAACTTTCAGGACTGAGGCGGCGGTGCCGATGGAATAGAGGTCGTTAAAGGTTGGCGCCTCCGTTTGGGGATTGCGCTGCGTGAGAAGTCCTATGATGGACTCGTTGGGCATGGTGTCGGCGAGGAGTGACTTACTTCTTTCCCGGCCTATGGCTAACGGCGTTACAGTTCCTGGAAAGGCGACCGCATTTCGAATCGGCAGGATGCCGATTACATCGGGCAGTTTTAGCTCATCGCTATCTTCACGCGGCTTTGGATTTTCGCTGCGCAGGTAATGCTCAATGGCTGCGGGGTCTTCCTCTGCCATTTCGAGGAACTGGTCGTTATTGAAAAATAAAAAGTTTTTCAGGTCGGTTGCCATTTTTTTTCTATCCGGAGCCGAATAATACACGATTATGCGGGAAACTGCAATGATTAATCCGCCTACATCCGGTGGATAGAGTTGCCTTAGGAGAAATAGGGTGTAGGAATTTGGAGTTGAGAATGCTCTGTTCACTCCGGCCGCCGGAGTGTTTGATTTTCAGCCGCTTCCGGCATCTTACTTGGGTCTTTCGCCGGCGAGTGTCTTGTTGTATATTATGGCCACCGAAATAGTGCAAAGGATATTCTACAATGGAATCAGACTTGAAACTGTGAACATAAAAGTGCACCGCAGGTTTTAGGACCGGCTATGAAGAAGAAGTTCTGGCATAACATCAGTTTTCTGATAAGTGCTTTTCTGTTCATACTTGCTCTGGTTATTATTCACCATAAGCTAAAGCAGTATCATTATCGTGACATTGTAAACGAGCTGGCTCGAATACCTGCCGGGCGTCTGCTCATAGCCGTGGCATTGACGGTTTTAGACTATTTTGTGCTCACTGCTTATGATGTGCTGGCTCTGCGATATATCCAGCACCGCCTCAAATACCGGAAAATTGCATTGGCCTCCTTCGTCGGTTATGCATTCAGCCACAATGCCACCATACTTGGCGGCAGTGCGGCACGGTATCGTATTTACTCGGGGCTGGGAATTTCAGCGGCTGAAGTGGCTAGATTGGTTATTTTCTGCCTTCTGACTTACTGGCTTGGTTTTTTCGCTATCGGAGGGATAGTTTTTGTGCTGGAGCACGAAAACATCCCTGCGGCACTTCACCTGCCTTTTGCTTCGGTATGGCCTATTGGAGTGATTTTTCTTGCCATTGCGGGGCTCTATATACTCTTGATAGCCATGAGAAGAAGACCGCTGAAGGTCGGCAGCAGGGAGCTTCCCATACCTTCTGTC